>Ga0116227_10003403_pt1 | contig 35365 bp, 24 predicted proteins | sample S1TSphgellanicum_FD_89693 | JGI IMG/M metagenome (GOLD analysis project Ga0116227, IMG submission 89693) | Host-associated microbial communities from peat moss isolated from Minnesota, USA - S1T2_Fb - Sphagnum magellanicum MG | ecosystem: Host-associated > Plants > Peat moss > Unclassified...
TAAGATGAAAATTTTTTTTGGATTAAAATATTTTTTTTTTGTCAAAAAGGAAATGAATTGGTAAAGTAAAAAGACTCCCCAAAACAAAAAAAACCCCCAAAAAATTATTAAAAAAAAAAAAAAAAAGACCAAAAACTCATATCTAAGAAAGAAAGAGAACATTAAGCAAAAATTCTGTGCACTTTACCTCTCTAAATAAATATAAAATAAAATAAAATAAATTTCCCCTCTGCCCTAGGCACGTCCCATGTCACTATGGGGTATCATTTCTTGCCCTTGGCTTCTTTGATTGTTTCACAAGTCCTAAATTGCAAGATGAAATTTTAAGATGAAAGACAAAATTTGAATCATATTTGAATTTTATTAAATTTTCAATTATTTTTTGTCTTGCCCCAAAAACATGTTTATAACTTATTTGCATGTTTGTGTCATGGGGTTGAGAGTAAAGTGGAATTTCACATTAAAAAAAAAAAAAAACTATTACTACTAATATTTTTATTGTAACTTCTAGATTATCATTTATATTATTAATAAGGCATGATAGGTTTATTTAGAGTTTTTCACATATGCCTTTCACTTGGTGGAATATGCATTAAAAACATGTGTAGAACATAATATCATGCATCCAAATTAATTTATAACATTAAAATTCTCCATACAGTAGTTGATCATTCATCTAGTTTAATTGGTTTTCCATGTTGAAATCCATCTGCATTTATGTCAATCTTTCATTTGTAATGGATGAAATTTATTTATCATAATTTTGGTTTGTCATTCATGGATGAATGCTATTCATGAGGATCCACTTTTCATTGATGATGTTCATGTAGCATTCTCCATTGATTATTCATAATTGATTGAATTCACCCATCACCATCAAATTTTCATCCATATTAGACAATTATAAAATTGTTTAGAAATGTTTCTTGGATGGTGGGACATATGCGAAGCTTTCCTTGAACTATCTCCAGAAATATGAGTGCAATGATTCTATAATGTCAATCTCAACAAAATTAGTTATATACCCTTCCAAATACACTGAAGAAATTCAGGGAGGGGCTTTTCAGACAAAATTATCTCAATGAAATTGGCTTGGTCCTATAGTCGGGAACCAACTACACCACCAGAGTCATGCAAATATACTTAATGGTGTGCTACAAACAATTTTGGACACAAATTCAACACAAAATATCATTATGACCACGAAAGCTCAAGTTCATCTAATACCTTGGTTGTGTGGAGGAGAGTTCTTCCAAGCCATAGGTGATGCTGGGACATTCACAGGGCCAGAGTGGGAGACTCAGTCTGGACCTGTTTCAAAATGCCGCTTTGAAATGTAGTCTTCTACTCTGGCTGGAAAGAACAACAAACATCTCATGCAAATTGGTGTATTATAACATGGCCAAGCGTACAGACATTGGAGCGCAGCACATCAGGAATCCTAGAAAGTTCAAAAGTCCACAACATTTGACAACTCCCTAGTCCCTAATGCACTCCAGAACACTCTTATGACGACAAAATGGATATCATATTCACTCATGAAGCATGAACAGGGGGTTTCATGCTCTCCAGTGGAGCAGCACTGTCAACATTGAAGCTTCTGAGGTCAATGGAGCTTTTTCCATGACCCTACAGGCATATAAGACAGGTTATCCATCAGCAGCCAGATGTATCATGCATAGACATTCAAACGATTTGTGCTACAATTTTTTTGACTGCACAGTGACACCATCAGATCCAGCTATTATCACAGCTGTTGCCATGTCCAGAAAGAGGCCATGATCCACAACACCTTCTAGTGATGATATGGCCTTTGCTGCAGCCTTTGCATCCTTAATTGGGTCCTGTAACATACAGCCGATATAATCATGAGAGATGAAGTAAGATACTCTTTGCAAACAATGTGACTGTCTACTCACTCTTAGGCTTCTCACCACAACAAGGCAAACATATCTGGCACAATAACATGGGTTATGGAGTTGTTCAAATATCACATGGAAGCCCTTAGCTGTAATGACCAGGAGATAAACGTGGCCCACCATGGGCACCTTCTAGCAATAGTACAGTTTGAACCCACAACCTGCTTGCAAGGAGCTTGTGATTTGTAAGCAACATCAATGGATTGATGCTAAACACTGGAAAAAAATAGGGAAACAAAGATTTGATAAGACATTCAAGAAGTTATGACACTCGTGGGGAGGTTGGGTAGAAGAGCAAGCAATGTCATAATAACAACCACTTAATGAGACACAGATGCTGGGGAGCTGGATTACCTTGAAATAGAGATCAATGATGTAGTTTGAGTTATCAGTAACATATGGCTTGTCCCCATCCAAACGCAGCTTAACCTGCAAAATCTTGCACAACTAGTTAGAGCATCACAGTATCTACAGGATTCATAGAGCTGTCCCCACAGAAACATAAAGAGGGTTTGCTTTCTTTCAGCACAGAGATAGGCAAGTCTCATGTGCCTGGAGAAGTGCATCACAGTGAACTTCTGTAATCACTTGTTAGATTTGAAAGCTTCTTAGGTCTGTCCAAATAATATTCTTGCAGTTGGCAATATATGGACCCCCCAGGAACGTCTCTGTTGTCATTGGCCATGCAAATCACAGAATGACAAGCACAGCTTGTGATTTGATTGTTGTTGGGTTCAAAGGGGTAGAACTGTTTGCCTACCTGACAGAGATTCTGGATATTCTCTTTGAGGCAGGGTGTCCACTCTAACTTAACATGGACAAAACATAGAAAAAGGAGCAATTGAAAGGCCTCAGGTTACCACACTTTGGATTGCTGGTTTACTATTGACTGGTGTGGATAATGTCTAGCAAGGCTGGGACGGATGGAAAAGTGGTCACAAGCCCATAACAACTAGGTAATTGCTAAGAAAGGAAGGTATTTTGAAAGAGGTATAGTAACCACCTCACAACCTGCCACCTCTGGGAGGGTCTTCAATCGCTCTGCATTGTATTTCCAGCAAAATTGGACAACTTCCACTGGCATTGCCAATCCACTGCCTCCAAGACCATTGACCAACTGCCGCCAAGATTGAAAGTATCAGTGTATGGAATGGAGATGTTCTGCATAGAGGATCTATGAAAAGTACTTGAAAAAATCTCAGGGCATAGAAGAAAAGTCATGGAAATGATACAAACCTTGGTTTCATCAACAATGACAACAAACTTTGCAGATGCAGCCTCCACCATCTACCAAACATAGTAACCATTGTGTTTAGAACATCATTCAAAGAAATGCCCTGTGACAACTCTAATGAGCTTGCCACGCCTAGTGCCATAAAAACAGAGGCCAACCTCACTACCCACAGTTTGATCATCATTTGCTTCAGCCTCCAAATTGTTCAGAACTTGGCATGTCACCAGCTGAGCACATGTGTGCTCTTGTAATCAAATTGTACCTCAAATAAGCATCCTCACAAAGTCCTTGCATATTCTTCTCAACATGCAGAAAGGTAGTCTGACCTTCTCACGTAGCAGAGCTCCACCACGGCCTTTCACAAGATTTAGATCTGGATCAACTTCATCCGCTCCATCAATGGCAAGATCTATCTGATATAAAGCATCACCACCTCAGCATTCATAAGAAGCATAATGCTGAGACACTGCTATCTTGAACCCTGTTCACTACAGAAAACTATAAGCCCTGAACCATTATCTATGCTTTATGAGTTCAATTTGCTTCCTAGCCCTAAATCCTGCACACTGACACTTAAACCACTCAAACTCCTTGCTTTTTGTGTTTCCTATTCCTTGTACGGGGTTTTTATGATGCTTCTCATGTCATCTACTCTGGTTAAGTTGGACAGGAAAGGTAAGACCCTAGTGAGTACCTTGGGATGATCATCTAAAACTGAGAGAGGGATCCCCAATGCTGCAGCTTGCTCTGCTGTACGCTGCAATCAAAAAAACATTTGTGAGCTTTAGCTCATAGTCACTCTCTCCTGTTCATGTTGTGCCTTGACCCCACGGAAACACTAACACAGGCTCTATGGTAAGAACTTAAGAGGATCTAAAGTCTTGCATGTGGAGTGGTCCTTGAGTCAAACTCAAGGTCATGTGAAAATACAAGGAACAAGGAGCACAAGCACAGGTTTGAGAACAGAGAAGTATGACCTTAGAAGTTGGTACACCTATAATGTCCTTGAGTGTACCTTCCTGCAACCAAACAAAATGGTGTCTTCATTATGTATTCTGGTGCTAGTCAGTAACTGTGCACCTTCTCAAGTCACTATGATTCAACTACTGCATAACTAGGATTTTCACTGTAAATTTGTGTGCAACATACTTTGAGCTGGGGCAAAAGGGTTTGCAAAATGTACACCAAGAAAATTGCAAAGCATAGCCTGAAATACCTTCAAAAGCTCTCCAATTTTGGCTACTGCAAAAGCAGCTGTGGACCCTGTCCCCAGCCCCAGCACCATTCCACTTTGCACATACTCCACTGCCTGCACAAGCAAAGAAAAGAAAAAGTCACAATCAGGAAGAAATTACAATTTGGAGCCAGTGTGGGACCAAGCACATACCTACAAAGAAGCACTAAAAAATAAAGCAAACCTGCAACTGGAAGAAGGAAGCTAAGAATATCTTTGAAGCCCCAAAAAGCTCACCATCTTAAAGACCTTTCAACAAGTTATGTGCATTTGGTTTAGCTCAAAAAAAGAGGTGACTGAGAAGTGTGGTAAATCAAAGGAGTCAAAGGGGCTAAGGAACACATGGCCACTCACAAACCTTGTCTGCAGCAATTTTCTTGAGCTCATCTTGTGTCAATGTCTTGCTCACTGCATCCCTCCAGTTCCCCACAATATCAGCCATGTCAAAACCCTCAATTTTGCAATCTTCTGTATTCTCAAGCCCTTCTTCCCCTCTGATGTATCTGATGAAATTACATCCAGATTGCACAGCCTAACAATTTCAGGCACAATATTTGCTCTGTGTCCCAAGATTGCAACCAACCATACAGAATTGGCTAAGTATGGAACACTCCAATACCTAAATTGGAGGTTTGACTCTGACATTCCATTTCCACTGTCAGTCTCCATCTCGAAGCACTTATTTCCAGTCTTCTCTATTACAGCTCCCTTAGCGGAGCAGGAAAGTGCTACTCTATTGATAGTAATAACTCGATGACGATTCCAACAGTGTATACCTACCTATTGCAACGACAATTCGCAGGGTCTTTTTCAAGAATCCGAGCGGAGTAAATAACCTGAGCTTGGAGTTTGTTTCCATTCCTAGATCTTATTGCAACCAGGACGCTAACCGCTATGTCGCCGCAAGAGTCGAAATCTTATATGTCAAGGTTGCTAGGCCACTCCATCACATTCAAAAATCATGGAACATATCGTTCCTTGTGAGGATCTCGCACGAATCCAACTACTTTACACAAGACTGATTGTAACATCAGCAGTTCATGACTAACACAATGCCACTTTGCGGCCCGGAGAACCAGTACATCATCCTTCAAAGCGGCCCACGAAAATCCGAGAATCGAACACCGATCCATAAAAGAGGAAGCTAACAATGCAACTCCGTTTCAGAAGGACGAGGGGTGCAAAACACCAGAAAAAGACCCCAAAAAAAAAAAAACAAAGAATATAAGAGAATTTTTTCTGTTGATGATGTAAGGTCGAACCTTGCGCGCGAGGAGTACAGAGACCGATTGAGGAACGACTACTACTACTGGAGTCGACAGCACCATGGCCAACGAGGATACGAGCAGCACCACCACGGAGGAAGGAGACTGAAGATGAGCCCAAGCAACAACAACTCAGGTTTCCAATTCTAGCACAACTTGCCACAGCAGGAGGCACTGCTGCTACTCTCCTATTGCCAGTACTCGTTCCTGCTGCGGTGCTTGCTAATCCCGAGGATTGGCACGCCGGCACCAACGCTGCTGTCGCCATAGCTTCGCTGCTGCTGCACCTTTCCTTTCCTTTCCTTTCCTTTGCTCTCTTCGTCTTCTCTCCCTCTCGTTCTCGTTCTCGTTCTCTTCTTTCCTATCTATGTTTTTCTTTCTCGTTCTCTTCTTTGCGCTCTGTGTTTTCTTTCCTTGCCGGTAATTGAAAAGTGCAAGTAGCGTGCGTTGTGGAGGTAGCGGATGAGGTGAAGAATACAAATTAAAAGCAAATCTTTATTGGCAGGGTTTCATCAATCTTGTATTTCTTTATGGCTATACCCTTTTGACAAAAGGCTTACGTTATTCGTCGATACCGGTGTTGTGCGGTTATTTGAATTTTCTAAGAACCGTCGATCCTGGTCCTTTCAAAAAAAACCTTAAAGTACTCGTGGTTTTCACTACAGAACCAATAAAAGAACCGGCGGTTTTTGATCGGTCATTTGAATTTTTTTCAATATTTAGGAGTATTGTAGTCATACCTCTATCAAAATTGGGCCTTTCTTCAATTTTGTCCGAGAATCACAATTATGAATCTTAAGAACCCCCTTGATAGGTAGATTTCTTCTAATGATAGTCGGATTTTACTAGGCTTAATACCAAAATTGTAAAGCTTACTCTGAAATCGTAAAGCTTGCTTTGCTGCTGGCAGAAAAATTATGTATTATAATGCATTGTGCAAATAAAATAGAAAATTTCTGCTGCATCTTTATATGAAGTACTACGATGCAGGGCCCACATACTTCCACTCATGGCTCTCAAGGGAGGGAGGGGGGCTCAAGCCAATCACGAATTACCGAATCAAGCATGTGCGAACACCAATTATTTTATATAAGTAGATGGAATTGTGCATTTTGGGGGTAGTGTTAAATCGACGAGGTGAAGAATACAAATAAAAAGGAAATTTTATTACTTTATGCCTTCTCACAAAGGCTTTACGTTATTGGTCTTTCGACTTTGGGTTGGAGTATTGAGTAATTATGGGGCTTTGACCGTCCAGTAAATCTTTTTAAACTCGGTACTAGAGAACAACGGGTAGGCAAGTCCTTGCTTTTTGGTGGGTTTATTGGCCTTGCCTACCAAGGCAAGGATATTGTGTTTTGATTCATTATAGAGTATAGTATCTTAAGGGATTTTGACCCCTAAGTAAGTAATAGGTCTATTTTTTATATGAGGATTTTTGAAAGATGATATTTTGGCTTGTATTAAAACTCGAGATTAGTTATAGAGTTATAATATTTTGAAGGATTTTGGTTTTTTTCAGAGGATTTTGTGAAGATTATATTTTTGCATGGTGAAATATTTGAGTTTTCATAATTCTTCTTTCGCCTTAAGATACATTTTAATGTAAATGGCAAGACCACAATGTGACACACCCCTTGTTTCTTGGATGGATGGACAACCCTTTTGTACATGGACTTGCATTACTTTGTTTGGTGTTTGTTTAAAGAAAGAAGCTCTATTTGCACATGGATTTGCTTTGCTTTGATAGGATTTTCTATTTGCATATGGATTTTTGCTTTGCTTTGGGTGTTTTTGTTCTTTGCATGGATTGCAACTTTTAATTGATTGACCCTTGTTGCAATATATGGTTCTAACTCATACCCTTTGGGCATCTAGGGGACTCGAAAAAAGATAAAATCCAATATATTTGTGAGTTACTTTTAAACACCAAATTCTCAAATGTCTTTACACTTTGTGAATTTTTTTCATAACTTTCAAACACTTCTATTTGAATTGGATCTCAATATATTTTGTGTGGAAATTGGCTAGATTTAGATGTCAACTAGTGTTGGCAAGATATTGAAAAATAACTTGAAATTCATTAAAAATCATATGCTACATATATTTATTTTAATATAACACTCCCCAATATCGAAGCCCATCTTATTTTAAAGTGTTCGATTTGACAATTTGGATTTAGTTCCAAGGGTATTAGTTTTTCTAATGATTCAACGCCTATTATTGGGGTTCCATTATTCATGTTTGGTTTTCAATCTCTGTGCATGTTTTTTTTTTAACAACTCCCAATATGTTATTTTGTATTATAATACATGTTCATATTTTGGACTTGAGGCAAATATGATAAAAGGAGCCAAACCTAGGCCTACTTGGGTTGTTTAATCTACAATATTCTTAGAATATCTTAGAATATTTTGTTTGAAAGTTGGAAAAAATAGAATTTGACTTATATATATATATATATATATATATATATATAAAGAACCTACCTAAAGATATGTCATGTTTCAAGAATCTTATAATAAATAAGATTTTAAATATTGCTTATAGGCATTAGTTACAATGTTTAATGATTGCTTTTGAATATTCTATTCACATTAAGTGAAAGCATGATAAATTAAATCAGAAAGTACATCTGCTTAAAATCCCATTTTAGAACATGACAATTTTTAACATAAACACAACAAAATAAGTTGGAAATTTGAAAACATTTATGCTTCCATTGGGTTTATGGGAAGTTGAGTATAAACTTTGAAGAAATTTTTGTATAATAAATGTAGGTAATAAGTATGTTTAAAATTGATTAGAAATTTTTTTTTCAAACCTATTTTTACCCTACAAGTTGGGTATATTCTGATTAGAATGTAAAAAAATGAAAAATCAAAAGTACATTTTAGGACCCCATAAATTTGAAAATTCAAAAAATGAAATATTTCATTTACTTACAACTTACTTAAAGGAGAATGTGAACTTTGCTTGAATTTCAATGAATATATTTAAACTTATTTAAAACATGTAGTCTTTATTTAAAGTTTTAATAAAATTGAAGAAAATGTTCATATTAATCATTGAATTAAATAATATTTTAAAGTTCAATATCAAAGCCTACTTGATGACTACTTTTCATTTATGTTGTAAAGAACATGAGTAATCTAATTTACCATGCTTGGACCCTACATTCATTCCAAATCATACCACATGTTTCCAATATATAAAAAAACATTGTCACAATATTTTTAAAATGATTTTAAAACATTGGTATATTTTTAACATTAAAACATGAAAAATTAAACATTGATTGTAACTACTTTGGCTCATGTTAATGTGATTGCACCCATTTGGTGAAAATTTTCTTGTTTTCAAGATTTTGGGTTTATAATTCAAAGTTTTTTTGAACACTTTGATACCATATTTAGCACATTTGTTTCAATTTCCATAACATCCAATTTAAAAGGTCCAAATATAGGTGCAAACATGATAAAAAGAACCATGTATTCACCTCTTTGGTGACTATTTATGAACTTGGAATAATCTTGGAATATTTTGATTAAAAATATTCACAAAAATATTTTTAAAAAATTTACATTATCATGTTAAGGTTTATTAAAAAATAACCAAAAATGTCATTTTCAAAGTTTTTCTAGCCATTTTATAAGCCTTTTTACTGCTTTAAAACACAAGTTATAGTGTTTTTAAAATGTTTTGCATATTTTTAATCCATTAGATTAATTTCAAATTTATTCACATGTTCCCATGATATATTATGAATGTTGTCATATGAGTAAATCCAACAATTTCAACACCAACCACTAGTTACCACTAGTTACCACTAGTTACCACTTTAAAACATGAAAAACCAAACATTGGTTACATTTAATATGGTTTATATTAATGTGATTACATGCATCCATCTGTTGATTAATTGTGTTTACCATAAATTTTGGATGTTGGTTGGTGTTAAATAATTCAATATAAGTATTTTTTTCTTAACTAATTCATCCATGTTTGTCCTCAATGAATTTTTGACAGTAGCTTTCACATTTCATTAACTTTTATATTGCACTTAGGGAAAATATTAATGAAATTAAAAATGTAAAAAAAACTATCATAGTTCCTCTTCAAATTGGTGATGATTGTATTTGTTTTTCAAATGTAAATATTCTAGAAACTACCCACTTGGAATGTAAAAAATCAAGCAAATTATCAATGTTGGGTGGTTTTCATTTTTTGGTGAGAATGTTAATTCTAGTTTTTCCATAAGTTATAAGAATTGGCTTAAGTTTTTTTAAAAATTGGGCTTATGAGAACCAACCAAGATATCAAGATTTTTATTTTAATAAGTTAGTTATCAAAGGTGATAATTTTCATAAATGTAATAATAACCAACTTTCTCATTTGATTCTCACAACATGAATATCAAATTTCATTGATAAAGAAATAATATTTGTGTACACCTCAAGTGAGGAAAAATTTGAAAAGTACAAGTAAATTAGAAATCAATGAAAAAAATTACAAGAATTTTCATTTATCCAGTATTTTATATCTTCACAATTTCATCATTCTCAGAAACTTTTTCAAATTCTTCCAATTCTTCTTCCAAATTTGCATCCATCTCAATGAATTCTATTAAACTAGAAGGGGATTTATAACCAACTCTAAGGTCATTGGGCCAATTTTTGTTTACCAAAATCAATTTGTCTAAATTGTTTGATTGCAAATGATATCTCTTTAAATTAATAAATATTTTAGCTAGGAAGAAGATCCTTTTCATCTTAATTTGTGATCCAACAATCCCTAGTAAGATTTGAAGGATAAAAAATCCAACAATAGGAACCATAGCCTCAAGTTTTAACCATCATTGAAAAGGGCACTTCATATCTTTGATATCCACTTGAAGTAGCTTGAAAATCACGAGCTTTTTTATTAATGAGCTTTTTTGTTGAGTCACTTATGCTTGCAATCATTTCAAAGATATCTAAGCTACAATCTTCATCCACTTTTTGGTCAACAATGCCACTTTTAGATTTAACCAATGGATGCAAATGATATAAGGATTTTCTATCATATTCTTAATAATGGCCACACCTTGCTCGCGGCCAATAAATGAAATTTTAACCAAAAAATATTAAACTGAAATTTTAACAATAAAAGAACATATTATGGGGTTTTTTTTTTTAAACCTCATAAAAGAAAAAAAAAATCCAAAACACCACAAACTTTGTTGATGTTGGAAGCCAAATAAGCCAACTCAAAAACAACATTTGAATCTTCTTCCTTTAAGTTATCAAGGGAAGTTTACATTTCAATTTTTCCTTTCAATTTCAAATTCATGGATATGGCATAATGTAATCCATCACTTAGTAATCAGTGATCCTTATATTGGTTCAAAACATAAGCTTATATAATAGGAAAAATGCAATGAACAATAATATGGGAAATATGCCTCGTCAAAGGAGGTGGAACTTGGCCAATCATCCTCATAGCACTTAATTTGTATTTAAACCAAGTTATGCACTTTCACAAATCCCCTTCTGTAACCTTGATAAATACATATTTCAAGCCATTATAGTTTTTTTCATTGTTTATAACATACTAACAAGCATTTAAAAATGCATGACCAAAAAAAAAACCTTGGAAATTCTCCTCCAAACTCAATAAGTCATGCATTTTGACATTCACAAATCAAAGCTTCTAGTTGTAGAATGACATTCCAAGGATGGTAAAACATACAACTAGTTAGTTTTTCCATCAACTCAAGCATTATTTCCTGTGAAAACTATTTCTTAGAAATAAAAACACATTTAAGACACAAATGCATACTAAAACATTTCAACCACACATTTTCCACAAACCACATGGATAAATGATTCTTAACAATTAAAAGGCCCAAATTTTCCACAATTTGTTTTTGCTATAAATCATTTTTCTTCAAAGGATTTTTTTTGTAGTAAGAAATTTAAAAATTGAATGGTCAAACAAATTAGGTTTTTTCTTAAACATGTTATTTATCCATTTTTCCTTTTAAGGGATAGTTCATTTCCTCCACAAATATTTTTACAATAATAAAATGGTCCATGAGTATGTGTTTTTGAAAGCAATTATTCCATTTGTTGTATTGTATAATATCAACCCTTCTCTTGCTTTAATTTTGGGTAAAATTAGGACTACACTATTATGACAAAATAAGCATCTCATAGTTTCAAGACGAAAAGCATCAACATCATTTCAATCATTCACACAGTAAAATGGCCAACACAATGCATTCATGTTATGGAACTTCAATTCTTTGCTTTCAACATGTCATTTTTAAAGATTCTCTTTCATTATTTACTTTTGCCTTTTTGGATTAATGTTGATTTTTCTTTGCAAACTTGGATGATTTTTAGATTGTTCTAACAATGATTTTTTTTCCATTATAATTTCATTTATGAATATTTCACATGTATTATCACTTAATCTATTTTCATTTTGAAATGATTGTTCCATTTTTAGTTTTTTAAAGAAAATGAAGTTTGAAGAACTTAAAGAAAAAAATCAAACTTTATGACCTACCAAAACATTGTCAAAACTCAATGTGTAAACATTTACAAAAGGAAATACTTGCATTTAGATCTCCTCTCACCATTGTGCAAAATATGCAAAAAAGAAATGATAGTTTATGAACTAGGAATGTAGAAAGTGTTGAAGGACAAATCATATGTAAAAACTGTACTTAGAGTTTTTAAAACTTGGAAACTAGAGGGAAAAAAAAGAACAACAAAAGAAAAAAACACAAAAAAACTTTTTTTAAAAACAACAAAAAAGAATTAAAAAAAACTTACCTAAACAATGAAGCTTGTTGCTTTGTGTGAGCTTCAACTTCCAACATTTCAAAACTTTAACTTGCACATGGCAAAAATGAGGTGGAGTTGGGTGAGGACTTTGAGAAGTACCAACAAAAGGCACACATAACAACAAGATACCAAGAAAGAGCATGTGCATTAAACTTGGTATTTAAAAATGAACTTGAAGGGTAGGATTAGCTTATAGGGCAATAATAGTTTGAAATAGTAATGATAATAATTAGTAATGGGGTAGTAGCAACCACAAAGCAACAAACAATAGCAATGATGAAATGACTTAGTAGCATAATGATTAAATGGTAATAGTGATGAAATGAAGGAACACCAACAATGCTAAAATAAATGAATAGTAAGAACAACATCGGAACAAAGGAACACCAATAATGACGGAATGAGGGAGTAGCAACAACAATGGAGGTAGTGATAAAGCTTGAATATGCAACAAGTAACAAACAAGAAGAAACTCAAACAAAAAACATAAAACCAAGAGTTCAAATTTTTTAAAATTTCAAATTTATCTCAAACCTCAAAAGCTTGGAACAAAATACGTGCATTTAAAACTTAAGACATCAAAGTTTGAAACCTCAAACAACACCCAAAAAAAAGAAAACAAAATTGATGTGGGGAGGAGCCAAAAGTATGGAAACATTTTATAATTGGATAGGCAAACAACCATTGTAAACATTACCAAGAACCCTAATCCCTACTCGCTAATTACCATATTGTTCTTCCTTGGATTTAATCTAGAACTCTAGCTTTAGAACCTTTTGAAACCTAGAATCCTAAAGTTATTTAGCTTTAAGAATTGAATGTGAGTTAAAACTTTATGGCATCTTAGGTCTCATCATGATTTGATATTTTTAAAAAAAAATGGTTGTCATAGTTTGATTTTCAATCAACTAAAAATTGTTGAGTTGATTTCCAAACTGGGTATTAGATTGTGTGATACTCATTGATTCTCATTTTGAGAATTGAACTTAGAACCAAATTGATTAATTAGAAGGCTCTTGGATAACCACCTAACACTTGACATTATAAACCATTGATATCAAAAAACTTGAAAATTTGAATAGGTTGTATTTAGGGTTCATCATCCTCTTTGTTTCCATTACTTAGTATTTAACAAGTAGGTGATTATTAGTCATTTACCTACTTATGTTTAACATCAATTCCAATGTGCGTACAAAGTCAATGAAATCATTGGATAAAATGGAATCCATGTTGCTTACAACTAAAAATTGTGACAAGAATACAAAGTTATTTAATGATATTTTTCTTTTATTGAGATCTTTCAATGGACATTACATGAAATGATTAGTCACCATTAGATCAAGAATTTTGATTTTTGGCATAATATTAAGTTGAAAATTCCATAAATCATCATCTTCTTTATTATCAAATTGGATTTTGAAAAATAATTGGATATTTTATTTTGAATATTAGACCGAATTATGCGAAGAAATCTTGTAATATTTCTCTTTTAATGAAAGCTTTCAATGGACGTTAAATGGAATGGGGTGCAGTCACATTAACATGAGCCAAAACAAATGTAACTAACTAGTGCTTAATTTTTCATCTTTCAATGTCAAAGTTTGTATTTATGTCACATGGCCTTGTTTCTAATATATTAATAAAACATGTCGTACAATTTGAAATGAATGTAATGAAGATGGAGTATTAAAGAACATTCACTAAACACTATACTTAATGCTTTGAAATTATATAAATATTTTCACTTCTGGGAAGATTTTTTAAACATGACATATTTTGGGAAAGGTTTTTTAGACATTTTTTCATGTAATAGTATAATGTAACATTTTTAAAATTATAATTTTTTTAATGATTTTAAAATTTTAAATTCTCAAAAATATTCAAAAAAACATTCACTAAAATTGCTATGGCAACTCTTATTAATGTGGATGAACCCAATGATTACTCTTACCATTGCTAAACATTTTTTTGAAACTTTCATAAGTTGCCAGTTTTACCGCCAAAAGAGATTATTAAAGATGAAATAATTATTTAAATCACAATTGCCAAACTAAATAAAGTGCTATGATTTCAAACATAAAATTTGGATCACAATATATTTTAGATTGACTTTGGTACTTTGAAATTCATATATACTTTAGTTATGGTGTACTTAATTGGCAAAAGGAACAACTATAAACCTTAAAAGGTTATCCACAATGTGGGCTTATTATGTAATCATGGAAAATTTCGAAGGTTCTAATGTGGACTATTAATTGACAATCAATAAAACTGATTTGAATTGAGTTCACTTAAAGCAAATCAAAGAAACAATGAAGGATTATAGTGTAATAATGTAAGATTCCTAAGGGATTTAATGTGATAATTTTGGAGGACTTCTAATGTACAACTTGTTACTTTTAAGGTATTAAATAGACACATGGACCAAATGTAGATGGAGTATAGTGTATCAATAAATACTAAGGAAGGAGGAATGTGGTTTTGTAGGACTAATATAACACAACTAATAAATTTTAATCAAGTACATTCTCAAGAAATCAAAGGCAAATTAATTTTGCAAAACAATTCTTATTGTTATTTTAAGGAATCTTGGGATTAAAAATTATAACAAGGATTAAAGTTTTGTTACTATGGATTATCAACACATTATTCCCACCAACAAATTATTCCAACATGCATGCATACAAGTATCAGTAGATAAGGCAAAAATGGTCAACATTTCATTTGTTATTCATATATTGTATTGAAAACCTACATGCAAATTTTGACCAATCCCCCACCAAAATAGAAGACATCGGGAGGACAAGGTACACACCTTTAAGTGGAAGTCCTTGCAACCTTGAATCTTCCTAGCACTGCTTTTTGCTTGCTTTGGTAGAATTGTAGGTCCAAGTTTAAGATTTGGTTTCTTGAGGGCAACAACAACTCACCACCTTTCATGCACTACTTGCCCACACTTAGGGTCCATACAAATACTTGACAAACTAAAGTGGTGCAATGGATACCATTCACGGTAGAAATATCTACGAAAAACTAATTTTGTTATTGAAATGGGATCAAACCCTAACCCACAATAATAGCAACCCTCAATTGTTCAACAACAATTTTCAACATTCATAAATCAACTTCAAAAGCTTTTGAACCTAATGCCAATGTATTGTCCAATTGTAATAATGGATGATTTCAACATTGACATTCTTGAACAAAATTCAACACAACTAAATGAACTTGGAAATTTTATGAAACATTATTCAATGGAACTTCAGTTTAAGGAAATCATAACAATTTAAGGTATCCACATTGATCACATATGGACAAATGCACCCACCGAACAATGTATGTTAGGAATTATTGAAGCATATTGGATTGACCACAAGCCAATATATTTTCCATTCAAATTGCTAGATTATGTTCCATGATATCATTACATAAGTTGAATAATATCCATACATTATAGGATAGAAACATTATGCGATTACTTGTTTGTTAATATATTTTGAAATCTTTATCTCGGTCCATATAAGGTTTTTTTCTTTTTCAATTTTGTGATATTGAAAACTTGGAGTAGATGGCAAGTCCCCTAAGCTAAATTCAACATTTATTGGCAAAAATTATTAGAAAAGCATCCAAAGTTTTCTCCAAATAACAACACAATGATGACAAACTTTTAAAGGTAACTAAATAAAATAAAATGACAACATTTCTTCAAAAATAAAATTATCCTTCAATTTTTGATCATTTTAAAAAACCAACCATCTAGAACATAATATATTTCAATTTTCTTTAAAAAAAACTTTGTAAAAAACAAACACTAGCTAGAGCTTGAAATATGTGCTCAATGGCATAGGCCACACTAATAAATACATTCTTGAGCTCCACATTGCTTTGTATTACCAATGAGGATTAACTTTATTTTTTATTTTTCTATGTTCCCCTATGGTTTTCAATAATTATTCATTATTATTATTGTTAGACAAGAAGAGTTATTAAGAAAAAAATATAAATATTATAGACATGAAAAGGCACATGTTAATTTGTGTTGGTGAGTAGAGGAAAGGAATGAGATTGATATTAGAAAAGGAGTGAGGTAGTTAGATTTTTCATATGATCTTTCAGATTCCAGGTGTTGTCAGCGGATCACCAAACCAAGGATTATGCAAAATCCTCCTTATACCAGAGTTATCTGTAAAGTCACCCTGTCTGCACCCTGTCTTCACCCTGTCTTTGGGCATGCTTTCACCTCCTATCCCCTCTTTCAGTGGTATCCGCAAAGTAAGGAAATTTGATTAAATCTCAATATGAAATGTTGAAACTCAGCATTTAATGCACAAGGTTGGAAACTAATTATAGTAGTTGTAGAGGTAGGACCAGTGAAAATATATGTAGCAGCAGTGGAGGCGCTCAGGGAAAAGGAAAGACAGGATGAAACTCAGTTTTTACCACCAAGTTTGGTGGAAAAACTAGTTTGGGTCCCAGTTATTTCGCTTTGTAAAATTCCCATTCCTAGTTGGGTTTGATCCCCTATTATGCCTTAACTGGCCGTTCTCGGCCCCTAATCGTGAGACTTTACCGATAACTGTACTAGCTCTGAGAAAACTCGTCACTAGAATTTAGAACTAATGTTCCAGGATTAGGATTAGGACATTGAATTTAGGGTTTGGTCACACGCGTGCTCTTTACAATTCCTTGTATATTGAAACCCTAAAACGAACGAACCCTAATATTGTGTAAAGCCCTAAATCAAACCCTAATGATGTGTGCAAGCAAGTGCTGCTGCGTTCAGTGGAGATGCTCATCTCTGCAAACACTCGCTGTTTTCTCCTTCTCTTGTATGCATGAATAGATTGTTGCAAGCTTCGTGTAACAGGATAAGGAGAGGAGGAGCAGCAGGAGAAAAAGGAGTACTGTCCAAGGAGCTTCATCCCGCTTGTGCTTGGTGCAGGAGTTTTGTGTTCAATTCAAGCTCAAAAACTAGCTCAATACAGGTGTTGTATTTATTCCAGCTTGCTTTCTCTCAAGGACGTGGTGATTCTTCACTCCTGTTGTGGCATGGGGGCTCTTTACACATTTTTAGGTCTGCACTAGGGAATTGGGAATGTGGGTCGATTCCTCTCTCTTTTGTGCGTTTCTAGTTTGAAATTGCAATGGTTTTGAATCAGGAGCAAATGATTTGGTTGTCTGTAGTGTCAGAGTCTTAGGGTTCTCTGCTTTTTGTGGGACGAATTTAGCAGCCAAAGTTTCCCAGGGTTGATGCTGTAATCAGATTCTGTATTTGGCTTTGAAGGATTGCTTGCCAAATGTTTGGGGAGAGTTTTTTGTGTAAAATGAAAGTGTTGGGTGAGTGCAGGGTGTAGAGAAGTGGTGGGACGAGACTGCGATGGCAGGCGGCAAGGCAGAGCGAAAAGGGAGGCCAGCACCTCAAAGGTTCCAAGGGATTCAGTTTCAGAAGAGCAAAGGGCAGCATATTCTGAAAAATCCTTTGATTGTGCAGTCGATAGTGCAGAAGGCTGGGCTCAAGAGCACTGACATTGTGTTGGAAATTGGACCTGGAACTGGTACATCTTTGTTTCTTCCTCTCCCTTTTAACTCCTGGGATTACCTCCATGTTTCCAGCAATGGGTATATGAGCATGCAGCTTGAATGCTCTACTTCTGCAATACTGAATGGATTCACTGCACAGGAAATATGACAATGAAGCTTCTGGAAGTAGCAAAAAAAGTGATTGCAGTGGAGCTGGATCCTCGGATGGTGTTGGAGTTGCAGCGCCGTGTTCAAAACACACCATATGTGAATCACCTCCAGGTGTGTATTTCATGTGTTTCACAATCTGAATGTCTGTTCTTCAGTTTTGGCAACAGAATTACTATTGACAATCTGCTCAAGAAACTGAACAAGAGTTCAAGCACTGGCAATATTCTGATGATTTCTGTTGTCTGAATAGGATTGCTTTTGTTTTTTTTGGTCATCCTTATGATATCTGGGATGCAGTTCCACTAAGATGATCACTGGATTTGTTTGTTGGAAGGTAGTTGATTCAAGGGGACATACTGAAGACGGAGCTACCCTACTTTGATGTGTGTGTTGCTAACATCCCCTACCAAATCTCATCACCCATCACTTTCAAGCTCTTGTCACATCGCCCATTGTTCCGATGTGCTGTAATTATGTACCAGAAAGAGTTTGCCCAGCGTCTTGTTGCCCAACCTGGGGACCCTCTCTTTTGCCGTCTTTCTGTCAACACCCAGCTATTGGCACGTGTTTTCCATCTCTTGAAGGTATGTATTTCTATGCAGTCGTCTCCCTTGCTAAGTGCTTGCTCTTCAAATTACTGTTTGGAAAAAATCATCTTCTCAGATATCCCTGAATTGCATGCTTCTGCAGTAGGTTTTGCCCCATGCTTATGTTGTTCATTGTGCACTTTCTTTTCTTTCACTCTCTATTGGTGGTGGCATATACCCAAAGTCATTTTGTAGCTTAGTTGTACTTCTAGTTTCTTCTCTTGCAATTTCTTGGATTTAGCAATGTCCTGTGAGTTCAAGGACTTAAGCATTGATATTTTCCAGAAGTGTTCTCAGCCAAGAAAATGCATGTATTAACAGAATTCATATGCCTCATATGGATTCCACTATTCTATATTTTGTGACATTCAGAGTAGGCAATAGTCAGTTTTATAGGTCTGTAAAGCTTTGTAACTTCAAAGAGTTCTTCATAGCTAAAATTACAAGTTTAATTAATGTTGTCTCAGACAGCTGGGAAGTTAAATTCTGATTGTGTTGTGGAAATATAGGTGGGTAAGAACAACTTCCGTCCCCCTCCTAAGGTAGACTCATCGGTGGTGCGGATTGAGCCCCGTACTCCATTGCCACCCATAAACTTTAAGGAGTGGGATGGTCTCATCCGCCTCTGCTTCAACCGGAAAAACAAAACTCTTGGTTCCATTTTTCGGCAAAAGCCTGTGGTAGCACTTCTTGAGAAGAATTACAAGACCTTTCAAGCCTTGCAAGATGCAAATGGCTCTAAGGTGTGATAAATATACCTACTTTCTTTGTATTTCTTCTGAAAACATCTATTGTGTTCTTTCTTTTATATGTGACTGATCCTTGATTTAAGGCTGCAGGGATGTCTTTCACTTGCTTGTCCTGGGGCTTTGAATGGGTCCAATCTGGTTAATCATCTTGTAATTCTTGTGCCATATGTTTGTTTGCCTTCCAAGCTTTAAGGCAGGCTATCTTATGAACTTTCAGTGCTTGATGTTAAGTTATTGCTCTCTGAATGTGTTGACATTGTCTTTAGGTGCAAGAAGTAGGTGCGGATCCATCACTATTGGGTGATTTGGCAGAGGATGATAGCATGGAGGTGGAAGGTGAAGCAGATGCAATGGAGATCATGGAAGAAGATGGGAGTGGTGATCCATCTTCCTTTAAAGAGAAGGCTCTTGGGGTGTTAAAACAGGGTGGGTATGAGGACAAGCGGTCATCTAAGCTGACCCAAGATGATTTCCTACGTATGTTAGCTTTGTTCAATAAAGCAGGCATACATTTCACATGAGCCACAAGCTCCAACTCCACCTTGCTTCCTGGATGAATCTTGTTTCTTGTGAGACAATTGTGCGTATATGTGTTGAAGCTGAATGGTAAGCAGATCTGCAGATAATGAGAGCTTCACAATACTGAATCATTTGAGAAGCTTAGCAAACCAAGTTTTGCAGTATGAAAATTTGAAGGTGGGCCAAGCTTGGTATAGCAATCAGTTCACAAGGCTTTTCCTTCTGTTGCTGTGATGGGTTTTAGTGCTTTTTTATTCATAGACTCAAGCATGACCAACTGCTATACACTGAAAATCTCATGGCACGCCTCAACTATGGTAATAGATATGGGGATGTGGGATTTACGTTGAGGGTTCTACCACTTTCCATAACTAGATACAAGGACTTTTCCCATTGCATGGAGTGTCTGAGAGCTCCTAGACTCATGCTACCCATTGGAGTCAATTTTTTTTGTCTGGATCTGTACTCTTATGGTTCTGGCTGTTTCCTCAGTACTTGGTACGATTGTTCCTAAAATGGTGTTCAAGGTTCATCTCTTCAGAGGAGGGCTTCTGAGGGCTTTGGTAAATGTCCAAAATGGCAGTAGATAGTGCACCCAACCAGTTGAAGGTTTTTGTGCATCGAATTGCCAGCAATGGGCTGGACCTCCACAAATTGTATTGGCGTGTTCAACAGCTTCAACTAAACCTCAGATCTGTCCAGATTTCGTTGCAGTATCGTGCTCTCCTTGACCACCACCCAACATATACGCCACTCTTGAGTAACAAGCTCAACAATCAACCAATCTTCAAAGTTACTGGGCCCCTTAGCCTTCAAGGACTGGAAAACTTTGCTAAAAAGTTTTTTTACAACATTTTCAACAGCTTTAAAAGGTTGTTTTACCAGCTTATACATAACTTTTTTCTCACGGCTTTTCCTTTAAAGCTACAGTTGTAAAAACCAAAATATATGACCAATTGTTGAACAATAGGTAATGTGTAGAATAGCCAACCCTGTTTTTCACCTGTCATTTGCTATGGAACCTTTACATATGCGGTTGCTACATCCTAAAGTTCCACACTTTGACAATTTGTAGCCAGCTGCTAGAAAATTCCTCCAATGATGTCACTTACGTGGTGTTTTTGTCACTAACAATTGGAACAACACAAGCAATGTAATGTTTTCTAGTAATGATTTCATTTCTATTAGCGTAAAATTTAAACAAAGAAGAAACGGTTCATGTTGTTGCTTGGAACAAGCTAATTGAGAATATTATTTCTTGGTGTCCTCCCATATTATTGCCAAGGGTGCTTCCTCCTTGTGGAATGTTCCAATGACACATAACTAATTGTGATTTAACAATTAGTTAGCAATATGTTTTTTAAAGTTTTCATATGTAGATTTTTGAAGAGTTCGTGTCCATCATCATTCAACCATGGTTAAGAACATTTGGTAACAATCCATTGAGGAAAAATGGGGGTTGGATCCCAATTAGTTGATAACCGGTAACCACTATCTTGACTAAAAATTTAAATGAATATTATACCTTGGATTGCTAATTTAATTTGTTATCAAAAAGTGATATCAGAATACCTTTATCATTTTGGCATAAATTAAATTATTTTTCATTTTGTTGAACTTTTGAAAAATTATTTATTATTTGTGCCAAAATTTTTAATAAAATTTCAATGGTCAGGTTTTAAACTGCCGACCTCCTATGGCAGTGACTTACTATGGCAGTGACTTACAACTGAGACAGTCTAGACTGTTCCAGAACAGTGAAAAGACCTAATTTATTATTTCCTATAACTATTATCTGTCCAAAATTTCAGAATTAAAAAAAATCAAGTGCTGAAGTAAAGATTTCAAATTTAATTAAATATCCAACAGTTTATTGTCGAAATGATAAAGCTACTACAGTAACAACCCAATCCAGTGGTTCAAACCAGTATTGGACGGTTACCTGGTTTGGCTGGTTAGAATCATCGGTTCCAGTTAGTAGAACCAAACAGGAAATGAGTTTACGATTCTAGAACTAGAACCCTACCTGGAGGAGATTCTGGAATTGGAACCAGAATTTTTGAAAATAAAGGTTTTTCGGGAAAAAAAAGGTTTGGAACCACAGGTTAACCAGTGGTTAACCCCTGATTTCAGACCAAACCATGTAGAATTGAAGCTGGGTTTGATTTCCAGAACCTGAACCTGAATTATTTACAAAAAAGAATCAAACCAAAACTGAACCCGAGCTTCCAGTGTTTTAAGCGAACCAGAACTGGAACCATTCCATTTTTCTTTAAAAAAAACAGAAACTCAACGTCCTTCATAAAAGTCAAGAATTGTCCAACACTGGTTCAAACCAGTGTTGGCTGGTTATTGCTTTCTGGCAATAACTGGCTAGCTAGGTAATCCCGACAAAAAAAGGGTAAAAAAAAGACCCATCAGTTATCAATTTCATTGTCAAAGTAATCCCTCAATTATCAATTTACTTGGTTATTTTGCACAATAACCACCAGTTATATTGCTGATTGTACCCTGGTTGTAGGACTTTTTAATTTTAATTTCTTTCCTTTAAAAAAATCATAATCATGTTTAATGTTTTAGATCGATAACTTACCTGGATGATAACCTGGTCATCTGGGCAGCTTATTAAAATTTTGAAAATCCAATACCAGGTGCCGGGCATGTAAGTTCTTTATTGATTTTTAAATAAATCATTAATCAATTGATAAATTATCAATTATCAAATTTTTTTCTCAATAACCAGCCAAAAATGGTTCAAACTAACGTGCAAATACGAGTGTCAAGCCAATGACTCAAGTTGTTTGGACTAATTTTGATCGCTACCTTGGAAGATGGTTCTATTGAATTCAATCTTGTCAGGCCGTGCTAGGCATCACCAGGCTATTATTGCCACCTTGTCACTAGAAAAGCAAACTGATCATTTAAACAACGTGGGCTAGGTTTCAGGTTTTGCAAGATCAAGCCACGAGGGAAAGTTCACATTGTATACCTTTTCTTAGTGGTTAGAAAGCAAACACTTCCTCAAAGCATTAAAAGTAGCCATACAATGCAGTGTACAACAAAAAGCCATCTAGACATAAGTCTTAGCAACTAAGAAGCATCCCCACCAGTGCTCAGCATGTGACGCCAGCCAATAAAATTTATTGTGGAAAAGTCAAAAAAATGTGCCAGTTTGGCTCAGGAAATTGGTTTTTCTGCACCAAATTCGTGCAGCCCAAGGTGTTTCCATCTTGTTTCATTTTAAGATTCAAACTTGTTTTAGGTAGCAGCTTTCAAATCTCTAAGAAATATATTAACTATGAAAAAGCATATTGATGGGCTTTTGTAATAGGTAAGCCCCAAGTAAAAAGGCAACAGAACAAGGTGGGAATAGAATAAGGTGCTTGGCCTAGGCGGCAGCCAAGGTCAGCATTGAATTCTGATAACGTGTAATGACTTAGTAGCCGATGGCATTATCATGTGAAATACATGGTACATGTATTTTAAGTTTGGTTACCTTGCGCTAAGTACTTTAGCCTATGGTTAGTTTTGTCATTAAATAATTCAGAAAATATAAAATGAAAAATTCTAAAATTTTCAATTGGAGGTGAACAAAATTGTTGAATATTTCACCTTTCTAACGACAAAATTTGTGAACACAAAATATAGGCATTTGTATAAGCAACCACCCTCCACAAGCAACCCACTTGACACCTTATGTTTTTCTTATAAGTCAAATTGATTGTCATGGAAATTATTTTGACATTGCTCTTTTTGTTTGTTGGATAACTTGGACTATGTGTGTTTAATGAGGAATAGATGAGATATCCCTACATTAGAGAAGCATGAATAGGCATGGATGTGCAACATCTGACCATGCATTCAATGTCAACATTTGCCACATACATCCAACATAATACATATATATCCAACATTAAGACAAATTTCAAGAAAATTCAAAAGTTTGCATGAATGAAAAATTAAATAATTTCATTATGCAAAACAAAATGAGTTTTTGGAAAAAAAAAAAAAAAATCATTTTTACAGGGATGAATCTGACCCTAGGCTACAATACTATAACTTCAAAAAGATCTACTGAACTATAAGCTATAAAAGGTGGTAAATTTACAACCACTTTTGAAATAATTTTGATAATATAACATTTCCAATAGAAATTCATTTTTGGCTTATTTTAGTTGTAGGCTGCAATATTATGTGGCAAAATTAGAATATCAAGCCTCATTGTCAGATGCTATAATTTTAATTATCTTAATCTTTTTTTTCTCTCTCTCTTTTTCTCCTTTCTCCCCTTCAAAATAGGCGTCTGCTGCCAATTCTATTTCCAAGACAAATAGATAAATAAATAACTAAATGAAATAGAACAGCAGCTTCCCCGGGTCGGAGACGCAACCCGGCGGGCGCGTTCTTAGTTCTTACCCGGCGGCAGGGCGGTGAAGCTTAAACGCGCGGGGAAGAAACTTGAAAACACACGACTTGGGCCGCACGCCACCAGAAACGAAGACCGTCGTCCACGAAGCTGCTGGACACACACACAACGTCTTCACATTGCTGCTACGAGAGCAGCTGCATTATTTTCCGCACTGAGTTTTCTCTCGAACCTTCCACGCCTACTTGTTTCTATAATTAACTTACATGCATTGCAATGCCCACAGGAATGAGCAACAGAAAGCTTGATGGGTTCTACAGCGTAGCAAGCTAGCTGCAATTAGGAAGCTGATATCCGTTCGTGTTTCCAGTTTTCAGAGGAGCAGGAAGCGATCAATCTGCGAATAATAATTTTAGTCTTCTTCTGGAGTGATAGAAATTTTTTATATACCAAGCTGTGGTTTAGAGGACATTAGGACGTTGTGAGGATTTGTACTTCATAATCTGCGAGTTTTGATGTTGTGGTGGCAGATTTGATACGATCATGAGCATGGGGAAGCTTGCTAGAGCAGTTGCGGTTGTAGGAAAGGCGTCGTTGCTGAAGCGGCATGAGTCGCAGATCAGCGCCTTCCAATCTTTGTCGGGTTTCAAGCCGCGTGGTTACCGTGCTGTTACAGTTGCTCCTGGAGCAGCTTGGAATAGTACAGTGGTAGTTCAGGCGGCGGAGCAGCAGCAGCAGCGAAGATTGCAGACTTTGGCTGTCCGCTTCGTTACAGATCATGGACGCGGCCCAGCTTGGAATTTGGGTGTTGCAGATGGCGCGCGTGCATGGGCCCCTTTCATGAACCGGCGCAACATGGGCACTAGTGCAGCGGCGGCTCAGGGACCGGATCACGATGAGTATAACGAGGGTCATGATCAGGTGCCTGCAGTCCTGGAGAAGAAGGAGGTAGCGGAAAGAGGAGATGATCCGCAAACGGTTTTGTCCAAGTATTGGGGCATCGTGAGCAAGACTTACAACAAGGAAGATGGCTCCGCTTGGGCGTGGAATTGTTTCAGGGTTAGTTGTCTGGAATCTGAATCCATCTAGACAGTTGATCGATGCATGCGTGGTCGGCGGCCTGCATGAATTTTAGCTCTTGATTAGCTTCCTTGTCCACCAAGTCATGCATCTTCTTCTTCTCTTCCATATGTCCTCGCTCATGAGGTACTGAGACTAAGATTTGGAATAAATATTGTCTTACAGCCAGAGGATACGTACGCGTCCAATGTGAATATCGATTTGGGGAAGCATCATAAGCCGGAGAATCTCGTGGACTCGGTGGCGTACTGGACGGTGAAATCGTTGCGCATACCCACGGATCTCTTCTTTCGTGTGAGTATCGATCACCACTGCACCATCGAGACTGATCACTAGGGATGGTATAACTAGTTGCAAGATCACACATCATGCAATAATATGGGTTTAAAGCTGTTTCACTCAAATCTAGATCAGCGGTGTTGTATGAATTCCTTCGTTGTTGTAACAACTGGTGAATATCCATGATCAAGCTGGATTAAGGTCGAGATCGCAGCTGATCAGCTTTAGAGTTCGTAATGAGCAGCTAGCTGCGCCTGCAAAGAAGTACTACTATCAACATCTGATGCAGATCCTAGCTAGTGTTGGCAGCTTCATTTTGTATTGCATTTGGGAGGTCAGCGAAGGATTTTTTCAAGCTCGTCATGAGCTGCTAATAACAGTGTTGTGGAAGGAAGGTGGATGCGTGGTGGGCATGGCTGATGATGATGGTTGTAAGGCAGCAGAATGCTGCATGAATTGAGAGGGCAGCTGGTTACTACTACCCGATGTCTCTGCACACCAGGAAATGGTGCTAAGTTCAGGCATGAGAAATGTCAACATGAGCGCCTGCCTGGTTTGCAGATCGATGAGGTAAGTAGCCATGCAGCCTTCTTCTTCGAGGCCATTGCCCGGAGTCCCAAGCTTCATGTTACCAGCTTATTGAACTATTGCGGTTTGAAGAAGATCCATGTCGCGAGCATGATGATCTGGGTTCAGTACCCAGCTGAATTTCTTCGAAAGACAATTTCTTGCAGAGGAGATCATGAGAAGGAACACTGCCAGGAGAACTAATTTAGTCTTATTCTTCAACGCAAGTAGTTGCCAGTTTGCAGATCATAGGTAGCGGAGGATCTTGCACCCTGCAGCACCTGATGTGAACCTTTTGCTGATTTTGTGCTGCAGAAACGCTACGGATGTCGGGCAATGATGTTGGAGACGGTTGCAGCAGTGCCAGGGATGGTAGGCGGAATGTTATTGCACTGTCAATCATTGCGTAGGTTCGAGCACAGTGGCGGATGGATAAGAGCATTGCTGGAGGAAGCTGAGAACGAGCGCATGCATCTGATGACCTTCATGGAAGTGGCGAAGCCGGCATGGTACGAGCGAGCACTAGTGTTCACAGTGCAAGGCATCTTCTTCAACGCTTATTTCTTGCTCTACATTCTCTCTCCGCGTCTTGCTCACCGCATCACTGGCTACCTGGAAGAAGAAGCCATCTACTCTTACACACAGTTCCTGGCTGAGATTGACAAAGGAAATATAGCCAATGTGCCTGCTCCTCCTATTGCCATCGATTACTGGCGACTACCCAAAGATGCAACCATCCGCGATGTCGTCACTGTGGTGCGCGCTGATGAAGCTCACCATCGCGATGTCAATCATTTCGCCGCTGTAAGTACTAAAAATCCCATTATATTCTTCTCTTCCTTGAATTCATATGTGAATTCCTTTGCAGCACCATGAGTTTCATGATGATTAGATTCCTGTTGCAGCTCCTAAGATTCTTCTCTCCATAATCTCTTCAGATTCTTAAGATTCTGCAACCATCTCTTTAGATTCTTCCAGAATCTTGAATCCTTGTAGAATCCTTTTAGAATCAGAACTCTTGTAGAATCATGAATTCCCCACCTTGTACATAAGCTGTGATTTCATTCAGCTGATCATGAGCTTGAATGGGGTTTTTTCTTCGACTTGGCTTGAATGCAGGATATTCACCATAATGGGAAAGAGCTTCGTGAAGCACCAGCACCTGTTGGATACCACTAAGGGATTTTGTACTACAGTATGGTGCTCAAAATCAAAACATTCATGAATGCAGATCACTGTTATTTCAACTGTGTTGTCAAAACACAAAATCCTCCAAATTCCGATCCTGAGTCCTGAGCATTCAAGCAACATCATCATTATTGTCATCTTTGTGGGCAGATATATAGATGATGAGGCATGATGTTCAATGCCAGTTGGTGATTTTTTTATGCTTTCATAGTTAAGAAATAGGTCTAGGCTGATTCTGAAAAAACCCAAGTTTGAATTTTTGTCATAGTAGACTGGAGTTTCTATGTAATAAAACTGCAATTACTTGCAACTCCAAACTAGCGCTGGTACTAATTGTGTGCTTATCACACTCTATTCAAGAGATGCAATGCAATTTATTCATCTCTGCAGGATCAAATCATTCTTTGTTTATTTTATGAAACACAAAACACAGATTTGAATACCATTTAACACACAATACATTTTCTATACCATGAAACAAAAAATTACATTATTTTCATAATCCATTCTATACCATTTGGGAAAAGATGGACGTGACTTCCCCCTAGATTCATCTTCTGTCCAAGGTTTCTTTGGAAGCTCTATTGTTGGGTGGTCTTTGATGCATGTGACGTATTGGATTCATTTCTTTTCTAGTCCTCCATGCTTGTGATTGAAGAGATAAGCTATAATTGCTGCAAGTTCCACTTATGTAGAGACTTTGATCAGCTCTCTGTTTAGCATGAAGCAGGAGGTTCAATGTAGCAGCTTGCCATTCAAGCAACAAAAGTTTTATGGTCAAAATGCTTTGCTAGATGCACTCATGGTGCAAGCTGGCCATCTGTATGATAGAAGTTTTGCCATCATGACCTCTCTCATGAAGTTTCTATGATTTCTATATTGAAGTGCATACTGTGGTTTTGTGGTTTGTGTTTTCTCTTTTTCCCTTCAGCAAGTAAGTCAGTTTCTCTTTGTCCTAGAAAAATTGAAGGACAGGGTTGTGGATTCATGTGTGTTGCCTTGTACAAATACAGGTTTAGGGTTTAGGGTTTTTAAGGTTTAGGGCCATTGGTTCAATTAATGGCAAGTTCCATAATTTTCTCTTACTCACATTTTTGAAGGGATTCTGTGAGATGATCCTTGGGGAAAAAAAATGTCTCTTCAGAACTTGAAATGAGATTTGTAAATTTCCAGCATTGATTTCAATGATATGAGAGATAGAAAAGCACCCCATTCTTAACCACACAAATCAAAGCTCCAAAAGTGGGTAGTACATGCTTGGGCAATTTGGGGCAGGCACAAAAAAACATAAAGATGTATTCTTTCCACTTGCATGGGTTGACCATTGTAGAGAACAATAGAGATAAACTATTGTTTTGGTTTAGGTTGCAAAGTGATTGTGAAGGGCTAGAGTGAACCAGCACCCACTAGTGCACCAGTTGGATGTTCTGTCCATAGGATGGGCTGTGTTTCTTCATCCAGTTCCTGACCCTGTGTTAACTCAACATTGTACCAATCAACCTTTTTCACTATTGACATTTGACCCTCTTTATTGTTTGGGTTTTTTTTCCCAACCCTGACCTTACTACCCTCCAATCTAGTCTCCCTAATTCCCTAGCTACCCTAATGACCTAGTTACATTATTGATCTACATCTTGACTCTACCTACCAACCCCTTACCTATTTGGCCTTTATTTTTGCATGGCTAAACCTCTCTCTTGGCTAAACCTTTGCCTTTTGGCACAACTTCTAACTATTTGTGACTAAACCTATATCTCTTGGTTAAACCTTTGCCTTTTGGCACGACTTCTAACTTTTCTTGGCTAAATCTATATCTCTTGGTTAAACCTTTTGTTTTTGGCATAACTTCTAACTCTTTTTGGTTAAACCTTGTTTTTTAGCACAACTTCTAACTTTTTTTGACTAAACCTTTTCTTTTTGGCACAACTTTTAATTCTTTTTTACTAAACCTATATATCTTATTTAAACCTTTTCCTTTTGGCACAACTTTTAGCTCTTCTTGGCTACCTATATCTCTTAGCTAAACCTTTTCCTTTTGGCATAACTTTTAGCTCTTTTTGGCTACCTGTATTTCTTAACTAAACCTTTTCCTTTAGGCATAACATTTAACTCTTCTTGGCTACCTATATCTCTTAGTTAAACCTTTTCCTTTTGGCATAACTTTCAGCTCTTCTTGGCTACTTATATTCTTAGCTAAACCTTTTCTTTTTAGCATAACTTTTAGCTCTTCTTGGTTAAACCTTTTCTTTTTGGCACAACTTCTAACACTTCTTGGTTAAACCTATGTCTTTTGGCTAAACCTTTTCCTTTTGGCACAACTTCTAACTCTTCTTGGCTAAACTTCCATCTTTTCATGGCTAAACACTTACATGTTAACAAAATCTCTATATTTTTTTAGCTAAACATCTATTTCTTGGCAAAACCTTTTCAACAAAACTTATATATTTTCTTGATTAAACTTCTACCTTTTGGTAAAAATTTTAACTTTTTTTGGTTAAACCTATATCTCTTAACAAAACTTCCATCTATTCATGGTTAAACCACTACATGTTGGCAAAAGTTTTATCTATTATTGATTAAACTTTTACCTTTTGGCAAAACCTTAACCTTTTTTTTTATAAAATTTTATCTTTGAATAAAACCTTTATATATTCATGGTTAAACCTTTCACTTGGAAAACCTTTGACCTCTTCTTATCTAAACTTTACATCTTAGCACAACCTTTATTTTTTTTGGGTTATATTTTTTACCTCTTAGTAAAACCTCTATCTTTTCTTGGTTAAACATTTACAAATTGGAAAAACTTTTAATTCTCCTTGGCTATACTTATACCTTTTAACAAAACTTCCATCTCTTCATGGCTAACCTTCCATTTGTTGGCAAAACTTTAATCTTTTCTTAGTTAAATTTTTACGTTTTGGAAGAATTTCTATTTCTTCATGGCTAAAGTTATACCTATTGGCAAAACCTTTACCTTTTGACAAAATATTTATATATTTTAAATTAAACTAAAGATTATTTTTTCGACAAAATCTTTCAACAAAATTTTTAGCTACCCTATTGAGCTAGCCATCTTATTAATGTAATTACATTATTGACTTAACTTTTTACTTATTTGTGTACACTACCTACCTATCATTTACAAGATGCAATTGTTTGCCACTATATGATATATAAAATATAAATGTATTGCACTAAATGAATTTACAACCATTTCAATCATATTTGACCCTTTGATGTCAATAAATGGTAACCATGAATGCGAATATTGCACATTTGATTAACTTTCGTGACTCACACATAGGTATTGCATATTTTGGTGTAGTTATTGTTATAAGCTAGAATAGTTGAAAATCTAATAGGAAAATATAATACCCACATATGAAAACAATGTCATTTCAAATACAATACACTTCAATAATTATTACATATTTTGTGACCAAAATGCAAGCAATTTTTTTTTTGGATTTTTAAAAAAAATATTTTTCTATGTCTTTTTTCCTTTAAAATTTTTGTTTTTCTAATTTCTTTTAATTTTTCCCCTTCAATTTTTTTTTGTTCTACATTATTTCTTCTATTATTTATCACAATTGATTTTTTCTTCTAGTTGTCTATTTTTTATCTTCATCATTTTTTTCATTGAATATGCATATTTTATGCCCAACATTTGGGTATATTGCACAAACCATCCAAAGAAACCAATAGGCATTTTATGCTTCAAATGTGAATATTGCAAAATCATTCTGACAAAACTAATGTTTATTTTGTGACCTTTATGTAAGTATTTCACATTGAACTTTATGTTTTTGAAGTTCTTTGAATGCAACATTGTAATATGTTTCAAACTCATATTTTTAGGGAAAATTTCAACAAAGTATTAATGTAATGTTCACATTCAAAAATTATAAACATAATACAAATGTGAGGTTACAATTACAGACAAAACTTGTATGTATTCAATGCAAATATCACATTTATCAAAACTTTATGAAATGTCCAAAAAATGGAAAACATTAATTCCATGCCATTGTTTATGCCAAAAAAACCTAAATAAGATATGTATGCTATTTTCTAACCTCAAGAGACCCCTATCTAAACATATTTTCATTAGCTGCCATGTCATGTGTTCATCAATAAGTTGTTATAACCACCTTAATAGCATGTTCATGAATGTAAAGTTGATAGTGATACAATTGGAGTTGAATGGCATTGGTTACATAATGGTATTTCATAGTTACTCAAAATTTGCATCAAACACATGATACGCATTTGCCATGACCCTAGCCTTGGGCTCGCGACCAAGGCAAAGGACTTGCAAGGGTGCGGCCCAAGACTAAGTCCGGAAGTCATATTCTCATGCCCCGGGAGTGCAAAAGAGTGTGAGGGAAAGAACCCTCAAACTCCCAAATGAATTCCCATGTTGGGAGTTGGAGTCCCGGTGGACTCCCGAATGTTCAGAGAGTGATTGCAAGGGTTAAAACCTAACGGCTAAAAACATTTTTCATATCATTGGAAAGATATTGAAACGTAGATGTTTAAAACGGGCTCATATCACCCGTTTGGACATCTGAAACTCAAGTTATGGCCAAAAGAAGGGCCGAGAGTGAAATTGACAATTTAGATCTTGACCACTAGAAGTCAGGAATCGACCCGATTTCCTTGCGTGCAGGTGACGTGCGACATATCGTTGGAAAGCTTTCAACAAGGGCTATAATTTTGTTTTAGACCTCATCTCAATCGAAGGTCTGCACACAAAGTTATTGGGCCCCAAAGTTGCGGGAGTCCCAACTTTGGCAATTTTGGGACTCCCACTTGGGAGTCCTGAGACAAAAAACCATTTGGATGTGAGCTTCGTGAAGAGGCACATAATATACTATAAGGGGGAAGGTGGTGGCTTTCCCCAAGTCCGGGCCATGATGAGTCTTGTGAGTCTTGTGAATTCGAGTTTGTCCGTGGTTCGTCCTAACACCAAAAATGCTCCAATTATGCAATAACCACCTTGTGTTGGTTTTGTGCAGGCGTGTAAGTAGTTGATGTTTGTCACTCTTTCTAGTCCCATCTTGGAGTTCCAACACGCCCTTCTACCCCTTTAGGTACTCAAAATATGTCTTTTTATATACTTAAATTAATTTTATGATAATTAATTATCATGAATAATTATCTAAAATAATGATTTGAATAATTTATCAACATAAAAAATCTAATTAAAATAATTAATCTAAATATCAAATTATCAAATTGATTTTAAAATCTAAATTTTAATTATCTGAATAATTAAGGTTCAACCAATTAATTAATTCATTAATATTTAAAAATAAATGATTATCTAAATACGATAATCAATCATTTACACTTTTTGAATTTTTTTTTATTAATTCCTTAATTGTGACATTATTTGTTGATATTTAAACTAGACTATTCATTCATATGAATCCTATAAATATTGCAATGGAAACCTATATGCGAGTATTGCAATGGATGTAAAAAATCAACAACTATTTATGAGACCTATATGTAAGTATTGCATATTTGAAATGACTTTATGGAAGTTAAAATAGAAAAGATGTAGGTATTGCATGTTTGGTTTCATGATAACGCCAATAAGTTGATTAGAATGTGAATATTCTTTTTAAAATCTTTAAGTGATGTGAGTCCTAATACATTAAATGTTGGTATTGCATTATGTTCATTTTGATTTTTGTAAACCTTACACAAATTAATTATAAAATGTGCATATGGGATTATTTAAGTTTTGATTATTACATCTAAAACATTAAGAAGATGATAAAAAAGAAAACATATATGATTTACCATATATTCGTCAAACAAGTGTGACTAGAAAAAAAATATTATATTGATAAAAGATGTACAAAAATGGACCAAAGTTCAAAAAATGGGTAGTCCAAAAAATGAATTAACTAACTATATAAAATGAAAACCTAAAACCATATCACTATTTACAATGTTGTGTTTAACTTGGTAAGTAATTGTTACATTTGTAACTTTTACTACATGACAAGTAATGTACAAACAATAACATTGCATTTCAACATGAATTGCATTTGCAACAAACTCCTCCTTTGTTTTGCCCTGAACCTTATAAACACCCAAAAATCACTAAATTAAACCCTAACACACCTTGGATGAAACAAAATTATAAAAAAACAACAAACATTGATTATTATTTTTTCTTACATTCCATGAATCATTTTAGATTCATGGAAATTCAATACAATTATTAACTCTTATGTCCGACTCACTTTAATGGACTCTCAATCCCAATTTTTAACATCCCATGTCATCTTCAATCATTGTGCATATGCAAAATGGATAGATTGAATCATCTTTTATAAATATTTGTCTTTCTCCATCAGTGATGTTGCATTTTGAAGTACACTTCCCGTGCCTTAGGCATTAAAACCCAACACCTACAATAATTGCTTTAAAGCTAATTTGACCAAAGTTGGTTTTGGTAATGCTGGACATTATTCTACAATGATTACCATTTTATCCCACACGCATTGAGTTTTGGCAGGAATGCAATTAACAATCTTTTGATCATTTCGCCTTTGCATGGTCATGGCATTTGCCAAGATGTGAATGTTCTTTTTAGCATGGTCTTGATGTTGAGAACCTCCTTAAAAAATTGAAAGCTTCCTAGGTTTAACCTTTTTCTACCACTAAGCCATGCACCTCCTTCAAATGTTTGGTCAACAACCATTTTGTAGAATATGTAACAATGTAAGTGCCAACTTTACACTTCCATTTCGACCCAACCTTCATCCATTCTTTGTCCTTCCGAACCACATTAAATGGACACGGGGGTGCCGATGGCTAAAAAGTTCAGTTGGCTTCAAATTTCAGAACTAAATCAGAAATTATAAAAACAAATAAGTTTTTACTTTGTAATAAAAAAATCTTAACTTTAAAACCTTAAACATAAAAAAATCACACAACAGAATGTAAGTATTACAAAACATGATATCATATAATCAAATGCAATTATTACAAACTTTAACCTTTTTCAAGTATTGTAATAAAAAAAATTTGAAAAAGAAAATCCCACACCTTCCGTGAAATGATAGAAGGTGTAGGTATGATTAAATTTAAATTTTTTTGTACAATTTTTGTTTTGCATTTGATCAATGTATGAAAATTCTAAAACAATCTAATCCACCACTTTTCGATTGAAATTCCTAATCTGCATTGGAAAGGACCTTATTATTTGAATTGCAACCAACCACCATTATCAAGTTTAAGCCACATGGATTGCTTTATTCATCAACTCCTAGTTTTGATGGAGCAACATTTTGTTCCCCAAGTGTTAATTCTGATGAAATAACATTTTACTTCTGAGCTTCCAAATCACCACCAACTTTCTTTAGTCTCCTGCTTTAGCCATTGTAACCCTAAACATTTTAAAAAACCACCAGATCATTGTTAATTGTCAATTCTAATGAACAATTAACAATTCTTCACAGTAAAAAAACCAAGGAAAAAAAAAAGGTTTAGGGTTTAGTAAGCCATTGCCTTTTTTGCAACAAAACATTTGAAAATGGCAATGATAGTTACTATCACCTTCTTTGCAGCAACACCAACAAAAAATAGGTGACGGCAACAAGCTTGTTGCCATCGCCCATTTTCACTTTAAGGAAAAAGAAGAAAAAATGGGTGATGATAGCAAGCTTGCTACCATTGCCTTGTTAGCTTGTTGCCATTGCCTTGTTTGCAGTAACAAGAGAAGAAAAAATGCAACAGCAACAAGCTTACTACAACCATCATCTCCTTTGCTTCAACAGAAAGAAGGAAAAATTAGGCTTGTTGTCGTCACCTTGTTTGCAACAAAAAAACAGA
>Ga0116227_10003404_pt1 | contig 35338 bp, 21 predicted proteins | sample S1TSphgellanicum_FD_89693 | JGI IMG/M metagenome (GOLD analysis project Ga0116227, IMG submission 89693) | Host-associated microbial communities from peat moss isolated from Minnesota, USA - S1T2_Fb - Sphagnum magellanicum MG | ecosystem: Host-associated > Plants > Peat moss > Unclassified...
GTATTTTGTGTGTTGTTTTGTTTTTTGTGTGTGGGATGTGTTGGTGTTTGGGTGTGAGGGTGGGGGGGGTGTGGGGGGTGTTGTTGTTTGTAACATATGTATGCCTAATAAGTTTCTATTTTTTCAATGGTGTTGTTGAAATTGAATCTTTGATTACATTTCAATTGTATATTTATATTTTTCTAAGTCTATATATTGTTTGCATCCTTAGGAAAAAAATGTAAGGTGCTTGAAATTATTCCCATTAACATGGAAGGGGAGAGGTGTGAGATAATCACATCAATTTGTCTGCGATTATTTTTAGGGGTGACCCAAAGAGATGCAACAACGGAAATGCATGCAAAGACCTTGAAAATCACAAATGAGTTTCAAACTGATGTTGAGGTTGGGGTACCTAATTACCCTAAAGAAGGACATGATAAATCTTGTGGTACCCAAGACAATCTTCCTCCCCCAAAGGTAAACCAATTAAACACGGGCATTGTGAGGCACACGAAGAAAAAGGGGAATGCATCGACAATGAAAGAAAATAAGGTTTTGAGTAAACAAAAGTGGAATATGCATTATTTCAAAGCAAGGAAAATTGTGCTAAGGTTGAAAAAAAGGTTCAAGTTGGTGTTGAATTATAAGCCTCTTTAACATCTTAAGTCTCACACAAATCAATATCATCATCATCAAGGTTGAATTTGCAGGCAATAAATGAAGACGATAAGGAAAGAGAGGTTGGTGAGGAACTGTTAGGCACTGTGTCTCTTGTGGATACATTGAACCCCTTGAAAAAAAAATTCAGATAAGCCGATACAGGGTTATACAATTGCAAATATTTTTAATGATTGTTAATTGTAGATATGTGATAATTGTAAATTAAGAAATCAAATAAAGATCAAATATTATGAACAATCCATTAAATGCTTTAAATGTAATTTAATTTGCATAATTTTCTATCCATGTGTCATATATGCAATAAGATTATACTTTCAGTTCAAGTAATGTCTATCATAGTCTTATTTGTGTTGTACATTTTTAGTGAATTGCTGAGATCCTCTTACTTATTATAATATCACTTGGTGGCCACATTGCCATATTTCAATAAGGGTTGAAAAATAATTTCTCTGACCTAGGCACCCCTAGTAGTCACCAAGCCTAACCGTTGAACATGATTGTCATTATGCGCTTGGTGGTCATTAGGCTTATCAATAGCTAGTTTGATGAATGCATAATTGAAAATTCAAGGTGGCCACTAGGATAGATATGATGTCATTAAATGCCTAGCGGTTGCTAAACATTTTCGTGTAACATATTGTAGGATACCTACGATGTTTCTAAACACCTGGCAGTCACTAGGTGTAGGTCTACCAATTCTTATGAACACATCACATTAAATATGGAATTTCATTAAAGGTTGCAACCACCAAGCTTGTTGATAATAGCATTGTGGATTGTTCCTTTGAAATATCAACGAGCATCTATGTATTGAATAAGTTAAAATTAATGCAACGTCTTTTTCTAAATATTTTTTTTGCCTTATTTTAGTATTTTCATTGTTTAGCCATGGTCGATTTTGCTTTTTTGTATGATTTGTAAAATTGCATTAAAGTTTTATTTGCTTGAACTTTTGTGTGCAAATGGCTTGGAATTTGTACTACACAGGTGCAATGTAAATACATTCAAAACCTTAGATCTTTTTTATATGAGGCATGGAATTTTAGGCAAAAAAATTCCTCTCATAGTAATGGTGAGCTCTCTTGAATCTTTCTTGTTAATGCATTGTGAGGAGATGTATGTTGAATTGAATTGAATTTTAAAATTTTGTTTGATTTCTTGTGTTTTAATTTAAGGAATTTTGAAAATGAATTAGAAGGTGACTATGCCAATGTTTGTGAGGAGAAAGCAGTTACTATTGCCACGGATTCAATGGATGGTCACACCATTCTTTGTATCCAAGATGCAGGGGTTTCTCCGATTGATGATCCCTTGTATCATTTAGGAGGTTAGGAAATGGAAAGTCATATTTGCTGTAATGAAAATTTGTAGGTGAGTCCCTTGCATGTTGTTTTTGTCTTGAGGGAGTTTAACTAGATAATAAATTCTTTAAAATTTGTACTTTTAAAGCAAAGAATTGGTAATGCCACCTTTTTTAATGGTAAAATTCAATAATATTTGATTTTTTGAAACAATGTTATAAGTTTTGTGATGTGTGAAGTTACTTTATTGTTATTGGAGTGCTAGCCAATATAAATGCACTACTAAAATACAACTAAAGGGAATTGAACTTCACAATATGAAGTTGAAAGCTTGAACTTCATGCCATTACAAATATTTGTCCAATATCTTTGAAAATGCAAAGTAGTCATAGATTTGCCATGAATATTTGTCTAATACCATTGAATGTTCAAAGGAGTCCATGATTTGCCAAAATAGTCTTCTTTATTTTTTCAATGTGAAGGTTTTGTTATGAATACGTGCATTTGGTGAAATCATAGGTCTAATGTCCATCCTTGTCACTGGAGAACTAGACAATAGGACTAGATGATGTAGTTGTTTGCATAAAATTTCTCAATGTCAAGGACACATTTACCTACGATCCACATTTTGACCAAGAATCACATGAATTCGCTACAACATTTGGGTTGCTAGAAAAATCTTTAGGTGAATTGAAGGTGAGTGAGTACCATTTGATTTTTGACTTGAATGGAATATTAGTAGCGACAGGGGAAGGTCCAACCAGATCTTAGTTGATGATTTTGCAACCTGGGTTGAAAGAGTTCCTTTTTAGTTGTGCAACAAAATTCACTATGTACATATGGTTTTTTGCAATGAAGAGAAATTTCTCAAGGCACTTGGAAGTTATTAGGGAGAGAATTGGTGTTCACCTCAAATATTCAAGAATAGTAGACCAAGCGCTATGTTTCAATAATGAGCATTTCCTCCCTAAAAAGCCCAAAAAACCTTTTCTCCATAAAAACCTAAACACATTTTTTGATGTCTTTCTTGGTACAAACTATGAAAATACATTGCTTATAGATGACACACTTTACAAGAGTTTATTTAATCCTCCTTTTAATACCATTTTTCTTGAGATGTTTTACAGGTCCCTAATAGACAATGATTACTTGTTCGAAATTGTTTTTCCTTATTTAAAAGCCTCTCATTCCTCTAGAATGTAGGTCTGTAAATTTGTAAAATGTAATCCTTTTGGGAAGATTAAACACGTTCTTCCTTCCAACCTTTGGTATGAGAAATTGGCCGAACTTTGTTCTTCCAAATGTAATGATATTTTTTGTAACAGGATGAAATCTAAACTTGCAAATAAAAAGAGGTCAAATATTTTATTTAGTTCTTTATCTATTATGTCCTATGGAATGTTGAAATGTTTTTGTTTGTTGTCTATTTGTTTGACTATTACTGAATGTAAATTAGGTATTGACAATTCATGTGTTATCAATTGTGTGTATTCAGTTTCGTGACAATAAGTTAAAGGACTTTTACATATATTGCCTGGTGGCCACCGTGGTCGTGTTTGAATTGGCCTAGTGGCCACTAGGGTCTTGTTGAATAGGCCTAGTGATTGCCAGGGTTTTGTTGGATTTGGTCTGGTGGCTACTAAGGTTTTGTTGGAATTGGCTTGGTGGTTGCCATGGTCTTATTGAATAGGCTTGGTGGGTGCCAAGTTCTTGTTGGAACTAGCCTAATGTTGGCTAAGGTTCTATTCAAATTAGCATGGTGGGTGCTAGGGTCTTGTTGGAATTGGCCTAGAGGCCACCAGGGCCTTGTTGCTTGTGTTTATTTCTAGCTTTCTATGTTGTGTTCTTTTATATGCTATAATGTCACCTAGTGTCCACATGCGATGTTTTCTTGAAATAATTTAAAAAATTTGGGGCAGGTCAACGTGTTGTTTAACATGACAAAAATATTTTTGATTGCACATTATTATTTGATCCCGAGTTGGATTTTGAAGGTGTGCATAACTCCTTAATATTATGTATTGTGTGTGTTTAACTAAACATGTTTTGGTTTTTTTGTAGTTCAAAATTCGTTTGCATCAAGCCTAAATGAACAAAGGTATATATTTGCATTCATGTTTACGCTTGGGACCTTCAGGGCCCAAAAATTTATTAATTTTAAGCATCAATGGTGTACTCTACTATTTCCCTCAATTTGCTATTTTGCAAGGGAATGCCCGAGTGTTTGGAATAAATATTGACAAAAGCAAAGTCGAAATGAGAACTAGAGTGAAACATTTTCTTGCTCATGCATTTGAAATGTTTTACATCACAATTTGGTCTTGTACAAAATTAAAGGATGTACCTGAGGTTCTTCCAATGTTCATTCCAAATACGTTCGTGGATCAATTTGTTTTTATTTGGGGATGTGAACAGTGTTCGAAAACTTCTAGTCAAAATTTTCCTGGGTTTTATTTTATTTGAAGGATTTGAAGCATGTGTACTATAGTTGTCGTGGGTTACTTTATGGGAAGGAAAATCAAACATTGATGATTGATGATGAACCTAATAAAACATTTCAAAATCCGAAGTGGAGTGGTTTTTTTCTAGAGTCCTTCAGGGGTGAACTGTTATCAAATAATAAGGTGTAATTGTTGAACTTGGTATCTCGTTTTTGGCCAACCTTAATTAAATTGCCTTCAACCAACACAATTCAAGATCATTATGAGGTTTTGGTCAAGTATTTAAAACTTTGTTTAAGTTTTTCTTTACAAAATTATTCTTGGTTCATACATATATGGATTATGAAAATGGTGATCATGTCAATGCCCAACCTTCTTTGGGTATGCATTCTAAATCATTTCATCTGTTTTCATTTTTTAATCTTTCAAGTCATTTCTTGTTTTATGTGTTGAAAAAATGATGCTATATGTTTTCTTTTGTTGACACTGAATTTTGTTTGTAGCTGGTTGTGTTTGTTGTTAATAGATTACATGATGGCATTTGTAGCTTTAAAAAGGAGAAACCAATGTTTGCCATTAGGATTGTTATTTCAAAATAATGTGAATATAATTGCATATTTGACCATGAACCATCACAAAGGTTTGAAAACAAGAAGGAATTGACCTTATTATTAGGATTTGCAATGTTTTAGGGTTATTTAAAGTAGTTTTTCATTTATGATAAGATTATGGTTGGCAAGTAGGTTCAATTTGTATGTCACAAATATGTTTTATTTATTTCATTAATATGTCCATTTGGATTTCTTATTTTTCAATTTCGTTTCTAGTAAATGTTATTAACAAGCTGGGCACTAGCTTGGTTCAAACTTCAAATTGTATTTTAAACTTTTAATAAACTTTGTTGATTTGTGTTAATTTCATTATGTTAATCATTCCATTTTATTTTTGATTGTGGTCAAAAATTTGGTGGCCACAAGGTGTAATTTGATGATGGATGTAAAGATGCATTTTGCTACTTATTCTAATTTTTTTGCTATGGTTAACATTTGGTGGCCACAAAGTGTAATTTGGATGTTCGACTTATATGTTTTTTGTTGTTTTCCTGAAATCTTTTATTGCAGTGAACAACCTTATGGCCATGAGGTCATATTTGTAATTGAAAGTCTCATTGTTTGCATGGTGTAATCATGTGTTGGTATTTTTGGACTTTTGTAAAGTCCAAAATTAATTAAATATGTGTTCTAAATTTCAACAATTCAAAATTAAACATTTTGTTATTATATTTTTATCTTGAAGTTTTAAACATTTCAAAACCAAACATTGTAAAAAAAAAAAAAATTCAAAATAATTGCAAATTTTACAATTTCCCAACAAAAATGACAAAATCAAAATAGAAGGCCAAGGATTAAATTAAATTAAACCAATGTCATCAACAAGGCATCACAAACACATTGGCCCTACCAATAGATAAGATGATGTACATCTACTTATTGTGTCCACACTCTAAACACCAAAAAAATGTGTTCCAATCTAAATAATCTAAACACTTTCACCAAAGAAACCCGTTCTAATAAGATAAAATTTCCAAAAGTTGGGTCCAATGTGATAGTCCTTATCCTTAGGGGGGTTAGGGCCCAACAAAGTTCACTTGTCAAATATTGACTATAAGCAAAGCTCAAATCAAGTATGTATCTCTAAGCTAATGCACAATTACTAAAAACTTAAATCAAAGCTCAAATTAAAAAATATCTTTGAATTAACAAAGCGCTAAATCTAAAATATGTATATTTAAACTAATGAAATGCTAGAGCTGAAATCAAATGTGCATCTCTAAACTAATAAAGTGCCAAAGCTCAAATATGTATCTTTGAATTAATGATGTGCCAAAGCTGAAATCAAGCTAAAATCCACTCTACATCTAAAACCAAAAGCAAATATGTAGAAATTACAAACATCATCAACAAAATTCAAAACACCTTGTCCATTGCATCTACTACCACATTATAATCATCTTCAAATCGACTATATAATCAATTGCTATTAGACAATTCTCCAAATGATGAAAGACATGCCCAATCAACATATTAACATTGAAAAGCTTGAGTAGTTTTCAACCATGGATAGCTTCGAATTGTTGCTTGTGCTTAGGAAGCTCAAGTACATTTGACAAATCAACCTAGCAAATCTCATCGCATTCAACCACTTTCCATGTATGTGTAGATGGAACAATGTTGACAATCCCTTGAACAAATCCTTTTGAACAACAACATTGACAACAAAAGTTATTGCATGAACACCATCATGAACACCATGACCAATAACTTTCCCATGGACACAATTAGTAACAACAATGGTCTCATTAACAAGCACAACTAAATTACCAAAATTCCCATCAATTCAATCAATACAAACTTCTTACACAAAACACAAGAAATTGGAAAGCCACAAAAAAAACCTAATTAAAGAAAGAACAATCACCATAATAACAATTTTTGCATGAACAGCAACAATGCATCAATTGTAGCAATCGATTTTCTTCATCATCTTCAATATAAACATCTTCATCTTCAATATGAACATCCTACCGAAAAAAAAACCCATTAGCATTAGCAACAATGGAAAAAACATAAACATAAGCAAAAGTCAAGAAACAACAAATAAACTTACTTTCATCTTGTCAAATGCATCTTGTTCTTCATTAAAAGCTTCATCATACTAAAGAACATGACCATCTATCAATTCACTATTGATAATACATTGTTGAACTTTATTTCTCAAGTGTTTATCAATTTGATTTTACATGCAAACATAGCATAAGAAAACAAAAAAATGGAAATAGTAGCACCTTGGAATGAAATTACAAGACAAAAAAAAGTAGAAGCTAAAAACAAAAGGGAAAAAAAAAGAAAAAGTGAAAAACTAACTTCCTATAGGAAGTAGGGTCTTGATGAGCAATAATTTTCACATTGTACTATTGTGAAACAAGAGCTTTTTCCATCCACATAATCTCAACCCCTTTGCTAGTTTTAGTGGATTTTTTTTCCTTCAAGGTAGGAAAATTAGAAGTAAAATTATCAATAATCAATTATAATTGGTAGTAAACTAGGCATTATTATTTCTCTTCCATTTAGCATGGCCAACCAAAAAGGCAATAAACTAGACGTTGTCATTTCTCTTCCATTTAACTTTAGCATCTAGGAACAATAAATGGAGACCTAACTTATCACCAAAGTTAAATTGTAGGACATTGGTTGGCTAGTTCCTTTAAAGTTGAAATCACATCATCAACTCGGCAATTGAGAAAGGGTCTATGCTAATTAGTAAAACATATTGTAACATCTATCCACTATTTCTTAAAATCTTTGTGAAAAAAATTCAAAACAAGCCCAATAGAACCTACACCAAAAAACACTCTTGAAAGTCCATTTCTTGAATTTAAAGCACACCCTAATGAAAAATTCCTCATGCAAAAATATCCAAACCCCAAATTGAGTATGGTTGGAAACGTCAATTAACAAATTGGTTATGCCACATTTTCCATTCTTCTCAAATACAAAAATGGTTATATTTCTTTATAGACTTCCCAAGACCAACATCAAATGCATGCAACACAACTTCATCGTTCACTATCTTTCATCCAGTTATACTTTGGGTTTGTAAAAATGCTAAACAGAACTACTAAAGTTACACCGGTTTCAACAACACGTTGATTCTACCTTTGCCTAATCAGCCTACCAATACCTTTCATCAAGGATTGGATGCTAGACTTTACCAAAACATGAATTTAGAAAACAACCTAATTATAACAATGTACAACAACAAAAACAAAAAATAAAAAACAAAAACCTACATGATGAAACTTAAAAGAATAAAAAACAACAAGACTAAAAAAAATGATAAAAAAATTTAATAGTATTACTTGGTTGGAGGATATAAGGTACCATTTTTTTTGCAACTTGAAAAATGAAGAAAGATGACATGTCAACGAATCCCTTGACAGTGATTTTTCAGAATTAAAATAATTAATAATTGTGAGTTTTGAAAAAAAAGAAGAGGAATATTTGACCCCAAAAAAATAATTTTATTTTATTTCGCAAAATAGTGAAATTCCCCACCAGAAAAAAACATTACTTTGAGAGACTTCAATCTCCCAAAATGTTTCACATCTCAAATCTTAAAGCCTAAAAAATGTTCCCCATCTCACTTGAGAATCTTAGACTGAAAAATAAATAATTTAATAATGTTGGGATTGAACAAAGTTTTGACCTTAAAGTCGCTTTGTAAATTGCAATTGGACTTTGATTCTTAGATTTGAACTGGAATTGTTTTGGAATTTGGTAATGCTCACCAAAGCCAAACAAATACATATGGAAAGGGTTTTCTTTTCCAATGCAGAACATAATATGTTACATAAAGGGTAAATACTTTATGGTATTTCTCCTTATTATCCAGGATATTGTGAAGAGTAATTGCCAAGGGGTGCAAGGATAGTGTTGAACAACTCGTGATCTGTCCATGTTTGATTATCACTATGTCCTTGTACAAAATGAGAGGACAGGTGATGTGCCATATGTATTTTGTCAAACAAGAGGACGGGTTGTGTGCCATATGTATTTTGTTAGGTGGGAGCATGATTCACAACTTTACGCAAAGCTTACTTTTTCCTTTTGAGATTTAGGGGCATTTGCTCTAGAACTGGCCAAGTGGGTGAAACCCAATGTTGGTTTGGTATTGTGTTTTGGAAATACCAAAAGATTCTTAGTGTTGAATTCACTTTGATTTCAAGGATGGTTTCTAAATATTACAATCAAATAAATGTGGTGTCAATCAGTGATTTTTTTTTTCAGGCAATTTGTAACATCATCTTGCTCCGGGTGGGATTGTCAAGGTGTTTCTTTCAAGAGATTTGGTTTTGGATTTCTACTTTTATGTTTGAGTTGTGAATGTTTTTGGTTGTAGAGTAACTTGTGAAGTCCTTTAAAAACATCTTGAAATATTTTCCTGGTATTTGACTTTGAATGTCATGACTACAAAATTATGGGGTTCTTTTTACCTTCAAAACCTCGACAAGTTCCTTGTCTAATTGCACCCAAAATTATAATACCCAAAAAATCAAGATGTCTGTCCCTCAAATAAATTGCAAAATGGGTTCAATAATATCAAGAAAATCAAGATAACTCCTTACTCAAATAAAGTGCAAAACTGGGTTCATTAACACACAGTGATTGGTGCCTTTTTAAGTTGAGCAATAAGCTTGGCCCAGGCTTGAACCTCACAAAGACCAAGGCAACTACAAGCGTTGGGTGGTTACAACATTACAAGTTGTTATTCACAACTAATGGTCAAGATCTAAGTTCCTTTTCAACTTTACTTATGGTTGCCATACTTTTTTTTTGTTGTTAGTACTAAAAATTCAATTCAATGACAACTTTTGTTCATTTGACAACAGTTTTGTCTAATGGTCAAATTGGCACAACCAAACATAGCCACAATTCATGATACCCCCAAGTGATGTAAACTTTGTGGATCATCCAGTGTTGTCCAGTTCCAATTGTGGTCCAGTTTGCAATCCAATTTCCAGTGAACTTGACCATATTTTGCTAAATCTATCACTTCAACCACATATGTATCCAATGTGGATGTTGGATATACATGAATTAGATTCTGGTAGTAGTTACTGAAGTAATCCCTCACTTATGTTCTTTGTCATATTTGAACCTTGCTCCTTCCAGTCAAAGGATTGAGTACCATATCAGTGCATCAGATGTCCATTGAAGAGCATTCAAATTTACTTAAAAATCTCATTATAAAACCAGGTATAACCAAAATGATTCGAGGGAAACTTTTGCAATTGAGCACCTTGTCCTATAACACTAGTATTGAGCATGGCACTGCATTGAACTCATTGCACTCGTTGAATGCTTGCACAAAAGGACTTACGCTGGCCAAAATAATTCATCATCAACTTGATATCTAAAATCCAACTCTTCATCCCCTTTCAAACACCTTCCCCCTCATTGAATTTTACATAATTCAAGAATCTTCAACATCATCAAATGAACCTTATATGCACTTGTGACAATTTCATTTGCATTTGCAAAAGAAGCTCAAGCAGTTGAAATGCCACCATTCCTTCCGCATGCATTCTGTATGCGTAGTTTCCCTGGCAAATTGTGATAGTCACAAGATCATCAACATCACCTTTTGGTTGCATTTCAATAGCCGGATGACCAGAATAGAAAAATGTGCTTACAGGGTTCATAGAGGCAGCTAAAGAGCAGTGTTCTTCATAGAGAAGGACCATAGGCATACTTTGACATATATGTGGATCAACAACACCAGAAGTAAAAGAGAAACAGCAATACTGATAGATGGGCCAACTCACTGGGCAGAGGAAGTTGGCAATCTGAACTTTCTCATCTTCATTGCAAAGAGCTGCTACTTTGTCAGAGTCCAACCCTATCACACTAACCATAGCACTTGGAGCTGCATCTGCTGCTGCCTGCACAACTGCACAACAATTGTTGACACACTCCCTAAAACTTGTTCCAGGTTCCACTCACAAGGTTGGAAGTGCCTCAGAGGTTTTGGAGAGAATGAAGAGCTTTTATCTGAAACATGAATTGATGTCCTTTACTGTTGGGATTGAGACTAAATTGTTAGACCTGTTCTGATAAGAACGAATCAATTTGCACAGGAAGTGATGACACACATTCTACAAAATCAGGGTCCTTCTCCATCTTGAAACAGTCCTCCTGTGGTGACGTTTCCAACATAAAACTATCAAACTGCGATCCTTTCAAGAATGTGGTCATTTAAGCCTCATTCTACTCAGTACAAAATGAGCAAGAATGGCTTCCCGAATGTGTGTTCAAACCTGCATGGCTTCACCCCTGATCTTCACTAGCTTTAGCCCATCCTCAAAACTGCAAATTGTGAACAATCAATTTCCTCCATTGCAAAGTCAAATGAAATCTACACAAGAAGAAAATAGACTGGCTGGCAAGAAACAACATACGCAGATAGTCACAAGAGGTAGAAGAGGAGAAGTAAGAATTGCAAAGAAAAGTGGACTGTGTTGTATTTCCATAGACTGGTTTAAATACAAATATGCGGATCCATCAGAAACCCAAAAATGGTCACCTAAACTTAGGATGTAACTCAGTGGTGACAGTTGATTCCCTGATTTGCAGTAGATATTGAATCTGTAACTCTAAGTTACTTGTATCTCTACAATTCTTTCTGCAGTCAGCTAATTATCAGAAACCTTCTAAAGAGCTTCTAGAAATTTCTAGTATGATTTGGTACCATCTGATCTCTAACACAAATTGCATCACACTATACATCTTAGCAAACAGGACTCTTGCTTCTACTCTCTGTACATATGCAGTTACTTGCAAAAGAGATATACAGGAAACAGTCCCATAAAATGGAAACAGTTTTGCCTCCTCTGTTGGCCACAGAGAACTACTGTGTGCCTTCCATTAGTGCACCAAGATTCCTTACAAGCCAAACTGGATACATCTATATCTATGAGATTGCAGAGAAATCCTGACAGCAACCATTTCAAGGTAACACAACAAAGAGTGCAGTTGTAACCTTATGAGAGTTGCTCACAAAGTGTCAGATCATCATTTTCATCATGAATAACAGTGACAAGCTGCCATGACTACCTGAGCTGATTTCATCAGCACCCGACAGTGGGTGTAGAGAAGTATATAATAATCTGCCCCATATCTGGAGAACCGAAAACTGGTTACATTCAAGTCAAATACAAACTGCCAAGTTCAAACGTTCTAGGCAATACTATCACTGATAGATCAACGAAGAATGGATGGGAGCATGCACCTGAATGCACCAGCAAAAGCCAAAGCAGTATACTCCCCAAGGCTCAGGCCACAGGTGACATCCACAGAGTCAATAATGTCTTGACCCTTCTCTTGCACCCTAAGCACCTAGACAGCTGCCAGGCTTCCAACATAGATTGCTGGCTGTATGCATGCCAAGAACATATCAGAAAAAAGTGAATGAAAATAATCAATTCTGACAAGAAAAACCAGTGGAAAATGAGTTTGTTAGCTTGATTCTGTCTCTCTTCCATCACAGCAAGATTATAGAAGAACCAGAAGGTGGCAGCAATGTTGTCCACCAACTCTGTCTCTTCTATTCCTTCAATACTATTATTTAATACGTGCTGGAGATGCCAGTACCTGGCTTATAACTGTGGAGTCAAGCTTTTCTTTTGGTCCATTGATGCATATATCCAACAAATCGTACCTGTGAAACTAGAACAAAAATGCTTCAGAACATTCCCCCTTCTGTACATCATGGTTTGGAGAAAAAAATAGGAGAACAAACCTTTGAGCTTCTATGAATGAAGTTAGCATCTGTTGTTGTTTGTTGTTTCCTAGAAGGATGGACACAAGCCTGGTTCAGCAAACAAGTCTGATGCAGCACACAAAGTCCTCAAAGTCTCACCCTAGAATCTCATTAGTTTTGGCAAAGAGAGCAGCTGCAGCAGGTACTGTGTGAACATCCTTCCCCATACCAACAGCTTGTGCACCCTGCCAGCAGCAGCGACACAATCTTAGCACCATTGTTAGCAATTGCACATAGAACGATGCAAACAAACGTTTTTGTTTGTCGCTGTGGTTTGTTTTACCTGGCCTGGAAAAAGGAATGCAGTTGAAGGTTTGTAGTTGGAGAACTGTGAGTCGCTGCTTGTTGCCGTCTCCTCCGTGGACGTCCTCAGGCTGCTCATGCACAACAACAACGTTCCCCCCCGCCTGCTCCGCTGCTGCCGCGGCACCAGCTCACGACGCCAACACATCCCGCTCGCAATTGTTGCTCCATTCGCAAACTTCTTGGAATGTGAGAATGCGGACAGTCATAGTGGTGACAACGAAGGGTAGGAGCGCGACGCCAGTGCCGCTTCTTGCGTGGCCGTTAGCCACCCCAGAGTGGTGGCAACAGCTACCATTGTCGCCACGATCTTCTCTTTTTCCTCTCACCCTTTCCTGAGCCTAGTCGTCTTCTTCCTGGGCTTCTTCTCCTCCTTGAAAGCTAAACCCTAAACCTTAAACCCTCCTCCTACTCCTCCTTGTGCACTTGTTCGTTCTTGTCCGTAACGGAATATGACGCATGCAGAATCTTCATCTTCTTCGGATTTCAACTCCTCCCCCCTCCTCCCTGCAGTGCTCCTGTTCGTGTTGTTCGTCACGGCCAACATGCATGCGCAAGACTTTTCTATCTTGGATTCTCCTCCTCCTCCTCCTCCTTACTGTGCTCTTCTTACTACCTCTCTGCAAATATGACACATGCAGAGTGCGTTTCTCACCTTACTCAGGTGCATGTTTTCTTTACCAAGAACCTTTTTGAGTGGAAAGCTTTCACCAGGGAAGCGCACGCCCGCCATTAATTTTCTCAATGTTTGTTGTCCATGTTACATAAGCTTACAACAATGTCCTCCTCGTCACATTGACATGATTTGTGTTGCATTTTTGTCACTACTATTGCAAGGATTGACATCATGGATTCACTTATGTTGCATTCCTTATCTCTACTACTCCCTGAGCACTCACTGATGATCATAGGAGCGGCGACTATGCGACATTCGACTGGCGGGATTATCAAATGAGAACTAAGCAGGCCGCCTCTCATGGGCAACACGTATTCCTTAATTCTGATGTTCGTTGAGGAATCTCCAGGACTTGGGCTAGCTGCAGCATGCACTTATTCCTGTGGTGATGCCAAACTGATGATGATGGTAAATCTTGCAGTTATGGCGATGGCGAGAAGGATCCCAAGAGGGCTCTAGAGTCCACAAACATATGTAGGGTTGGTTCTTTGTACATTTTACTTCTGTGCAGCAGACTTGAGAAATTGGAACTCGCAGGAGAGATGGGAACTTTTTTCAATGAACTAATCATTAAATGTTAAATGTGTATTAGGGTTTTGTGAGTTTTTGAAATTTTCAAAGGACCCATGACAATTAATAATAAAATTAGGGTTAAGCGGTAAGTATTTTATCATGTAGATATGTCATAATATTTTTAATTAATTAATTAATTAGATAAGTTAAATAATTAAATAATTATTAAGCTGTGAATTGCATGATAATAAATAATAAGTAATATGTATGTGAGTTAAATAGTAGATATTTTATCATGTTGATATGTGATAATAATTTTTATTAATTATTTAATTAATTAGGGAAACTATGTAATTAATTTACTAAATAAGTAGGATAGATAGTAAATAGTAATTAACAAGTAGGTCATATGTCATATGTATGTGGGTTAAGTAATGAATATTTTACCAGGTTGACATATGTGATATTTTTTGAATTAATTATTATATTAGAAAAAATATATAAGCAAAATTGTATAATATATTTTCTTAAATGAAATAGATGTTTAAGATTTGAAAAAACATAATTTTTTTAATCATATTGTAAAGTAAAACTTAAGATATTATATGCGTAAAGATAATAAAATTTATAGTTCCATAAAATCAATTATCTATATGGCGTTAATTAGTGTTTTAAAATTGAAATTGATTATCTAAATTAAATCTTTACATCATAAATAATATATTTGATAAAGATTTTTATTATATTTTATTTATAATCCATTTATAAATATTATATGTGAATAAAATATTTATCACACATTTTAATTAAATACTATTGGCAAGATATGATATATCAAAAGAAAAATTGTATAATATAATTTTTAGAATCAAATGAAGGTTTAGGATATGAAATTTATTTATGTATTTATTATTATATTATCTATTTATAAATCATATGATTGAATTTATTTTTTCCACATAATGGTCATTGAAATTACATTGAATAACGAAATATACAAATAGTTTTCTTTCCAAATCAATTTATATTTTTAAGAGGAAAAAAATATGTTTGTGTACATTATTCCAAAACTTTAAATTTAAACTTTAATTTTGTCAATTTGGACAAAATCATAATAAAATATCAAAATTCAAAAATGATGTTTTGTGTAATGTTTTAAATGAAGTAGGTTAAATGAAATGCACATTCCTTCTTTGCCAAAATAAGCAAGGTGACTTGGTGGTAAAGAAGTTGATCTCTATTTTTCGAACTAAAGAAACAATTCCCACAAATGATATGGGTTGTAATCAACATTAAAATGTCTATCAAATATTCTTTACTTACCTAACCAACATAGGTTAAGTGCCTACTAAGTGACCTTACACAATAGGTGACCTACTTATCAACCTAAACTAGGTTTTAAAATTTAACCTATGTAATGACATGTGTCAACATGGTACAAGTTGAATTAAATTAAATTATATATATAATATTTTATTATTTGTATAATAAATATTTAAACAAATATAAATAATGTGATTACAATGTTTTTCAATTGTAAAATTTCTCACAAAATGACAATGTCACGTAAACTGGTTTGGATGAATGAAAAGTTCATGTAAATTGCATCTTTATGTGACTACCATTGCAACTTGATACCATGTATCATCTTTTGCGACTAAAATTTTATATCACTTGTTCAAGGCAACTAATGATGTAACAACTTGCATGTGATAATTACAACTCAAAATGAGTTGTATATTTGTAAATTCCTTATAATGTTTAACAATGGGGTTAATTGTGTTGTTGATTGAATTCATCCATAAAATGTGGGAAGCACTTTTGACAAACATGCCATTTTCCATTCTCGAAATTAATAATATGAACAAGAATTATTTTAATAATTTATTGGTAGTAATTATTTTATATAATTAAAAATTTACATGCAACTTGATTACAAAAGGGCCTAATCTAGGTTTTTGGGTTAAACCACAAAATACCATATTATTTTTAGTGTTTCTATTCACCAAGAATATGATAACAACACGTGAATATAAAAAATTTGAATGTCAAAGGACACATTGGAATTTTTTATAAAATACTTTAGACAAGGGATGGAATTGTTCATTAGGGGTTCAAAACATGTCAAAATGATTAGGTAAACATTAAATTGCTTAATTAATTTGCATTGGATGTCACGATTATGACCAAATTGTTTTTGCACTTCTATAACACTAAAAAACAAATCGCTCCATATGTGATTCCCAATGCAAATCTTAAGATAGGTAGGCAAAAGATGGCTACCAACACAATTGCATCAAACACAAATCATAACACAATTTTTCACAATTTCACATTGAGTTTTGTTGTTTGATCAAATTGTTTGAACTTTATGGATAACAACAAAATGAAGAGGGTATGAAAAATAGGATGTACTAGGTACCACTTTGAGGAAAACTTTATTATTCGACATGATTTCACAATTAAAACCTTTCATTGCAAAGAAAAACACATGACATTACCCTTTAACATTTTTGGTAAAAAACAAAATCGTACGGATGTTGCAAACTATTATAGTGTTGATTATATAACATTACAATGACATCAAATAGTGTGGACTGGTTTTTATGTCCATAGAAAGAAAAGAACTTTGGACCAAGCTTTCTGTGAGGACCAAATTATCAATTTATATAAATGTAAAAATAATTGATCAAAATACTCAAAACAATTGGACCTAAATATTTTCAAATTATTATACATATATCAATAATCTTATGTGTAGGATGAGGCCAGATTCACAAATAACCCTTGAAAAGTCAAGTCTTTTTGTTAGTTTTACAAGGGTTCATTCTACTTGGCAATAAATGGAACGAATATAAATTATGAAAAGATTAAATTTCAACAATATTCTTTTTATCAATTGAAAGTAACCTAGGAAGTTCAAATGTTTTAAAAGTGGGTTGGACCCATTAGTCCAATAGTCACAAAAAATAATTTACTTCATCTTTGAGTGGTGTGAAGCCAAAGGCACCCCCCTTAGCCTGCACTTTGCTTGTTTATTGATTATTTGAAAAAATCTTGGATTTTTTTTTTGAAAAAAAATCAAATATCTTGTAAATTTTTATTATATCATTATGTTAAGGCTTGTGTTGAAAATTCGTCAAAAATACATCATTTTCAAATCCTTTCAAGAAGTAATGTTTTTTAAAATTTAAAGACATTCATTATAACTATTTTCCAAATGTTTTTGAGAATTTTTTATTGATTAAATTGAATCAAAATTTCAAACTTGTGTACCAAGATAACATTAATGAAAATAACATTGTATAAAAATGGTTCCATTTGCAATTCTTTGTTTAAAATGTTAATGCACAAATTTAAACAATGATTGCAACTATTTTTGGTACATGTATGTTAGCATGACTCCACCTGATAACCAAATTTCACATGTAAATTGATTTCAATGACATTGGTCCCAATATCTATGCAATATGTGAGAAAAATAGAAATATTTTAATTTACTAATTAATCCTAAATGACTCAAGTAACTTTTGAAAGCTTTTTTAACAGCATATTTGGTTAGGTTGAGGATTTTTTTTAATTACTAACTTATGAATTAGATAAGTAAATCAATCATGGGGGGACATAAGAGTATTATTTTGATACTCTTTATTATTTTATTTTAGTAATTGATCAAGAAGAAAGAACAAATGACAACCCCCTTCTTTCTGAAGGTTTGAAAAATGCAATGAAAAAAATACAACCATTTTTTCCAAACTCCTCAAGTAGGTGCACTGGCCAGGATCTTCAGCATTAATTAGCAGTAAATGGCGACTGTCCTGGTGGACAATTAGATGTTTTTTGGAATCATGCCCAGTTCTGGCGACCTACAATAACACACTGTCTAAATCTAGCGGCTTCTAGCTTTTCTTTTCCTCAAGATATCGCCATTTTTTCCCAAAAAAATAAAAATTCCCTTTGTTAGATTCGTCAGCCCTTTTCTTTTTGTCGCCAAGCGGCGAAAATTAGTCGAAAAAAAAACGCTGGTGATATCCACAAAGTAAAGACATTTTATTAAATCTTAGTATGCAATGCTGCAACTCAGAATTTAATGCACAAGGTTCGAGCCTAATTATAGCAGTTGTTTAGTTAGGAGCAGTGAAAATATATGTAGCAGCAGAGGAGGCGCTAAGGCGAAAGGAAAGACAGGATGAAACTTAGTTTACCACCAAAATTGATGGTTTTCTGAGTTTCATCCCCCTCTTGAATGCTAATGTATTTTTTTCCAGCTTCTTTTTAATCTCACCCTGTGTAAGACCAAACTCAGGGTTCTGGTGCTGTGTTTTTCTTACTATACGAATAACTCTATTATTCTCAAAAAGTCAGAGAACCATTTTGATAAATAATTAAACAAAACAAACAAAACAAAAAACATTGAAAGAACTGCACAGAAAACTGTGGTTCTTTCCCAGTCCTTTCACCAAAACCATTGGTTCATTGAGTTCTTTTATTCTGGTTTTCTTTTTAACAAACCAGCATTGATGGTTTTTTTATTTTTGAATTTCAGAAACAGATTTTTTGACAAATGACAAAGGGCATCAAGGATTAGTAAACTATCAGCTTCAAATGGTGGGTGTAGATAAGTATATAATAATTATAGCAAGGAATTACAACTTAGATCTTCATTCTTAGTGTTTGTCACATTTCTTGAAGGGATAGGCTGAATAGTTAGTAACGATCATGATGTTTGATAATATTTTGAACAGGGCTAAATTCAGATTTGCTCAAATGAACAAAAGTAAGAATGACATGTCCAATGACCATATATGTAGAACATGTATGATAATGCCCATTACCATCTGTGTTGGGTCACTGATTTCCAATTGTCCGGGTCACAGAAAATTGCAAACAATAGATGGCTGAATATTTATTTGCCTTTTCAATCATTGTGTTTGCATCACAACTACTGTATGTAAGTGGTAACAATGAAAAAGAAATTTTGCTTTCCAACTTGTAAGTAAATGGTTGCATGGTTTGTGTATAGGTGTCCAATCTTTTACCACGTCATTTCAGCAATTGCAAGTGCATTGCAACTTTTAAAAACACTTTGGGCATCTGAACTACATATTAATAATAGTCACAAAGGGAGGGGGAAGATGAAGGTTTCCAGTTGGGACTATTTCATTGTGACAACCACAAGCAAAAGAAGTAACCTTTTTTTTTTTAGGATCACTGAACTAAATTACATGATTGTTGTTGCAATTGCAACAAGTTTATTAGCAATTACTATGAATGGTGATGTTCTTGCTCTTGCTCCATTCACTTTTATAAAGCCCTTCTAAGCTACCAAACTACTCATGGGGTATGCATGAAGATATGAATTTGAACTTGACATTATCAAATTTGGCCATTGTAATGTCATTTTGTGTAACCTTATTTTCCTTTATGGAAGGAAACATGTTGAGTTATCAATGACATCATGGATTGGTAAACTTGATACCAAAGGTGTATGATTTGTTTTAATGAATTGACATGAGTGCTACCCAAGTTGATGGTTGCTAACGTTTCTAATGATAATGAATAGTCTTCTAGTTTTATAATAATTGAACGGTGGGAACTAAACAAATAGTAGGAAGGTTGAATTTTGACATATCAATATGTAGTTGATAAATAAATGATTGATAGATTGTTGGATTGTAATTAAATTGTTAAAAATAATAAGCCATATAATGGCTACTAGTTTGCCAAATGCTATAAATAACTAATGTTAGAACATAATTAATGTTACAGTGGTCATATTTTAAAGATGGATAAATGGGACATCATCACAAAAAACCCCACAAGGTGACCCCTAATTGAAACGTAATGATTTCTCTCCAAGATATAGAAGTTATAATGTTCAAAATTATTCTCATAAACCCATATGTTAGAGGTATATATACATTTTGATGTTAGTCATGGCTACACTATTAGCCATGTGCATGAATCAAGATGTAATTTTAGAAGTGCAAGGTGAGACATTCTAATTGTTTTTTCATCATCACTAATTTGTTACATTGATCATGAAATGCATGATTTTACATATTAAAATTGCATGCAAATGAATGAGGTATCAATGTAATTTTCAACACCTCCCCTTAATCTTAACACAAGTATGTAAGAAAAGCAATAAGGTGTAACAATAAGAGCTACAACATCAAGGAAGGTGAAAAATCTTTGAACATAGACTCCTTTGGGAATGTCATTAAACAATTTGGGAAAACAAAATGTCATTGGTATTAAAGTTCAAATCACCAATGTCTCATGACATTGGCTTGTAAATTTCAAATGTTACTTTTTCTTTGTTGTTGAACTTGTTTGAGCACACAAATCCAAGCACACTTTGAAGATTTTGAAGATCAGTGTATGACCAAGTGACCTTGTGAAAATGTAAATAATTTGATCTTGTGATAATAGGTGTGTAACTTGCAAAACACCATTTTGAAAAAAAATTCAAATATTGTGATGATTCTAACAATTGGAACATTAAATTATTAAATAGATTGATAGCATTTTTATTGTCACAAGAAATGATAATCATCTCAATGTTTTTTTAAATATTTAGTTCCATCAATAATCTCCATACACAAACACTTATTCTCACACAACTTGGTAGTTCTAGGTATATTCATTTTCATTTAATGAGGTGGGCATAAATCATATGTGGAAATACAAAGTTTGTCATTGGTTTCTATCGCTCACTTAATCTACATGTAAAAACTTAGACAACATGCATTATTCCCCTTAATGGTAGAAAAAGGCCCATGTCAATATTACCTAAATCACATATTTATAGCCATTAATATAATGACATTAATAACCACCAAATTTCCACCAATAAAATATCCATCAATATCCATCAATAAAATAACCAACAATAACCATTAATAAAATAATCATCAATAGCCATTAATAGAATAATCACTAATAACCATTAATAGAATAATCATCAATAACCATTAATAGAATAATCACCAATAGACATTAATAAAATAGCCACCAATACTCATTAATAGAATAATCATCAATAACCATTAATAAAATAGTCACCAATAAACATTAATAAAATAGCCACCAATACTCTTTAATAGAATAATCACCAATAAACATTAATAAAATAATCACCAATAGACATTAATAGAATAACCACCAATAGAATAGTCACCAATAGTCATTAATAGAATAACCATTAATAACCACCAATAAAATAACTACGAATGGCCATTAATATAATACCCAACAATAACCACTAATAGAATAACCACTAATAACCACTAATAACCACCAATAAAATAACCATTAATAGTCGCCAATACAATAGGTCTAATAGCCATTAATAACCACCAATAACCCCAATAAAAAAAACTAATAACCATATATTATAATTGCTTAAAATTGCAAAAAATAATTTAAGGTGAAATAATTTATAATAGCAAAAAATAACGTAAGGTGAAATAAATTAAAATAGCCAAAAGTAATTGAGAATAACCATAAATAATGTAAGGTGAAATAATTTAAATTAATGAAAAATAACCATATAATAATTGAAAGTATATTAGAATAGATAGTATTATTATATTTGCAAAAATATTATCCATTTATTTTTTTAAAATTCAAAAAAATGGTTAGTGAAATGTTATTGAATAATGATATTCAATTTTTTTTGTTCAAATGATTTTACACTTTCAAAAGGAAATAAATGTAATTATGTACATTATTGATTTTTTTAAAAAAGTAAATTTTAATCATTTCATTTCAACAAAATCTCAATAAGATATGAATTTTCAAAGTTTATGTTTTTGTATTGTTTAAAATGAAGTATTTGATAAATAGAATGTAATGTAACATATTATCACAACAAGTGGGGTGGTTTGATGGTAGGGGTGTTTGTTTCCATTTTAAAGGTCAAGGGATCAAACCTCATAAATGGTGTTATGTGTAGTCAAAAATGTTATGTTGACCGAATATTCTCTTCTCTAATTCCTTATAATAAGTGCCTAAGTTAATTACATGGCCTACTTACATAGGCTAAATTTTAAACCTAGCCTAGGTAGTGACACGTGTCAATAAATCATAAGTTGAAAATCATGAAATTATCAATAATATTATATATTAAATAATTTAATTTTAATTGATTTTCATGTTGGCTAGTTAATTAAATAATAAATGAATGATTTGGTAAATTTGTATTTCACTTTAGAGTAATCTTGTTTCACAAGGTATTTGAAACAATTCATTGTCTGTAGCAACTGGTCCCTGTTCACTAGGGGGTTAACCAATTTCTTTAGGTAAAAATGTCCAAATTCACTCAAAATCTAGTGAAACCCAGAATAAATTAGAACGCATTTTAGTGTAGTGTTGGTTGTTTCAAGCTTGAGGAAGGAAAAAAATATATATTCTCAAGATTCAAAGACATTTATGACCTACAAATTCGTACAGAATAAACAATTTATGAAATCAAGTTGATTTGATTCCATTTATTATTTCTTCCCACTATTACAAAAATAGGTTTATTTGATCTGAGAATTTAATTAAAAAAAATCAATTTTGATAGTTGTCAAAAGGACCATCCTATGAATTTAAACAAGTTCATTTGGACCTATTTATTGTGATTAGGTGATATTTTTGACTAACAAAATCAAATATTATTTGATTAGTCATTTTGATTCACAAATAATGGACCATTTCATTAGTCGAATTTCTATTTGAATAATGTTTTGGGGGATTATTCTAAATATATATATTTTTGATAAGTAGGTAAGTAAGTGGGTAGGTCAATAGTAAACAAGTTTAGGTTGGTTGTAATTTTAGGGAGCTAGATAGGTAAGTAGCTTAATTTAACCTAACTTACCTAAACTAACCCACCCAAATACTTTAGTTTAGCCTACTTACCTTAGGCCTATGCATGCACATAGGTTACAATTATAAGGAATTGAACCTTTCACCTTCATAATGATAAACCAAGTTTTTGCCAATGGAACACACCATTAAATGTGACAATTTTTGTCAAAATTATTTCACATCACTACTTATGTAGGTAAATAAAAAAGTTTTAATAATTAGTAGGTAGGTAAAAGAGGTAGGAGGAAGGTAGTTAATTAGTTAGTAAGTAAGTGTAAAGTGGATAGGTAGCTAGTAAGTAATATATAGGAGGTAGGATTAAATTATGTAGGTAGGTAGGATGTAGGAAGTACTAAGTAAATTAAAGTTAAATTAAAGGTAAGTAGGTACAAAGTAGGTAGGTAGACCTAGCTTATTTACTTTGCAAGGTAGAAGGTATGTAGATTATAAAATGGTTGGTAAGTAAGTAGGTAGGTAAACCTAGGCTAAATATTGAGAACCATATGAAAATATACAAGGGGAAAAAAGAAAACCAAAAAGAAAGGGGTTATTATGCTTTAGTTTGAAAGCTTGCCCTTGCCATTATACTAATGTAATTCAATAAACTTAATTTCCGATTTTCTTTCAGCATTTCATTGTCATTAGTGTGGCCTCTGCCGTTGGCCCAAGTGTGAACTCAAAATAGGGAAACTCAACATGTGAACATTGTTTTTTGACTAATGTTATTCAAATGGGTACACGAAAATTAAATGAGATTCCTATTAAGGTCCTTAGGGGCGTCCCTATTTTTCTTTGTCGCCAAGTTACAAAAATTCGCCAAAAAATACCATATTTTAGTGAACTCAGGCCTTATGTTTGATGGTCGAGGGCGAATCCCATCCTCCTAAATTCAAAAGATTGAGCGTCCTTTAATAAAAGTAAGTAAATTATGACCAAGATTTGAACAAGGTGTCATTAGCTTAAGAATAATAATAATAAACACACACACAAATCTCATTTATGGCTGCCATTAACAGAGCCCAAATCTCAGATTTAGATGATATTATGATAACTCACTCATAGGTACAAGAGTCTGGAAGCAAGCCCCAATCACAGTGGGAATGCTTGGGTGGGTTTCATATTGGTGAATTGAATCCCCATCAAAAGCTCTGTGTGTGTCTGGAAGACATCCCCAAATGGCAGCTGAAAGCAAACATTTACATCTATCTATGAAGGAAGGTAGTTTGTTGGGCCCTGTCCCTGTGGGGCAGGAACTATTGCATTCGATCCAACTTCTGGAAGTTTTACCTTATTAGAACCGGTTTCACATTAGACGAATCGGTTTCTTTGGTGAAAGTGTTTAGACTGTTTAAATTGGAACAGATGTTTTTTTGGTGTTCAGAGTGTGGACACAGTAGGTAGATGTACAACAACATCTTATTTATTGGCAGGGCCAGCGTGTTTGTACTTATGAGATCCACCAAACAGGGATGCTACAGATCACATTCTTGGTCTCTTTGGAAAGCTCTTGACGAGGAGGGCTGCATCGTCTTAGTTTCATGGCCTTTGGACATGTGGTATAGAAGTTCTTGAATATTGAACGATTTCTTCACTAAAAATTAAAATAAATCATAGCTGAAATTTTTGGAGGAATTGGAATGTGCCTTTGGTATTGGTGGAAAGATCTTGATGAGCAGGATTTAATTGAATTTATTTGGTAAGATTTGGATTCAGAATGTGAGAGATATTGATTTAAAAAGTGATTTCTGCCGCTGAAAATTCAAATAAAATTCAAAAAATCAGGTTTTGGAAAGAAAAATCAATTGAAAACGTGGTACCACTTGGGCCAACGGCACAGGCCACACTAGTAAATGAAAGATCAAGCCACTCACTCATATTCCCCCCCACCTTTCACTCCCTTATGGCAAGTTCACAGTTCAAACCACCAAAAACAGTTAAAATAGCAAATGTGGAGGGCAAAGGGCTGTTTTGGGAATGCGGGTCCCTCATGAGGCAGGAGCCCAGAATGAGACCCGAATTCCCAGAACAGCCCCCTTGAAGTTCCTTACTGCCAATAAAGAACCTGTCAAAATTGCCTTTCAGAAACAGACTGTTGCCACAGGGTTATTTTTTCCCAATTTTGTGACGTAGCTGAAGTGGCGATGGTCCATAAGATTATTTAGCCAGATTTGGCCACATACGAGATATGAAAGTAGAAAAAAGCGAGAATCTTTCTATATTCTAGGCTACCTAGTGGAACTTATCATAAAATCTGACGATTTGGAATTTTTTTCTGTGAAATCTGGCGAATTAGGGCCATTTTTTCCATGAAAAATTCCTCTCTATCGGCCAAAATCATATATTTCAGGTCGAAATTTGGCGAAATTTCGCCAGAAACAAAAAAACACTGGCTCACCATTGTGATTCATTTGAGAGGAGACCATGACACCTTACCCATAAGGTTCTTGTGCAAGGGTGCCATTGTCAGCTGAAGCAGAGTATTTAATGAGGGTTAGGCACCCCACATACACCAGAAAAATTCTACCAGTTATTTAAGATTAGGATAGGAAACCTTCCTAGGCCCTTCTTAGGTTTGCAGGCCTCGCCGAGAGTGATCGTTGGTGAAAGTCTGGGAGCAAAAACCCGAAAAGAAGAGTTTAAAAAACAAATTCATTACCTCACCTAAAAAACTTACAAAAGTGCAAGGTCGTGAAATAATCAAATGTCAAATCTTGCAGCCAGGCATAAATGCAAGGCTTATGGCTCACTTTAGAGGGGGTCCAGGGTCCAAATTGGTATGAATGGAATTTGGACTCATTTGAAGCAAATTGAATCCTCGAGTTTTGCCGTAGCTTGCATCTTGGTTCTTCAAATCATGAGCTCTCCTTTTGAGCTTTATCTCTTTTTGGTATGAACCGATTTATTTTTCCTCCTTGGTTCTTCAAATCATGAGCGCTCCTTGTGAGCTTTATTTCTTTTTGGTCTGAACCGATTGATTTTTCCTCCAGAATGGTGCCACGTAGGTTTAGCCTCGATTTGCCACTTTTTGGTCTTGGATCCTCATGTAAAAGGCTGTGGGTCCAATTTATGGCTATCATCCAATTGGTTTGCTCTATTACATTGGGACCTTGGACCCTCATCTAAAGTGGCCCTCTGTAACGAATGGAAGAAACAGTGTTATTATTAATAGTTAGTTACTAGTTAGCAGCAAGTTTGGTGTAGTTACTACGTTCAGTGGTGATGGCGGCGGCGACTCCAGTTTATTTTTGAAAAACTTTGAAGGCCTGTCAACGACAACAAAGTACAAAATTACATTTGTAAGTACGTTCTCAGTCCTCCCCCTCCAAGTCTCTCTGTCCTTCCTCGTTTCATTTGTGCACAGAAATGAAATTGATTCGAAGCTTTGATCGTCTGTAAATTGTGTATAGAGTTCTATTGCATTCTGAGAATGGATCCAAGAGTTCATCAAATTCAATGAAGCATGGCTAGGAAGAATTAGTGGGAACGGTTGCTGATTCCATCGTTTTATCATTTCATCTCTGAGCTCCAAAGATTTCTGTTTCCTGAGCTTCAGATTTTGTTTTTCTCAGACCCGAAGAGTTTTATTGTTTGTGAGTGTCGGATTTGTTTCCTCAGAGTTGAAAGCTTCTTGGTTTGTGTGAGCTTCTAATTTAGTTTCTTAGAGCTGAAGAGTTCTTGGTTTTGTGAGCTTCAGGTTTATTTTCCCGGAGCTGGAGAGTTTTTGGTTTTGTGAAAAGCTGAAGGGTTCTCGGCTTTGTTGGCTTCAGATTTGCTCTTTAATTAACATCAGGATTAAAGGATCAAGGATTTGAGGGGAGCTGGAAGTGGGTTGGAGTTGAAGGCCGGCGATTGAGGATCTCAGAGCCTGGGACATGGACTCTGTGCTGCATACGAGTCGAGGAGGAATCGTCCTTGTTGTTTGTGGGTGGATGTCACTTTTGTTTCTGGCATCTATTTTGGGGAATGTGGGACCGGTGTCCTCAATAGGAGCTGATGTTGCTGCTGCTGCAGCTCCTTCTGCAATGACTCCGCCAACAGAGTGCTCGATGCCTAGTGATATGATGGTGTCTGGCAACAATTGCAGTTACTATGATGAGCAGAGCATGGATGGGCTGATGGGAGGCTGCAGAGAGTTTCTCACTAACACTGAAAACGCACCAACACAAGATTGCTGCTTTGGCGTCAATCAGGTGGCTTATGCTCGCACTCCTTGCTTTTGCAAGGCGACTTTCTATCCGCTCGACAGCTCAGTGGACGCTTCCGCAGACGTAAATGTGACTCGACAAAAGCTATTGCCGGGCCTTTGTCTCGTCACATTGGACTTGTGCAATTTATGTCTCAACTTTGTTTCTCCCCTTGGGACTGGAGTTCCTTCTCCTGGTAAGTGAGTTCACAACGTTCTTAGGTCGGCCCTGATCTCCTTTCCTTGTTAAATAAAATGTTACTCCTTTCTGCTGCTTACAGTGATGCACAGGCTCTTTGCTTATGAAGGAACTGATGATCACCTAGTGACCAATTTGTGGGCTGACATTCTTCATGTGCAACAGGATCGAGCTCCAAATTGCACAGGACTGGTATGACAATACTGAAATTACTTCTAGCACTGCTCCTAGTGGGAGCAGTGATTACAATCACTCTACTTGTCTACAGGACTTACAAGGCAAGGAAAGGAGCAGCAGCAAAAGAGCACCAGTCCCAGACATATGTAGCAAGTGTGCCGGGGGGTTCCTACTAAAGATTATATTTTTCGATTTTCTTTCTCAAGCGGTTTCAGAATCCTTGAGTATCTCTCGCTGTGCAGGCAGATGCAGGATGATCCGGAAATGTTAGAACAAAGCAGATCCCAAATATATAAGTGAAGTTAAGAGTTGCATAACTTCGTGGTTATTCAGCATTGGCTATGTACCACCATAGCTTTTTTGGGGATAATCTCCACCTTTGTATGAAGCTTGCTTGCTTGCTTTGCTTTGCTTTGCTTTGCTGGGGGTAGAAGGAAAGCAACCCTAAACCCTAGAAGCAAAGCAAAGCAAGCTTTCATCAGGATGTCTATCTTTTCAGCTGAGAATTTTCTGAATTGAGTTCAGATCTGAATTGAGGAACAAGTGCCGCATGTTGAACGCAGTCAGATCTTGTGACAAGTACTCTTTCAAGTCATTGATTTTTTGTACCTGCTATTGTGTCCTCATACAAAGGGTGCCTCCGAGACTGAATATCAAATAGATCTTGCAGCTTTTGCATCTGCAAACTTACCTGTGTTTTTTAGTGCACGGCTTGCTTCATATATGTTTTGCACGTGACAGAAGTACTTCATACATGATTCATAAAATGTTGTCTTTGAAGAGTTGTCCCAACTCCAATATTGTATGAATTAGCAAAATGCAATTTGGATAGAAACTAAATTATCTGCAACCTTAGGTTTCTAGACATTTGATCAATGTCTTCTTCAAATCATGTAATGCTTCAGATGTTATATCTCTTTTAGTTCCTTTTCTCACATGAACAAATTCCTTTTTGTGCACAGTACTACAATACTGATGAAGTGTTCACTGGTATTTTATTACTCATTAGCATTGTAACATTAATTTGTTCTTGATCTTTCTTTTTTGATGAAGTACTAATTCCGGATGTTGTCTCCTAATTACTGGCTTTGTTCAAATTTTTCATACGGATCTCCATGATAGGAAAGGAGTTTTCCCCAAGTCCTTTCAGAGGCTTAACCAAAAAGGGCGGTTTCAGCTGATAATCTACTCAGGATGACCACAAGAACAAAGTCAAACACACAACTGCTAATTGAAGAACAATGTTTTACATGATGTAATGTTTCCAAACTCTACTGGGAAGCTTAAGATGTCAACACTCCAACTAACAGGTATTCAGAAATATTAGGGAGACTCTCTTGCATGACTATGTGGTCCTCTCTCTGTCTAAACAATGTAATTCCGCAATGCACATATGAAGTACACATTCACTTGTGTGCAATGTTCCGCATGACCATCACTCTTTCATAACTCTTTTCCAAATCTGAGACACAAGCATGTTGACACAAAACCTGTAACACAAGACATATAACCTTGACCCTTATTGCAGGGACTTATGCACTGCAATTCGAAACTTGCAGTCCAATTGCATTAAAAATTAAAAATCTTGCCATGTAGACCCATCTTGAACCAGTTATCCCCACAAGATTATCATAACAAATCACATTCATATGCTTCAAAATTCCGGTGAGATAACTCCCTGCTCAACTTTTGTAACTTTCTCTTTAAAATAAACCCTAAACCCCAAAAGTACAGCAGATACACTACCCACAAAGCCTGAAGGTGCTTTGTGAGCAAGAAACTCTGGAAATAAACAATCACAAAATGCAGGCTTTCTCTGTTTTTATCTTTTGAGTGCAATCACCAAAAACATGACATAGCAAGACATGACCATCCCTCAATTGGCAAAATGCAGACTACTTAGCTCAAAATCAAGCATGCCACTCTCACGTTTGGGACCAAACACCCTCATTTCCTCACAATCCCATTCCTTACTCAGACCTTGACATTGGACAGTACCTTAGTTTGTTATCACTCCCTTGTCTTCTCCCCACTAAATTTCTGGATACATTAAATGAGTTGAGATACAACAAATTGATAGGGTCAATGGTTTTCGACCTATTCTATTGCTAGACATTTCATTTATGTGTGATTAAAAGGAAATATGTTGAACTTTACTTCTAGTGAGGATGATTCATTGGATGTGGTTTAGCTAGAGTATTGTTAGGTTCAATAAGTTGTATTTTTAAATGATAGTTTCAAATTGGAATTTGTTTAGTTGATTATCAAATAAAGAGGAATGCAAAGGTGTATTTTGGGATTTGTGTCTTTTCAATTTTTTTGCTTTCCAACACCATAGTGGTGTGTAAATTGTCGATACCTTAGGCATCAATTTGCAAATTGCACCCCATTTGTTTTAAATTGAAACTAAATTCAAGTGTGTTTAATATCATCAATTCAATTGAATTTGAATTCCATACAATGTATTTGGATTCAATTCAATGCATTTGAATTCAGTTTAAAAATTGGAATTTAATTCAATTTGAATCAAATTCAAAATGGTGTATTGAATTGGTCAAAAATTTAAATCTTACCAAAGATATGTGAACTACTCTTGTAGATGTGCATGTATACCAACAAATTGGAATTGGGAAATTAAATTTGTTTTTGCATTTGTGTATGGACATTCTTTCGATTGTTGGCAAGGTTAGTTGGGTACATTCAAGCTAAAAGGAGTCATTGGCACCTATTGAGTCAATTGTAACTAGTTTTGATAAGATGGCATGGTAGCATGGGATTGGTTGAAAAGTTTTAAAATAATGTTGAAAATGATGCTTAAATAGTGTTTTCAATTGTTTCATTGTGTTAAAAACTATTAGTTACATGTTTTAAAATGTGCTAAAAGATAATTCATATTTATTAAATTATTTTCAAACTTATTCAAATGCTAGATTAATATATTAAGGGTTGGGTACAAATACAACACATATTTTTAATATATCTTAATTTATGAGACTTATAAACATGTTAAAAAAAGAACTAATTAAGCATGAGGTGGTTCTTTTTAGCTTGAATTGATCTTAGTTAGTTTAGCATCATGTAGCTTCAAAAGCCTCAAATAGGTTGTATTGGTGATTATTAGTGGTTATTAGCAGTTATTTTATTAATGGTTATTGATGCCTATTCTATTGATGGCTATTGGGTATTATTCTATTAATGACTATTGGTGGGTATTCGATTAATGATTATTGGTGGGTATTTTATTAATGGCTATTAATGATTATTCTATTAATGATTATTGATGGATATTCTATTGGTGAATATTGGCGTTTATTAATGGTTATTATATTAGTGACTATTGGTGTCTATGACTATTCTATTGGTGGATATTGGTGTTCATTAATGGTTATTATATTAGTGACTATTGGTGTCTATGGTTGTTCTATTAGTGGATATTGGTGCTCATTAATGGTTATTATATTAGTGACTATTGGTGTCTATTGATGGCTATTTTATTGGTGGATATTGGTGTCTATTGATGGCTATTTTATTGGTGGATATTGGTGTCTATTGATGGCTATTTTATTGGTGGATATTGGTGTTTATTACATTACTGGCTATTGGTGGCTATTGGTGGTTATTAATGATTATTATATTAGTGATTATCGGTGGCTATTGGTGATTATTAATGTTATTATATTATTGACTATTAGGGGTTATTGGTGATTATTAAAGTTATTATATTAGTGGTTATTGGTGACTATTTTATTAATGGCTATTGGTGGATATTGGTGGTTATTTTATTAATGGATATTGATGGATATTATATTGGTGGCTATTAGTGATTATTTTATTAATGGCTATTGGTTGTTATTGTATTATAAGTTGTTGTTGGTTATTATATGTTATATTATAACTATTGATGATTATTTTACTATAAATTAGTGTTGGATATTCTATGTTATAATATCATAGGCTATTGGTAGTAATTATATTCTAGGGTATTTTAAATTATTTTTCATAAGTTATTATTATTTATTCTAAGTTATTTTACTTTAGGTCATTATATTATATTTTAAATTATTTTAAGTTATTATAGTTAGGATAAAATAAATTATAATAACATAAAATAAAATGACTTTGAATAACTTAAAATAAAATAACTTGAGGTATAGCTTAAGGTTAGTTGAATAATTTAATTTAAAATAACTTATAATAACATAAGGTATAAGTTAGAATAACTAAAATAGTTTAAAATAATATATAATCATAAAATAACATGTATAGAATATCTTGAAAAACATTAAAAAAACCTATTTACTACAAGAAAAAATAATAATGAATTATGTTAGTTAGTAATGAAACATGATGTTTACATAATGATATTATAATGAAATAACTTTCACAAGGGTGAAATTAGTAAAATGCAATGAACTTATTTCACTTTTAAGGTCCCATAGTGATTTAGGCTAATGAATTGCACCCCACTTTTGTAGTAGTGTAATGATTATTAAAACTGTGAAAAATTGTAATAATGTGTTTGTTACTTCTTCTATCGTGCAATGCATTGAAATCTTTCAAATATTATTTTGTTAGACCCATTTAAGAATAATATTGAAAAGGCCATATGCAATCAACTAAAAGGAAATATATTTTAAATGAATTTATTTTAATGTTCAAAATAATTCAAACACAACATTTTTTTTGTTAAAATGGTATGGGGAGAAATTAAGTTATATTTTTATTTCAAAAGAAATTAAATGTGAGTAGCCCCATTGTAATTGCATGTGTTCAATACATGGAGACATTAAAAAAAAACATGTATTTTTTACTACTCTTTGCAACTAAATTTTAATCACAAGATACATTTTGCAATTAAAATCCTTTTAGTCGCCTAAGACAAGTCGCATGTGATAAATTAGTTGCAAATGACAAAAGGTATTATATGAAAGAAATAGTTAACAAATACATTTCATCCTTTGACTCCATTGTATATGTATTGTCACATGCGACCTAGATGTAACTATTTTGGTCACAATTGAAGGCAAATCATGTGTTGCCACGTGTTTTAATATGTGATTATTTAAAATATAATAATAATTATTATTTTGAAATAATTTAAAACGTTCAATTCAAGTACTTGGATGATCTTATATTATAACACATGGCCCAATGTAAATATGCCACGTGACATTAAATTTTTTTAAATAAAAATATTAATATTAGGTAGGTAGGTAGGTACATAAATAGGTGCTTACAATCCTTACCTACCTACCTACCTACCTACCTACTTAAATAAAAAAGTAAGTAGGTAGGTTTTACTTTCCTAAGTTAAATACTTACTCATATAGATAGGTACTTAAATAGGTAAGTACATAGGCCAACCTAGATGGGTAGATCAAACTAGGTACCTACCTAGCTAGATAGATAAATAGGTTGGTGAGGTAAGTACTTTAGAATTGTGCATTATTTGTTTTTTTTTGTTTTGGATTGAACCTTTTGATTAGCTCATCCCATGTGCACAAATTTTTTAATGTGAAATTAGATGACTACACCTCCCTTGTTTATATAGTGTTCAAAATAGGAATGAAGAACAAACAATATGGGATAAGTTTTAAAGTTGTAACTTCCTTACAAACTAAGTTGTAATTCCAAAACTTTCTTCATGTTTTAATTTTTTAGTTTTTAGATTTTTAAACAATTCAAGTACTAGATAATAATTAGATAATAATTTAATTAATAATGATTAAGTTTACATATATTTAAATTATAAATTATACATTACAAATATTCAGTATTCATTATTAATTACTTAAATAAGTAATAACTTCTTAATATTTAACAAACTAGCTTCTCTAGTTACTCACAAGTTATTAATACACAATGCATAAATAATTAAATAAATAAAAATTTAAAAAATATTTTTTTACTTTTTAGAATCTGATCAAATTATATATAATATAATTAATGTAAAACTAATTCAATGACAATAATTTAAAAATTATAAATTTTAAATATTTATTTTAAAATTATAAATAATGAATTAAAAATTGTTATTAAAAAGTAAAATCTTACATGATTTTAAAAATTATTATTATTCAATTAATTACATTACTTATTGTATGATTACATTTTTTGTTGTAAAAATTATTATAGGTCAAATAATTTTTTTCTCTTGGTAATTATTAACTATAATTACAATAATTTGTTAAACATAACATTAATTTTCATAATTATTATAAAATATATATCATAGATGATTAATCACATAATGTTTTAAGATAATATTATTATATAATAATTTGTGAAATTAAAATCAGTAAAATAGTTAGTTTAATTACACTATAATTTTTCCAAATTTTTAATTCAGGTTTGAAGTTATAAATTAAAGAGTGTGAATAATTATGTTCATTAGAAAATAATTATGAACATACTAATTAATTATTATCTGAAGTAATTACAATGATTTTAAAGTAATGTCACATTAATTTAATAATTAATTTCTTCTAATATAAGAATATAAATTATATAATACACAAATCTATGTTATAACAATAATTATTTAGTGTCACTTAGATTTAATAAACATAATCAGTTATAATTATTTATAAAAGTGATTTATCATGGATAACACTAGTAGAAAAAACCCTTGAAACTCAATCAATAATTTTTTGAATTAAAATATAAATTTAAGATTACAAAATAGTAATTCAGAATTCAAATATCAGTTTTTAGATCAAATAAGTTTTTTGAAGCTAAATAACAAATTTCAGAATTGAAATGTCAATTTTCAGAAAATTAAAATGTCCATTTTAAGACTCAATTAATAATTTTCTGAATTGAAATATTAATTTTGAGAATCCAAAATAATAATTTGGAATTCAAATTTGAACTTTCAAGTCAAAGAATTTCTTAAAATTTAAATTAAAAACTTCAGAATTCAAAAATCAAATTTCAAGTTCAAATAAAAATATGTAAAATCAAGTTGCTGATTTTTAGACTCAGTAAAGTTTTTAAAATTGAAATAATAATTTTTAGATTTGAAAATAATAATTTAGAATTCAAATATCAGGTTTGAGATCAAATATATTTTTTGAATTTAAATAACAATTTTCAGAATTGAAAGGCCAATTTTCATATTCAAATAACAATATTCATAAATTGAAATGTCCATTTTTAGACTCAATTACTTTTCAGACTTGAAGTATTAATTTTGAGAATCGAAAATAATAATTTGGAATTTAAATTTTAAGTTCAAATCAAATGATTATTTAAAATTTGAATGTAAATTTTTCAGAGCTGAAATATAAATTTTCATATTCATATAAAAGTATTCAAAATTAAAATGTTCATTTTTATGATCAACGAATAATTTTTCTGAATTGAAATAACAACTTTCAAATTTGAATAAAAAAATTCAATGTTCAAATATTAATTTTGAGATTCATTATATGAATTATATATATATATATATAGTACATACATTAAAATACACCCCTATGTCATTGTAGAATACCTTTAGGATGCAACTAATTTGGTGACTATTGTGACTAATGGGACATATCAACCTATTAATGGATGAAAATAAATGTAAAATTAATGCAACCAATAGGATGAAATTTCTAATAGTTGCATCATAGTTGTGAAAATGACCAAAATAGTTGA
>Ga0116227_10003405_pt1 | contig 35330 bp, 31 predicted proteins | sample S1TSphgellanicum_FD_89693 | JGI IMG/M metagenome (GOLD analysis project Ga0116227, IMG submission 89693) | Host-associated microbial communities from peat moss isolated from Minnesota, USA - S1T2_Fb - Sphagnum magellanicum MG | ecosystem: Host-associated > Plants > Peat moss > Unclassified...
AGTCAGTACCTTCCATCAGTTCGGCGAAGGTCTGCACATAGCCTTAGCCGACGAGGTAGCACGGCTTCTGCCAGCCGAAGACGGTGCGCAGCGGCATCGACCAGGGGGTGCATTCATACGAACGGTTGCCCGCGAGGAAATCGAGGAACAGCGGCGAGTTGGTGAACTTCCACTTCTTCGCGCCATTGCCGCGTGCGAAAAAGTCGCGGAACAGATTCTTGGTCTTCTCGCGGTTCAGGAAGTGCTCCTGATCGGCGGCGCGCTCATAGGCGTAGCCCGGCGAGATGGTGACCTCGACGTCGAGGCTGGTCATGTGGTCCATGAACGTGGCCAGGCTCTCGGGCGAGGCGTCGTTGAACACGGTGCAGTTGACCTGAACGCGGAAGCCCTTTTCCTTGGCCAGCTTGATGGCTTCCAAGGCGACATCATAGGTGCCGTCCTGATCCACGGCCTTGTCGTGCATCTGCTTGTCGCCATCGAGATGGATCGACCAGGTGAAGTAGGGGCTGGGCTCATACTCGCCGATCTTCTTTTTCAGAAGCAGGGCGTTGGTGCACAGGATCACGAACTTCTTGCGCTCGATGTAGCCCTTGACGATCTTGGCCATCTCGCGGTGAAGCAGCGGCTCACCACCGGCGATCGAGACGGCGGGGGCGCCGCAATCCTCGATGGCATCCATGCACTCCTGAAAGCTCAGGCGGCGGTTGAGGATGGCATCGGGATAGTCGATCTTGCCGCAGCCCGGGCATGCCAGATTGCAGCGCAGCAGCGGCTCCAGCATCAGGACGAGCGGGAATTTGTCGCCCTTGATGGTCTTGGTGATCGCGTGCTTGGCGATTCGCAGCATGGGGGCCAAAGGAAGCGACATTCGCGTGGTACTCCAGAACAGTCAGGGGCGCATATAGACGGGGGGCGCCAAAGGGTAAAGGGCGGGTAAGATCCGGTTTCAGCCTGCTCTTGCCGTTCGGGGGCCCATGCGACGAAGCGCAGGCGGCAGGCTGAAGGAGACGTTTTCGCGGATTCCGTCGAGCTCCGATACAGAAAGATCGCGGGTTTGTCCAAGCCGTGCGATCAGTTCCTGCACCAGCACGTCCGGAGCGCTGGCCCCGGCGGTGATGCCCAGGCGCATCGTGCCGCTGAGCCATGCCGGGTCGAAGGCCTCCGCATCGCTCACCAGCCAGGCCGGAACGCCGCAGGACCGCGCGATTTCCGCCAGCCGCGTCGAGTTCGAACTGTTGGCCGCGCCGACCACGATGATGGCGTCGACACGCTCGGCCAGCGCGCGCACGGCGGTCTGGCGGTTTTGCGTGGCGTAGCAGATGTCGGCCACGTCAGGCCCCACGCAATCGGCAAAGCGCGCCTGCAGCGCCGCGATCACCGCGCGGGTCTCATCCACTGAAAGCGTGGTCTGGGTGAGATAGGCCACCGGAGCATCCTGCGCCAGCGGCAGGGCGGCGACATCCTCGACCGTTGCCACCAGATGGACCGGCGCGGGGATCTGGCCCAGCGTGCCTTCCACCTCGGCATGGCCGGCATGGCCGATCAGCACGATGTTGCGGCCCTCCCGCGCGAAGCGGACGCCGTGATTGTGCACCTTGGACACCAGCGGGCAGGTGGCGTCATAGACGGGCAACCCTCGCTTCTCGGCCTCGGTCTCGACGCTGGCGGGCACACCATGGGCGGAAAAGATGGTGACGGCGCCATCGGGAACCTCATGCAGCTCCTCGACGAAGATCGCGCCCTGCGCCTCAAGGTCTTTCACGACGCGGGCGTTGTGGACAATCTCATGGCGCACATAGACCGGCGCATCATGCGCCTCGATGGCATGTTCGACGATGGCGATGGCGCGCTCGACCCCGGCGCAGAAGCCGCGGGGGGAGGCCAGCAACACGCGCAGGGGCATACGCATGGCGGCAGATGACGGTGACTCGTCCTGTCCGTTCCATGCCTGAAGGCAGTTGGAATCTCTGTGTGGCGGCAAAAGCCTGTCCCTTTATGCGGTCTGTACGAACCGAGGGCCATGGAGCAGGCGGTCGCGTTCGGGCAGCCAGACTAACGTGCAAAGTCTGGCCGCGCGATGAACAAAATGCATTTGGAACAGTTGCATCGAGAACTGTGGAGTGATTGCAACACAGGCGCGGCTGTGGGATGGATGGTGCATGTATGGGCTATTCACGGCTCCGACAGGCCGCTTGCCCTAGGCAGAGGCTGCAAAGACAACAGGTGTTGACGATGATGAATGCGCGTAAGCAGTGGGTGAAAAGCGTGGCTGCCGTGGCTCTGGCGGTGGTTCCCGTGGCAGGCATGGCAGTGGGCGCGGCGCCCGCCATGGCGCAGAGCAGCGATCCGGCGGCAGGTTCGGTCGATGCCCTGAACAACGGTTTGATCGGCATCATGAAGGCGGGCAAGGGCGCGGGCCAGTCGGGCCGCGCGCAGCGCATCGCCCCGGTGATCGACCGTGTGTTCGACATTCCGCTGATGACGCGCCTGTCGGTCGGCCCGAGCTGGAACACCATCGCGCCCAAGGATCAGTCGGCGCTGGTGGCGGGCTTCCGCAACCTGACCATCGCGCAATTCGCCCATAATTTCGACGATTACAGCGGCGAGAAGTTCACCATCGCGCCGCAGGTGGACACGCGCGGCAATGACAAGCTGGTGCGCACCACGCTGAACATTCCCAACCATGCGCCCGAGCAGATCAACTATCGTCTGCGCCAGAGCGGCGGGCAGTGGAAGGTGATCGACGTCTATTTCCGCAATTCGATGAGCCAGCTGGCCACGCGTCAGGCCGACTTTGCCGGATCGCTGGCCAAGGGCGGCGCCCCGGCGCTGATCGACCATCTCAACAAGCTGGCCGCTTCGCCGGAATAAGCTGCTGAGCTAAAACGAAAAGGGCGGCGAGGTGACTCGCCGCCCTTTTGCGTATCCGGGTTGGTCAGCCTTACTGGCCGCCCTTTTCCTTGCGCCACTCCTCGGGTGATTTGGGGCCCATGAAATAGCGCAGGCTGAAGCTGATCGTCTGCGGCGCATTGCCATGGGTGAAGACGGCATCGCGCCACTTGGGCGGGCTCATCACGATTTTGGCATCGCGTGAAAAGCCCACGCCTTCCTTGGGAATGCCGAAAATGCCGCGATCGATCTCGCCATTGTTGTTTTCGTCATGAAAGGCCTGCGCCGCCCATTCGCCGGGCGGCACATGCTCGATCGTCACCGTGGTGACGCCGGGATGGGCCGGGACCTTGCCGCTGATCGCGCAATTGTCCGCGAGGAACTTGTCCTGCGGGCAGATCGCCACGATCACATGGCCGCGCGCATTGCGCACATTGCCGACCTGCACCACCAGCGGCGCGCCTGTCGTCGCAGCAGCCCCAGCCATCACGAGCGCCGCCGGGATCAAGCCCGCGCCTCCGCACCGGTCGTCAGACCTGCCTCGTTCCAGCGCAGCGCCTTGAGCACCGTATCGACGATATGCGGCGCATTGAGCCCCGCCTCGTCATACTGCTTGTCGGGGCTGTCATGGTCCTGGAAGGTGTCGGGCAGGCGCATGGTGCGGATCTTCAACCCGTTGTCGGTCAGGCCCTCGTCGCTCGCCATGGTCAGCACATGGGCGCCAAGGCCACCCACGCTGCCTTCCTCGATGGTGACAACCACTTCATGCGTGGCGATCAGACGGCGGATCAGATCGTCGTCCAGCGGCTTCACAAAGCGCAGATCGGCCACGGTGGTGGGCAGGCCCTTGGCCTCCAGCACGTCGGACGCCTTGAGCGCCTCGGCCAGACGGGTGCCCAGCGAGAGGATGGCGATCTTGCCAGACCCACCGCGCACGATGCGGCCCTTGCCGATTTCCAGGGGTTGGGGAACCTCGGGCAGGGGCACGCCCACGCCATTGCCGCGCGGATAGCGGAAGGCGATGGGGCCGCTGTCATGGGCGACGGCGGTGGCGGTCATATGGGCCAGTTCGGCCTCGTCCGCCGCAGCCATCACCACGAAATTGGGCAGGCTGGCCAGATAGGTGATGTCGAAGGTGCCCGCGTGAGTCGCGCCATCGGCGCCGACCAGACCGGCGCGGTCGATGGCGAAACGCACCGGCAGGTTCTGGATCGCCACATCATGCACGACCTGATCATAGGCGCGCTGCAGGAAGGTGGAGTAGATCGCGCAGAACGGACGCATCCCCTGCGCGGCCAGACCGGCGGCGAAGGTAACGGCATGCTGCTCGGCAATGCCCACGTCGAAGGTGCGCTCCGGGTGGGCCTTGGCGAATTTGTCGACGCCGGTGCCGCCGGGCATGGCGGCGGTGATCGCCACGATGCTTTCATCGGTCTCGGCGATCTTGGCCAAAGTTTCGCCAAAGACGTTCTGATAGGCCGGCGCGGTGGCCTGAGCCTTCACCTGCTCACCGGTGACGACGTTGAACTTCTGCACGCCGTGATATTTGTCGGCAGCCGCTTCGGCGGGGGCATAGCCCTTGCCCTTTTGCGTTACGACATGGACCAGGCAGGGGCCCTCGGCGGCATCGCGCACATTTTCCAGAACCGGGATGAGCTGGTCCAGATTATGCCCGTCGATGGGGCCGACGTAATAGAAGCCCAGCTCTTCGAACAGCGTGCCGCCCATCACCATGCCGCGCGCGAATTCGTCGGTCTTCTTGGCGGCGCTGTGCAGGCTGGCAGGCAGGTGGCGCGACAGCTTCTTGGCGAGGCCACGCAGTTCGAGGAAGGGACGCGAGGAGACCAGACGCGCCAGATAGGCTGACAGGCCACCGACAGGCGGGGCAATCGACATATCATTGTCGTTGAGGATCACGACCAGACGGTTGCCGGCTTCCTGAGCGTTGTTCATCGCCTCATAGGCCATGCCCGCGCTCATCGAGCCGTCGCCGATCACGGCAATCGCCTTGCCCGGCTGCTTGGCGATCTTGTTGGCCATGGCAAAGCCGATGGCCGCCGAGATCGACGTGCTGGAATGCGCCGCGCCAAACGGATCATATTCGGATTCGGTGCGCTTGGTGAAGCCGGACAGGCCTCCGCCCTGGCGCAGGGTACGAATACGATCGCGGCGACCGGTGACGATCTTGTGAGGGTAAGCCTGATGGCCTACGTCCCAGATCACCTTGTCGCGCGGCGTTTCGAACACATAGTGCAACGCCACGGTCAATTCGACCACGCCAAGGCCCGACCCGAGATGACCACCCGTCTGTCCCACGGTGTGGATCATTTCGGTGCGTACATCGTCAGCCAGTTGGCGCAGTTCGGCCATATCAAGCCCGCGCATGTCAGCGGGCACCTTTACCCGATCGAGGATCGGTGTCGACAGCTCCAAGTCCATCATCCTGCCTTACACGTCGTGACCGGCCCTGTCGATGTGTTCGGGGGGGAGGGCACGGTCAATTTCCCCTGATGGGGTGCTTTTGCAACGGTCGGCGGCGGTGGTTGCCCATCACCTCGACCGGTTTCTGGCGGCGCCATGCGCCCTATGGCCTCTCAAATCAATGGGATTGGGAAGATGAACCTGCGCTGATGGCCGATGGTCGGGGATAGGGCTTGGGAAAAATCCTTGCGCGGCAGGCTTGCGCGCGCCACCACGCCGCCATGCCCAGCCTGACCGTCAACGGCCATCCTCTGGCCTTTCACCTCGATCCGCAGACGCCTTTGCTGTGGGCCCTGCGTGAGGCGGCCAACATGACCGGCACCAAATATGGCTGCGGCAGCGGTGATTGCCGCGCCTGTCTGGTGCTGGTCGACGGGCAGGCGGTGCCATCGTGCCAGATGAGTCTGGCGCAGGCCGAGGGACGCAGTGTCACCACCATTGAAGGGCTGAGTCATGACCGCTCGCACCCCGTGCAGCAGGCGATGATGGCCGAAGGCGCGGTGCAATGCGGCTTTTGCACGCCGGGGCTGGTGATGGCCGGGGCGGCGCTGCTTTCCACCAATGCCAATCCCACCGATGCCGACATCAAGGCGGCTATCACGGGGCTGTGCCGTTGCGGCGTCTATCCCCGCCTGCTGCGCGCCATCCATCGCGCCGCGCGGGTGATGCGCGGCGAGGAGAAAATCGCCGCCATGCCCGCGCCGGGCGTGGTGCAGAACGTGCCTGCCTTGCGCGGGGCCACGCCGGGGCGCTAAAGGCCGGGAAATTTCAGCAGGGACTTCCTCGATGCACGCAACCATCTGGCACAATCCGGCCTGTTCCACCTCGCGCAAGACGCTGGCGATTCTCGAGGCGGTGCCGGGCATTGATCTGACCGTGGTGGAGTATCTGAAAACCCCGCCCAGCGCCGAAAAGCTGGCCCAGCTCTATCGCGACGCGGGCATCACCCCGCAGCAGGGCCTGCGCACCCGCAACACCGATGCCATCGAGCACGGCCTGCCGGATGCCAACGATGCCACCGTGCTGGCCGCCATGGTCGCCACTCCCGTGCTGATCGAGCGCCCGCTGGTCGAAACCGACAAGGGTGTGCGCCTGTGCCGCCCTCAGGAGCGAGTCGAAGAGATCATCTGACCGGAGTTCTGCCACGGCTGGTGGCACGCGGGGGGTGATTATCCACCGTATTGCGCAGGATAAGCCCCGCGGCGAGACAGCGCTAACACCCGTCTGCTTGCATTAATCGGGGCAAATGGGCACATCACGCCCAATATCGAAGATGATAGCTCAGGGAAACGACGAAAAGATGACAGGTGAACTTGTCCGCGAGGCGCCCTTCGAAAGCTTCAAAAGCCGGGTCAAGCGCCGCCTCGGGCCCTGGGGCGTGTTTCTGGAAGGCTTCCTGCGTAACCCGGTGATGGTCGGCTCGATCGTCCCCTCCTCGCGCTTCACCATCAACAAGATGCTGAGCCGCGTGAACTGGGACGAGTGCAGGCTCTTCGTCGAATACGGCCCCGGCGTCGGCACCTTCTGCCGCCCGGTGCTCAGCCGCCTGCGCCGCGACGGTATGCTGATCGTCATCGACACCAATCCGATGTTCATCGACTATCTGAACGCCACCATCGCCGACAGCCGCTTCGTCGCCGTGCTCGGCTCGGCCGCCGATGTCGAAGCCATCGTGCGCGCTCATGGCCATGACCACGCCGATTACGTGCTTTCCGGCCTGCCTTTCTCGACGCTGCCCGACGGTGTGGGCCCGGCCATCGCCTCGGCCACCCACCGCGTGCTGCGGCCCGGCGGGGCGTTTCTGGTCTATCAGTTCACCTCGCGGGCGCGGGCCTTTATGGCGCGGCACTTCTCTCGCATCGACAATGCGATGGAATTTATCAACGTGCCGCCTTGCTTCCTTTACTGGGGGTGGAAGGACGAGGCTTAAGGAAGAGAAGATGCGAGGGGGTTACCCCCTCGCGCTCCCAGAACGTCTTCCGACGAAGCGGCGGTGGCGCCGAAGCCGAGCGCTTTAACTCTCCACCAGCACAACAAAAGGCGCCGCAGGCAGTTATGCCTTGGCGCCTTTTGTCGTTTTCAGGCCTGCGGCGCGGCAAGCTGGGCGCAAGGCCGAACCCGAAACACAACGCAGACACTCATGGGAGCGCGAGGGTGTAACACCCTCGCATTCACCTTCTTAAACCTTCACCGAAACGTATCCGACAGCGACTCCCGCCCGGAATACTGCCCGGACAACTGCCCATGCACCGCCGCGATGATCGCGCTGGCGAGGATGCTCACTGCCCCGCCGATCAGGCCGGAGACGAGTCCGTTGGCCGTGAAATAGGCCTTGCTGTATTCCGCCGTGCCCAGCTTCACCAGCGCGCCCAGCACCATGAAGGTCAGCGAGGCGATCACCACATAGGCGACCATCAGCACCAGATAGAAGCCCAGCAGCCCGGCGGTGTTGCCGCGCGTCAGCCCCCATGAGCGGCGCAGGGCATGCCATGGGTTGCCGATCTGGTCGATGACGATGGCGGGCAGCGTCATCGACAGGCGGGTGAGGGCGTAGATCAGAAAGGCGAGGAAGCCCGCCGTGCCGATGGCCACCACGATCACCACCGGGCCGCTCAACCCGGCGCCGGTCGCGCCGAGCAGCGCGCCGATTACGCCCAGCACCAGCACGAAGACCAGCGCGGTGGCGAAATAGCCGATGATCAGCAGAATGCCCACGCCCAGCACCGTGGGCAGACGCTTAAGGCCGAGGAGGATCGCCTGGCCCACCGTGGGCCGCGCCGAATCGGTCAGCAGCGCCATCATTGCCATCGTGCCGGCCGTCTGCACCAGCAGCAGCACCGCGATATAGGGCGCGATCTGAGTATAGATGCCGCTCAGCGCCTGAAGCATGGCCTTGGGATCTTGCTGGTTGGCGGCGGCCATGTCGCGCATCATCTGTTCCTGCAGCCCCGACAGGAAGAAGGCCGAGGCCACGCCGGGCAGGAAGAAGAACACGCCGGCAAGAACCAGCAGCAGTTCCTTGTTGGCGCTGCACAGGCGAACGGCCTGCTGCCAGGCCAGATTGCCATCGAAACGCATGAATGTAGGCCCCCTTTGTGGCACGTTTTCTTGCCCTGTATGGCAGGGCTGCGCCCGGCGGCGCTGCCGGGCTTTCACTCCGCGCCTTCACTATGCCCTCTTGATAACCACGGCAAATCGTTTCAGGCAATCTCCCATGTCGCCGAGTCCCGCAACCGCCGCCCTGAGCCACCCCATCGAGTTCCGCCACGAAGCCGAGCCCGTGCCCTATCGCGAGGCGCTTGACGCCATGACCGCGCGCAACACCGCCATCGCCGAGGGCAGCGCGGGCGAGCTGATCTGGCTGCTCGACCATCTGCCGGTCTACACCGCAGGGACCAGCGCGGCGGCCTCCGACCTGCTCGACCCGCGTTTCGAGATCGTCGAGGCCGGGCGCGGCGGGCGTTATACCTATCACGGGCCGGGGCAGCGCATCGGCTATGTCCTGCTCGACCTGACGAAGCGGGCGCGCGATGTGCGCGGTTTCGTCAGCGCGCTGGAAAGCTGGGTGATCGCCACCTTGCGCGATTTTGGCGTGGAAAGCTGGCGCTCCGATGCGGGCGTGGGCATCTGGACCCGCGACATCGACGGTTCCGAAGCCAAGATCGGCGCCATTGGCGTGCGCATTCGCAAATGGGTGACGATGCATGGCTTTTCGGTCAATCTCTCGCCCGATCTGACGCATTTTTCCGGCATCGTGCCCTGTGGAATCGCCGAAAAAGGCGTCACCAGCCTCGAAAGGCTTGGCATCAAGGTGTCAGCGGTGCAATGGGATGAGGCCCTGCTGGCGCGCGCCGACGAGTTTCTCGCCATGCTCGACCAGCCCTGTCCCCCCAGGGGTAACGCCCCTGATCTTGCCTGAGGACTCTCATGCCCGCTCTCAAGATGACCGTTTCCAAGAGTTTTTCGCTGACGCTGGCCGCCGCTGCCGCGCTGTCCCTGTCGGCCTGCCACAGCAAACCGGAGAAGGCCGAGGACTCCCGCTCCGCCGAGGGCGAGGTGCTGCCCACCTCGACCAGCGACGCCATGGTGCCCGTCGAAACGCCGACCTCCACCCCGCCGCCCGCGCCGCGCAAGGATGTCGGATCGCAGGCCGCCGAGGATGCCACCAGCGATGCCGCCGACCTGAAGCAGGCGATGGATGCTTTGAAGGCGGATCAGGGGGCTGCTGCCGACAAGCCTGCGGATAAGGCTTCGCCTGCTCAGTAAGGTTTGAAGAAAGGGTAGATGCGAGGGGGTTACACCCTCGCGCTCCCATTCATGTCTACGGTGCGCTTCGGGTTCGGCTTTGCGCATAGTTCGCGGCGCCGCAGGCTGTAAACGACAGAAAGGCGCCGGGGCTTCCTGCCTGCGGCGCCTTTTCGTTGCGCTGGTGGAGAGGTGGCGCGCTATGATGCGGTGCCACTGACCTTGCGCCGGAAGACGTTCCGGGAGCGCGAGGGGGTAACCCCCTCGCATCTTCCCTTTTAAACCTTACAAATCCTCATCCTCAGGCAAAGGCACCTTGAACCCGTTCAACGTGGTCGAGACCATGCAGTACAGCCCGACCAGATAGATAAACTCCGCCGTCCCCGCGCGCCCGAAGGCGAGTTCGGCTTCCTGATAGAGGATTTCGGGCACGATGCTGCCGTTTACCAGTGTGGAGGCGAGGTCGTAGGCGAGGCCTTCCTCATAGGTGAGGTCGGAAGGCCGGTTGCCGCTGCTGATGGTGCGGACCTTGGCGTCGGAGAGCCCGCGTAGTTTGGCCACGAGGATATGGGCGTAAAGCTCGTAGGCGGAATGGAAATGCGCGCCGGTGACAAGGATGCCGATCTCGCGGATGGGTTTGGGCAGGACCGGGTTGTCGCCCAGCGCCAGCACCAGCTTCCACACCGGGCCGCCGAATTGCGGGAAGGTCAGCCAGGGGTTCCAGGGGCCGATCAGGTCTTCTTTGTTGTCGATGGCGGTGAAGCCGGCGAAGTTCTTGTGAATGCCGGCTTTCATATCCTCATAGAGGGCAAGTTGGTCGCCTTCGAGGGTGGTATGGTCGAGTTGGGGCAGACGCATGTGTGCTCCTTTTGATGCAGTCGCGAGGGGGGATGCGCTGCATCTGCGAAGAAAACACGGAAACGGCCCGCCGGCCAAGGAAAAACCGGCGAGCCGCGCTGCTTTCCGGACGATTTTACCGGCTGCCCAGATCGCCCTTGCCGACCGACCCGCTGGCCATCTCCAGCATGCGGTCGAGGCTGTGCTTGGCTTTCAGGCGCAGGCCTTCCTCGATCTCGATGCGGGGGCTGAGATCTCGCAGGGAGATATACAGCTTTTCCAGCGTGTTGAGCGCCATATAGGGGCAGATGTTGCAGTTGCAGTTGCCGTCGCCGCCGGGCGCGCCGATGAAGGTCTTGTCGGGCATGGCGAGCTGCATCTGGTGGATGATATGCGGCTCGGTGGCGACGATCAGCGTGTCGCCGGTCATGGCCTTGGCGTAATTGAGGATGCCGCTGGTGGAGCCCACATAATCGGCGTGGTCGACGATGGTGGGCGGGCATTCCGGATGCGCGGCGATCGGCGCGCCGGGGTGCTGGGCTTTCAGCTTGAGCAGTTCGGTCTCGCTGAAGGCCTCATGCACGATGCAGACGCCGGGCCACAGCAGCATCTCGCGGTTGAATTTGCGCGAGAGATAGCCGCCCAGATGGCGGTCGGGGCCGAAGATGATCTTCTGGTCCTTGGGGATCTGCTGCAGGATCGTTTCGGCCGACGACGAGGTGACGATGATGTCGCTGAGCGCCTTCACCTCGGTCGAGCAGTTGATGTAGGTCAGCGCGATGTGATCGGGATGGGCCTCGCGGAAGGCCTTGAAGCGGGCGGGAGGGCAAGCGTCTTCCAGCGAGCAACCCGCGTTCATATCGGGCAGGATCACCGTCTTTTCGGGCGAGAGGATTTTCGCCACTTCGGCCATGAATTTCACGCCGCAAAAGGCGATCACCTCGGCGTCGGTCTCGGCGGCCTTGCGGCTCAGCTCCAGCGAATCGCCGACGAAATCGGCCAGATCCTGCAACTCGGGCTTCTGATAGTAATGCGCCAGGATGACGGCATTCTTCTCGCGGCGCAGGCGCTCGATCTCGGCGCGGATGTCGATGCCAACGAGCGATGGGTGCTGGGCGGTCATGAACGGCATTCCCTCGATGAATTTGCGCCCATCTAGGAAGCCTTGGGCGTTCCCCCAAGGGAAAACACCAATTGCGAGTGATTATCAGTTTGTTTGCCATCCGGCGTGGCCGGATGGGCGGCACCGGCCCTCTCCCCTGGCCTGGCCACCCACAGGATACAACCGATGCGTGACCGGGCCGGGGAAGAGGGCCGATGCAGAGAGAGCCATGGATCAGGTCAGGACAAAACGCTCGCCATCCTGCCGCACCAGCCCGCGCCGGATCAGATCGAGCAGATGCGCCAGCACCGAACGCCCCGCCGCGCCCACCAGGCGCGGGTCCAGCCCGGCGTACATGCGCGCGACCAGAGCGTGAATCTCGCGCACTTCTTCGCCCAGCAGCTTCAGGATCTGGCGCTCGCGCTGGCGGCGGTGGCCGATCATGGAGCGCACGAACTGGCGCGGGTTCTCGATGGGCTCGCCATGGGCGGGGTAATAGATGCGGTCCTCGCGCTCATAGAGGCGCTCAAGGCTGGCCATATAGGCGCCCATATCGCCATCGGGCGGGGCCACCACGCTGGTCGACCAGCCCATCACATGGTCGCCGGTGAAGAGCGCGCCCGATTCCTCCAGCGCAAAGCACAGATGGTTCGAGGTATGGCCGGGGGTGGCCAGCGCCGTCAGCGTGAAGCCGGGCCCCGCGAGTTGCTCGCCATCGGCCAGAATGCGGTCCGGGCGGTAATCGACATCGAAGGCGGCATCGGCACGCGGGCCGTCATCCTCCATGGTCAGCGGCGCGCAGCCGATGATCGGGGCGCCGGTGCGCGCCGCCAGAGGCGCGGCGGCGGGGGAATGGTCGCGGTGCGTGTGGGTGCAGGCGATGGCCACCACCTGCGCAGAACCGATGGCTGCGGTCAGCGCGTCGAGATGCGCGTCTTCCGCCGGGCCGGGGTCGATCACGACGACGGCGCGTTCATCGCCCACCAGATAGGTCTGGGTGCCGGTGTAGGTGTAGGGCGAGGCATTGGGTGCCAGAACGCGCCGCACCAGCGGCTCAGGACGGGTGACAAGGCCGGTGGGCCAGGGTTGAGGGGGCAGGGCCATGCCGCCCATATGGGGGGCATGGCGGGGCTTGTCGAGGTTGGAGGTTTTGGGGGTTTGTTTGAAAATCCGGTGGAAGAGCCGGATTTTGGCCAGAGCCGCTCGGCAATGCGCTTTCGCGCATGGCCCGACGGTTGTTAAGCCGCGCCTTGCGCCATCACGTCGAGTCGGCTGCGCAGCCGCTCGATCGCCGAGGGGCCGGGGCCGCGCTGGTCGTCACGCCACTGGCGGTCGATGCGCAGCAGGCGGGCGTAGAAATGCTCGGTCGCCTTGATCAGCGCGCGCACCGCCGGGTCGAGCATCGCCATGCGATCGGGATCGGCGATGGGGAAGTCGGGCGCCAGCTTGCCATAGCGGCGCAGCTGGAAGGCGCTGAGTTCGCCCCCGAAATAGGCGCGATGGTTCAGCAGCCAGGCCACCGCATGCATCATCCGCGTGGTGGTGCGCAGCGCCTCGCACGACAGGGCGATGCGCAGGGCATCGATGTCCCCGCCGGTCGTCTCGATGCGGCCCGACAGGTCGAAGGTGGCGCGCACCTCATCCGACAGGACGAGGGCCTCGCAATAGAGGCCCTCCACAATGCGTGGGTTGATGGTGCTGGTGCTTGTCATGGCCTGCCCTTGTTAAACGGCGAAAGGCGCGGGTGACAAATGGGCGTGTGGCCCATGCCGGTCCCGAAACGGGACGTTCCCGAAATGACACGCTATGGACTTTTCACAGGGTGGCGAAACCGGGGTGGCGGGCCCCGGTCGATGTCAGGCGATGATGTCGGGGATCAGATAGTCCTCGATCTGGCTGATCTGGTCCTTCAGGCGCAGCTTGCGCTTTTTCAGCCGGGCGATCTGCAACTGGTCGTTGCTGCCCGCCCCGCTCAGCGCATCGATGGCGGCATCCATATCACGGTGTTCGATTCGCAGCATTTCCAGACGCTTGCGCAGTTCTTCCTCGGTCATGATCGGCAGTCTCGGGCGCAAGAGGGAAAGGCATTATCGGGCATTTATGACAACTCGTCGCAATCACCTGCGGCTCACCGCGTCGGCCTTGGCAGGATAGGCGCGATGTGGCTCTATGACAATCACGGAAGGCACATCGCCTTGCCGAGTCGGAACAGGCACCGCAGGAAAGGTGGCAGGGTCGCCGCCTCAGGAACGAAAGAAAGAGACGTCAACGAGACGTGCCGACGACCGGGCAACAGGGCGAAATTTCCCCTGCAGGAATGCATGCATGTGACTTGCACGGGTTGTGCCGGATGTAGCCGCTCACTGCCTCTCCAGAGGAAAGCGGACATGAGGGTCACCGGGCTGCGTGCGGGCTGCCGATCTCAGGCAGGCTTGCCTCGCGCCCTATCCAACCGATCAAGGCCGGGCCGATCAAGGGTCCGGGTCTTCGAGAAGGAGAGTAGCTCATGGAAACATCGCACTACACTGCCCTGCAAACCAAGCATGCCGGTCTGGAACGCCGTATCCATCAGGAATTGTCCCGTCCTCTCCCCGATCCCGTCACGATCCAATCGCTCAAGCGCGCGAAGCTGCGCATCAAGGATGAACTTCTGGCGCAATAGGCCGGTTTCCACCTGTCGTTGGCAGGCGGGCGACAGGCAGCAGGTGTTACGCTGAACAGCATGGCGGTGGCTTGATCGGTCATTCCATGGGTTGAGTGGTTTTGCCTGCGCGCGATCAGCGCTGGTGGCCTGTGCGTTTCTTGCTTGTGGCTGGTCTGCCCATGCGCGGCGCTCCGGACTGTGGCCCGGGGCGTCGTTGCGCCTTGCACAAACTTGCGCAAAGCTGTTGTGCGGAGAGAGCGTCTTCATCTCTCGATCCCCAACATTTCATCGACCATCTGGATGGTTTCGATGACATTGTCATGACATGCATGCGGGAAATGCATGATCGGGCGATTTGTTCTGTGCTTTTATCGGCCCGCGAAGCAATTCATGCCTGATGTCACGCTGCGCGCATTGCATTCGCCGCGTATTCGGCTAGGCCATAGCGCATGACCAGCGCACCTGTCGGCCCCGTAAACTCCTCCTCCGCCGTCAGCGCGGCGCGCACCATTCTCACACGTCTGCATGAAGTGATGGCCAGCCGCCAGAATGCGCAGGCCAAGCTCAACACCGTGGTCGAGGTGATCGGCGAGAGCCTGCATTCGGAAGTCTGCTCGATCTATCTGCTGCGCGAGGGCATGCTTGAGCTGTTCGCCACCCGCGGCCTGGCGCAGGAGGCGGTCCACGTCACCCGCATGGCCATCGGCGAGGGTCTGGTCGGCAGCATCGCGGCCCGCAACGAGACGCTGAACCTTGCCGAGGCGGCGGCGCACCCCGACTTTTCCTACCGCCCCGAAACGGGCGAGGACCGTTTCCACTCCTTCGCGGGCGTGCCCATCGTGCGGCGCGAGCGTTCGGTGGGCATTCTGTGCGTGCAGCATGTCGATCCGCGCCGCTATGAAGAGATCGAGATCGAGGCGCTGCAGACGGTGGCCATGGTGCTCTCCGAACTGATCGCCAATGCCGAACTGGTCGATGAGGAGGAGGCCTTCGGCCTTTCCGCCGCGCTGACCGGCCCCGAGCAGTTGCGTGGCCTCACCTTGGTGAAGGGGCTGGCGGCGGGCGTCGCGGTCTATCACCAGCCGCGCATCACCATCGAGCATATCGTCGCCGAGGACACCGAGGCCGAGCGCCAGCGGGTCTATATGGCCTTCGACAAGATGCGCGACCAGATCGACCGCATGGCCAGTCAGGCCGAATTCGGCGGCGGGGGCGAGCATGACGAGGTTCTCGAAACCTATCGCATGTTCGCCTATGACGAAGGCTGGAGCCGCCGCATCAATGAGGCGATCGATTCAGGCCTCACCGCCGAGGCCGCGATCGAGCGCGTGCAGCAGCGCACCCGCATGCGCATGCGCCAGATCGACGATCCGCTGCTGGCCGATCGCATGCATGATCTGGAGGATCTCTCCAACCGCCTGCTGCGCATCGTCTCGGGCCAGCTTGGCACGGCGGCCAGCATGGGTCTGCGCCATGACGCCATTCTGATCGCCCGCAACCTCGGCCCCGCCGAGCTGCTGGAGTATGACAAGCGCCGCCTCAAAGGCGTGATCCTCGAGGAAGGCTCGCTGACGGCGCATGTCATCATCGTGGCGCGCGCTATGGGCATTCCGGTGCTGGGCCGCGTCAAGAGCCTGCGCGGTGTGGTGCGCGAGGGCGATCCGCTGCTGCTCGATGCCGATCAGGGCATCGCTTTCGTGCGCCCGACGCGCGACATGGTCATCGCTTTCGACGAGCGCCACGCCAAGACCCGCGAACGTCAGGCTGCCTATGCCGCCCTGCGCGACATGCAGCCGGTCACCGCCTGCGGCGAGCGCATCACGCTGATGGTCAATGCCGGCCTGCGTGAGGATATGCCCAATGTCTCGCTGACCGGCGCTGATGGCGTGGGCCTGTTTCGCACCGAATTCCAGTTCCTCGTCTCGGCCACGCTGCCCAGCCGGGAGCGCCAGACGCGGCTCTATCGCGATGTGATGGACACGGCGGGCGACAAGCCGGTGGTGTTCCGCACCGTGGACATCGGCGGCGACAAGAGCCTGCCCTATCTGCGCCACGACGAAGAGCATAATGAGGAAAACCCGGCGATGGGCTGGCGCGCGCTGCGCGTCGCTCTGGAACGTGATGGGCTGCTGAAAGTGCAGGCCCGCGCGCTGCTGGAGGCTTCGGCCGGGCGCACGCTGCATGTGATGTTCCCGATGATCTCCGAGCCATGGGAGTTCGACGCGGCCAAGGCGGTGTTCGACGGCCAGCTCGCCTGGCTGCGCGGCCAGAAGAAGCAGCTTCCCGAGGCGGTGAAATTCGGCGCCATGCTCGAAGTGCCCGCGCTGGCCGAAATGCTCGATGTGCTGTGCCCCAAGCTGACCTTCCTGTCGGTGGGCACCAATGATCTCACGCAGTTCCTCTTCGCGGCGGACCGCTCGAACCCCAAGCTGGCCGAGCGTTACGACTGGCTCAGCCCGGCGATCCTGCGCTTCCTGCGCCGCGTCTCGCGCACCTGCCAGCAGCATGGCACGCTGCTGACCGTTTGCGGCGAGATGGGCGGGCGCCAGTTGGAAGCGCTCGCGCTGCTGGGTCTGGGCATCCGCCGCCTGTCGATCACGCCCGCCGCGGTGGGGCCGATCAAGAGCATGTTGCGTCAGGTCCACCTGCACGAGATCGAGGAGGAAATGAACCGCCTGCTCGACGAACCGGCGCAGGATCTGCGCCAGCAGCTGCTGGTCTGGGCGCAGGCGCGGGGCATCAGCTTCGACTAGGCATGATCCGCCGCGCATCGGGCCGGATCGGGGGGCCTGATGCGCGGACTCGCTTCAACGATTTCCACGCTGCCAACCCGGCTTGGCAGTTGACTTTTTTACCGCTCTGGACTTGGTTCCGGGGCGGGCTTGCGGACAATGGAAAACGGGATCGCACATGAGTGCCGAAGAGAGTGTTGAGCATCAGGCTGCCAAGACCGCCGGGGGGCGGTTGCAAGCCGCGCGTGAGGGGGCGGGCTTCTCGCTGGACCAGCTGGCCGAGAAGACGCGCATCCGTGCGCGCCATCTCGAAGCGCTGGAGGCAGGCGACTTCGCATCGCTGCCCGGGCGCACCTACGCTCTGGGCTTTGCGCGGACCTATGCCCGCGCGGTCGGGCTGGATGACGCCGAGATCGTGACCGCCATGCGCGCCGAATATTCCGGCGCCATGCCCGAGCCCGAGGCACCTGCCGCGCCCGCTTTCACGCCGGGCGATCCGGCGCGCGTGCCCTCCTCGACCTTTGCCTGGGTGGCGGGTCTGCTGGCGCTGGTCGCGGCGGTGGGTGGCTATGTCTGGTGGAGCAATTACTACAGCCCGGCGGCCGAGCTGCCGTCGCTGCTGCCCGCCGAGACCCCTGCGCCCGAGGCCAGCGCAGCCCCGGCTGCGGCCCCGGCGCCCAAGCCTGCCCAGCCCAGCGGCGACGTGGTGTTCACCGCGCAAGGCACCGGCGTCTGGGTGCGCTTCTACGACAATGACAAGGTGCTGACGGAACGCGTGCTCAAGGATGGCGAGAGCTATACGGTTCCCGCCGACGCCCATGATCCCAAGCTGCGCACCGGCCACCCCGAACTGCTGACGATCACCATCGGCGGCCAGAGCGTGCCCAAGCTGTCGGAAGAGATGAAGACGGTGAAGGATGTGCCCGTCACCGCCGCCGCGCTGAATGCGCGCGGCAATGCGGCGCCTGCGGCTCAGCCCTCGGCTGCGCCCAGCGGTCAGCCTTCGGCGCAGCCCTCCGCCACGCCGGGCGCATCGCCCAGCCCGAGCAGCAGCCCGAGCGCCAGCGCGACCGGCACCACGCCTCACCGTGCGCCCCGTCCCCGCCGCCACAAGACCAGCGGTGAGACGGTGACGACCGGCGGCGTGTTGCCCGCGGGCGTGCCGCTGATCACGCCTCCGGCTGCAACCACGGGAAATCCCTGATCTTTTCGCCATGAGTGCCCTGCGCTATCCACAGTTGTGACAGGGCGTTCCGGCGCAAAGCGGTGCATCAAGCAAGGGCGCGGCTCGACAAGAGCGGCGTCCTTGATGCATCAAAGGCAAGTTTTTGAAAGTCTGGGATCGACGGGGTCGCCGGTCGCAGGCTGCTATGGGCCTTGAGGCCTGTTTGGAGCGACGGACGATGACACAGATGCGGCGGGGCAAGCTGCGCGCAGTGGCGCTGGCGGTGCTGGCTTGCGGCACATCGCTGGTGGCGGTGCCGGTGGTGCATGCTCAGGAAGGCACGGTGGATGAAATCCGCCTGCGCAAGCTGGAGGCCGAAGTGCGCGCCCTTCAGCGCCAGGTCTTCCCCGGCGGCGATCCGAAATTCTTCCCCTCCGACGGCTCGGTGCCTGCGGCGCCCACGCCTCAGCCCGGTTCGCCCGCCACCACGCCGGTCACCGATCTGCTGACCCGCATGGATGCGCTCGAAGGGCAGAACGCGCGCCTCACCGCTCAGGTCGAGGAGCTGTCGAACCGTCTGCGCAAGATGGAAAGCGCGGCTCCCTCGGCACCCGGCACCGTCACGCCGCCGCCCTACACCGGCCCGCAGCCCGATGTGGGCGCCACGCCGCTGCCTGCCGGTCAGCCTGCTTACGCGCCGCCGCCGGTGGTCAAGCCCAAGCCCGCCCCGGTGGTCGCCGCGCCGCCGCCCGCCAAGCCCCCCGCCGCCTCGCGCGTCGCGGCGGTGAAGGCCATCGTCAAGCCGCAGACCGACGATCCGGGCGAGGATGAATACACCTATGGCTTCAAGCTGTGGGAGGCCAAATTCTACCCCGAGGCCGCGCAGCAGTTGAAGCTCTACATCGACAAATATCCGCGCCACAAGCGCATCAGCTACGCCAAGAACCTGCTGGGCCGCGCCTATCTGGACGACAACCAGCCGCGTGAGGCCGCCAACTGGTTCCTCCAGAACTATCAGGGCAACAAGCGCGGCGAACGCGCCGCCGACAGCCTGCTCTATCTGGCGCAGGCCATGGTGGATCTGAAGGACAGCAGCCGCGCCTGCATCGCGCTGGGCGAATTCTCCGACACCTACAAGACCGAGGCCGCCGGGCGTCTGCGCAGCCAGTATGACGACATCCGCAAACGCGCGGCGTGCAACTGACGCCATCCGCCGCGCAGGCTGAACGCTTCGCGTCGGATCTGACGCGGATCTGGCCGGAAAGCACGAAAGGCGGGCCCCTGCTGGGGCTCGCCGTTTCGGGCGGGCCTGACAGTCTGGCCCTGCTGCTGATTGCTCACACCGCTTTGCCCGGCCGCGTGGCCGCCGCCACGGTGGACCACGGATTGCGCCCCGAAAGCGCCGCCGAGGCTGTCGAGGTGGCCCGGGTCTGTGCGCTGTTGTGCGTTCCCCATGCCACGCTGGCGGTCCGTGTGGAGGAGGGCAATGTGCAGGCTCAGGCCCGCGATGCCCGCTATGCCGCTCTGGCCGCGTGGATGGAGCGTGAGGGGCTTTCGGCGCTGGCCACCGCTCACCATGCCGACGATCAGGCCGAAACGCTGGTGATGCGCCTCAACCGTGCCAGTGGGGTTTCAGGGCTTGCTGGCGTGCGTGAGCGCGGTCTGGTCTCTGCGACCCGCCTGCCATTGTTGCGCCCCCTGCTGGGCTGGCGCCGCGCCGAACTGGCCGAGGTGATCGCTGCATCGGGCTTTACCGCCGCCGATGATCCCTCCAACCGCAATCCGGCCTATGATCGCGTGCGGGTGAGGCAGGCTTTGGCCGACGCAGCATGGATCGACGTGCCAGCATGGTCGCAAGCCGCCGCCCATCTGGCCGATGCCGATGCCGCTCTGGACTGGGCCGCCGCGCGCGAATGGGCCGAGCAGGTGTCGAAAGAGCCGATGGGGCTGGTCTATCGCCCTCAGGCGCCGCGTGCGGTGGCTTTGCGCGTGGTGGCGCGGATCGTCGAGCAACTCGATGGGCAAGCCGCGCGGGGGCAGGCCTTGGCGCGGTTGTTCGATGCTCTGGTGGCGCGGCAGCCTGCCTCGATCGGTGATCTGGTGGTGCGGCCTCTGCCCTCCGGGTGGAGTTTTATGAAGGGGCCCAAGAGGCGGGTTTAGGAAGTAGAAGATGCGAGGGGGTTACCCCCTCGCGCTCCCATGACGTCTCCCGACGAAGCGGCAGTGGCACCGAAATGAAGCGCGCAAGCTCTCCACCTGCTCAACCTAAGGCGCCGCAGGCAGTTGTTTCTAAAGCCTGCGGCGCGGCAAACTGGGCGCAAGGCTGAACCCAGTGCGCTACGCAGACATGAAAGGGAGCGCGAGGGCGATGGCCCTCGCACCTACCCTTGCTTAAACCTTCGTCTTCCCGCTGCGGGTGATAAACACCTTATCCCCCAGCTTCGTCACCCCGAACACCTTCTGCGCGAAGTCCAGAGGCACGCCAACGCAGCCATGGCTGGCGTATCCGTTCTGCACATGGGTGGCGTGGATCGAGACGCCATCGTTGGTCAGCCGCATCATATAGGGCATGGGCGCGTCATAGAGGTTGGATTGGTGATGCGCGTCTTTCTGGGTGATCGGGAAGACCCCCAGCGGCGTCGGCTTTTCCTGTGTGCCCAGCAGCACGGCGGTGGTGCCGATCTCGTAACCGTCCCGGAACACCGAGAGCACGCGAGCATCGAGGTCCACAGTGATGACGATCGGCCCGGCAGGCGCGCCCTGTTCGTTCCAGAACCACTGGCCGTATTTGATCGGCTCGGTGATGGGCAAGGTGCGGTGGATCACCAGCGTTTCGGTGGTGCCACCGGTTTGCGTCGGGGCAGGTGCAGGCTCGGCTTTGGTGGGGTTTTGGGCCTCGAAAGCGGGCGCGAAACTGGCGCCGGCGGAGGGCTCGGTCCTGGGTGTGCCGGGGGGCAGGGCTTCTTCGGCAGGCGCGGCGGCCAGTTCCCTGGCCGTCATCGGCTTGGGTTGGCGAGTGGCAGCGATGCTCTGCTTCGAGAGATGCGCGGTGCCAAGGTATTGATCCGCCTTGACCAGCCCGATGCCCACCAACAGCGCGGCCCCCGCCGCCAGAGCAGCGATCTTCGGCAGGTGCCGGGGCTGGAGAAGGGCGGCGGTGTTGACCATGGCGTTCATGCGGGCCTTTAAAGCATTCGACCCCTCAACGCTGCCTTAAAGCCCGCAAAAACGCCAGAGCCTTGGCGGCGCTGTTCCAGCCGGGGACAGGCGCGGGGGAAAGGTTTACGGTTTCTGGAAGGGGAAGGAAGATGCGAGGGGGTTATTCCCTCGCGCTCCCAGAACGTCTTCCGACGAGAGATTGGAGGCATCCTGATGTTGCGCGAACTTCCCGCAGGCAAAAAAGGCGCCGCAGGCAAGAAGCCCCGGCGCCCTTTTATCGTTTAAAGCCTGCGGCGCGGCAAATTTTGCCCAAGGCCGAACCCGAAGCACTCACGCAGACATTAAAGGGAGCGCGAGGGTGTAACACCCTCGCATTCACCTTCTTCAGACCTTCAATCCCCGATCACCCATGTGCGCCAAACTCATTGGCGATGGCCGTCCCGATCCGCAACGTCAGCTGATGCGACCGCTCCAGCGGATCGATATAGTCACGATGGATGGCGGTATAGCCATGCGCCGCATCGTCGGGATAGTCGGCGGGTTCGTCGACCTTGAAGTCCGACAGGCTGGGGAAGCTGGTGGGGAAGGCGCGCTTCAACTGGGCGAGGGCTTCGTCCACGCGCAGGGTGAAGACCATCTCGATCACGTCATGGGGCGTGATGTCATTGGCGCGGCTGAAGGCGGGAACCATCACCACTTTCAGGAACATATGCTGGAACAGCGCGAGGCGCAGCGCCTGAAGCACGCCGATCGAGCGGCGCGTATGCTCGCGGTCCTGAGGGGAAAGGCCGCCCGGCTCCTCGGGAATCAGGCTGAGCAGGCGGTGCAGTTTCAGCGAATCGACCCGAAGCCGCGTGGCCAGACGGCGGAACACGCCGGTGCGATCGTCCGAGGTGAGATATTCGGCCAGGGCGAGGCAGCCCTGCGCGATATGGTTCTCGTCCCCGCGATAGGGGCGGCTGGCCCAATAGGCGGAGTTGAACAGTTCGCCAAAGGCCGTGGCGGTCTTGATGCTGGCCACCGCATTGGCCGAGCGGACGAGGCGCACCATCTGGCGGCCACGGTCGCTGGAGGCCAGCAGATCGGCCATCGCCTCGTAATTGCCCTCAGCCGCCGTGCCGAAACCGGCGATGATGTTCACCGGATAGCCCAGCTGTTGAAGCACCGCATTGTGCGGAATGGCGCGGATCTGGCGCAGGCTCATCGTGCGGTCGGCGGAGACGTCGCTCTGGCGGCGGCTCTTGCGGCTGCCGGTGTCGTTGAGCAGGCCCAGACCGAAAGCCGTCACCGCGCGGGCATAGGTGGTGGAGGTCAGATGCTGCTGCTGCACCCGGCGGATCGCGCGGTAGAAGTCGAGCGACAGATCGGTGCGGCGATAGAAGGGATCGGTCGGCGCGTAAGGATCGGCCTCGGCGGGCGCGAGTTCGATAAAGCGCGTGAGCGTGGCCAGCGCAAGATCGTCGGTGCCGAAGAACAGGTAGCCGTCGCCGCCCTGGAAGCTGACTTCGGGTTCAAGGCGGATACCGGCGCGCACGAAGCGGCGGCGGGCCCAGGGCGACAGCGGCCATGCCAGACGGTCGGCCATGCTGGCGGGGTGAGCGCCGCGCCCCATGCTCTCGCCATGGGTGTTGAAGATCAGCGCCGAGACATCGCTCAGCTCATTGGCGGTCATCGCCTCGGACAGGCGGCCCTGCAGGCGCTCGATGGCGAGGCTGGCGGGGATCTGGCCCACGAAGCGGCCCGCATCGGAAAAGCCGGTCTGGATGGCCAGACGGCCGCGCAGGCGGGCATAGGCGCGATAGGCGGGCTCGGCCAGCAGGTCGTCGATGAAGCGGCCGCCGTGTTCCAGCGCGGTTTCGGTTTCGAACAAGGGCGAGACATCGACCTTGTCCTCCACCCCGAACAGCTTGGCGAAATAGAGCGCGGCGAGCACCGTCGTCGGTTGTTCGCATTCGGCCACCAGCATGCGGATCGGCGTCTCGGCGTCGATATGCTGGAGGATCTGCGCCATGGTCAGGAACAGGCGGACGGCGGTGGAGTTCTCGATCGCCAGCGCGGCGAAGTTGCTGCGCAGCGGCTTCACCTCGGCCAGCAGCTCGCGCATCTTGCGCAGCGCGGCCTGGCTGCCCAGATCGAGCGTGCCATCGGGATCGATGCGGCGGCGGATGGCGTTCTGCAGCTGCGAGCTGTTCACGCGGAAGTGGATCCACGACATGCCCAGACCATCGGCGCGCATCGCGGCAGCCGCGACCAGCAGAGCCTGAGCGGTGTCGTCATCGCTGGTGGCGGCCAGCTTTTCCAGCGCGGCGATGGTGGGCGCCAGCGTGGTCAGCTTTTCCGGGCTCTCGGCGGTGAGCCGGTTGGCGGCATCGTTCACCGCGGCAGGATTGGTCATGTCGCCGGCAAAGAGCGCGGCCATGGCCTTGCTATGGGCGCCGGCAGCGGCCAGCTTTTCGGCGATCTCGGGCGCGATTTCTTCCAGCAGGGCGGCGTAGGAGGCGAGGCGCTCGGCCTTTTCCTCAAGGCGATAGCGGATGCAGGTCTGCCAGCCGATGTCGGTGCGGCCATCCATGTCATAGCCGACCCAGCTGGCGAAGCGCACCGGCGTGGGGGCCAGCTTGCGCCATTGCGCGGGCCAGCGGCTGCGCGCGGTGGAGAGCAGCGTGGCGTTGATCGCGTCGCGGGCCTTCTGGGCCCGGGCGATGGCGGCCATGGCATCGGCATGTTCGGAATCGAGCGTGATCGTGTCGCGCGCGGCAGGCGCGGCGCAGACCGTTTCGCTGTCGAGGTCGCCCTGGCTGGCGGCCTGCGCCACCGCCTGCGCCTGAGCGCGGGCCAGCAGGAAGGTGGGGTGAGCGGTGAAGACGATATGGGCGACCGGGCGATTCCAGCGCGCGGCAAAACCGGCGAAATCGCCCGCCTCGGCCATGGCGCCGATGCGGGTGAGGTTGGTGTCACGCTCGACCGGGGAGACCAGACGGTTCAGGCGCCGGGCGCGGACCCGCAGGCCTTCGCATTCCAGCTCGGCGACCATGGTTTCGATGCGGTCGAGGGTCAGCTCGCCGCTTTCCATCTTGCGCGACAGTTCGAGGCCAAGCTGGAAGACGGGGTTGAACAGAGGGGTTTCGGCGGTACGCTCGTGCAGTTCCTGCAGGCGGCGATCAAGGGCGGCAAATTCGCTCATCGTAAAGACTCTCCCGAACTGGCGGGTTTGCGAAGCGCCTCTTCCGGCCGGTCCTGCCCCTGTTGCGTCGGCCCGTGCAGGGCTCTGTCGTCGGTCAGCCTAGCTCAAGCCCGCCCGGCTGGGGAGGGTGAAAGATACGCGCCCCGCAACACCGACATGAAGGGCCCGCCGTGACGGCAGGCCCTTCGCTATGGTGGTGAGGCGGAAAATGGGGTTCAGGCTTTCAGCGCCGCAGCGGCCTTGGCACCGGCCAGAATCGCGGCGGTGTCGACCTTGCTGCCGTCAAAGGCGCTCTTGGGCAGCATCCAGCTGCCGCCGACGCACAGCACGGCCTCAAGCGCCAGATAGTTGGGCGCGGTGGCCAGCGTGATGCCGCCGGTGGGGCAGAAGCGGGCATTGCCGAAAGGCGCGGCAATGGCCTTCAGCGCAGCGGTGCCGCCGGCGGCCTCGGCCGGGAAGAACTTGAAGCGCGACAGGCCCAGATCCATGCCCAGCATGATGTCGGCGGCGTTCGCCGTGCCGGGCAGGAAGGGGATCTCGGCCTTGACGGCGGCTTCGCCCAGCGCCGAGGTCAGGCCCGGCGAGACGATGAATTCGCTGCCGGCGTCGATCGCGGCCTGCAGGTCGCGCGGATTGAGCACCGTGCCCGCGCCGACGATGGCGCCGGGGACCTGCTTCATCACCTTGATGGCTTCCAGAGCGCAGGGGGTGCGCAGCGTCACCTCGAGCACTTTCAGCCCGCCTTCGACCAGCGCTTCGGCCAGCGGCAGGGCATGGGCGATGTCCTCGATCACCAGCACCGGAATCACGGGCGCGGTGCGCATGATGGTTTCGATTGCGACGGTCATTGGACATGTTCCTTCTGGAAGGCTGCCGCCGCGCCCAACAGGCCCGGCTGCGGATGGGTGATGAGCTTGACCGGCAGGCCCGCCATCAGATTTTCAAAGCGCCCCTTGGCGCGGAAACGGTCGCCGAAGCCGCTGGCCACCAGCGTGTCGCAGATGCGCAGGCCAAGCCCGCCCGCGATCACCACGGCCACCGCGCCATGCACCAGCGCATAATCGCCCGCCGCGCTGCCCAGCGAGAGGCAGAAACGATCGACGGCGGTGGCGCAGAGCACGTTCTCGCGGCGCTTTTCGGGGTCGGTGCCCAGGGTCCAGATCGTGCGGTCGTCCAGCGGCGTGATCGGCTTGCCTTCCAGCACCGCCAGCGTCTCATAGATGTCGACGATGGCCGGGCCGGAGACCACGCGCTCGACGCTGACGCGGCGGTGGCGCTGGCGCAGACGGGCCAGCAGCGCATCGTCGATGGCATCCAGAGGCGCGAAATCCACATGGCCGCCCTCGGTGGGCTGCACATGGTAATTGCCGGTGCCGTCGCGCCACAGCTGCGCCACGCCAAGGCCGGTGCCGGGGCCGGGGATGCTGATCGTGCCCTTTTCGGGCAGCGGCACATCGGGGCCCGACAGATGGGTGAAATATTCCGGACCGGCATGAGCGACCGCATGAGCCACGGCGCCGAAATCATTGACCAGCGTGACGGCATCGACGCCCAGCCGGTCATGCAGCTGGGCCGGATAGATCACCCAGGGGTTATTGGTGAATTTGATCGCATCGCTGTTGATCGGCCCGGCAATGGCCAGTGCCGCCGCGCGGGGCAGGGGGCTGCCATTGATCTCCGCAAAATGGGCCCATGCCGATTCGAAGCTGGCATGGTCCTTGGTGTGGAGCGTTTCCACCTTGCCGAGCGACACCTTGCCGTCATCGCCAAGATTGGCAATCGTGAAGCGTGCGTGGGTGCCGCCGATATCGACCGAAACAATGTCCATGAGGGCCTCGTCTAAAGCATCATCTCGAAGTGGGAACCGATTTTTTGCAACTGCGATGCGGCAGGGACATTTTCCTGTCGCATCGCAGCATCAAGCGGTTTCCCGTGAAGGCTGTGTGACAGCCAGACCGAAGGCCCGACTGCCAGCGCCGGGAGCTTACAGCCCCGCCAGCGCCAGCATCGCCGAACCGCCCTGCTCGGCGCCATCGGCACCCAGACGGAACATGGCGAACAGCTCACGCCCCACGCCCATGACGGGCGGCGGGGCGGCGGCAGGCGTGCGGCCGCTGATGTCGGTTAGCACCTCCAGTGCGCCGGTTTCGGCGCAGAGGCGCACCACGTCGCCGTCGCGCAGATAGGCCAGCGGGCCGTTGACGCCGGCGCTATCGGCCAGCGCCTCGGGCGTGACGTGGATGGCGGCGGGCACCTTGCCCGAAGCGCCCGACATGCGGCCATCGGTGACCAGCGCCACCTTGAAGCCCTTGTCCTGAAGCACGCCGAGCGGCGGGGTCAGCTTGTGCAGTTCGGGCATGCCATTGGCGCGCGGGCCCTGGAAGCGGACCACCACGATGACATCCTTGTGCAGCTCGCCAGCCTTGAAGGCCGCCTGCACGCCTTCCTGCGTATCGAAGACGCGGATGGGGGCCTCGATGGTCCAGCGGTCCTTGTCGACGGCGCTGCTCTTGAAGGTGCCACGGCCCAGATTGCCCTGCACCAGACGCATGCCGCCATCGGGCAGGAAGGCGTTGGAGACGGGGCGCAGCATGGCATCGTCGCCGCTGGTGTCGTGAGCGGGCCGGAAGTTCAGGGCCTCGCCGCTGAGGAAGGGCTCGGTGGCGAAGTCGGCCATGCCGCCTTCGGCGATGGTCAGGATGTCGGCATGGGCCAGACCGCCCGCCAGCAGTTCCTTGATGACATAGCCCATGCCGCCGGCGGCGTGGAAATGGTTCACGTCGCCCGTGCCGTTGGGATAGACCCGCGCGATCAGCGGCACGGCATGCGACAGTTCGTCCATATCCTGCCAGTCGAGGATGATCCCGGCGGCGCGCGCCATGGCGGGGATATGAATGGCATGGTTGGTCGATCCGCCGGTGGCCAGCAGGCCAACCACGGCATTCACGATGGCCTTTTCATTCACCATCTCGCCCATCGGGCGGTAGTCATTGCCGCTCTTGCCGATGGCGGCGAGGCGATGGACGGCGGCGCGTGTCAGCGCGCTGCGCAGCGGCGTGTTGGGCGGCACGAAGCTGGAGCCGGGCAGTTGCAGCCCCATCATCTCCATCATCATCTGGTTCGAATTGGCCGTGCCATAGAAGGTGCAGGTGCCCACCGAATGGTAGGAGCCCATCTCGCTCTTGAGCAGTTCCTCGCGGCCGACCTTGCCTTCGGCATAGAGCTGGCGGGTCTTCTGCTTTTCCTTGTTGGCGATGCCGGTGGGCATGGGGCCCGAAGGAATGAAGACGGCGGGCAGATGGCCGAAGCGCAGCGCGCCGATCACCAGACCGGGCACGATCTTGTCGCAGATGCCCAGCAGCGCCATGCCGTCGAACATGGCATGGCTCATGGCGATGCCGGTGGCAAGCGCAATGGCGTCGCGGCTGAAGAGCGAGAGCTCCATGCCTTCATAGCCCTGGGTCACGCCGTCGCACATGGCGGGCACGCCGCCCGCGACCTGCATGGTGGCGCCGATTTCGCGGGCGTAGATCTTCATGGCATCGGGGTAGCGGCCATAGGGCTGATGCGCCGAGAGCATGTCATTGTAGGCGGTCACGATCGCCAGATTGGGCGCCTTGGTGAAGGCCATGGTCTTCTGGTCGCCCTCAGCCCCGGCATAGGTGTGCGCCAGGTTGGAGCAGCCGAAGAAGCTGTTGCGCTCACCGTGGCGGTCCGCCTCGGCGCGGATCATGTCGAGGTAGCGCGTGCGGCCCGGCTTGGACCGTTCGATGATGCGCGCCGTGACGCGCTCGATGGTGGAGTGAAGCTGGGCCATGGTGGGTCTACTCTGCACAAGAAAGCGGGGCTCTGGCGAACCCGCGCTTGTGGATATGGAGCGGGCCGGGGCCCGGATTGTTCCTGGCGGGGGGGGCAAGCCTTATGGCTTGCCCCCTATCCCTTTTTTACGCCCTTACTCATGCCACGTGACGCTGTCCTTCGCGGCGAGCGCGATGGCGGCGGTGGGGCCCCAGCTGCCCGCCGGATAGGGCTGCGGGATGATCTCATTCTCGGTCCAGCAGGCGCGGATGTTGTCCACCCAGGTCCACTGTGCCTCCACCTCGTCGCGGCGCACGAACAGCGTCTGGTCGCCCTCGATCAGGTCGAGCAGCAGGCGTTCGTAGGCGATGCGCTTGGTGGGGCCCGCGAAAGCATCGGGCATGCGGATGTCGAGCGGCACCTCACGCAGGCGGATGCCGCCGCGATCGAGGCCGGGCACCTTGGTCATCAGATCCAGCGTGATGTTCTCTTCGGGCTGGATGCCGATGACCAGACGGTTGGGCTTGGCCACCGCGCCGCGCTGGGCGAACATCGAATGCGGAACGGGGCGGAACTGCACGACGATCTCGGTGGTGCGCTTGGGCAGGCGCTTGCCGGTGCGCAGGTAGAAGGGCACGCCCTTCCAGCGCCAGTTGTCGATGAAGGCCTTGATGGCGACGAAGGTTTCCGTCTCCGAAGGCTTGTGCAATTCGTCGATATAGCCCGGCACGCTGCCGCCCGCGATGGCACCGGCCACATACTGGCCAGTAACGATATCGCCCGGCGTCACCTTGCGCAGCGAGTTGAGCACCTTGGTCTTCTCGCCGCGCACATCGACGGGGTCGAAGCGGGCAGGCGGCTCCATGGCGACCAGCGCGAGAAGCTGCAGCATATGGTTCTGCACCATGTCGCGCAGCGCACCCGCGCCGTCATAGAAGCCGACGCGGCCTTCAAGGCCCACGGTCTCGGCCACGGTGATCTGCACATGCTCGATATGGGTGGCGTTCCATAGCGGCTCGAACATGATGTTGGCAAAGCGCAGCGCCAGCAGGTTCTGGACGGTTTCCTTGCCCAGATAGTGGTCGATGCGGAAGATGCGATCCTCGGTGAAGGCGCCGGCGACGGCATCGTTCACCACCTTGGAGGAGGGCAGATCGATGCCCAGCGGCTTTTCCAGACCGATGCGGCTGCGTTCGTTGGCCAGACCGCTGGCGACGAGGCCCGCGATGGTCGGCTCGAACAGGCTGGGCGCGGTCGACAGGAAGATCGCCAGACCATTGTCCACCGTGCCGACCTTTTCGGCCAGCGCATGGAAGTGGCTGGTGTCATTGGCGTCGAGCGGCTGGTAATACAGACGCTCAAGGAAGCTGGGGATGGCGCCCTTGCGATGCTCGGGCAGGAATTTGTCCAGCGCCTGCGCGGCAAAATCACGGAAGGACAGATCGTCCATCTCGGAGCGCGCGGTGCAGACGATCTTCAGCTTGTCTGACACCAGACGGTCAGCGTGCAGCGCGCAGAGCGAGGGCAGCAGCATCCGCTGCGACAGGTCGCCGGTGGCGCCGAACAGCAGCAGGCGGTCTGCGGTAAAGCTCATGCATAATCCCTTTGCGAATCGTAGTCGTCCAGCAGGTTAGCCCCGCATGCCGACAGGATGGCGGCCCGCCTTCTATCAGCGCGGGCCCATGCATGCCAGCATGCGGGCACGTATGCACAATGACAAGCCTGAGCGTTGAATACGAATTTTAATGCGTGAGGCGGGGCGTTTGCGCAATGCGGTAAGCTGCGGGGCGGGGGCGAGTGTTCTCAGCTTGCGGGATGGCGGCGGATGGGCACGGGGATGGAACAGATATCCGCCCCGGTGGCCGCGACCTTGAGAAAATCGTCATGCCGGTGCGCGCGCAGATCGGCATAGCTGGTGAAGCTGGCGCTGTCTGTGGAAAGATAGTCGAAATGCGGCTGCTGGTCCACGGGGAGTTCGCTGGCAAGGCGGACCGAGAGGATCGGCGTGCGGTCGGCGGCATCCTTGTAGACGCCATTGCTCGGAGCGCGGGGGAGGGCGGAGAGGTGTTCGATGCCCTCGATCACCCGGCCGACGACCGCGATGTTGCGATCGAGCTGGCGCGGCGGCTGGCCGATGACGGCGTAGAGTTCCGCGCCGCTGCCGGTGTCGGGCGACAGGTCGCGGGCGACGCCGACGGTGGCGTAGCAATGGGTGGGCCAGGTGCGGCCTTGATCCAGCCCGATGGGCCAGCCGTGGTCAAAACCGGTGTGCGGGGCAAAGGCATCGAACAGCCAGCGGGACCGATCCGGGGTGGCAGACTGAGGCCGGGCGGGGATGGTGTATTGGCTTTCATCGACCTTGGCCAAACCCTCTGGCAGGGGTTTGGCCTTCGCCTTGTCTTCATTGTCGCCATCGCCCCATTGCGCGACCCAATTGTCCTGCACGCGATAGACCGACAGCCCGTCCCACCAATGAGCGGCGGCCAGCTTGCGCAGATTGCCCACCCAGCCTTGCGAGAAAGGCGCGGGGATGAGCTGGATCACCACCTGCCGGGAATGCCCCCTGGCGTCGGGCGCCAGAGTCATCACCAGCAGATTCTGCGGGGCAATCACCACCCAGTCGGCGGCGGGGGCAGCCTTGACGATATCGCCCGCGCTGATGGCCTTGGCTGGAGGTGGCGGCGCAGCATGACCCGGCAGCGCCGGAATCAAGGCGCTCAGCACGGCGATGGCGGTCAGCGAAAGGCGGCGGGACGGGGCGTGGAAAAGCATGGCTGCCACTGTGCCTGCGGCCTGTTTCGCAGGCAAGATCGATGAATGAACAGGAAGCGCAGAGGAAGGCTTGCGCTGCCCAAAGACAATCGCTAGGGCGGCGGACCTTACAGGTATGCGGAGCGGTGGCCGAGTGGTCGAAGGCGCTCGCCTGGAAAGTGAGTATACGCCAAAAGCGTATCGAGGGTTCGAATCCCTCCCGCTCCGCCAATTCAGTCCTTGAGTGGGCACTGAAACTACGCTGGTTTTTCCGGTCAGTGCCTCCAGTAGCCGGGACTTATCCCCGATAATCCGGACTTCCCCCTCTGCGACCTCCACGCGCTGGGCAAGTGCCCGCAGGTGGTCGCGGCGGTAGCCGCCGCCCTCGATGCGCATCCGCTGGCGGGCTGCTTTGGCCAGCTTCTTGACCATATCCGGGGTGATGCCTTTGGTGCCTGAGGCCTCAAGCAGCGCCCGACCGCGCTCGGCATCCAGCTTTGCCTGATCGCGCAAGGCTTTCAGGCCGTCGATCCGGTCTTTGAGCGCCGGGTCCGCGATGTCGGCCACACCCGCCTCGATGGCATCGTAAAGGCGTTTGAGGCGCAATTCGGATTCGGCAGCGCGCTTGGTTAGTTCGGCAACATGCTCCCGGCGGCGCTCGCTCTGATTCTGGCGCCGGTCAAGGATGCTGGCCAGAATCGCCTCCAAGCGGGCAGGCTGCAACAGCCGGTCTTCAAGATGGCGCGCGACAAGGTCGTCCAGCTTTTCCATGGGCACGGTCATGCCGGAACACGCGGTTGGACCCTGCCGGGCTTTGATGGAGCAGGTATAATAGCGATATTGCCCGCCCTTGCCCGTGCGGATGGTCATGGCTCCCCCGCAATTGGCGCAGTGGATGAGGCCGGTCAGCAAGGTCGGGCCGCTGATGACACGGGCGGGCGTCACTTTCGGGTTTCGCAGCTTGAGCAGCGCCTGCACGGCCTCGAAGGTGGTCTGATCGATGATGGGGGGCACCGCGACAGCAATAATGTCGCTGGCCGGGTTCCGCTCACCGCTTTTGCCACGCTTGTTGAACTCGTGCTGTCCGATGTAAGTTTTGCGCGTCAGCACCTTATGCACCTGACCGATGCCCCAGCGCCCGCCGTCGCGGGTGAACAGACGGTGCTGATTGAGGTAGGAGACGATCCGCTTGACGCCCATCTGGCCGCTGTCGCCATCGCCCTGCAAGGCGAGGCGATAGATCAGCCGCACCGTGTCCGCGTGGAGCGGGTCGATCTCCAGCTTCTTTTTGGTCTTCGCGCCGCGTTGCTCGGCGGCAACCACGCGATAGCCGAAGGGCGGCAGGGAGCCATTCCAGAAGCCCTGCCGGGCATTCTCCTTGAGCGCCCGGATCACATGTTTGCCGTTTTCCTTGGACTGGTACTCGTCGAACAAGGCCATGATCTGGCGCATCATGACGTGCATGGGGTCATCGCCCATTTCCTGCGTGATCGACACCAGCTTGACGCCATTCTTGGCCAGCTTGCGGACGTAGAACTCAAGTTCGAAGTGGTCGCGGAAAAAACGGCTGAAGCTATGGACCACCACCACCTCGAAGGGCGCGGGCCTGCTGGTTCCCGCCTCGATCATGCGCTGGAATTCAGGGCGTCGGTCGTTGGTGGCCGAGGCCCCCGGTTCGACATAGCTTTCGACCAGTTGATAGCCGCGTGACAGGCAATAGGCTTCGCCCTGCCGTTTCTGGTCGGGTATGGACACGTCATGCTCGGCCTGCCGGGCGGTGGAAACGCGGAGGTAGAGCGCGGCACGCAGGTTTCCTGCGGTAGGCTGCGAGGTCATGCTTGTCTCCTGTGGATGAGGTCAGGGATCGGGGCCGAACAACTCATCGAAAAGGTCGGTGAAGCAGCGGTCGAACACGTCGATCTCGGCCATGGTGACGGGCACCGGGTCGGGCCAATCGTCGGTGGTGGTCCATGTCGCCAGATCGTGTTTAGGCGGCCTGCCGGGTATGGGCCAAGGATAGCCCAGCAGGATTTCGAGCTGCTGCGAAACGGTAAGCGGGCGAGGTTTCGGGGGGCTGGCCATGGCCGCAGAATCGCCCGAGATGGGGCGGGTACAAATAGCCTTTGTCTGCGCCAGAGCACGCTTCGCGCTTTGGCGCAGAAATGCAGGAGATGGGAAACGCTGGCATAGGCTCGGGTAGTTTGGGCCCTCACCGCTTCCTTTGGGGAAAGATGGGGTAAGGCCCAAGGCGGCGCCAGCAAGGCCGCAGGCCTTGCTGGCTTGGTCCCAACAATCGGCACTCATGGGCTGGTTGGCCCTTCCCGTTGGCGCAACCAGTCATCGAAGGTCATGGCGGGCGCGGCTGCGGCCCGCTTCCGCCATGATCCCGGAAGCCTGAGGCATTGCCGCAAGACGATATGCCAGCGTTTCGTCGGATCGGAACGGATTTGCCTATTCCCGGGCTCCGGCAGGCTGCGCGCGGCGTGCCAGGCGCGGCGCGCGCGATAGCCAAGATACTGCCCTCTCAAGACGGCTTCGGCGTCAGCGATCAAGGGAGGGTCCAGCCCTGATGGTTCTTGGCCCTCCATCATCAGGGCAATGTAGGCCAGCGCTTGCACGAGACAGGCTTCGACCATCGAGGCGGTGATGGACAAACTCGCGCCAATCTCCCGGAAGGGCAGACCATCCAGCCGGTGGAGCAGGAAGACGGCGCGAGGAAGCGGCGACAGCGCCCGCATGGCAGCATCATAGGCCATCATCAGGCGTATCTGCTGCCTATTCACATCCATCTTCGCGCAGCAGCATGTCGCGGTCAGGCAGATGGCCTGTGACATGGCGAACCTGTCTGAGCATCGCGCCCAGCAACGCGGTCACTTCCTCGGGCTCAAAACCCCAACTGCTGGGTTGGCGCCGGTCGCGCAGTTTCGCGGGATTCCATTTCCAGTAGGGCGTCAGGACCCGGGCAAGCCGGAGCATCCGGGGAGAGTCATGGCCAAAGCCGGTGGCATTGGCATAGGCGAGTGCATTGGCGACCCTGAGGCCGATATGGCGGGCGCACCAGTCATCGGGAAAGCCCACGTCCAGCAGATGCGCCGAAAGGCCCAATTGCGCGGTGATGCCCGCGAAGTAGAGGAAATCGCGCTGATCGTAGAAAGGCTTGCGCGGGTCGGGGAAGAAGCTGTGGGCATTCTGATAGCGGAAGAGGCTCATCTCCCGCCCTTCTCTAGACCTTACCAGTTTGACCGGCTGGTTGTCGAACCGGCGGTGAAGGATATCCAGATCGGCTTGCCATGGCGATATGGCTGAACTGGTAGCTGCGATGGCAGGTGTTATGGCGATGGCGCTGAGGAGCGCCCGCCGCGACGTGTCGGGTCCCATACTCGGCATATGTGCCTCCGTTCCGCATCAAGGCGGGGAAGCGGAAGTGAGGGGCTGATGCGGTCTAAAGGTCCCGTAACTCCCGCGCGCTGGGCGCGGGAGGTGCCGGGGCTGGTAACATGATCCGAAGACATGCGCCGCCGCCTTTAGCGCCGAGGCACCTGGACATACGCGACGGCACCCCGAAAACCATAGGGTTTCGAAGGTCTGTGCTTTCGGATCGGGATTACCAGTCCCGGCGCGGCCGTTTGCGCAACGCTTCGGCAGTCTATCAGACTGGATTCCCCTCGCCAAGCCGTCATGCGGAAACGTCGAGGGCTTCTTGGAGGGCGGCGTGAAGCTATCCAGCAAGCGCAGCGCCGCCCCTCCAAGAAGCTGGCGCGAGGTGGCGGGTTGGCGCGGTCTGATACCGAAATTTGGCGTAAAAGGGCCTTTTGGGGCGCGTGCCACCCGCTGAACGCCTGAAAACTATGGATTTTGGCGTGAAGTGTCGGACGGGATAGATCGCTGTCCGGCATCTAAGATGCTGTTTCTTCGACCATAAAGAGGACGTGGGTGGCATCGCTTTTATCTCGCCATCCCCAAAATATCTCAAATTCAGCCTGATCGACTCAGAGCGATTGCCCAAAGCCATCCCCGAGCCGCTTCAGCATCCCGGAACATGCGGCATCGGATGGGTTGGCTATAGGGCATATCTCATCCCGTTCGCCTGCGCTGCGTGGACGATGGGATGCACGAATTGCGAGTGATCCTTTCGGGTCAATGGACATCGTTCAAAGGCGGCGGAGGATGCTCGTACTTTAAGATACACACGACTTTGACGGCAACCTATCGAGCTTATTCGTAACCGTCCGATTGTTACCGCGGTGGTTGGGCCTTGAAGCGCGTGGCGAGTTCGGGGTCGCCGACGAAGGCATCGAGGAAGCCGTGCCAGGTCTGGGTGGTGCGGCGTGCTTCTCGAAGCA
>Ga0116227_10003406_pt1 | contig 35329 bp, 40 predicted proteins | sample S1TSphgellanicum_FD_89693 | JGI IMG/M metagenome (GOLD analysis project Ga0116227, IMG submission 89693) | Host-associated microbial communities from peat moss isolated from Minnesota, USA - S1T2_Fb - Sphagnum magellanicum MG | ecosystem: Host-associated > Plants > Peat moss > Unclassified...
GCCTCTATTGCCACCCGCACCGCCCTGCGCCCCCTCCAAAACAAGGTGCTGCACTTACTCGCCACTGACGCCACCGACCGTGACCTGACCGCGCGCCAGATCGCTGTGCTGCTGACCCTGCGCCTCGACCCGATGGACAACACGGTGCGCGGCTTGGCCGATACCATCGGCATATCCAAACCCGCAGTCACCCGCGCGCTGGACCGGCTCTCGCTTTACGGGCTGGTCCAGCGCAACCCTGATGAGGATGACCGACGCAGCGTTCTGGTGACGTTGACGCGGGAGGGGGTGGCGCTGCTGGATGCGTTGGTGGAGGCTTGATGGTGTGCGATGATTTGGAGCAGGGATTTTCGCTGATCGGGCTGGCCGTCGTGCTTTGGGCACTAAATGGATTTCCCGCATTTTGGAGGCGGAAGTAACAGGCCGGTTGGGAATGAGCACCTAACCCATTGCGCCCGCCGCGATTCTGTGCCAGCCATACCCCATGCCCGACCGCCCCACACTCGTCCCCCAACCCCACGGCGGCGCCATCATCCGCGGCCATATCGGCAATGGTCGCGCCGCGAACGGCAAAAGCTGGCGGCTGATCAGCAAAGAGACGCGCGCGGTGATGGAGGGGTTTTTCGAGGAAAACGTGCTCCTGTTGCAGGCGAGATGCCGAGACGAAGACTCTCGGGTGTCGATTATGGCGCTCGGTATGTATTTCGACCGTTTTATTGGCAAAGCCGGCGACACGGGTTTCGCCCAGGATGGCGCCGGCGGGGTGCGCACGCTGGACCATCTGACCGAGGAGCAGGCGGCGGAGGTCGCGGCGGCTTTGGCGGTGTTGCAAAAACATGCGGGCGGTGCGGCGGGGGATGAATGATGGCGGATGATGTATCGGTGAAAAGAATAGGTGCCGAGTTGGAGCGGTTCACGGTAGAAAATATGACTACTCTTCAACGATTGTGCCAGAGCCAAAATGAACACATCGCCATTAAGGCGTTGGCTATATATTTCGAGTTGTGTTTCGATAAACCCGGCGCTTTTTTCGTGAGTGACGCATAATGTCGTGGTTTCTCCCGCGTTCGTCATTCCAAGGCATTTGCATTGGCACTTGCATTCCGCGCACCTACGTCAACATCCCGATGCCGGCGGGCGTTAAGACGCCGCATGAAAGCTGGGAGACGCTGGCTGATCGAATCCAGCGCGCCGCAAGCGTATTGGGTACGGCGCCAGACTTGATTGGCGATGATGCGAGTAAACGTCAAGCCGCCGACGTGGCGCGCGCGAACCGAATTGCCTGGGCCATCTTGATGGAGGGCAAAATGCCGGAAAGCCAGCGCCATGATGCGGCAAGTGAGAATGAAGAAGCTTTTTAGGAAGCTGCGGAAGTGTTTCCTGGATTGGACATGAAACACGCAGCAATTACATGCGACGATTGCCACAAGAAATTTATCGTACGGCAAGCAACCGAAGGTCGTGGGGATTATTCACACTAATGACAACCCGCAAGCCCCGCATCCGCAAGCCCGCCATCCCCGACCGCACCGACATGGTGCCTGCAATTCAGTCATCGGCCGTCACCCGCACCACGCTCGCCGCAGACGGCAAAACGCGGCTTACGGTCGTTTTGCGCGCACCTATTGTCACGCGCGCCGAATGGGACGATCCGGCGGACACAAACACCAACGGCGCCCGCACCGCCCGCCAAGTTGCCGGATACCGGCGCACCGACCCGCTGCAACTGCTGCACCGCCGAGGTGAGCATGTCACCAAGCAGATGCTTCAAGACGCGGAGCGGTATCGCGACGATTTCGAAATAGGCGCGCTTGGGGCCAAATATGGCGGCGGCCTCAGCATCGGCATCGGAGGCGCGTCGGGCGGATTTAGCGACCGGCAGGCCATGGCGATGGCGCGGTATCGCGCGGCAAACGAGGCGGTGGGGCGTGAGGCCGAGGCTGTGCTGGGTGACATTGTGCTCGGGCTGATGGACCTAACGACTTGGGCGGCGGCACAGGGGGTGTCTCGGCAGCATGCCACGGGATTGCTTGTTGCGTCGATGAAGAGTTTGAGGCATCATTACGAGACGTTAGACCAAGCTACACTGCGCCCGCAGAGACGAACATCACACGGAAGGGCTATGCCATGAACGCGTTTGCGAAGGCGTTTGCCGATGCCGGGTATAAATCACCGCGTGACCAAGCAATTCAGGTTGCAGTCGAGGCGTGGCGCAGATGGCCGCAAGCTGACGCGGGCGGTGCCAGGCGCGACCATGTGGCCGCAGAATTCGCGCAGCAATCCGCTTGGGCGTGGGTAACAGAGTTTCAGCCGTCGATAGCGACGCAGGCAATTGGGGCGCTGCTGAATGTGGCGCGCGATCTGATTCGCGCGGAGACGGCGAGCGCTTCCGCAAAGCCGAAACCCAAAATCGCCGCCGTGAAAACGCGCGGCGCAACAGATGCCGGTGGTAACAACCCGGCTGGCGGGGGCCACATCGTTTACGACACCCAACGCCCGATTGCCCCCGCTACATCACCCCCAGATCGGGCGCAGCCGGAAACGGATGCATCCGGAGGCGATACGACCACCCGTAATGCGACACCCAAGGCTGCCCCGTCTATCGCCTCAAACCTCACTGCACTTGCAGACAAGCACGCAGCCGCCACGCGCGCATCATCCGTCGCGCTGGTCAGCCTATCGCGCCTTGATACGGTAAAGATCGGCGCCAAACCCATCGGCGACTGCACAGTCGGAGAAGTGCGTTTTTGGGCAGCGCAACGCCAACACGATGCGCGTGCCGCTGGCCGGGATGCGCGGTTTGCGCTGATCCTTGCGGCTAACCTTTCCTCGGAAAAGATCATCCGCCAATATTGGCAAGACCCTGCCGAGGTGGATGCACTTTACGCCAAAGCGGAGGCCGAACATGCCGCGTGATGGTGACAAGATCGGGCTGGCTGCGAAGCCCGTCCGGCAAAAGCGGGCCAGGCGAATTACGACACCCAAAGCCGACACGCCCGCTTCTGCAAACATCCCGCCCGCCGACAGCGGCGTTGCGGGCGGCGAGGGCCATGCGTGTTACGGCACCCAGAGCACCGTCGCCCTCGCCGAAACAGTCCAGCGCCTAGTCGCGCTGCAAAAAAATCGGCTTTTCAGCATCAAGCAACAAAGCCGCGCCGACCGTTCAATCGAAGCCATTTTGGCGTCTGCCATGGGCTACCGCATTGACATGTCGGAAAAAGACAAGAAATCCGCTTTCGCGCGGGCCAAGGCGTTTCGCCTGTCCGTCGAAAAGGCCGGAGAGGGCCAGGACCGCTGCGACACCCATTGCGATCACGCCCTCTCCGACTTTATCCCGCTGATCAAATCCTCCGCAACAGGCCGAAACCAGTGGGATGACATACGCATCAACGCGGAAGCCGAGATGCGGAAGCTAGCCAAGTCTCTGCCGACGCATGCTTTTGCTAAAACCGTGTTGGGCCTGAAAGACGGCCTTGCGCACGCGGCAATATGGGCCAACGCAAGAGTTCCGCTTACGGAATACCGCACTGTTTCGGGCTTATGGAAGCGTATGGGGTTGGCTGTGATCGGCGGCGAACGCCAGCGCAAAAAATCCAACGCCGAAGATGCCGAAGCGCACGGCTATTCAGCAAGCCGGCGCGCGGACGTGTGGGCGTTTTGCTCGGATTCGATGTTTCGTGCGCAGTGGCGCGGTGTGGATGACGAAACCGGAGAGCTAGCACACGCCATCGGACCATACGGCGAAGTCTACGCGCGCCGTCGAGCGTATACCGCGCCACGGGTGGGCGCCACGGCTGACTTGCCGTCTGGGCACCCGGAAAAGTGGACGCTAGGCCGATGCCACAACGACGGACGCAGGATGATGACCAAGGCGCTGCTCCGAGATTTGTGGCGGGTGGCGCACGGGCTGCCGCCCCGCTTTTAACGCGCCACACCAAAAGGACGCTTGACAGCCAAAACTGAGTGTGCCAGGAAATTGCCATGCTCGCGGTAGCTGCGGGTGACAGCCTGGGTTGACACACTGCGAGGCGCGCGGCTTGGACCTCGACCTAGACGATTTCGCAGAAATCCAAGCGGCGTTGACGCGGAGCAGTTTTCGCGTGTTTTGCGAGACAATGCTCGCACCGCTCGACCAAAAACCTGAGCGTCACCATTTACTGATGATCCGCGCGCTACAGGACGTGGCGAAAGGTCAATGCCGCCGGCTGATGCTGCTTCTGCCGCCAGGCAGCGCCAAGAGCACCTACGCCAGCGTTTTGTTTCCGACATGGTATCTGGCGCGGTTTCACCAGCGGTCCATCATCGCCGCCTCGCACACCGCGGAGCTTGCCGAGCGGTTCGGGCGAAAAGTCAGAAACTTGGCCAGCGACAACCGGGAACTGCTTAACTACGGTATATCTTCGGACAACAGAGCTGCCGGGCGATGGGAAACCACGAACCTAAGCGAGTATTTTGCGGCCGGCGTGAAGGGCTCCGTCACCGGTCGCCGCAGCGACCTCGGAATCATTGATGATCCAGTAGCCAAGCGGGCGGACGCAGAAAGCGAATCGGTTCGAGAAGCCACATGGGCATGGTATCAAAACGACTTCTACACGCGGCTAAAGCCTAACGCTGCGATAGTGCTGATAATGACGCGCTGGCACGAGGACGATCTCGGCGGCCGGCTTTTGGAACAGGCGCAAAACGGCGGCGATCAGTGGCGCATCATCAAGCTCCCTGCGCTCTGCGACAGCGCGGATGATTTGCTCGGTCGGGCGATTGGAGAGCCGCTTTGGCCGGAATGGGAAGACGCCGAGGCCATCGCCGCAAAACGGGCGGTGCTTGGCGAAAGAAACTTCGGCGCGTTGTTTCAGCAAGACCCCAGGCCGGCGGGAACGTCGTTTTTCGACCAAACCAATGTGCTACTGGACGGTGCGGGAGTTCCTGTTCCCCAATTCGCGGATATGGTTTTCGCCGTTATTGACACGGCGACCAAAACCGGCGCGCAGCACGATGGAACTGCGGTCACGTATTGGGCGCACACGAGCCGCCATAACGAAGCACCGCGCTCCGGGCCTAATGGCTTGGTGCAGAACATCCATAAAACTTATCCGCTGGTATGCCTAGACTACGACATCGTGCAGATCGAAGGCTCTCTGTTGGACGTTTGGCTGCAAACCGTATTCCAAAAATTGCAGGAATTCGCCGTTATCACGCAAGCGCGCATGGGATCGGCTGGCGCATTCATCGAAGACAAATCTTCTGGCATGGTTCTGCTTCAGCAAGCACGGCGCCGACAGTGGCCTGCTACGGCGATTGACAGCAAACTGACCAGCGTGGGTAAGGACGAACGCGCCATCAGCGTGTCAGGATACGTGCATGGCGGTAAAGTCAAACTCTCGCAGCAAGCATTCAACAACCTAAAGAACTACAAAGGCCGAAACGGAAATCACCTTCTGATGCAGGTGTTCCGGTTTCAGATAGGCGTCAAGGATCAAGAAGACGACCTTCTGGATTCATTTACCTACGCCATTGCGATATCCCTTGGAGACAGCAAGGGGTTTTAGAATATAGGAGAACCCCGGCGCATGGCTTACGTGACGCTGGGGGGTAGTTCGCTCGGCACACCTCTGCAAGAAATGCTGTGCTGCGACTACATTCAGCCTGGCGCTGCCGCATCATATCAAACAGCAAAGACGATATTCTCCTACCATCCCCTTGGCGCGAAAATGGCCGAGGCGCCTGTATCGCTATCGCAAAGCCAACGACGCACAATATCGGTAGGCGACAACGCGCCCGAGCGCCTGGTCAAAGCGTTTAACGACGAATGGGAAGCATTGGGGTGCGATAAACTCATTTTCAACCTGATGCGCTTGTCGCGGGTTTACGGGTTGGCGAGCTTGGCCCTCATGCCGGGTGAAAACGAAACCGCAGATACGGAAGTCGATTTCGCCAAGCTATACAAAATGCCGATACTTAATTTCAACGTGTTTGATCCGTTGAATACCTCTGGCAGCTTGGTGTTAAATCAGCAGCCAAACGACAATGCTTTCCTCAAACTTCCAACCGGCGGCTTTCGTGTAGGAAGCACAAAATACCATCCAAGCCGTTCCATCGTAAAGATGAACGAAGACCCGATTTATCTGGAATACACATCGTCGGCGTTTGGGTTTGTCGGGCGCTCGGTTTATCAAAGGGCGCTGTTTCCGCTTAAGTCTTTCATCCAGTCGATGCAAACCGATGACCTGATTACGCTAAAATGCGGCGTCATCATCGCTAAGCTGAAGCAGGCCGGCGCCATCATCACGCAAACGATGCTGTCCATGTTCGGCATCAAACGCAACGTTGTCAAGGAAGCGCAGATCGGTAATGTCATCAGTATTGACGTAGAAGAGGGTATTGAGACCCTCAACATGCAAAACCTTGATGGCGCGTATACGCTGGCGCGGTCCAATATTCTGAAGAACATTGCGACTGCCGCAGATATGCCAGCCAGGCTTTTGGAGAATGAAACATTCGCGTCCGGGTTGGCGGACGGAACCGAAGACGCGAAAGCCATTGCCCAATACGTGGAACGGTTCCGCATTGAGATGAACGGGCCTTACGCGTTCTTCGATAACATCGTCATGTATCGGGCATGGAACCCAGAGCTATTCGCGGAATTGCAGGCCGAGTTTCCCGAGGAATTCTGCGGCGTTTCCTACAACGAAGCGTTTTCCAAATGGAAGTCGGCGTTTTCCGTCGAGTGGCCTAGCCTGCTCCGTGAGCCGGAAAGCGAGAAAGCGCAGGCGGAAGACGTAAAGCTGAAAGGCATCATCGCCGTGCTGGAAGTGATGGTCCCCCAGGTTGATCCGGTCAATAAATCCAAGCTCATGGAATGGGCCGCAGACAACATCAACACGAACAAAGTCATGTTTCCGGTGGCGCTCGAATTGGACTGGGAAGAGTTGCGCGATTACGTGCCGCCCGCTGCAGCTGCCAACGAAGAGCCAAAGCCGGGGCATCCATTCGCGGCACAAGACAGTGCTGCCACCAACATCCGGAGGCTCGGATGACGAACGATGCACAAGTTCGGTGTGCTGCCGCGATTGTGGACGGCTTTCGCCTTGCTGATATAAAGCGCGAAGAAGACCGTGAGCGCGCCAATGAACTACGGCTGGAACGCGCATCCTTCCAGGCGGAGTGGAATCGGTGCATCCTAGCCGGCGACCATGAGGGCATTACGGCATGCGCAATGCGTGTTGCCGACATATCGCGTGAATTGACATGCCTAACAGTCTAATAATCGAAATCGACGAGCGCGAAGTAAAGACAGAAGTCTGCCGCGTCGTTGCGGAAAGAATACTTCCTCTGGTTGACGGGGACAATAAACGCGCTGTTCTAGACTGGATCGCACAAAACAGCGCCGCCTCTCAAAACAACGCACAAAGATAACATGGCCTCCTACGGCTTTTATACCGGAACGGAGAGCTTTTACCAGACAATCACCGCCGCTGTTGCAGACATTGCCGAGCACGGCTTCGACAGCGAAGAACGCCTAGAAACCTGGGTCGATCGCATCCGCAAGGCCGCCGTGCGCTCCATGGTCCCCGAGCGCACCTTGCAAGCCGCTTTGAACGAAACTCTCCGCTCCATTTTTCGCGCCAAGGTAGAGCGCGGTGGGGTGCTCAAAATGCACCCGGATGTCTCCCGGTTCACCCTGGACAAAATTGCGCCGCGGCTTCGCTCAGAGTTAGACCGCCGCATCATGGCGAGCGCATCGTTGATACGTCTCAACCGAGCGCAGGCGATTGACCGCACGATCCAGAGGTTTACCGGCTGGGCTACGTCGATACCTGCAGGCGGTTCCGGTGTCGTGGACCGCCTGAAACTGAAAGAGCAGGTGCGAAAGCCGTTGGCGTCAATGCCTTTTGAAGAGCGGCGCGTTGCGATTGACCAAGGGCACAAGTTGGTTAGCTCCATCAACAGCATTCTGGCTACAGACGGCGGCGCAATAGCGGCAGAATGGCACTCGCACTGTCGTGAGATTGGTTACAACTATCGACCGGATCACAAGGCGATAGACAAACAGGTTTTTCTCATTCGCGACAGTTGGGCGCATCAAGCGGGTTTTGTTAAAGCGCCAGCGGACCGGTTTACGGACAAGATAGAGCAGCCGGCAGGACTTCCGTTTTGTAGATGCTATTACAGATACGTCTACGCGCTGCGTTCGCTTTATCGGATTGCACCGGAGATGTTTACCGCCAAGGGGCTCGAAGAACTGGAACGCGTGAAGGTGGCGGCATGACGCGAGTAACTTTGCGGGAAGCAGAGGCGTTCTTTGACGCACAGACGACTTTTCTAAATTTAGTAAGGCTCGACAGAGAATTTGTCGAAGCCGACCATCCGCGCGATAAAGATGGAAAGTTTGGAAGCAATGGTGCACCTTCGTCGGAAAGCCAGGCAAATGAATCTGTAACAGCTTACGAAACTGGTGGTATTTCCCCTCAGGAAGAAAAAATTGTAAAACAATACGGGCAAGGAAATTCCTATAATATCAACAAGTATTTACGTGACCCGAAAGCGGGAAAAGCAGAGCTAAAGAAAAATTTTGGGAATAGGAGTGCAGAAGCGATTAAGTCTATGGAAACAGATGTTAAAGCCATGGACAAAATTATTGCTAAATCAAAATTAAAAAAAGATGTGAAATTATACAGGGGAGTTTCTGATTTTGGTTTTGTTGAAGATTTGTTGAAAAACGTCCCACTTGGGGGAGAGATAAGTTTTCTGACTTTTTCGTCTACATCAAAATCAGATAAATGGGCGAAAGACTTTACTAAAAATAAATCCGGTTCTGGGGGAGGGGTGATCCACATAAATGCTCCTGCTGGCGCTAATGCTTTGGACATGGGGGATTATTCTAGATTTGGTCATGATGAGCAAGAAGTGGTTTTAGGACGCAACGCAAAGTATGTTTTAGACAAATATGACCATAAAAACAAAACAGTCTATCTTACTTTGAAAAAAGATTAAATGGCAAGCAAGTTTGAAGCTGTTACGGTAACAGCGGACAATTTAGCTAACATGATGAAAGCCGTTGACGTTCTTACAAGGAATTCTGTTTTTGTTGGGGTGATTGGCTTCGATCCCAAAGACTGACGTGAAAGATGCGGTGCGCCAATGACAAAAGCCGCCGGTATCCTGTTTCTAACACCAGACAAGCAGGCCCTATTTCTAAAACGTTCCGAAACGTCAGACTTTCCCGGTTTCTGGTGTTTCCCCGGCGGAACATCCGAAAGCGACGAAACACCGGAGCAAACCGCAGTTCGCGAGTGCGTCGAAGAAGTCGGTCACTGTCCCTACGGCAAGCGTGGCATCTGGCTGACAACCACAAGCGCGCTTACGCCGGACGCACCATCGTCACCGACGGAATTCACCACGTTTCTGCAAAGGATAGACGCACCGTTTGAGCCGACGCTGAACGACGAGCACACTGGCTACGCTTGGGCGGACATTGCAACCCCGCCGGAGCCGCTGCATCCCGGTTGCCGCGTGGCGCTTGACAAGTTCTCTATGAACGAAATGCAGGCCGCGAAAGCCATCGCAGCAGGCATTATGAACAGCCCGCAGATGTTCTCTGGGTTTGCGCTTTGGGCAATTCGCATCACCTCAACAGGCACGGCATACCGCGCCGCTCTGGACGAAATGGCGTATCGCGACCCGGCGATATGGCTGACACCGGAAACCCTGGAACGTGTTGCGGCGCTGCCCGTGATCATTGATCACCCTGAAGGAAATCTAAACAGCCAAGAGTTTGCGAGCCGCACGGTAGGCACGGTGCAATATGCCTACATCGCCGATGCGAGCGGCGTGCAAAACATTGACGGTCCCGACATCTGGGCCGTGGTGCGCATATACGATACCGACACGATAAACTTCCTGGCAAAGAACCAGTGGAGCACAAGCCCGTCGGTGCACTTCGGCTCGCAGGACTTGGGCGAAAAGATCACGCTCGAAAATGGCAAAACGGTGCTGGTCGAGGGCAACCCGCAGCTGATGTGTCACATCGCGCTTGTAAAAAACGGCGTCTGGGACAGGCAAAACGGCCCTTCCGGCGTCCGCACAGACAGTCAAAACGCGTCACGCAAGGATAAAGCCGCAATGACCGAAGAAGAGAAGAAAGCTGCTGAAGCCGCTGCGGCCGACAAGGCACGTCGCGATGCTGAGGGCGAAACCATTGATCGGGTGCTCAAGCACTTGGATGCGATGAGCAAGCGCATGGACGCCATGGAGGCCGACCGCAAACGCGAAGACGCGCAGCGCCGCATGGATGCCGAGCGCGCCGAGTGGGAGCGCGAAGACGCGGCATCATGCGCTCGCGACGATGCCGAGGAGGCCGTCGAGCGCAAGAAATACTGCGACGAAGGCATGGACGAGACGGCTGCCATGGACAAGGCCCGCAGCAGTCGGCGTGACCGCATGAAGGCCAGGCGCGATGCGGCAGAGACCGATGAGAAAAAAGCCGAGCGCGAAGCGGCGGCGAAGAAAGAGCGCGAAGATGCCGCCCGGCGCGACGCCGATCTATCCGACCTGCGCGCCCGCGCAGAGGCGATCAGCAAAGATCGCGACAAATTCGCTCACGCACTGGCGCATGTCCCCATGCCATACACGGACGCGAACTACGCCATCATGGCCGATACGCAGGCAGTCTACGACGCACCATATCAGGCGCTGGGCCAGCGTTGCCCGCCGCCGCATATGTATGAGGAACCAATGGGCTATCGGGTGCGCTGCGCCCGCGGCCTACAAGGCCACTCCAAGGCGTGGAAAGCGGTGGACCTCGCGGCACTCCAGGAGCCTGCGCTGGTGGTCGCAGAGGGCCAGATCAGGGCCGATGCCATCATTGCCAGCCGCAGCACCTCGGACATGCCAGAGGGTGCCATGATCCCGCGCCAGCGCACGCTGGATAGCGGCCATCACGTCACCGAATGGGTCGGGCGCACGACCATCTTCAAAGCATTCGCGCCTCCGTCAATGCGTGCAATCAGATTCAATACCGAGCGGAGGGCCTAACCCATGGCAACGCCACAAATCGCATTCAACCCTTACGGCACGACCAATGCGGCGGGCTCGTTTAACATTAGCTCGACTGGCGGCTTCCAAGGCATGGCCGAAGACCAGCCGGCGGTGAGGTATCAACTCGTCTCTGGCATTCTAGCGCCGACCGAAACGCTGCCGATGTGGGGCGGTGTCGGAATCACGGAACTTGTGCCAGCCGCAACATTCAGCGCAGCGAACCCGTCCGAAATACTCGGCAGCCGCGTTGGTCGCGCCACGACTTTGACCGCGGCGACAACCGGACAGCTTACGGGGTTCTCGGTCTTCGACCAGAATTACGCGGCTGTGACCAGCCCGCAAAGCCCGGTGCCGCTTGTCGGAACATACGGTGCGGTCAACTATTATCGCCTGGGTTCCTTGGCCCAAATCTGGGTGCAGGCCGATCCGTCGCTTATTTCCCTCGCCGGCGGACTGGTGACGCAACAGGTATCCTGGGACTTTAACAACCAGGTTCTGGCGCCCTACGAAACCGCGGCAACTTATGCAATCACCTCCATGACGTGGAGCGCCACCAATGGCGGCCAGGCCGTTGTGGTTGCGGGGGTTGCAACCCCGGTCGGCGGTGTTGGCGATGTGATCAACATCTCGGGCGCCACCAACAGCGGAACCGGAGGCGCCGCTTTGGTAAACGGAAACTTCACCGTAACCGCGTTTACCAACAACCAGAACTTTACCATCGCCATGCCCGCCACCACCGGCCAAATCGGAACCATCGCCGGAACCATTGTGGCCAATTACGGAACCGGCGCGCTGCCTTGCAAAATCTGCAACATCCAGGCCAACAATTCGATTGTGGTCAACTACAATTCCATTACCGGCGCCGTGTCCTACAGCCGGAACGGCACCGCCATCCTTATTCAAATCTGATTGCCAACCGAGCGCGCGAGCGCATCCACAACACACGCACGCGCCAAGGAGTTAAGACATGTCGCTAATCGCGCCAGCCTATCAGTTGGTCAATCCGCACATGATGATACCGGAAATCATCATGCCATACTCGCAGGCATCCGGCGCATTCGAGACGCTGCCAAACGGCGAGCCGCGCGTCATGCTTGGCGAAGACGATCTCGCAGTCGTCATCCGCCGTCTTGATTTGCGCACAAAGTCATCGGCCTCGCAAGCCGCCGGCAACCTGCTTCCAGGCCCAGATATTGCCGCATCCATGATTGCGACGCCGACGTATCTGGTGCGCATCCACGCAGAATACGACCACCACGACACCGCCGCTGCGGGTCGATATGGTTTTTCTCTGACCGATGCGGTGCGGCTCGCCAATCAGCAGGCCGTCTGCAACACGGCGCGCACGTTCCTGCTGTACGGAGCAAATCCAGCGAATGGCGAGGGATTAATCTACGCCAACGGTGCTTACGCAATCGGATTGCCGCCCGACAGCTTCGGAAACGACACTGCCGTCACATACGACAATGGGCAGATGGCGTTTTTTATCCAGCAGCAGATACAGGCGATCAAGACGCGGACCAACCAACTCGGCGGCGGACGAAAGTTCGCCATCGTCGGCCCGCAGCGCACGCTCGGCACGTTTGAGTATAACGTGGTCCAAGTCACGAGCTACCAGCGCCCTGGCGCCGGCACAACGTCTACGGCTGGCGTCATCAAGGATGTGCTGATGGCCAACGGGGACGAACTGATCTGGGCTTATGACGACACGCTCATCGGAAAAGGCGCCGGCGGTAATGACGCAGTTCTGATCGTCATGCCAGAAGTCGAAGGGCTTAAACAGCCGAAGTGGAACACGAACAAGTTCTTTGAACTTGCGCCGAACATGACGGCAACCACGATGCAGCTTACCGATATGATCGCCCCGCGCGAAATCACCGTGGCGCTGGCCCTCGGCGCCGTCGATACCCTATTTGAGCAGCGCATGACATCGGGCTGGCCCGTGCGGCCGGAAGGCATTACCATCGTGTCGATCCAATACCAGTAAGGAACGCCCGGTTCATGCCAGACCTGTATATCGGTAACGCCACAAAGCAGAACATGATCTTTGCCTACGCCGTGCGTCGTGAAACAGGTGAGTTGCATGTGCGCAGCCAGCCGATTCCGGTCGGCAATCAAGTCAAAGTCAGCGGCAATCTGTCTCAAGACGATATCGACGCCATTATTGTGCAACATGCCAAATACGGCATGGTGCCTGCCGATACGATTGACAGGGCGCGCGCTTTTCATGGCACCTGCTACAGCATCGGCAAGCCAATAACCGCGGCCCGACTGACATATCTGATTGAATACAATATGGCCCAGCTTGTGGACCAGGGCATTGAAATACGCCGCGCCAATGCTGTGGCGCAGAACCTGAACGTCATCAAGGCACTGGACGAAGCGGGCAGGCAGGAGAGCTTGAACGCGCTCCGGATCACCGTGCAGCAGGAAAAGGCGGACCCGAACAACACCGTGCCGCAGATGTCGGAAGGGTTGATTGTGACCGAAAACATGGGCATGAACCCGAACGCGCCGCCGACACCGCCAGCGGTTGGGAAAAAGCGCGCCTCGACGACAAGGCGTGCGGCATAGGTGTCCGGTTATACGTCAGGGCCTCCCACGCTGGCGGGATTTACCTCATTCCTGCAAAACGTGGTGCAGATCAATGTGGCGTATCTTCCGCCGACCGCGCCGATTATCGGATATGCGCTTTCCGTGGCTCAGGCAATTGTCAATCAGCTTCTACAATGCGCACCGGGCGGCATCTATAATCTGGCGGTATATAATCTCGGGGCTAGTCAGATTATCAACTTTGCCGAGGATCAGCCGGGTTTTACCTATTTTGCTGACCGTCGAAAGTCATATGGCATCCTAAACTTCGCGGCTGGTGTTGTCGCCAGCACGGCGGATGCATCAACGTCGGTCAGTCTGCTCAACCCGGACTTCATGAAGCAACTGACGTTGCAAGACCTGCAAAACATGAAAGACCCATACGGCAGGCAATACATCGCCTTCGCGCAAGCCTACGGGCCAACGATTGTGGGCCTATCTTGACATGAAACTCATCTTGGGCGTTATCGACGTGCCTTATGCCAATTCGGCGCCGGAGCACGTCAAGCGCGTCCGCACCATATCTAGCAAAAAAGGACGCGCCACAGCAATCGCCGCACCAGCTACGCCAAGCGCATTCAAAAGCACGGTAGATGTGGCGCAGATACTTGAAGACAAGTATCACATCATGCAGACCTTTTTTGACATGCACAAAAAAGATATTGTAAAGGCGATGGAAGAAAGCATCGGAGAAGCGTTCGAAACGCTGATTAGCCGCTCCGCTATAAGCAATGTCTCCATTGACAGAAACGTCAGCAATTCTACGAACGCCGCCGCGTCTGACATTGAGCGCATGTTCAAGAATGCAATCTCCATGCGCGAATTCGATGGCAGGATCAAAGGTGCCCCCACACAGGCATCGCTGGACGGCGTGAACCATCGGCTGAAGCATCCTTATTCGAAAAAGAACCCCGCCAGGCCATCGTTCCGCGACACGGGCTTATACCAAGCCTCAATGAAAGCATGGTTTGAATAGATGGGCCTGCTAGATGAAATGCAGGAACCGGACGGGATAGCCGGACCCGCGCTCGAAGGGCTTAGGGTTCTTACCGAAGGCGCAGAGATACCGTTTTCGCTCTACAATCGCCGCATTCTTCCTCTTGACGGATATGTATTCTGGTTAAAATCTGAAACCGTGCTTGTGCAAGGCTCCGTGCACCGTACCGTCGCCAAAATGCAAAACGAAGATGAAACCATCTCCATTAACCGCGTGGTGTTCACGTCCGGCACCGCTGTTGTCAGGTTTGATACCATAGGCGCAGATCAGATTTGGGTCGGCGAAGCGGCTGGCGTGAAGTTTGCCTTCTCTGCCGGCGGCCCGCGGTTCCGGCAATCTGGACTTTATCACTACGCCGGAGATGCGGTCTATCCGGCGCTTGAAAGCCAGCTAATTGACGATGCGCAGATGCTCTCGTCGTCAACATTGATCGTAAGCAACAGTCTTCCGGTTTGGTTGGCTCTAGCGTCTTACAATCCGGTATGGTTGCAAATTCCAAACCCTGGGTTGACGCTTTACCCATCTTATGCCGTGCCGGACAATCTACGCCCCCCTTACGGCGTCATTCACATCGAACCCGATGCTACCGAAGCATTGCAGGCATTCCCGAGTTTTTGCGACGCCACCACAACTCAGGCACAACTTGTGGCGGACCGGGTGCGCGTGACACTTTACGGACTGACCAACGATGCGGCGAGCAATTTCGTCAATCTCGTTCTGCAATACAGTCGAGACACGAATGCGATAGGCATGATGAGCACGCTTCCTGTCATTCGTGATCAAAAGCGCACGCAGTCGGAACTCGGTATCCTGGCGATGAAAAAGACCGTCGATTGGGAAGTATCTTACTTTCAAGGCGCTGTTCGCGCCGTAGCTCAGCAACTCATCAGCGAAGCAGTGTGCGCAATATCGCCACCGTCGCAACTCGCAGCATAGAAAAAACCGGAGCACACCATGGGTCAGAATAACGCAGCTTTTATCGCCCAGGGGCCAACCGGGCAGCTAAGCTTTCTTGCAACGGACACCGAAGGCAACCTTCTCACTACGTCCGGAGACACGCTGAGTGCTTTGAATAAGACCGCCGCTGCGGTTATCAAAGGGTCGCCTGGTCGGCTCGGCAAAATTATTGTAGTGGCGGGCGGCACCGCGTCCAATGGTAGCTTCGTGTTCAATGATTGCGCCACGACCGGCGCGGCAGCGGCATCCAATGAAATCTTTACGATCCCTTCGGGCGCTACGGCGGGCACGGTCTACGACCTGCAATGGCCGTGCCTGACAGGCATTGTGTTGTCGGCAGTGCCCACGGCTGGCTCCCCTGTTGTCAGCATCAGCTACACCTAAGCCGCGCCTGAAGGGGAGCACCACATGCCGGCGATAGTCATAGTCAACGTCAGCCAGACGCAGGCACCTACCCCTAACACGTTGCAGGGCACGACTGCGCTGCTCAGCCAAGGGGCGACGAATACCGCCAAAGGCACTGCCACGCTGCTGACGCAGTATGCCAACCTGACGCCCTACCTGGCCGGGTCCAAGGCGCTTACGACGCTGACGCAGACCGGCGGACTCGCTACCGCCACCGCTTCGACGGCGCACGGCTTCACGGTCGGAGACACGCTTTACATCACCATAGCCGGTGCGACGCCAGCGGGCTACAACGGCACCTTCCTGTGCACCGTCACCACGACCACTGCGTTCACCTACCCCGTTCCCAGCGGCACAGGAGCAAGCGCCACGGGCACGCTGATCTACACCGTGGAGGACGTGGCAGAACTTGTCGCAATGGGCACCACATGGTTCGCGCAAGGCGGTAGCACGGCGGTCTATGTGCTCGAACTGGGGCCAGGCAATGCAGCAGACGGAACGGCATTCCTGCTGTCCAGCATCCAAGCCACGACGCCACAGTTTTTTTACAATTACGTCGTGCCGCGCACATGGGATGCCACCTCGGCTTATTTGACGTTTCTTGCAAACTTTGAGAGCAACACCGCGCTCACGTATTTCTGGACAACGACAACGCTCGCTACCTACACGGCCTACAGCGCGCTGATGAAGTGCGTTGTAATGGGCATAGAAGCGCCCGCCTACGGCACATGGGGCGCGAACGTCCTCACCGCAATCAGCTATAGCGCAGGCGTCGTGACGGCCACCACAGCTACGGCGCACGGCGTTCTGCCCGGACAATGGTTCCAAATTGCTGGCGTTACTCCGGTTGGATACAATGGATATTTCCTGGCACAAACAGGAACAACGGGAAGCACGCTGGTCTACAACTTGGCGGCAAACCCAGGCGCGGAAACCATTCTGGGCACGTTGGTTGCGAGCTATTACGCTTCCGCCGGCATTCCAGCGACCGAGTTCTCCATGGCCGCGCTCGCATATGTGGCGACCAGCTATGCGCCATCGTCTGCAAGCCTGATGACATCGTTCAACAACTCCTTCCTCTACGGCGTCACCCCTTTCCCGCTTCAAGGCAACAGCGCGCTGTTGCAAACGCTCTACAATGCGAATGTGTCTGTTGTCGGGACCGGCGCGCAGGGCGGCATCTCAACGGCCACTATCGTCGGCGGCAAGACGGCGGACGGAAACTTCTTCAACTATTGGTATTCGATTGATTGGGCGAATATCAACATCAACCTAAATCTGGCGAATGCCATCATCAACGGTGCGAACAATCCGCAGAACCCGCTGAAGAACAATCAGGACGGCGTTGATTTTCTTCAAGGCGTTACCATCAACACGCTGCAATCCGGAATATCGTTTGGGCTTGTTTTTGGCAGCGTGACGCAGACCGAACTGAGCGGCACGCAATTCGCGCTCAATTCTGCGGCTGGCGATTACCTTGGACTGGCAGTCGTTAACGCGGTTCCATTTGCCACTTACTACGCAGCGCAACCTGGAAATTACAAACTTGGTATCTATGGTGGCCTCTCGGCCAGCTTTGCGCCGCAGGGATTCTTTAGCTCGATCATCATCAATCTCAACGCCACGCAATTCGTGTAATCTGACGGAGCGGCACTGGACATGGCAAACCCATATATTCCGTTCGTCCCGCTACAGCGCCTCAGAGGCAGTCTTGTGCTGCCTGGAAACGCAGGGCTGAACGTCACGTCGCCGTATCTCTCCAAACGCGGCATCACGCTTTCGTTTTCCGGCGACGCCACCACGGGCTACGGCGTGATGACCGGCATGGTCATGTCGCAAGAGCCATATGTGCTCGTGTCAATGACGATCTATCTCGTCAAGACCACGACGCTTGCGGCGGCCTGGAAGCTGGCAATGGAAAACAACTCCCTTCTCGGCAACGGCACGCTGCGCCTGGATTCGCCAACGCTTACGGCTTACAGCCTGAGCAACTTGGCCATGGGGCGCCCTGGTGACCTTGACAGCGGCGGCGCAAGCCCTGACTTTCCGGTGGGCGTGTTCGGGACCTACTTCATCAACAGCACGCTTTACGGCGGGTAGGGCATGAGCGATCTTGCGCTAAAAAACGAGGTTGATTACAGACTTGCCGTTTCGACCATGAAGAAACCGGCGCCCCCGATCTTCATGAAGAACGCAAAATTGGTAATGCGCGTATGTAATGGAAACGTAGTTTCCATTCATGCGGCGGGTTACGAGTCCTTGTTCGAAAGCGGACAAGGCATCATAAAATCTCGGTATGTTGTCGGCTTTCCAGAATCGCTAAAATTTGAAGCCGGGTGGCTTTCAGATGGCGTATTCGTGGCTTGGGTGGGCTGATACGTGAAAATCAACGACGCGCTAAACCTGGATATCCCTCTCTACGACGACAATGACACAATCTACGCCCACGTGTATTCGCAGCCAATATCCACAGCGGCATTCGAAGCAAACTACCTCCTACTGGTTCGCACGTTTGAAACCATGATGAGCGAAGGCCGTTCGGCTTTGCGTATGGCGAACCTTTTTCTGAAAGACGCGGCAAAAGAGATTGCGCGCAGCCGGAACGCGAAAGACGACGGCATTATATCCGTCTATATACCGCTCGTTAACGAAATCACCCGGCTTTCCATGGCGGTTGTCGCAACGCCGCAGGGATGGGATACGATCCCGCTGCAACAGGCGATTGACCACGGCAAGATCACGCCAGACGACGGCAGGGAGGCGTTGAGCGCCGCGATTTTTTTTACTGCCGCCTCGCACGTGCCGCCGCGGCAGAGCCGGGTGATGCTGATCGACCTTGCTTTGCCGCTATGGGGTGCGTCAACGTCATCCTTGCCGCTTATGGAGTGGACCGCTTCGTTGCCGACCTCGACCGTGACCGGCACTACTGGCGGGACGGAGCAATCAGCACCGCAGCCCGCGCCACAGGCGATGACGCAACCGTTGTCACCGCCGCCGGGCACCAACTCAGTATCGTTGCTGGTGTCCTAGCCTGGGCTGCCGGATCGGGGTTCCCAGAACTCTGCGAAGAATACGAATGGGATTGGTCCAGCGCGGCCGAGTTTCGCGCGCGCCATGTCGTGTTCGGCATTGCCCGGTTGTTGCGCGGCTCTGGCGGGTGAAAGGATGCGCCCGTGGCGATCAAAAGCATCCTTGAGATAGAGGTTAACAGCGCGGCGTTCACACGCTTTAATGAACAATTTAAGCAATATGAAGCAGAGCTTATAGCAAGCAAGACAAAGTGGAACGAAGCTACACAGGAAATGCAAAACGCCAGCGGCGAGATGGATACTCTGGTCGCATTAATGTTTACGTTTCAAACAAACCTCATCAGCGCGCTTGATGCACAAAGGGCAAATTCGTCTCAGATAGAGAAGCAAGTCAGCTATGCTGAACGCCTAGATAAAATGTGGAAGTCCATGTCGGAGCAAACCAAGTCGTTTGCCGCCAACATTGGGCATGCCACGCTATCGCTGCTAAAATGGTCCAGCATCACCGGTGTTATTTCCGGAATTCTTGGTGCGGGCGGGTTGTTCGGTATTGACCGGCTTGCGATATCCGCAGGCAACCAGCGACGCAGCGCACTCGGCCTTGGCGTCACGCCGGGCGAACAGCAGTCATTCGAAGCGAATTACGGTCGCGTCGTTGATCCGGGGCAAATCCTCGGCGGCGTGAACGAGGCTCTGCATGACGTGTCGAAGAGGTTTACGCTTTACGCGGCGGGGCTCAGCGAACGCGCCTTGCAAGGCAAAGACACGGCGGAAGTCAGCGCAGAGCTGTTGCCTGCGCTGAAGCGGCTGGCGGACCAGACGCCCGCCAATCTTCTGGCGAATGTGTTGCAGGCGCGTGGGCTCAACCAATTCATCACGTTGGAGGATTTTGAGCGGCTAAAGAATACGCCCGCCGGTGAAATCCGCGACTACGGCGATAGATACCGCCGCAGTGTGGCGCCGCTTGAATTGCCGGAAGGCGTGTCGAAAGCGTGGCAAGATTTGCAGGTTCAACTCGGCATCGCGGGGCGCACGTTAGAGCAAACGCTGATCGTCGGCCTTACTGGGCTTGCAAAGCCGATTGGCGACTTGTCCGCATCGTTTACGCACCTCGTGCAAGACCTGCTTGGCAGCAAGACGGTTGCTGACTTGCTCACGAAGTTATCCGGCGGCATCAAGTGGCTTGACGACGAAATCAGTAAGCCAGACTTCCACGACAACGTAGAAAAGTTCCTTTCGGCCATTGGGCAGATGGCAAAGGCCCTTGGCGCGTTTGCTGAGTGGATATGGTCAAAACTACCGGAGAGTGTAACCGGGACACCGGCGTTTGGCGGAGCTCCCGATGCAGAAAAGTTCCGCCAAGACTACCACGACTACCTGCGCCAAGACACTGACCACAATGCTGAGCATTACAGCACGTGGAAACAGGCACTAATCGGAAACTCCGAGGGCGACAATCGCGCTCTCATTCACGACTTCTTCAAAGGCCATGGCGTTGACGAAGAGCACATTGCCGGTATTACGGGCGCACTGGCAGCAGAAAGCAGCCTGATTCCGAACAACGTCAACCCGGAGAGTGGTGCAAGCGGCCTTGCGCAATGGCTCGGGCCGCGCAAGAAAGCGTTCCACGACTACTACGGCGTTGATCCAGACAAGGCCGACATATACAAACAGTTGGACTTTCTCTGGTATGAAATGACGCACGGAGAAAAGGGGAATCTAAAGCGGTTCAACGAGGCCAAAACTGCGCCAGACTCTGGAGAGTATTTTGAGCGAGATTTCGAGCGCCCTGGCGCGGCCGATATGGACACGCAGGTCCGACGTGCGCGACAGGGGGCTCAGTTCTCCCGTTACGGCACTACTGCGCCTGACGTTGAAGTCCCCACGATCACGCTGGCGCAGAAGCAACTCGGGCGCCGCCCCCAGATGCCCGCGCAAACCTCTCCTTCGTCGCGAGATTTTAACCCACAAATCCCAACCCTGACTGTGCAACCCTACGCCGCGCAATTCAAAGACCGCAGCGTGCAAGTCATCGTCAAAAACCAGACAGGTGGCAACGCATCGGTGTCCGCCTCTACATTGACGCCAGCGCAATGACACCCGGCACGGCGCAATGGATACTCAGCTATGAGCTATCCCCCATCATTTTCTGCAACGGAATCGCCAGCCAAGCACCGGGCGGGGTGCTCCCAATTATCTCCATCACCGAGGCGGATAGTTTTCCGTCCGGTATTCTTGGCGCGGGCGGCCCTATCGACGTTAACGACTACTTTGCGCACTTCCTGCCGGCACCTGGCGCCACGCTCGGGGAAAACCAGATCGGGGAATACTCCTTCGCCAATCAAGCGGTAGCGGGCAACGCATTGATTGCGCAGCCGCTCTACGTGTCCATGATCATGGTATGCCCCGCGCGCGGTGCGGACGGGTTTGCGGTTGCAAAAGCAAAAATGACCGCGCTCGTAAGTGCTATGGCGCAGCACGATGCGATGGGCGGGACTTACACCGTGGTCACGCCGAAATACGACTACACCAATCTTGTGCGGCTCAGGATGCCGGACGCCTCGACGGCGCAGACGCATCAAGCGCAGAACACCTATCAGATCGACTTTAAGGCCCCGCTTCTCACGCTCGAACAGGCGCAGCAGGCGCAAAGCTCGCTCATGGCGAAGCTCGGCAACGGGGCGATGATCCAGGGCCAACCGACTTGGAGCGGCACCAGCCCCACGGTCGGGCAGACAGGCAGCCTAGCGGGCGCCACGACGCCAGCCGCGCAAAGCACCCAGGGGGCCAACACCACGCCCCAGGGCGGTGGCCAGGGAGGCTAGCGCATGGCAACCGTGACGCAGTTTACCCCATCGCAAACTTCGGCCTTCACCTTTTCTGCCGTTCTTCAGGGTCCAACGTCCAACGTGACCAGCGCGGGCGACCTGTTCAACGTGTCAGTGCCGTGGAGCGTGTTCGGGCAGCGGTTTTACGTGACAATCACCGACCAGGATGGCAATGTGGTTCTCAACACGCCATTGATTGCCTCTGCCGACCCTCCCGCGCAGCAATTCAACATGGTGTCTGGATACTTCACGGGCAGCACGATGGTGTTTTCTGAAAACCTGCAACAATTCACCGTGACGCCGTGAAGGTTCTCGCATGCTAGACCACATTGCGACCGTAGACCCGAATGCGAATGCAGAAGGCGTGATTATGATCGCCGTGCGGGTTAAGGTAAAAGACGGCGTAATTGTAGAGGCAAAGACTGAAAGGAACTACCACCTAGTTTCCTACAGCCGAGGCGATCAGAGTTGGCTTGAAATGCACTGAGATTAATTGAAAAAGACCAGTGCGCTACTACTCCATAGCCTTCAGCAAAACAGACGGCACAGCCTACACGTTCAAATCGCTGAAAGGCATGGCGCTTACGTCTTTGTTGCCGCAGGGTCCGCAGACGCCGCAATCCGGGCTTACCAATCCCGCCGCGCTGAATATCGAAATGGACATTCCCGTGTTGAATGCAAACGCGCCAATCAACAACGCTTTCCTGCGTATCTGGGGTTTGGGGCTGGAAGACATTGGCTCGGCGGCAAACCTGAACGGTCTTGACATCACCGTGTCTGCCGGCATGGCAAAGGGCTTGCCGCTCGCTAATCCTCAACAGGCGGGCGTGATATGCAAGGGATCGGTCTATCAGGCTTACGGAAATTGGATCGGCACCGCGCAGACGATTGATCTCGCCATTGTGGCCGGCGGTTCGGCAGTCGGCTCCGCTGAAAACCCCCAGAACTTCGCCTTTTCCTGGCCCGCTGGAACGCCGCTGAAAACCGCCATCGCCAATGCACTCACAACATCCATGCCGGGATTTACGCAGTCCATCAATATCAGCCCGAACCTTGTGCTCAACCACACGGAGACCGGGCACTACCAATCGCTTGGGCAACTAGCCGACGCAATTAACGGACTGTCGCAATCCATCATCGGCGACACGAATTACGACGGCGTGAGCATCGCGACGAACGGAAATTCCGTCATTGTTTTTGATGGCACGCAACCACCCGCCACGGTCAAAGCGATAGCGGTTACGGATTTGATTGGACAGCCGACGTGGATAGGGCCGTTCGCAATATCTGTAAAAACCGTAATGCGGGCCGATATTGCAGTGGGAGATACCGTCAGCTTGCCGAAAACGATCTTCACGCAGACGCAGCAATCTTTGCTTACTCAGGCACAGCAAAACCCGTCAGGAAATATCACATTTTCGGGAAAGTTTCTTGTGCAGCAGGTCGAGCATTTTGGGAACTTTCGTCAGGCCGACGCTGAAAGCTGGAACACCACGTTCCAAATGACGACGGCCAGCAATGCGACATCGTCGTGAATAGCGCAGCAAACCAGCAAAAGACCCCGCTCGGCCAATCGGTCAATCGGCACGCGCGCGCGAAAGCGCTGGACCAAATTAAGCAGACAGGGCGCTCTCTGCCGTGCACTGTGGTCAAGGTGTCAGGCTCCATTGTCACCGTGTCATTCCAAGTTCAAGCCGCACCAGGGCAAGCCGCAGTCACTATCCCAAACGTGACGATACCGGTCATTGGCGCAGAATATGTGCGAATGCCGATACAGCGGGGGTGTAGGGGCATGACGGTGGCAGCAGACGCTTACTTGGGCGGCATGTCCGGCATCGGCGGCGGTATCGCGACGTTGACGCAACCGATGAACCTGACGGCGCTAGCCTTCCTGCCGCTCGGCAACGTCGGATTTTTTGCTGTCAACGGCAACATCCTCACTCTCTATGGACCGTCCGGCGTGACGATCCAAGATGCAAACGCGGACCCTGCAACCACCATTGCGCTCGGCGGCGGCAACATCGCATTGACCGCCGGCACGTCGGGCAGCATATCGTTTACGGTCGGCGGGCACACGCTGGTCATTAATTCGAGCGGAATTGTGCTGGACGGAACCACTTGGGGCACGCACTTCCATACCGGAGTGCAGCCAGGGAGCGGGGACACGGGGCCGCCGGCATGAGGGTATGGGGTCGCATCAACCAAGTGAATGGCCTCGGCGGCACGTGGGTTGCGGTTGAAACGTCGCCGAGCGGAGACAATTCGCAACTCTGCCTTACGTGGCTGGTGCAAGTGCTTAAGCTCAACCTCAACGAAGACCCGTTTTATGCGAATTGGGGCATACCTGCCGCGCAAAGCGTGATCAGTCAGGTGCAGCCAGATTACTACGTGAACCTCACGCAAAAGCGTTTCGCGCAGTATTTTCTGGCGCTCGTGGTATCGAAGCAAGCGGCTATTCCCAATAAGCCAAAACCGACTTACGCCATTAATGCGACTACATTTCAGGGAGCGCCGATGCTTGGGCAGATTGCCACGTGAGCGGCACCGTCACGTCGATCACCGGCACCATCGGCGCATCGGGGCGCGTCAACACACCGCCCGCCACGATCAACGCCAACATTCTGGCGCTCGCCGAAACATACTCGCCCGGTCTGACGGGAAACTTGCCTGGCACGTTCATATCCGACGTGCTGGGCACCGATACTGCTGCCATTGTGGTGGCGGATCAAGCGGTGACGGAAACAATAGCCAGCATCTCGCCAAGCACCGCCAACGCCTATTTATTGACCCTGTTTGGCGGCGTTTATCTAGGCGTCGGCTCAACCGCTGCACCTCCGACAAATACCGCGGTCTATGTCGTTTTTACGGCAGGTGGAGCAACGGCAGGCGTCCTGATATCACCAGGGTTCACCGTCTCCGACGGCACCTATCAATACACAGTGCAGGATGGAGGCGTGACGCTAACGGGTGGCTCTACGCAACCGCTTTATTGCCTCGCCACCACGACCGGCTCCTGGGCCGTCCCTGCGGCAACAGTGACGCAACTCGTGACCAGCGCGCCGACAGGCTATACGCTGACGTGCACAAACCCGCTGGCTGGCACGCCAGGGGGCGCTGCGCAGACGCAGGCGCAATACCGCTCGCAGGTGGTTCAGGCCGGCTTGGTGGCCGCCACGGGCATGCCCAACATGCTGCGGACGCTGCTGCAGCAAGTGCCGGGCGTTAACCCGATTTTGATTTCTATCCGCACGCCATCGGCAAATAAGTGGGAGATCATTGTCGGCGGGACTGGCGACGCCTACGCAATCGGCGCGGCTATTTACGCCGCTATCGCCGACCCTTCGACGCTGGTCGGATCAACGCTCGGTGTTTTGTCGGCAACGCTCGCAAATCCATGCGTGATCACAACCACTCTAAACCACGGCTACACAGGCACGCAGGCAGTCGTGATTGCCGGCGCCACAGGGCTTACCGCCATCAATGGCAGTTTCACCGCCACTGTCTTGACGCAAAATACATTTTCCATTCCTGTGAACACGTCAAGCGGCTCGGCCTACACCGGCGGCGGCGTGGTGACGCCGAATTTTCGTAATGTGTCTATCACGATAAACGACTACCCAGACTCTTACACAATTCCTTTTGTCATTCCTCCCTTGCAGACCGTGACAATGACGATAACGTGGAACACGTCGTCACTCAATTACGTATCGCCGACTGCGATAGCGGGCTTTGTTCAACCGGCCATTGCGCTGTATATAAATTCAATACCGGTCGGGGCACCGATCAACACACTTGATATGACTTCTATATTTCAGACGGCTGTTGCTGCATTAATCCCGATTGCGCTTCTGACGCGCCTTGTCTTTACCGTGTCCATTAACGGAATTGTAACCGCTCCTGGGTCGGGCACCGGCATTATTAATGGCGACCCGGAAAGCTATTTCACCTGCGTGGGAGCCTCAGTCACCGTGGTTCAAGGATAGAGCATGTCCGACGATAATGCGAAGGTTCCGTCCATTGTCATCCCGCCGCACAAAGGGGTTCCACCACCAGGGCCGCAATCTCATGCGCTAGAAGTCACGCCCGGGCATGGCGTGTTTTCACGCCCGGCGCAGCAGCTATGGATTGGCGGGGAAGGAAGCCTTGTATTGCTCATGCAGGGCGATACAGAGCCAGTCAAGCTCGACAACGTCCACGCCGGAACAATGCTGCGAGACATCTACGTGGTGCAAATAGTCGGTGGCACGGCATCCGGCATCGTGGCGTTCTTCTAATTGTCCGGTTCCACTTTCCCGCCGAGCGTGCCTACGGCGCTGCAAACACAAATACCGGCCTACGTATTTGAGCAGTATCAGGACGATGACGACGTTCAGGCGATGAATTCCGCGTTCAACGTCACGGCGCAGAATTACCTGAATTGGTTCAATGGCATTAATCTGCCGATCTACACGCAGCCGCAGATATCCGGCGCTTTGCTGGACTGGGTGGCGCAAGGCATATACGGACTATCTCGACCGTCTTTGCCTTATGGTATGCTCAAAACCATTGGCCCGCTCAATACGTGGCTGCTCAACACCTACGTTCTAAACACGCTGACAGTCACGGGTCTTGTCACTGATTTCACGACAAACGACGATATTTTCAAGCGCATCATCACTTGGTTCTTTTTCAAGGGTGATGGAATGGCGTATTCTACCAAATGGCTCAAACGCCGAATTATGCGCTTTCTGGTGGGAACGAACGGCACCGCTCCTAACATTGGCGCTACGTATCCGGTCAGTATTGCCTACGAGGGCGGCGGAAGTGCTGTCATCACCATCACGATATCCGGCGGCATGGTGACGCTTCCGGTAGCGCAGGTCTTCCAAGCCGCCGTGCAGGTTGGTGCGGTGTCTTTGCCGTTTCAATTGTCTTTTACGGTTAACATAGTGAACAACGTGCTCGGCCTTCAGAACGTGGGCGGCGTGCTTTATGTCACAAATACGACGGGATGGCCGACGAGCGCAAGCGGCCTATCCGCTGGTGCGGTGTGGAGTAATGGCGGTGTTGTCAACATTGTCCCTGGCCATACACCGACACCCGGAGTGCCGCCTTTGATATACGGCGTCAACAGTTCCGCGCAGCTTCTCAATCGCAGCGGTAAGAACCTGCCGCTTACCGATCCGATGAGCACGGATCAAATTTGGAATAACGCCAATGTCGCCAACGTGTCTGCGGGGTAGATTATGACCAACATTGCAGACTTTGCAAACAACGACTCAACGACCCTCGCGGCATCAATCACGACATCCCAAACGACGATCACTGTGGTTTCTGGAACAGGAGCGGAATTTCCCTCTCCGGCATCCGGATCGTTTTTTTCGGTTACGCTCATTAGCGCGACAAATTCCTCAACCTACGAGATATGCTACTGCACGGCACGCAGCGGCGATACTCTTACCGTCACGCGCGCCCAAGAGGGCACTACAGCAACAGCGTTCAACGCTGGCGATACTGTAGCAAATATGCTGACAGCCGGTGTTATGAGCCTGATTCCGCAACTTGGCACGAACAACGCTTGGTCTGGCAGCAACACTTTTAGTCAAACCGGAACTTTCTCCGCCGGCGTAACTGCAAACGGTTATGACGCAGGATCGGCACAATTCCGAGCCGTCAACGGAAACTACGGCGCATTCATTCACAACGACGGCACAAACTTCTATCTTTTGGCGTCCAACAGCGGAACGCCATACGGCTCCTTTAGCTCACTCCGACCGTTTCAATTCAACCTCTCGACGGGCGCAGTAACAATTGACGGAACGGGGGCTGGCACGTCGCTTGATGGCCCTGTCACCGCAAACGGATACTTGACGGCCACAGCAGGCTCTACGTTCGGCCCTACCACATTCACAAATAACGTCACCGCAAACGGATACTTGACGGCCACAGCAGGCTCTACGTTCGGCCCTACCACATTCACAAATAACGTCACCGTCGATGGCACTCTATCCGTTGTCAGCACGACGCTTTTTGAAAGCGCGATCAATATAGCTGGCGGTGGCGTTGTAGCAAATACTCAGCCAAGCACAGACGCTTCATCGAATATTTCAAATGATTACTGGGTTCAAGGGGCCATAGCCCATGCAATTACCACGACGTCAGGCAATGGTATAACATATGAAAAATATGCAAGCGGAAAAATAGTATTTCGTGGGAACTGCATAATACCGGCTGGTTCTCTTTCTGCTACTATTTCCCTGCCTTTGGCGTTTCCGAACTCTTTTGACGGAGGAGTGGCATCGGACGCTGGAGCTTCGCTTTACACTTATTCTGTAGAGGCCGGTCCTAACTTATCGACAATAGTAGTAAACTGTCAGGTTTGGACAATAAACCAGAGTGATGGCACTATTATTAACAGAACTGGTGTTGCGGGAGGTTACTTTGTGGCTTGGGGAAATTAAAAAATAAATGGCGATGATATCCGCTGCCCGCACCGTAGTCGCACCCAGCCAGGGCTTTACGGCCGCAGGTGCCTTGGTCGCATCGCCTTACCTCGTTTGGCCGACTGCCGAGCCGGGCGACAACCTTGACTACTCCCTCGACCTGACCGCGCCGCTCGAAGATGTGGGCGACGTGATCGCCACGGTGACGTTGACGGTATCCCCCTCCGGCACCGGCGAACTGTCCTACAGCCGGCTCAGCGTGGCCGGGGACGTGATCACGTGGTGGGGTGCGGGTGGCGTGGCCGGTCGGCGCTACCTCGTGTCCGTGACTGCCGCCACGGGGTATGGGCGGGCGTTTTCATACGTGGTGGCGCTCAACATCAACCCGACGCTGGCCGCCTATCCGCTGCCCCCGCCGCCGGTTCCTGGCCCCGGCGCGCCGATCAGCGTGACTTCGGCAGCAACACGGTTTATGATACCGAGCAATTCCATGTATATTCCAATCGGGTGGGGCTAGCGCACGATGGCTGACACGGCAACCACATTTCCGATCATCAATGGCGCGTCTGCCGTCCAGCAGCAAAATGCGATGGCGGATGCGAGTGGGAATGTCTCGCCGCAGTCGGTGCCGCGCGTCAATGGCGCTCCGGTCAGCAACAGCAATCCTCTACCTACATCGTTTCCGACAGGTAGTTCCATCAGCCAAGCGCCATTGCTGGCGTCTGGTGTAGCATCGGTGTCGGGGACAATTACATCGCAATCTCAGACCGTAGGACCATTTATTCCGGCAGCAGGCAGGAACTTCAACGCAACCGGCTACGGTGCATCAATGGGCGTCAACGCATCACTTGGGGGCACGATTGTTGTGGAAAGATCAATTGATGGCGGCACAACTTTCTTGCCGCTGACAGGCGCCGGTTCGCCCGTGGCATTATTCACAACGGTTTTTTCCGAACAAATGCAGGAAAGTCAGGTCGGGGTGTCTTACCAATTTCTGTGCACGGGGTTTACCGGCCCGCAAGCAATCAATGTGAGGTTCGCCCAATGAGGCGCGTTTTTGCATGCGCGGCACTCGCCGTTGCGTCATCTGCCGCTCATGGACAGGCAATTGACAATGCGGCGCGCGGTTTGGCGGCACAGGCACAGGCGACGGCCAATGCCGCAATTCCAAAGGCACAGATCGGCACCCCCAACGGCGTGGCCGGGCTCGGCGCATCCGGCACGGTGCCGACAGCGCAGCTACCCTACGTCTCCGTTACCGCTCGCGCCCCTACGGCCGCCGACGACGGTTCCAGCGGCACGCCGTGCGCCACGGGGATGACGTGGACGTATGGCGGAAACACTTGGCAGCAGCAGGCATGTGGCGCCGCTGGCGCTGGGCAGGCTCACTGGCAGCTTATGCAGAGCCCAGGCCTGTTGTTGGACGCTGTCGCCGCCGCTGGTAATACCAGTGGGCATTTTTGGGGGACTTTCAAAGCTCGATCCGGTTATTCTGGCAGCGATCTAGTGCTGTCAAATTTAGCAGGAACGCCTCAAACTGTTACAATAGGCTTTGCAGGAAATCTCGGCGATTACGTTTCCATGGACGCCTTTCTTAGTCAGTATCCAGAAAATTATACAGTAATACCAGATGCTTTTAGCGGTAGCATATTTGCCAACATGGTTACTGCCACAACTGTTTATGATCAAACCGATACCAGTATAAATACGGCTTACAATTTAGGCGCCCCAACAGGAGCATTTCAAGTTTCACCGACCGGCGGGACGGGATACACCAATTCCACAGTTGTGACTCTGACCACAAACGGGTGCACAAACACTATAGTACCCCCGCAAGTCAGCACATTCGTAACAGGAGGCGTTCCTAATCCTGTATCTTTGACTTCTACTACATCAAGTCAATTAACATCGGTTGGAGAATGTGCTCCGGGGGGCGGATCATTTAACTCAGCCCAAACTGAAGCATCGCACACCGGAACAGAAGGAGCCGCCGCGTCTGCTTGGACAATAGGTCAAACATATAACATGGGTCCAGTCTGGCTTCAGTCTCCAGGTGAAAAAATCGGAGTTTTTAGAACATTAAACTTTAACAGTTATCAAGCCCAACTTGCTTTTAATGGGTTGTCTTACGACAAAACCCTTGTAAATACAAGTTTTCCATGGACACCTTCGAATGCCACAGTTATAACTGTGATGAGATTATCCGATGGAAACATGACGGCGACTATATATGGGTCATTAGCAGATGGGCAAACTGTTCAGAATAACCTTCCATCGGCCACAACTCCGGCAGAAATTAATCTTAGTAACGCAAAAGGTGTCTGTCAGTTGGCGGTTTCTTCAACGCCAACTATAATGGCCGTAACTTGGAATTCATCGGGAACACCTAGGATTTCTTGTCAGGATGGAAATACTTTTAATCAAGGTTTCACTGGCGGGAGTTCTATATCTGCTGTTACGGGATTTGAGATCGGCGGAACCTCATCAAATAATACGCTAAAAGGTTCGTGGGCAGGTACTGCTGTTTTTACAACAGCACTAACTCAAAATCAATTAAATGCTGCTATTTTGTCGATCGTTATGCAGGGACAAATTCCATTGCAATACGACAAAATAGTGTCGGTTAACGGAGATTCAAATTTTACGACAGGTTCGATAACGGGTGATAATTCCGTCACTTCTCTTATTGACAATCTTCATACGCCGGCGAAGGTGTATGATATGGCCATTCATGGGCAAGTGGCTTGTTCAGGAAATCTATCCGCCTCTAATCATTTTACCTATGACAACACTTACACGTATTCCCCATCGGTCAGAAAAATGGTGTTCTTTGACAGAGTTGGCCCTAACGATATAGTCGCGGGTGTTCCAGCAACAACAGTTGAACCTTGCATTCAGAATGTTGTTCAACAAGCTCGAGCTTTTTATTCAGGATCGGGAAACAACAACATCAGTGTGGTTTGGGGTACCGGTGGGTTTCAGTGCGTGACTTTGAATGGTGGATCTACAGCACTAACCCAAACCCTTGCGCTACAGTCTTACGTAATTGCGAATTCCCCTCAGTCAAGCGGCGGTCTTGGGGCGGATTACATTTCTAATATGATAAACGATCCGGTATTAACAGGAGGAACATATTCAAACATTGGCGGTCAGGTTTCAGCTACAGCATCTGCTTATTGCAGCATTCCTGCAAGTGGAAATTCCAGCTACCCGAACGCAAATAGCCCGGAGGGCGGTCATCAAACAAAAGAATTTACAGACCAATGGGTGCCGTTTTGGACAACTATCGATGCCGCGTTGGCGAACTGACGGGACGATGACTTTCATGATCCGCACAATCCTATCCGCCGCAGCACTTTCGCTCGTGTGCAGCGCCGCGCACGCGCAGTCACTCATCAACCCATGCGGCGCGCAATTCACTCTGTGCCAAGGAAAATCGCTTTCGCTTTCCAGTGCGTCGAACGTCTATGTGATTAGCGTGCCACCAAATTACGCCAGCGTCATGCTGCAAATCACCGGGCTCACGGGCTCGGGCGCCACGATCACGCCAAAGATTGCCGCGGATTGGAATGGCGCTACCGGAACGTTCAAGGCCGTGGCCTTCACGGTCGTCTCGGGCGCGACCGTGACCAATCCGACCAGCGCGACGACGGACGGGCTTTACACGATTGCCGCCGGGCAGGCCGTGGAGCTTGCTGTGACGACGGCGGGCACTGGTTCCGCGCTTGTGAGCTACGCCCTGTCTGCGGCTGCTCCGGCGGGCGCTGCGGCGTCGATCAGCGGATCGGTCACGAGCAACCAGGGAAACGCGGGAAGTTCCGCTTGGTTGACGACGCCTGCGCCATCAACCCTCACCTACCAAAGCACACCCAATGCTAACGTTGGCACAACATCCGCCACGCTCACTATCAACTCGCTTGATTTTAACAGCGCGAATTTCAAAACCATGCAGCTTTGCACTGCGTTGACCAGCACGTCAAACGTTTACATCAATCCGACCGGCGGCACCGCTGTTGTCGGGCAGAACATCTACGTTGCATCTGGCGGCGGCTGCGCGAATTTTGGCACGGCGGCGCTTCCCATGCCCACGGCTTCGGCGACGGCGATCACCGATAGTAGTTCGGCGCAGGCGCTTTTGGCTTCGGGGGGTTAGGGATATGCGCAAGTTTTTTGTTGGTGCGGTTGCTCTGGCGCTACTCCCGGCGCTGACCTGGGGGCAAAGCACGCGGCCCTCAATTGGCTTGCAAGGCCAGGGCGCGCAGAGCGGAGCGGCTGCCACAATCGCCCAAGCAAGCACCAAAAACGCCGCAGTTCGCGCGGTCACCGCCAACATATGGGGTCGTGGTCCTCTCTCGACCGATATCACCGGATACACGCCCGGCGTCTCCCTTTGGGCCGATCAGAATTACCAATTCTACCAATACACCAGATTGCTCAACAGCACGTTTGCGTTCTGGACGCCGTATGCCTCGCCGGGCGCCTACCCAGGAAGCGTCATTCCGAGCGCGGTAGCAGCCTACAGCAGCCGGATCGTGGTTGCCGGATGGCCTTCTGCTTCCGCGGTTTCGGGAGGCGTCTATGGCCCACTGGTCGTCACGCGCCCGACCGATGGCGCAACATGGCCCAGCGCCACGTCACCGGGCTATCTGTTCGACGGCTCGCCGAACATCCCTGGGCTGCTGAATTTCCTCGCGCCGACGACGAGCATGGTTGGTGCGAATGGCCAGCCTATCGGTTTTTGCACGGAGCGATATGACCAAACCGACAACGGCGCCTACGACGGCGGCGCCGGCGGGAATAACGAGACGCAAACTGCGCTGGTCAATGCGCCGCGTCTCGATGTTTCAAACCTTTCCTATGGTCGCATCGGTTGCGGTATTGACGCGATATACCGAGCCTATCTTCGTGGCGCGCAGAACTGGCCGGTCACGAGTTACTCCGGTCTCGTATTGACGATGACCGGAGGGGTGCCGTGGTTCTTTCAGGCTGGCAACACCGTCACCGGAACCAACATTCCGGCAAGCTGCTCGATCGCAAGTGTGCAGTATAGCGCAGGCACGATCACGTTAGGCACCGGATGCACACCTACCGGAACAGTAGGAATTTTAAGCATAGGTGGTGGAACGAACAGTGGCTATGTTTTCTGGAACATCCCTACGACTCTGAGCGTTCCATGGGAAACGCTTACGGCTTTGCAAATGGATCAGCTTGGCCCGCAGCAATCCTCGGCCGCGCTTATAATGCTAGGACAGCAAGCGACCACGGCAAACAGCTCGTCCAACGCATATTCTGGCCTGTATATCCCCGGAATTTCAGGGGGAGGCGGGCTGCGTTCGCCTAACGGCAACAGCAGCAACAATTCGTGGGGCGCTGGACCTTACGCGCATATGGCGCCGCAAACTGTCGGTTATTCGATGGGAGGGTCATCCGGCCGCACTGTCAGTTACCAGATAAACGGTCAGCAAGGAACCTATACAGGGCCTACACCAACGGCGACGAATCTTACCGGGGGATCGGAGGGCTGGTCTCAGCAGTATTCTTCTGCATTCATCAGCGACTACCTAAACTTTGAAACCTTGATATATCCTTCTACTTTGAGCTTTTATCAGTATAACCAAATCACTGCATCGAACGCTCTTGCTTTCAATCAGCGGCCTCAACCCGGTCGATTTTTTGCCTGCGACGGTAGCAGCACAACTGTTGGGAACGGCGTTGCGAACTATGCTGATATATGCTCTCAAATTGAGCTTGCTATAAATTCAATTACTCCGGCTGTAGGATATAACTGCGCAAAGCCTGTCGTCATTGAACAAGCTATTGCAAACTATCCGATTTATTGTGAGCCGAACTTGCCAAGCTCACAACCTCCTACTTTGATTTGGTGGCCCGGCGAGGGCAATTCTCTACAGACCACCACGTCTGCAACGGTTACGGCGCAAACTGGCGGCGCGCTGACGATCACTGCTGCTGTGGTCAATACTTCCTTTGGCATCGGAACATACGTTACCGGATCGTGCATAACTGGAGTTTCTCAGGTCACAGCGGCGCCTCCATCCGGAACGGTTATCACCATCAATCCCGCTCCGACCGGCACATGCACGACTGTGACGGGCATCAACGATTCTGCCGCGCAAGTGTGGGCGACAATTCAGGCGTATGTCGCACAAGCTGCGACAGCGAACCCTGGCATCAACATCATCTTTGTCGGCAGCGCGTCCCGAAAAACTTTTACTACGAGCAACGCCACCCAAGGCTCCGGCACTCAGGTCGGCGAGTTCGGCACACTGAAAGTCATTGAGGAGGCCCTGGCGCCGTCACTTTGTAACGGCCTAAATTGCACTATCGTCGGATATGTTGACCTAGATCGCGATCCGTATTTTGGTGGCGACACGCTCGGCGGGATGACGGTTTCCAGCGTCACCGGCTCAAGCGTGTGCGTCAACACGCTCTCAACCTATGCCGCCAACGGAAACCAAGTTTACTGGGCCGGGATGCCCTACAGTCTGACGGCTGATACGGGAGTGCAGACGATCAGTGGCTTGTCTGGCACGTGCTTTACCCTGTCGGGTGCAAGCACAGGGCTGTCGGTCGGAGGTCTCATTTACGCTCGCAATCCGACGCCATGGACAAGTTATCCGGCATACTGGTCAACCGGTATAGGTGGATCACAGGGAGGAGACGGGCAGCACTTTACCCTCGCGGCGTATCAGATCGACGCGCAATACGTCGCCAACGTGTTAGCGCTGAAATGGGGTGGGTTCCAATGACACGTTTTCTGCAATTCACCGCAGTCGCTTTGTTCGCCGCAGCGGTAGGGATTGTGCTATGGTGCGGACCAAAGCGTGTGGAATCTGTCGTTGCTCCTGTCGTAGATACCGATGATTCGCCGATAAATCGGCAAGTGCTCTACGGCGGAGATAGCGTGCAATCTCTCGTTTATTTGCGCCGGAGACAGTTGCGATGGGAGCGCGAACATCCCGATGCGGAGCAGATGTTTCCGAACGAATGCCATCTTTGCAATTGCTGCACAGCGACCCCAAGGCCAAAATACTCCGTAATCGGAGA
>Ga0116227_10003407_pt1 | contig 35323 bp, 25 predicted proteins | sample S1TSphgellanicum_FD_89693 | JGI IMG/M metagenome (GOLD analysis project Ga0116227, IMG submission 89693) | Host-associated microbial communities from peat moss isolated from Minnesota, USA - S1T2_Fb - Sphagnum magellanicum MG | ecosystem: Host-associated > Plants > Peat moss > Unclassified...
CGAGGTGTTTTGGGCCTTGCTGTCGAGCTCTGAACATTCGGGAGTCCCGGAAGACTCCCAACCTCCAACTTTTCCAAGTGTTGGGCTTCACCCCCACACTTGGCCAAAGTGGGGTTGCGACATACACTATGAACAATAACAACCATACAACTATTCTCCCTAGACCTATGGTTTGTTGACCAAATAAACCAATGCCATATGATCTACATAAAAGATAAATTTATTACCCCACAAATAATGTCTAAACTTATGCAAAGCAAAAACCATTGTTAAAGCTTCTCTCTATGTTGTGCTATAATTATGTTTTGCTTTGTTCAAAAATTTAAAAGTATACACCACTGGTTGATAACTCTTCCTTGTTAAATTGTGAGACAACGTAACTCCTATAATTAACAATGATGCATCTATATGAACATGAAACTCCATTTGCTAGCTTGGTGATATTAATATCGGTGTTTCAATATATTTCTATTTGATCAATTCCCAAGCCTTCTGACATTCTTCTATCCAAAGAAAAGTCTTTGTTTTTCTAGTTAATTTAGTGATAAATGCCATAATAATAGCAAAATTTTTAATAAATCATTTGTAAAATTGTGCCATCTTGTTGAATACTTGAATATGTTGTGGATTTTTAGGTGGTGGCATGTTTACTATTGCTTCTATCTTATTTGGATCTGGTAATTTCCTTTTTTGGAAACAATAAAACCCAATATCATCCTTGAAAATACCATGAATGCACATTTGTTTGGATTCAAATTGATGCCATATTCTTTGCACTTTTGAAAACATAATATGAGCTTCTATAGATGATTGTCCATGTCACTGTACACTATAAAATCATCCAAGAGTATCTTCGTATAATTTTCCAAATATTTTTCTGAATGCTTTAGTAACAACTCTCTAATATGTTGGAGGTCCATTTTTAACTCCAAATGGCATCACCTTCCATATAAAAGATCCCCAATCTGTAGTGTTCAATTAATATGCCATGTAACAACTTTTGACCGCACCACGTGTCATAATCTAAAACCATATAAAATGAACAATTATAATGGATGATGAAAATCAATATGTCAAAAAAAATCACCAAAAATTTCCCATAATGCCACATGTTAGATTTTGATGGATCTATAAAAAATAACGTTAACATGAAATTACCATTGTAGTTGCAAATTAATTGCATTAAAATTGCATAGTAGTTGTTCTTACATAATTATAATTGAATTACATGAGTTGCATATGTATGTGATGAATTGCATCCATTGCAACTCATGTGATTTGTTCAATAGCACTCATGTTTGTAAAAATATGTTGAGTTGCAATGAGTTGCAAATTGTCATTGTAACTCAAAACCTAGTTGCAAAGCCAATTACAAATCACCCCATTTTTTCATAGCTATTATAAATGTTTCACTTATTGTCATGAACAATCTTTTCCATTACCTTACAAATTTGGCTTTGTTTACCCCATTCCTCAACTATAGGCCTTCCTCATTGTGTTTACATTTAACCCAAAGTTTTATTATGATGTGCCCATGGTAATGAACACATGATTTGCCATCCATGATGTTTTTTCATTTATTGCAATTACAAAGGAAACTAGCTTCAATGTTGCCCACATGGAATTGCATGTAATTTCTTCTTCGACACCTTAGACATCAAGATGACGTGGTGACATTGTCCTTTCCACATGTGGAGTTTCTACCTTTACAAATGTTGTCATTGCCAACGTAACCTTTGGAGACCGTTTATTTAGAACAATTTCTATTGATGGTTTCATAATTTCAAAGGTAGGTTTTGTGATGGAGTGAAGCTGCCAATATTAACATCTAGGAGATCAATTGTATCCTCGATAATGGATATTTTCATTTTTTTGCACAGATAAACTAATTATTCTTTACACATTGTGCTAGTAATGCATGGGGTAAGAAGGGCCCAATAGGTGCCCCCCCTTTCAATGTTAACAACTTGAACCTATCACAACAAATCTAGTGATCAATATCTTTGAGGTCTCAAACTTAGTTGCATTTATTAACTTGGTCTAGATTATTCCTTCTTCCTCATAACTCTTTTTCTTTCCTTTGATATTTGTTTGTTCCTTTGTTTTGTCTGGGAATAAAGTCTTGCAAATTTACATCAATGAGATACTTAGATTATATTGGGGGGTGGGGGGGTGGGGGGGAACAAATGGAGAAATCTATTGCACAATGAAAAGAAGATAAAAAATAAATTTCTAAGCCAATAAATAGAACCCACCCCAAACCATCAAACTACAAACTCACAAGTTAATCAAACAAGTTAATTAGATTTGGTAATCAATAGTTTTAATGAACCATAAACAATTTTAATGGTGATTGTCTCTAGTGTATAAGGTGAAGTGAGGACACTAATTATTGTCAAAATTATGCAAGTACTTTTTTTCAACAAAAAATACTCTATTATTCGATTGAAGAGTCTTCATCCATCCCAACCTAACCATCAACCACAAGACCATCAACAATCATATGACCCAATTTTAGATCAGAGTAGGTTTGATCCTTAAAAATCTTATTGTTCCTTTCAATCCATAAACATCATATTATCACACCTTTTAATAAGGTGCAAATTGGATTAAACACTTGAGAGTTCGTTATTAACCATGCATTGCATGATGTTAGATTTATCCATCTTACCTTTTACATGTGGGGCATGTTTCAATTTGTAAATATTGATGGTGGCCCAAGTCCAAGCCAATCTAGCTCTAGGGCAATCATATAATTTATGTTAAAGGGATTTCAAATTAACTAGGTCACACATAGGGTAATTTAGATGCATATCTTTACAAAATTTCATTTTCCAGGCCTTGATGGTTATGGCCTTGTGGTATATGGACCAAATAAGCCCAACATTCTTCTTGTAGACATCCCTTCATTTGACATTGTAATTATGAAACAAGAGGTTCAACCATTTTTCAAGGATTTTTTGTTACAAGGATTTCCTATTGTTCAACAACCTTTTTCCTTTCCTTTAGAAAAATATAGAGGAAGAGTTTTGTCAAACCATGTTTAATGAACTGGGTCAAACTAGAAGGCTTTCACCTTAACATGAAAGAGTTGGAAAAATGTTATACTTGGCCTTTTTTCTCATAGTAAACACATCACTACAACAAATCATAGTTTTTCAAGATGTTCAATTTGATTACCCTTTTCATTTTGATTAAAATTTTGGTCAATTTGATAATAGGCCCTTGGCTATTGAAGTGATATGTTTTTATATATTAGTTCAATCAATTAAAATTACTTTTTTGACTATTGGTCAATCTAACATTTAATCAAATATGAAAAAAAATAAACATTTCTATTGAGAAATGACATGGGTGTAATCAAATGAAACATGGAGTCAAATAAAACAAGACATTAACAATCATAGTAAAAAAAGACATGAGTGTAATCAAATGAAACGTGTAGTTAAATAGGATAGTAGTCATAAAATTTGAAAATAAATATTACATAAATATTTGTCGATTGGATAGGTCCTAGATATGTATGGAAATAGGAAGTTACAATGGGGTGGGTAGGTATATAGGTAAATAACTAATTGATTATTATTTTGGCATTAAATTTTTTATCCTAAATTAAAATTATAAAATCCCATAAATAACATAATATAGGTAGCATAAGTAACCTAAACCAATGTACCTATGATAATTAAAATAATACATTTAATATACTTAAGGTAGTATACATAAGCTAACTATGATAGTATACATAATATATGTCATGAATAATAAACAATAAAAGGAAGTTTGTAAAAATTTATAACAATTAAAAAATAATAATGATAAATATGTTTGGAAGTTTAGAGACATTTTCAAAAATATATTTGAGGAATATGCTTGGAAGTTTTTAGAAGTTTACAAAAAGATCTTTATTTAATGGGAACTTATAGATGGTTTAGTTGATGGAACTTTCTAACAGGTTGATAACTTTCTAAAAGGTTCCATTAGATGATATGATAAAATACCCATAAGACACCACCCTTCAATTTTGTTAACACAAATTGTGACCACGTTGTATTTTTGGTTAGCTTGCATCATGTTTTGATCAAACAATAAAATCATTTCATTTTTGTTCATTGTCAAATTTTTTGTTTATCAAGTTCATATAGTCTTTTTCAAATTTTGTCTATGTTTTGTCCTTGACAATATACCTACCTACCTATTACTTAACTTAGGTTAATATATGTACCTTAAGTTAATACTATATGTATAAGTTATTATTGACTAGTATATTATTAAATAATTTAATATAGCCTAGATAAGATAATTTAAGTAATGGTTTAAACTAATATAAGTACCTTATAGATTGGTATTACTTACCTAGGTTAAACTACCTTACTTATCTACCTATGTAAATAATGTAAACAAATTGAACATGTTCATTATAATATGTTCACAAAAAAAACCTTATGGATGTGGTGGTGCAATGGTTAAGGACTTGATTCTTCAATGTGAAGGTGAGGAGTTCAAAATTTCAAATTTGCAATCTAGACCATTACCTTGGTGGCCTAACTAGCCTATGCCATTTAATTAACTTAGGTAGGTTAATAAATATAAGCAAATTATTAGGGGGGTAGGTAGGTAGGCAAATAAATAATAATAAATTTTTACATTAATTTTTGAAAAAAATCATAGATTTTCTTATTGCCTAATCTCATTTGATGAATAAAGAAACCCAAACAAAAAACCTGGTAAAAAACTCCAACCAAAATACTTAATCAAATTAGACATGTCAAAGTTGACTTGTTTAGTATGATTAGTTGGTCAAGGTTACAAATGTCATTTTGGGTCTTTTTTTACCAAAATTTTTGGTCAAATAAATTGTGATTTGTTGTAATGTACTTTATGCCATATTCTTACAACTAAAATTTGTTTATTTATTTATTCCTTATTACATTTCACCAAGATATTGGACCTAGTGCTAACATTGTATGTTGTAAGCTCCACTAGAAAACTCTAGCAAACACAAACTTCGACAAAAAACTCTAGCCAACACAAACTTCTACAAAGGGGTATGGAATTTTTTGACAAGGCAAATCACAAATTTTGGGTTGGAGTGCATGTTGCTAATATAAATTGCAAGTCAATTCCCTTTTGTTTGGGAGCATGAAGTTCACCTTTCCAACATTTTGGAAGCTTTCCAATTAGCCTTTCCCAAACACCACATTCATCTTTTTCTAGTTGGTATTTATTTCTCCCTTTGTCCAACTTTTGAATTTTTTTTGTTATAGGTCTCTAAAAGCAATTGATATTCTTGAAACCATTATGATGCAATTGATTTGCCCTTGGGATGGATACCTAAAAATCCTATTCAAATTTTTACATTATTCATGCCTTCTATTAAAATAAGGGTTTAGGGCGAATGATTTTGTTCATTACCTTCCAAGCTATGGATATGCAATTTTGAAAATCTATTCTACTAGGGAGCCTTGCACTAAGTTTTTGTGTATGGAAAGCAAGACCTTGTTCGATTGATTTTTAAAAAGGATTTGCACATCAAAGTTGTTGGGATCAATGAACTTCAAAATCCACTTACATAACATAGTTGTGAAAGCCTCATTTGCATCCACATGATTTAGCCCTCTAACATTTTTCTTAAAATAACAATTAGTGGATTTTATTTTGGTCTTAATATTGTGGTCCTAGTATTGTGGTCCTACCCACTTCGTAGATAATTTTATAAGTTAGCCTTACATTTCTAAAAATGCTTTGATTGACCTCACCCATACAACCATGAAAAACTAGAACACAGAGTTCAATGTTACATTGACAATGATGTTTCTATTAACCAATAGAAGGTGAATTGTACTCCAAAATTTGAACTTATTATGAATCTTGTAAGTAAAAAAGGTGTCCATGTCTTGTACCTTGAGGTTTAGCTTGAAAGCCATACCTAGTAATCTAGAAATTTCTCCATCTAACGGCCATTTTCATTGGTATTTCCTTCAGCTAGATTTGAAGTTCAAGTAGCCATGCTAATTTGCTATGTTTTTTTGCTAACTAAGTTATAGCTTTGAAATGATCAAAAGCTTGTTAAGGAGGTTCATTGCACTATCTATGTTGTCCACATCTCTAGCCAAGGTGAGAGAAGTATCATAAATGTATTGAGATAAGGTTTGTTCCTTCTTGTGTCTTGGCATCAAAAATTCTTTTGATCACTCCATTTCGCATTGCACCTTTGACAAAAATATTTAGGACCTCCTTCACAATCAAAAAGAAATATGGGGCAAGTGGAGCAAGTTTGCCTCACACGTCTTTGATGACAATGAGGGAGTCATTCTACCATCGAGGAGAATGGCAAGATTCTACATCTTGAAAAAAAAGTTTGACCATGTCAACAAACTCCGTGGCCACCCCATCTTCCTCATGGGTAAGAATAGAAATTCCAAAGCAAACTCTATGGTAAGCTTTTGCAAATTCAAGCTTGAGGAGAATTGAGTCTTGCTTGGAGCATCTCACCTTGTCAATAGTCTCTCGTGTTAAAAATACATTGTCTAACATGTACCTTAAGGGAAGGGATGCATAGTGACACTATTGATCACCTCTATCAACACTGGTTGAAGGTGACAATATAATGCTTTGGCATAGATCTTGAACGTTACAATGCTTTTGGCATAACTCTTGTAGGCTACGTTCAAGAATGAGATGGGGCACCATTTCCCGAACTCATCTTTTATCTCCAGTTTTGAAGATTAAGGTTATCACCTCTTTAGTGACTCCCTTAGAGGAATTTCCAACTACAATGGAGTCCTGGATTGTATTAAAATACTCCTCTCCTACAATGTGCCAAAATCTGACAAAGAATTCAGACACAATGCTTTTAGGTCTAGGGTTTTTGCCTCTCTGTGAAGCTCTTCCAATGTGAGGGGGTATGATGCAGTCAGGGTTCCCTCAGAGCATTTTTCCTTGGACCATACATAATATACACTCAAGAAAATAGAAGCCCCCACCCACCAGGCCACCCACCCACACACCCACCCACCCAGTTTGCAGGCAGCATGCAACACGAGCCTGACTATCCCAAGCCTAAAGATCAAATTTAACTTACTTCCAATAATGGTGCATTCACACTTGATGTTAAGTCAGCGTTAAATGAAAATATAGGTGGCATCCTAGGTGGCACCCAATGTTAAATGGGCCATAGCTCAATGTTAAGTGAATGCTAGCTAAATATAAAATTTTCGTGACAACTAGGCTTAAGTCCTAAACAGCTAGCATGGTGTTACAGGACTCTACCCTAGAGTCCCTAACACCAAGTGTGAATGCACCTTAAAAGACTTATGGTGCATTCACACTTGATGTTAAGTCAGTGTTAAATGAAAAATCTAGGTGGCATCCTAAGTGGCACCCAATGTTAAATGAGTGATAGCTTAATGTTAAGTGAATGCTAAATTAAGATAAAATTTTCATGGTAAGTAAGTTGAAGTCCTAAATGACTAGCATGGTGTAAGGGGGATTCAACACTAGAGTCCCTAACACCAAGTCTGAACACAACCATTATTATGTTTGTCCAGGCAGGGGGAGTTTCTTCTGGAAATTGAAAAATATGGGGTTTTTTTTTGTCCTTTACAAATCCAATAATGGAAGTGTCAACTCTCCACACTATGGTAGTAGTAATAGTAGTACCTTTGGTAGTTTAGCACACTAATTATATTATTTTTAGAAATGTTGAAATATTAGAAAAAAAAGGGAAAATTTTCAAAGAGAATCACATTTTTTTGGGGGGGAAGCTAATTAAATAAAGAATGCTTTCAAATATTCTGAGATATTCTATTTTCAGATATGGAATCTTCAAAATTAAATGATTTTTAGAAACTCAAATGTTGAACTTGCCATGGTACATAGGCTATACTACTACTGGGGTGGTTGTCCCAACTATGGTTGCACATGGTGCTGACACAATTTGTTGTGTGGGTGGTGGGAATGAAAATTTTCTGCCCCTTGAATAGCACTGATAGACAATATTCTTTTTATCCCATATAATTTGACTACAGTTCAACATCCATATATATATATATAAAGTTTAAACTAAGTTTTCCAATTTTGTGTCCTTGGCATTAGGCTAAGTTGAAAATGGTGATAAACTAGTGTAGGAATAGAAATTCTGTTCAGCCAATTATGTATTGGAATGTGCACCAAAAGGCTTTTTGAGTGTGGTGTGAGATTTTTGCTATTCCCAAAGTGTTAGTCAAGATGTTCCCAATAGCATCACATTTTTTATTCCCATATGCTTAGCCTAAAGTTCTCCTTTTTTTCACTTATACTAGACTAGTGTAGCATGTGTCATTGGCCCAAGTGTGAACACAAATTTCAAATATTGTTTTCAGTTTTGATTTTATTTAATTTTCATTGACAAAATGATTCAATAATCAATAGTTTCCACACTGCACCTCCAACGAGTCTCAAACCAAGGTGGTGTACCCCTACTCATCGAGAGCTTTCCAAAGATGCCAAAAACATGGCATGAAGCGCCATGATTTGGGAGATCTGAGTGTGATAAAACAAAACAAAACAAAACAAACTACCTTGCTTCATAGAGAGATAGGTGAGTAAAAGGGAAGGTATTCTATATAGAAACTTGCATAGAGAGATAGGTGAGCCAAAGGGAAGGTACTCTATATAGAAACTTGCATAGAGAGAGATAAGTGAGCCAAAGGGAAGGTACACTATATAGAAACTTGCAAAATTGAAAATTCTATTTTGGGAAGCCTTCAAAGTTTCAGTTTATTTTTTGGTGATGCGCCATTCAAAATAGTTCATTGCAAGGGGAGAAAAAAAAAGGTTGAACCTGGGATGTACTCCATCTAATTTAATTAATTCAAAGATGAATAATTGCCAATTGTAAACCTGGGTCACTTCATCTCATTGGTTGGACATAATTTCTATTATCACTACAATTTGTTGTCAGAGGGACATACAATTGGAGGCACTTATTCTCCACAAAGCTAAAATGGAATCAAGCTTTATGCACTCCATGTTGGGGAAATCCATGTTTTCCTTACACTATGCCCTAAGCAAAAAGCAAATGCTTTAATAGGCAATCTCTTTCTTGCTTTGAATGGTTCCTTGAACAAGGGAAGTCCTCTTTTGTATGCAAATAATTTAAGCCTAAAATTGGCATGCTTGGCAAAAGTTTGGAGTGCTGAGGCCCAGGAAAGAAGACTAGGAAATTATTAAGTATGTAATTGTACAAATGATTCTCTTCAAGTATATTGGTACCCATAGTTTTTTGTTTTTGGGGGATGAATTTTCACAATTTGGGAGGGAAAAAAGGAGGGTGCGAAAGGAATGTTGGGATTTTTTTGGGGGGGAGGTGGGGGGATAAGTGGTGTGTATAAGTGAACTAGGTTTGTGTATTGTGTACCAATCAATGTTTTCTTTTGTTTTTCAAGTTTGTGAAGTAGGTGGGTTGGCCATCTATGCACAAGAGGACTTAGCCAAATTTGGCAAGAGGTCAGAGCCATGGAAGTAAAAAAAATTTAGGCTATTAAATGGCAAATTGTTGGAACATATTCTCTAAATATGGTGACTTTAGGATTTTTATTCCTCATAATGTGGTTAGCATTAGCCCTAGCCTATGTGTGGCAAAAAAAATTTAATTCCAAATTAAAGGGTGAGAAATAACCAAAAAAGGGTTTTTTGCTTCACCCAAACTGAACATTCACACGACAATTGTCTAGCACAATATTGGGCAAGGTGTTTTAATGTGCTCACACCTAAAACATGAACAAAAGGCTTCATAAGTACTTTTTGATGTGTATTAATGACACTTGCCAATTAAAAGATCACTAATTTGAACTTCCCATATAGGAAGTTCAAGTGTTGGCCATATTCTTTAACAGCTATATGGTATCTACAACTAACAATTGGCACTTCTTTGCTGAATATTTATTTATTTATTCAAAAAAACCAAGGTTTGGGAGCTTCAAATTTAATTGTTTTAGAAAACCAACACTTGTGGAATAAGTATGCAAAGTACACCTTATGTTGTGGATTTGTAATAGATAATGGAAGAATAAACAAATTTTCACAAGTTTGGAGTTTGTTTCTCACCAATTGAGGCCAGTATCAATAAAAATTTCTCTTCTGTTTGGCCAGACCTTTTGTAACCTATTTTGTGCTGAACTTCAATCCTAGGTACTATACTCACACACCCCCTCCCTCCCCTCCATCCCCCTCCATCTTTGGCCTTATATCAATGTTCATCACATTCAGCATACCTAATGACTATTGTGTAAATTATTCCCCATCCTCACACATAAAACATGAAAAATTGAACAATATAAAGTGAGACAGTTTAATTGTCACCCCTTGAGCCAATTGTTATGGTTTGATGGGTCCAAAAAATTATTTATTTTTACTCACCTTCTTGGAGGTAATTATATTCAGATCATATTCACGTGTCCAAAGTCCAAACTGAGTTTCATAGCTGCACTACATCCAAATTAGTGCATTTAGGCTATTTCATTGTTGTGAGTGGAGATGGTTGTTTTCAAGTCCAACATTTAATGTACCCAATGCTAATTGCCCACCCACAACCCCCCCCCCTAAGAACACAACAACAAGCCTGACAAAATGAGCCATTGTTCGACTAGATGATAACAGGTTTTCCAAAGGCCTATTTCACAAACATAAAAATAAAATAAAATAAAATAAAAATAAAAATAAAAATAAAAATCAGAAATTCATATTTCAATTATGTTCACACTTGTGGATTCACATTTAAGACAGGCATTGATTGAGAGCACCAAAAAATGAGAGCCCGTAAAATGGTTATGGATCCAATCTGGGAAAAAGCTTAGAAAGAGAGTTGGAATAACACCCCAAAACCGGTAACTCTGACACATAAGTGTGTGTCCATTGTTGAAGACGTATAAGTTCTAGAAGGAAGGCCCTCGCTCGCCCTGCTTTTTTTACATAATGTTACAGAATGGGCGCGTGTCCACTACGGTCCAAAAGATGCAAGCTTTTACACTATTCCGAAAGGAGCCATGGTTGCATATGATGTAAAAACTTTGCTGGAAAATCGGTTACCTTATGCACGGTCTTTTTATATATATATTTGTATTTTTAGGTGATGCATAAAAGGCCTGCATTGACTTTAAGTTCCATCAGGCACGTACACTGCATCGTCTGTTGGTGAGATAAAAGCTAAAGAAAGAAGAGCGAGGGAGGGAACAAAGCAAAGCAAATGAAACGTGGACATACATAATTATTTAGCCTGGCGTCCTGAGTTTGGCTTGCACTTCGCACGAGCGAGTGAGCAAAGCAAATGTGGGCATACATAATTATTTAGCCTGGCGTCCCCAGTTTGGCTTGCACTTCACACTGTCAAAAAGGGCGATAAAAAGACCTTTTTTTTTTTTTTTTTGGATGTGGGCAATCATTCATTCATTCATTGCTAGCAATTTCCATAATTTGTTTGTTTGTTCCTTCCTTCCATTTGTGTGTGTCCCAATGGTTATTTGCTCTTGTCTTTTTGTCCCGACAAAAAGCTCACTGTCAAATACCAGAAGTTTGTGATGTTTGTGTGTATGGTTTTACACCTCCACTAGCACTGCACACAATAAGATCAAAGAGTCTGTCCCACCAGCAGAATATTGTTTTTTTAAGAAAAAAGAAAAAAAAGCTTAGGAGTTAGAAGAAGAAATGGCCTCTCAGGGGGTGGGGGGTGGGTGATCATTGCATCTTCATTTTATTGTAGAAGGGACAGAGTGAGGCTTTTTGGAGGGTTCCCTGAATCGGGTTGGTTGGTTGCTTGCATGCATGACTTTGAATGCTGGTCATTTGTAACTTCACTGCTCAGAAGTCGGGATGCTTCTTACTTCATTCACCCCCCACCTCAATGAATGGAAAGAGAACAAATCCCTATGGTCAACAAGGAGTTTTCCATCCATTTATTAGGTATTTGAATGTTGTTGATTAGTCGGTTGATGGATTTTACAAGTGTGGAACCCACAAGGTGGTCAATGGATTTTAGAGTTGTGGAACTTATGAGATGTTGGGCTCCTCACTACATTGTGCTTGTGAGTATTTATCATTTCTAATTTTGAGAGAGAGAGAGAGAGAAAACAGGGCCCCATTGGTTGTGAAGCTTTGTCTCCTCCATCTATCATGGGGAACCAATCGTATGAGGTGTTTCGCTCATGGGTGTGTCATATTCAGAGTGCTGTGTCACCCCCCACACTCATTTCAGTAGGCAAAGATGATGTACATATCTAAAGCGCATGCCCCTCCGCTCTCATTTCAGTAGACAAAGATGATGTACATATCTAAAGCGCATGCCCCTCTGCTCTCATTTCAGTAGGCAAAGATGATGCACATATCTAAAGTGCGTGCCCATCTGCTCTCATTTCACTAGGCAAAGATGATGTACATATATCCAAAGTGCGTGCCCCGCCCCTCTCATTTCAGTAGGCAAAAAATGATTAAAAGAAACAATACAATTGATGCCACACACAGGTATGTGTGTAATGTACTAATAAGTAGTGATCATATCTACTTTCACAAGAGAAAATAAAACAGGACCACAGAATGATGTTTCGGTCTTCTCATCTCTCCATCCGTTTCAAAAAATTTGTGCTGAGATGGCCTTCTCTTACTTGAAAAAATGTCAAGGAAACTGTAAAATCAGTAGAAAACTACTAGAAATCTGGCGAAAACTCCTGTCTGACTGGATGAAAACTGGCACTCTAATCCTCATCCAACGACAGTGTGTCGGCCTAAACCCTAAACCAGTTCGGCAGAAAAAAAAGGGCTGATGGAAAGCCCTTGGCTACAGCCTTTACTGAAATTGGGCCTGTGCTCAGCTTCCCCTTACACAGCCCCTTATTCCAGTAAAGCCGGTGGCTATGGGCTTGACCCTACACTTACGTTTTTGGGGGTTCAAAAATTAAATGGAAGTGGAAGGAAAAAAAAAAAAACAGGGGCAAAATCTTTACTGGGATGAAAGCACGGATGTACTAACTGTGGTTAGGTTCTGTATTGACCTGACTATAGTTAGCGATGGCCGAATAAGCTCTCAGAGCGTTGCAACAGAGCGTTTCTTGCGCAATTGTCGACTGCCTTTGTTCTCCCGCTTTTGTTGCTTGATTTTGTGGGCTGCGTATTTGGGCCTGCAAGTGTGCGGCAGAGAGATTGATCGTATCCGCGAATGAGGAGGAGAAGGGAGAATCCGTCGCTTGCAATGAGCCAGCGAAATTTGAGGAGAAATGGTGATGTATGGCATTCAGGAGCTGTGTTTCAAGCAAATGCGATCAAGCAAAAAACGGGGAGGATGTGCTAGGGCATAAAAAATCATGGATGCCTGCCTGTTTCGGCGGTTGCAGCCTTCTTATAGAAAGTAAGTTTCGTAGGAGTAGCTTGTCGAGACAGACAATGCCATGGAGAGAGATGGAGGAGAAGAAAGAGGAGGAGGAGGAGGAGGAGAACGTTGGAAGCCCTGGTGGAAAGCTGGCGATCTCAGAAGCAAGAAGTCGATTGCGTATCTACGAGGATGCAGTACCCGGGAAGCGTGTGCAGAAGTGGGAAGAAGAAGAAGAAGAAGCTAAAGAATGGCGGATGGATCAAGTACTTTCTCCTAGTTTTGCAGTGTAGTAGTCGTTAGTTCTTTGAGCATCTGTGTCCCAGCTAGTCCGTGGAAGGCATCCACAGTCGAACCCCGCGGGAATCAACCCTCTCTGTCTGTCGATTGTTGGCGATGCCTTCGACTGTGGATGCCTTCCGCCGGTCCTAGAGGATCTGTGCCTCGTGATGATGCGCCTCTCGGTTTGCAGAGCAGAGCCAAAGTCTTTTTCCGTCTGGATCGTCTCTCGTCACTTTTGGAGTTTCTTAGTCTTCGTTCGGTTACAAAGGCCGATCGTCGTCAACATCTTAAGAGCCAGCCAGTAGGGGATGACCGGGGCAAGGATAATCAACTCCCTACGCATCATCAGACCTGACAACTGCAGTCCCAATTAGGAGGAACCGAATGGTCTCGACCACGGCTGTAATGGACATGGCTGATCAAGCTCGGTCTGGACTCTTGGAGCGTGACATTGAACAGGTATAATAACAGAAACCCTGTCTTCCTCTTTTCTTTTGTCACTCTGGTTCCCTCAAAGGACTGACCTCTGACCTCTCAACCAGACCTTCTACAGAGAAGCAGTCTGTGTGTGAGCTTCCAGTGGAAGCTCACATGAGAGCCAGGGATAAACAACAATTTTTGACACTCTATCAATCCCCTTGTGAGGAACTGCAAGGTCGTGAGGCCACGTTATGCCATTTGCCCATTGTGCCACATCTCATGCTCTGCGCAGATATAAAGTCCTGCAAGCTCAGTCTTCTCCCAATGAATTCAGACAGAGTGGAGTGGACTTGAACTGAGGTTCCACGATAGCAGCTCCTCATGTTAATGCTTTTGTTAGATTCACCTGATTGCACTGTGGGACATTTTTTCTCAATGTGAAGGCCATCACTGCACTGAAGAAAGGTGCGCAGCTTCTCAAGTACGGGCGCAGGGGAAAGCCTAAGTTTTGTCCCTTCAGACTGTCCAATGTACGTTATTGTTCCTTTTGGATGGCATTCCACCCAAAGTTTGAGCTACTTTCTCTTCTGAATTGAATATTGTAACCCTAGAACTAGCTTTCTAGCACACCCAAGTGTTTCCTGGCTTGAGAAGATTGGGCTTTGTACAGGATGAATCTGTGCTGATTTGGTATTCTGGAAGGGAAGAGAAGAAGCTTTGGTTGAACACAGTGACAAGGATTGTCCCAGGGCAACGCACTGTGAGTGTTTTTCTCTTCTCCACTTTCAGCTATCCCTTGGTTTGCAAATTCAAACTTGAATTTGGGGTTACTCTTAGTTGCTTGGCCGAATCAACTAGTGCCCTAATTTAGGATGTAGTCTTCTGAGACTTGCCTAGAATGTCTTTTTTCCTGTTGACAGGCTGTTTTTCAGCGATATCCACGGCCAGAGAAGGAGTATCAGTCATTTTCTTTAATTCAAGACAATGATTGCTCACTTGATGTGGTAAGCCCCTGAGATTCCACCTTCTGTGCCGAGTGTTGCCAGCCTCAAGTGTAGGTCATGATGATGGATATGGTATGTTAAAAGTATCTGACCACGTGTGTGGATTGACTGAACTTTAGTACCCTGCACAAGTTTCTCTCATATGTGAGCTCACTTGACCATGTATTCCTCTGTGCAGATTTGCAAGGATAAAGAGGAGGCTGAAGTATGGTTTTTTGGCCTTGAGGCATTGATCTCTGGTTCTCAAATGTGGAAATCAAGATCTGATGGGAAGATTGAAAGGATTTCTGATGCCAGCAGTCCCATTGCTTCCACACAGAAAAGTTCTCCACTGACCTCACCATTTGGAAGCTCTGACAGATTACATCAGGTGTGTTTTTTCACAGAGTACAACCATGTGAATATGTTGCATGATAAATGCAATCATGGCACAGCTGAGCACAATTTATCTGACCTTTCAGTTTTCTTTCACCTGTTTTTAGTTAAGCTGTGGTCCATAAGGTATTGCTGCACTTCAACAGGATCTTGTGCTAGCAAATGAATTATGTTAAAGTTGTGAGTGAGGCATGTGTCTGATCCTGCAGGAAACACAGGGTCTATCTAGACATATGCAGAATGGTCTCTCTACCAATGTTGTGTTTAATGGATATGTCCACTGTGCACAAGGCCCGAACTTTACCCTCTTTGTAGGCCTCTATATACCTTAGGCTTAGATGCTTGCTTCTACAGAGGCAAGCTAAATGACATGAAGCTTGCCCTCACAAGCGTGTTGCAGCTTGAATGAGCATACCTTTGACTTTTTCTATTGACTACATCTCTTCAGAGCTAGCCAATATCATGACTAATCCTTCTTGTTGCTTTAGAAAATGTGACAGAAACCGAATATGCAGGTTTTTGTGTGATCATTTACCTGAATTTTTTAGCAGAGTATTAAATACTTTTCTACACCTATGTTGAGAACTGATGAAAACAGAGGGGTTGACTGGCAGCTAGTGGCTGCCATTCTGATGGACATGATGGTCTGGTAATCTGTGAGTGATACTCACTCACAAAGTTATGAGCACACCCACTCTTTGTCATGTTTGTTTTGGTTTTGCCAGAAGTGACACAACAGTGACCTTCAAATTGTCAATGTGGTGTTTGTATGTTCTAAGAGGACCATTCTGTGGATCTTGCAGGATAATGGAGATGCTCCCAAAACTCTCAGTTTTTTTGGGAGTCCTCGTCGCAGAGGAATAGAGAAGGGTTTTTTTGTAGGGTCAAAGTTGTCCACAGAAATGAAGAGCAATTTTTTTGATGCAGGATCTGTTGGAGGATCGATGCATTCAGGCAGTTCAGATATAGGTTCGGACAGTGTGACTGCACATACAAGACTAGGCGGGGGAAGCCAGGCTGACAACTCTAGAATAAGCATGTCAAGTGCTGTTAGTTCCTCAAGCCATGGTTCAGGGCGTGAAGAGGGGGATGCCTTAGGTGATATTTTCATGTGGGGTGAGGGTTTAGGAGATGGAATTCTTGGGGGTGGAGAACACAGAGTTGGCATCTCTGCAGATGTCAAATTGGATGCTCTGCTGCCCAAGGCTTTGCAGTCCACTGTAGTACTAGATGTGCAAAATATTGCTTGTGGAGGAAGACATGCTGCACTTGTGACAAAACATGGAGAAGTATTTTCTTGGGGAGAGGAGTCAGGGGGTCGATTAGGCCATGGAGTAGATCATGATGTCGCGCATCCCCAGCTTGTGGATGCTCTTGCAGCTACAAATACTGAGTTTGTATCATGTGGCCTATACCACTCATGTGCAGTCACTTTGTCTGGGGACCTCTACACTTGGGGTGATGGCACACATAATTCTGGATTGTTGGGTCATGGCAACAACATCAGCCACTGGATGCCCAAGCTAGTGAATGGGCCTCTAGAAGGAATAAGGGTGTCATCTGTTGCATGTGGCCATTGGCATACTGCACTGGTAACATCTGCTGGCCAGCTTTTCACTTTTGGTGATGGGACTTTTGGTGCACTTGGACATGGAGACAGGAAGAATGTGTATGCTCCAAGAGAGGTGGAATCTTTGAAGGGACTTAAGACTGTCCGGGCAGCATGTGGGGTGTGGCATACAGCTGCTGTTGTTGAGGTGATGGTGGGCTATTTGAATGCCAGCACTGGTACATGTGGGAAGCTCTTTACCTGGGGGGATGGGGACAAAGGAAGACTTGGTCATGGAGACAAAGAACAGCGATTGCTGCCGACATGTGTAGCTGCAGTTGTTGACCACAATTTCCGACAGGTTGCATGTGGCTTTAGTTTGACGGTAGCTCTTACTACAGCAGGACAGGTCTTCACAATGGGTAGTACAACTTATGGACAACTGGGGGATCCAGACACAGATGGAAAATTGCCTGGGCTAGTTGAGGGGAAACTGTGGGAGGCTTATGTGGAGGAGATTGCGTGTGGGGCGCACCATGTTGCAGTCTTGACTCATAGAACAGAGGTCTATACATGGGGTAAGGGGGCTAATGGGAGGCTTGGACATGGAGACACAGAAGACAGGAATACTCCCACCCTAGTAGAAGCACTGAAAGATAAACAGGTAAAAAGTATAGCTTGTGGAGCAAGCTTCACAGCTGCTATTTGCCTACACAAATGGCTGTCAGGGGCTGACCAGACAATGTGCTCAGGATGTAGGCAGCCATTTGGATTCACAAGGAAACGACACAATTGCTATAACTGTGGTGTTGTGTTTTGTCATGCATGTAGTTCAAAAAAAGCTCTTAAAGCCTCCATGGCTCCAAATCCAGACAAGCCATACCGTGTTTGTGACCCCTGCTTAATAAAATTGAAAAAGGTTTCTGAATCTGGGGTTGTACCTCCTGGGCCCCTGTCCAGAAGGGGAGCCCCTAGCCGACGATCCATGGAGGTGAGGGAGGGTTTGTCTCAAGCAGAGCTCAAAGTTCCAAGAGCACAGCCACCTCCACCAAAACCAGCGACCATTTTTGAAGCAGTAAAGCAGATTGACAGGAAACCTGTGCCAAAGTACATAAAAAAACCTGAGTCCTTTTCCAGCCGCGTCGCTCCTGTGCCAACTGGGTTTCCTCCATTGCCAACCTGGGGTTGTGTTGATGTCCCTGCAAGTTTCAACTTGGGATATCCGGCAACAAATGCCTCAACACCCAAACTCTCAATGGCCTCCTCTAACTCTGCCCCTTCACCTAGGGCTGTTTCCAGAGCAGTGTCACCTCTGTCAAGGAGGTCCAGCCCTTCAAGAGCCACAACACCCACTCCAAACATCAGTGGTGTCACCGTTTCAAAGGCAGTGATTGAGGACCTGAAGAAGACAAATGACACCTTAGGTGCTGAGAATATGAGTTTACGGTCAAAGGTACTTCATATATCTTACCTTCTCTACAGAATTGCAAGGGATCTAGCATTTGAGACAAACTAAATCATGAAGTCCCATTTGGCTGACTTGATTTCCTGCAAGTTTCTGCACTGTCAAAGTTGCCCTCAGACATGTTCAGGAGTCATTCTAAAATATACGATTGATTGGAAGCATTTAAATTGGGCACAAGATTCGGGTGCTCATATCTTAAGGGGCTTTGGTGAAATTAACTGCACTTGTACATACCTAGGTTTTCCTGTTATCCTAAAACTCTCTTTGAGTGAACAAGATGAGAAATTTGTGTCTTTCCAACAGGTTGAGAGCCTTTCTGGTCAGCTTCTAAACCAAGAGCAGGAGCTGCAGCGTTTCTCTCAACAACTTCAGAATGCTATTGCAATGGCTACAGAGGAGGCTGTGAAATCTAGAGCAGCCAAAGAAGTTATCAAGTCTCTCACTGCACAGGTGCAGACAGTTCATGTGGATTGTATTTAACACTGATCATGGTTATGTTCATCATCACAAGGTCAATTGAGGATGCATTGCAGTATGACATTCAATACAAGGGTTTTCTGAATTGCAGGAACCTTTACCTTAAAAAGGGATGATGTGTTGTATGTACATATGTGTCTAATTGATCTTATAACCTCCAACTTTTCTCAGTTTTCTGGATCTCCAGAGTTGAATATCAGTACTGCTGCTTCAGAAGTGAATTAGTTTGTCTGTTTTCCACAGTATATTGACTGTCTCTCTTGACTGTGTCTCTTATTGCATGTTGCAGCTCAAAGAATGGGCAGATCGATACCCCATAAGTTCCTCCAGACATGGGAGAACAGCATCTATGTTTGTTGGTCATCTTGATGTGCCAAATGGTAGTCATCTGATGGCAACTACTGACCTGATGCCATCACTGGATGGAGAGGGACCTCAATCAGTGCCTCGCAAGTACAATGTCAGCTCTGTAACCAATAATTTACATGTCTCTGATGCAAATGGCGTTATCAGCCCCCATTCAGTGTCAAGCCCAACTTCAGTCTCTGAATTATACAATTTTGGGAGTCCTTGGTCTGGTTCAAGTCCTCATGGTGTTGCTGGAAGTGATTTTGGGGGGGTCCGAGGCAGGGTACTAGCAGCTATGAGAGTAGCTAATACTAAAGAAGGTGAGAGAAATGGGCTTGAACCAGCACAACCAAATGATGAAGGGGGCAGGACAGTGGGCAGCTCATTCTCATCAGACAATGGAAGAGAACCTGAAACAGAATGGGTAGAACAAGATGAACCTGGTGTTTATATCACCTTGACCACATTGCCAGGTGGAGGAAGAGACTTGAAGCGTGTGCGATTCAGGTAGGATATCAATTTTTTATTCCATTCTCTTCCTCTTGCTTTTCTGGATATTTGAAATGCCCAGTCTATTCTGCTGTCAAAATTCCCAGAGCACACCCCCATGTTAAAGCTCCAATGATGCAGAGTTGGATGCCCTATCACATATCTGAAGCAAGTCTGTTTCCAATGGAAGGTGGTAGCCATTTCTGTCAAACACTGGCCACTTGTATTAACCAGCTGATGTCATGTATCCTGCAGTCGGAAACGTTTCAGTGAAAGGGACGCTGAGCAATGGTGGGTGGAGAATCGTGTAAGAGTGCATGAGCAATATAATGTGCTTGGGGGAATTGACAGGGTCAACAATACAACAGTGCCTTCTTCAGCAGCAGGGATGCCAGGGGGATCAAGGTCCAGGGAGGAGGGAAGGCCTCTCTCTCTTCCTTCCTACATTCCTGTGACCTACTGATACCCTGGTGAATTTAGCCTGCTGCAGTTTTAGCTCTCCCTGAGGGATTTGTAAAAGGGGTTAGATAGATTGTGTTGGTCCTCCCCAAGAACAACATATTCATTTGCAGAGATGGAGTAAAACTCAAAAGAGTTCAAATGCACGACCACATCTGCTGTTGCTGCAACTGCGGTGGCACTACTTTCATAAGCAGACAAGATCTGGGAGGCACCTTCAAAGTGATCAAGAGAATGTTTGGTTGCTGTTTGCCTTTTAATGATAGGCCATTTGAAGTAAGAGAGATGCAGAGACCATCAGCCTAAACGGGAGAAAAAAGTACAGGTCATATCTCTACCCTGGATCTTCAACTTATCGGCTTGTGGGCAAGAGTTGGGGTGAAAAGAGGGAGGTATTCCTAGTGGATAGACATAAGTGTTGCTCCTACTTATTTGTCTGATGGTTTCTCTCCCAGCAGATTTAGGTTGTCTGGTTTGGCTGAAGAGTTCTGGAGCTTCATGACTGCAGACACTAGGGTCTAGTGCTCTCTAATTGTGGTTGCTGGAATGGATTAGGAGGTGGATAAATATAGACGCTGATCATGCCTTTGCAGGGCAAAGTCTTAGAACTCACCATGATAGACTTGTAATATACATGATTTTGGTGTCTGTGAGCATAGCATGTGTAACTCATGCTCTGCATGGAAAATCCAATTGTGGTTTTCTTTGCCCATTCATCCAGTGACCTGCTTTATTGCAGCCTGAAATAAAGTTACCAGCCTTAGACACAGGCATTACCAGGAGGAGACGCAATACGCCTCATAGATAAGTTCTATATTCTTTTTGTTTAGTGATACTAAATTCATGAATTCACTGCCGCAACCCCCCCTCATCTTGAATCTATTTAGGGCTTGTGGTGTCACAATGGGAAACGTGACGAGCACACATCCCATTTATTTGAACAAAAATTTGCTTGAACATCCAGGATCAAGCAAAACATTGACCTTTACTTAGTACTACCTACCTTATGTACCTTACCTACCTTCCCTTAGAAGGTGAACCCACTCTCTAAGCATTGCAATGAAGCAATATATGTTGTGGAATCTTCCTCCAAGGTTTAGCCCATTGGTAACCATTTTAATGCTGAAATCTTCCTCCAAGGTATAACCAACCCATAGGTAACCATTTTAATATGAACCATTTGTAGCTGGTTCTGGCCAGAGTGAGCCAGCACCCACACTCAGTCCCTTCATCTTCTTGAGTGAGACCTCTTAGTGGCTATTTTAAGCCTGAAAAATGTTAGATCTGGACTGAGACCTTGATTCAGTCTAAGCATGGACTGTTTGTATTATTTAGGAGTAATTTAAATGGACATTACAGTTTTTACCCTGGTACCAGGGTGGGGTGCAGGGTCACCCAAGGTGGGTTCCAGTTCCCTAGCTAACCATGGTGGTCAACTCTGCTGCCTTTCTTTACTGCCTACCCACTAGCAACCTACAAGCAGGTTGTTAGTAGGTAGGTAGTAAAAACAGCCCTTTACCTCTATATAAAAACCATCTGTTTACCTGGTAGTTACCTATTTTCCTACCTATCTACCTATATATAGGACCTACTTGTTACAGAATGAGTTACCAAGATGAAACTTGATATTAACTCAGCTGAGGTTCATCCACAATTGAGTCATAATGGCCATCCAGTGGATGGTGTGCTGGTTCACTCTATGCCTGTACATATATGCACAGGAAAATGTCCACTCGACCACAAATAGGTGCTCTGATGGCCATGCTTCTGCTCCACTCAGAGGCCAAAGTGCAGGCCAGGTTGCATATACACTTGGCTCACCAAGTCCGTCAAGAACTGAAACACATTGGTTGAAGGGCAACAAACAAGCCATTGGAGGGTGAAAGTAGATGGCTGAGTGGTGAAGGAACAAGAGCAACCTTGCACATCAACCCTGTCGCTCAGCCTCCACATCAGTCACTGGCCAGGAAGCTTTGTGACCAGGCCTGGCTAAGTGTGAATGTACACCCTTTCTGACCACTTTGTTGGCAATTATTATAGGCAATTCTAAAGTGATGTATGTGTGAATAGGTGGTGATGCCCACTGACGTCTAAGCCAATGTCATTGAAAACTTGCTCCAATGGGTAGTTGAAAAAAGTAGTTGTAGTAGGTGACATGTATAGTGGCCAATTGGAAAATTGAACCGACATGCATCTGCAAGGTGGCAACCAGTGACCAAAGACTGAGATTTTGATGAGGAGCTTTAATTTGGACATGCCCCATTTCAAGCAGCTTCATCTTCATCAACTTCAGATTTTCCATCAGCAAATGGCTCTAGGACAAGTTGCTCAAAGTTAGTAACCAAGATGTCAGAACAGGTCTTGAATCCAAAGACTGAGATTTTGATGAGGAGCTTTAATTTGGACATGCCCCATTTCAAGCAGCTTCATTTGCATCAACTTCAGATTTTCCATCAGCAAATGGCTCTAGGACAAGTTGCTCAAAGTTAGTAACCAAGATGTCAGAACAGGTCTTGAATCATAGACTCAGCATGCAAGATCAATGCAATGTTTTTGCACTTTTCTTCAGTGTGCCTCAGTCTTAAATGTACTCACCCACTACTAACTAGCCACCAATTCCAAAAGTGGCGTCTTGACTTACTACATCAGCATTGAGCCACATTCACCCTAGATTATAAGTACTCACCCACTACTAACTAGCCACCAATTCCAAACGTGGCGTCTTGACTTACTACATCAGCATTGGGCCACATTCACCCTAGATTCATCATATAAAATATTGTTTTGACAAATCTGCACCTTGACATAGAGGGTGGGGCACAGGTTCAAGGAATCCATTTTCTCTTCTGTTACAGAAAGCCACGAGAAACATTCAAAGCCTAAGCATTTCATGCAAAGTACCAGGGTTTCCATTGTTATGATCCTTAGAACTGTCTGGGTCCTGTTGCCTGTTCCAGTGTTGTTTGGGTATATGGGTAAAATAGAGTATCAACTTGGGTATAAGCCTTGGTATTAAATATCATACCTATTTGGAATAAGGTCTAGTAAATACCCGGACTCATATCAGACCAGCCTGGTCTTCACATTTGCTATACCTTGATTCATAATAGACCAGTCTGGTCTTGGCATCCACTATGTTGTGACTAGTATTCAGACTTAAGGTTTGTTTGGTGTTACAGCTAGGTCTTGGGAATTGCCTCTACTACTTGGGAGCTTGTTTTCTAGTGCACATCTGGGTCTTGAGTATTTCTCAGTAGTGTTAGGTCATTAGTAATGTGTAACAAGTAATGACAAAGGGGGTGGAGCTGCAAAGTGTTGTACCCCGAGTAAAACAAGATTGTCATTGGGCTTATTGAGAAGCTGGACATTTAAAGTGTTGGCCATGTTTAAAGTTTGGAATTTTTTAATTTTCGCAAAGACATACTAGGACCAGGGTTGATATATGAGTAAAATCTCAATGCCCTTATGACACTGGCCTGTTCCCATTTCTAATAGGTTACCGCCCAACACTGGTTGACAAATACCTCCCAGACTCCCAACAGTCTCCTTCGGAGTTTCAGTTATTTTTCAGCACTCAAGTTTCAAAGTTCTATTACAAGTCCAGGTCGAATATTTTCTCGTGTCAATTGAATTTTTGGACATTGTGCTTTGGACATTTGGATTTCAGCATGTGTTGAGAAAGCTCCTTTAAATTGCACAACTTTCTTTTAGGTCAAATTATTCCTAAGATGGGAATCATTGAAATTTCACAAAATGGCACAGGTAGTTTAAGAGCTCATATATTTACTGGGTTTTCAGAAACTATTTAATCAAATGTTTAGAAGGAAGAGGCACCTACTCAAATTCAAATGAAAATCCAATTTGCTTTCATTAGAGCATTTTGCTCATTTGGAAGCATCCCTGTTTCTGTATGTCCAAATGGGTTTACACTGCATTGCAGGCTGCTTCTTTGAATCAAAGACATGCATGCTGGGTTGCCTGATACACAGCACTTTAGAATCTACTCAAGGAGAAGAATGAATTACCCTAAGTCCCTGAAAAATTTATGTACACAATTGTAAAGGCACCAAAGGACTTAGCTTGTATCCTGCAACTGGACCATTCATCTACTCTGGTTCATGGTCCAGGTTACTATAAGAGGCCAGCAACACTTGGTCTCTTCTCCAATGGTCTTCTTTTTTCCTCACTACAGTCTCCACCATCAAGATACATGCGCTTAAGGTGCTCCCTTTGGAACTCTAGGGCAATTTTTCCGCAGGGCTGGTCTTTGGCACTAGTGGAGCATATGGGACTGGGCTGGGAGGTATCACCACACACAACCACCATTGTTATCTCCACCAAGTCACCCATCCTCAGCTTCTGTTGGAAAGTGTTGACAAATTGATGGTTCACTTTAACCCTCGCTTCCCTTCGACTCAGTCTTCTTGATGAAACTGCTAGAGAATCCATATCTGACCTTCTGGTTGAAACAAGGTCAGCAACAGTCGAACCTGGAGGCAGTTCCTGCACAACCATCTGCAAACAAACCAGGCTCCAGTGTTAGCACAAATGTTTTAGGAGACTGAGCTTTCTAAAGAAATTGGAAGTAGAGTTCACACTCTGCTACTCTTTCAAAGGGCACTAAACACAAAAACATAAACAAATGTCATTACATGTTGACTTACATTTTCATTTTCAACCTTGATGATAAGCAGTGGTTCAATCACACTGAGTTGAGGTCCATAGCACACTGAAGCATAAGGGCAATCACTAGTGTGTGTGGGAAAGGGACATGGTGGTCTCAAATCTGCTCTTAAGGGTGATAACCGCATCTTGGTGTCCAAAATCTCACTATGCCATGTTAACACCCATCTAGCCCACTCAACCCGTTCAAGGATGAACGCTGAGTGCTTGCTGTTGTCCTCTTTGTATCTCCAATGAGCTGCCAATCCAAACTCTGCCTGGTGATGCATTGCCACTGTTCTTATTTGGACCTCCAAGGGATACCCATCATCTCCCCTCACAACTGTGTGTAGTGATTGATACCTGCAAGTTCGCATAATTGTATCAACGGTACTGCCAGAAACTGGTCTACAGACAAAGCTGCTGCCTAGCAATTGCAGCACTGGAGAAAACCCACCAAGACCATGTAGGTAGCCTGACTTACCCATTAGGCTTTGGCATAATTATGTAATCCTTGCACGTTCCTGGAATGTGCAGCCAGAGTTTGTGTACAATGCCTAAAGCATCATAACAACTTTTCTCATCCTGAACAATAAGGCGCAGCCCTCGGACATCAAATATTTCCTCGATGCTTCGTCCCTTTCTGCAAAGTGTGGTGCACATGTTGAGAATCCAGCAGGACAGACATCCTCACAGCAAACTATCACTTCAACAACACAGAGATAGGACCTAAGATAGAAACTCCTGTTCTTATGACTGTACACTGATAAGCAACAACATGCACACCTAGTCATTTTCTTGTAGATGCTGTACAGATTCTTGGGTCTTCCACTGAGGTCTGTAAACTGAACTCCATGCGACCGCAAAGCTTCATCTAGCTGATGAATTGAAGACATCACTATTCCCTCCCGACAGCAACTAAAGAGTCTGGTTGCCAACTCCTTATGCTCATCAGGCTTCAGATGCTTGAAGCAGAGATCTTCCAATTCAGCTTTCCAGCTCCAAACACCTAACCGGTTAGCCAAAGGTGCAAAGATTTCAAGGGTCTCATTTGCAATCTGGAGTTGCTTTCGAAATGATAGGGCTGCAAGAGTTCTCATGTTATGCAGCCTATCAGCAAGCTTGATGAGCACTACACGAACATCAACCATTGATAGTATCATTGTTCGCAATCTGTCAGCTTCCAGTGGGTCACAGACTGTTTTGTTGTCCCGGGCGAGTTGACTGAATTCACTTAATCTTGAAACCTGGTGGAAGATTTTACCCATGCAATCAATATTCCACGCAGGCAAGAAAGCCTAAGAAGATCATTATGTAGATCACTCAACTCAGTCCAAAAAATGCTGTGACCTTATACTAGCCTCTTTACAGAAGAACCACAATGCATCTTCTGACAAAGAAACAACAGAATCTATCCGATCAACAGCCTGTACAAATCACAGAAGAGTCCAAAGGGCCATCAACTACTTACCCCTAGGACCATGTCAGCTACATCGTCCCCCATGGCACCCCGCAATAACTGTGGACTCAAATTTGAATCATCAACAGCATCATGCAATAACCCTGCAGCTACCAGAGCACTACCCGCCCCAGTTGTGGCCAAAATCAAAGCAGTTTCCACACAATGCGTAAGATATAGGTCTCCATTTCGCCGAAACTGCACCCATCCAAATACATCACAGCCTCTCGTAAAACATAGCACAAGAGGGATTTACAGGTGTTGTAAGACATCTTTCAATACCATGGCTATTGAGAGAGGACATCTGCAGCCACTGCAGATACAAGAAACAACCCTAAACAACTGCGAGAGAGAGAGAGAGAGACAGAGACAGAGACAGAGAGAGAAATGTAAACCTCCAAAGAAGAAGCAGAGATACATGTATGTAGAAACATTGGGGGGAAGGTTTTCTTACTTGTCCCTTATGAGAATCTTCTGCTAGTCTGTAGGCCTTCACAACACATGGATCGCAGAAGACCCTGTGCTGCGCCTGTGCACTTTCCAACAACAAAAGCTTTGTTGTTGCAGATGGAGGGAGTAGTCGTAGTTTGGAATCACAAACTTCCACAGCAGCAGCAGCAGCAGCAGCAGCAGCATGAGAAGGAGTTGAAGAAGAAGAAGTTGATAATCCATTGAACTCCTCAACAAACTGCAAAACTTTCTCTCTCGCGGCGTCTGCATTCCTCATCTCGAACCCCACCACACAACTTGTTGCGAAATGCGATCCGGAGTCATCAGAAGAGAAAGCGTACTTTCTTCTTCGCATGTTGTTTGTCGTAGAAAACATGGTGGAAAGCCCGGCTCCTCCTGCCTGCAATAGTGCTTTTGACGACTGGTGATGTGCGTGTGGTGGTGTATGCAAATCCACGTCCTTCGTGGCCATGGCTGTCTTGCTGCTGGTTGCATTTTGGATATGCCATGTGGTAGGAGGAGAGCTCGAATAGATAGCCATGGATCCCACCATATGGATACCACCAAGACACCTTCTCGCAAGTTCCAATTGGAGCACGCACAATACCCGGTCTGCAGCAGTCTCTGCTGAACTGCGTTGTTCTTTGATGCGGCTGTTGCCCACCCCTCCGTCCCCTCCCTTCCCCTCCCCCACTGGGGTTTCTCTGAACTGCGTTGCACAAGAACGATCCCGCAAATTGACGCCCGTTCCGCTGAAAACCTTCCAAAGCTCGCAAAACAAATCACAATTCTCAACAATAGAACTCGAGTTCCAAATTACACCTCTCTCGCTGCTCCCAATTTCGTTAGCATCTTCTCGTCACGGATCAGATCGACTTGTAGTAGTAGAGTCGTCCCCACTCATCGTCAAGACAGCGATCCATATTGACGTCAAGGGCAATCTTCCTCCTCCAGAGCAAAGCAAGGAAAACAGACTGCCGCTTCCACAGCCCCACAGGAAGCAAAAACAAGACAGAAACCAATGCACAGCGAGGGAGAGAGAGAGAGAGAATCGAAGAAATGAGAGCTTGGAGCCGAATCACTGCGATCGTTCCTTCTTCTTCTTCTGCTTCTTCTTCTTCTTCACGCGTAGGTATCGTGTTAGTTGAAGAGTCCAATGTTTTTCCTGCACTTGTCTTTTTCGGGGCTGCCTCGCGCAAGTTGCACGTCTCTCCAAAACACCCGACATGGGCTAGCCCTGGGAGGCGCAGCGGGGCAAGATCCCCAAGATCCCCGGAGGTGGAAACAAACAGATTCCGCCGGGGAGGCCGGGGGGCCGCCAAAACACAAACAAACCAAAACAACACGCTTACAGGCGCCACCGTGCGACTAGGTACTTCGAACGGCATGGCATGCGGTTGACATTCGTGTGGCTCGTCATGTCACGTGTTTGACGACTGACTGCGCAGTCCCGGTGGCCGTGCGCACGTACACTTGGGAGGCGGAGTAATTGGAACGCACACCACAGTTAGTTTTTTTCTTTCCATTTTTTGGGCCCAATTTTGTGATGTTGCCACACTGGGTGGTCATCCACAAGGAGATTTGGCTATAGACTAGCTATGAAACTAGAAATATAAAATCCTTTTATATATTGGGTACTTTCTTGAACAATATGTAGAAATATGGCTATTTTTTAAGAAATATTTTTTTCTATTTTTTTCCATTTAAAAAAAAGAAAAATATTTGACAGAATGTTTTTAAAAAGAAATTCTCCAAAAAAAACCCGCTGATGCCCATGGTCCTCTGTTCAGGGCAGTCTTGTTTTGGCTGATTCAATATATATTCGCTAAAATCTAGTGCTTTATGAGATTTTCAATGGCCAAAATTCGATCAAAACTTTAAGAAAAATAGACAGATTTGTTATTCATGGTTCAAGTAAGGTAGCCAAAAATAAATATAGAAGGATTCTTAAAAATTTTACTTTCTAAATTAGCTTTAAACCAAATTTGGGTAAATCTTCCTGCGAATCATCGCCACTTTGGCTACATAAAAAAAATCGACCCCCCACCCCCCCCCAAAGAAAAAAAAAGCAGCTTAACCTGCCGAGGAGTGTGTCAATCAATGGTCGTGGTATTGATCAATCGTCGCACAGACAGACCAACAGGTTCTCGACACCAACCGGAGACTGCGCACCAATCACGCAGCATGGTACGACGAGCGAGCGAGCGAGCGAGCGTTGGAACACAAATTCTGTGCGGGCGCGTAGCCTGCGGAACCGTGGTGCCGAAGAAAACATGAACTTTTTCCGACGCTGTAGACTTATTAGACTTCCTGGGTAGAAGTCCTGCCCTGCGTGCCTGCCTCCGTGCTGGTTTGTCGGATTTTGTGGCTGGTCAGTGTATGCTGTGCGCACTGTGGTGCCGACTCGTGTCGTTGTCGTGATTGTTCGCACGCACATGCTGTGTCAGCTCGACGAACACTGGACAGCCAGAATCGACTGAAATGAAGACAGGTTCACCTTATTTTCAACGGAGGAAGTTCAATGGACTTTGTACATGTGGAGCCTGAAGCAACCAACTTTTTTCTCTCTCTCTCTCTCTCTCTCGTCCTAGGCGATTCCAGCCTTCTCTAGGTAACTAGGTTCTTTGGGCGGTTCTTTAAAATTCCCAAAGGAGTCATATCCAGTATTACTTGCATATGAAAGGACCCCGACATTTCCAAAATTTCAAAAAAATTATTAGGTTGGCTGTTACCAAACCTGGTCTCTTTTAGCCCATCCAACACTTGCCCTAATTTCTCTTTGTTGAAATCTGTACATTAGAAACCATAAGAGCCTGCACACTCCGTGCAGGACATCATAAAACAAGGAATGCATTGCACTGTTTTGTGTAGGGTAAAAGCCAAGGCCGTGGACATTACTGGAATAAGGGCCTGCTTAATGTGCAGTCGAGGCCAGCCCAATTCCAGTAATGCCCACTACTGAGGGTATTACACAGCATAGAAATCAACTGATTTATAAAAGTAAAACTCTTGTGATACCCGCCGGATATCGTGGGGAAAAGGTGAAAAATTGATGCTATGTAAGTGTGCAGTCACATACACTACAAATCTGGCTTAGGTTTTTTCTACCAGTGTTTGCCAGTCATTGCTTTTTGACTCGGTTATGAACTTGGATTCGGTTCCAGGTAGGAATTAACCTACCTGTTGGATCTAGGTATTTTTAATACCCGGGTACAAACCTACCACACTGGTATTAGAAAAGTTGATACCCATACATATTTCGCCGGCAGGGTATTACTTTCATAAAAAGTAATACTCTACCTACATGTTGGCTGGGACATGTAAAAGTTACCCCAGGTCGGTTATTAATTCTACAGTCATCATTTTTTTCATCCAAAGATTTGTCATGCATTTCTACATTCATCATTTTTTCATCCAAAGATTTGTCATGCATTTATGTCATCAAATTCTCAAACCCCAAATGTTCTTGGTGTGTCTCCTTCATTTTGGGGGCCTCTTCTTTCTTCACTTTGGCAATGCCCTTTTGAGAAGGAACCATGATAATTGATTGCTCCTTTCAAAGCAATGTCTCATCTCCATTCCTTCAATGTTATTGTGACTATAGATTGAATGAGCAAAAGGACAAGGTTGGAGCGCAAGGAGTTGTGTGGAGATTTGATCACTTTGAATGTGTTCTCAACAATTACATTGACCTCTAGTGTGCGATGGTTGATCCTCTAGTTTGTTGTGAATTTGTGCTCATCTACTTTTTTTCAATATGCCATTATATGTTTTGAAGCAATCCTGAAATGGAGAAAGGTTTTGGGAAAATTGACCAAAATGCTAAAGTTTATAGCAAAATTTTGCAAGTTGTTTGAGTGTTTTAATTTAGCTTGAAAAAAGCTCAATTTTTCATTTTTTCTTTTCATTTTAACTTTTAAATGGGTTTAAGGTACTAGTTTGTTGCAAAACCTTTGAATGTGGCAAGTTGAACATATAACCACATTTTGCCTTTTTGTTTATACTTAAGGCCACTTTAGACAAGGTTCAAGGAGCAAGGTCCAATGAAATTGAACATTCTTATTGGTCAAGAATCTCAAATTAGTTCCAAGGCCTTTAGATGAAGGTCTGGGACCAAAACAAATCAAATTGTGATTTAGCCTACATGGTGTCATCTTGGAAGGAAAACCAATTGGCCCAAACAAGAAAAAAAAAAAAAAAAAATTAAAAAAACCTCATGATTTGGAGAACCAAATTGTAAGTCAAGTTCAAGGTTGCTCATTTCTTTGTTTTTTCTTTTTTTTTCATTTTTTTTTTACCCTTCCTGCTCAAATTATGTGAGAATGGAAATCATGCTATGGATTGAGGACATTGTTCAAAACACAACAATTCTCACATTTTTTACCAATTAAAAAATTGACATGGTTGGTTTTGAAGATCCTTATAAGGTGGTTGCTAGAAGGAATGCATTTTTAGCCTTTTCAAGTGCATGAGATGGAGATGAGACAGAATGTGGGGCAGAAAGTGAAGGGTTGAAGTTCATTTATTGTGTGATAAAAGTAAAAGACAAAAATAGAAAAAATAGAAAAAATAGAAAAAATCATGAAAGAAAATAATAAGAACAAAGAGAAAACCAAAGGTTAACCTAATCTTCTCGCATGTCAATAATATATTTTTGATATATTGGACCTTGGAATTGGACCCTAAGCGTTTAGACACACTTGTTGTACCTTATGAAAAAATGTTTTTTTAGCCTGAAAAAGGGTCCAATTCAAGGTTCAATTTACTTCAAATTGGTCCTTGGGCATTTGGTCCTTGAACCCTTGTTTAAAGTGACCCTTAAAATCAACAAAAAGTTCTCAACAACCATTTTTCCAATCCCAACTTTAAAGTGCAATGGTGTTTAAGAATTTTGATTTGCATTTTTTTCATGTAAGTTCAGAAAAAAAATTTACAAAAATTAAAACACACCTGTCTGTATGTGAAAATCTGAAATTTTTTTAATAACCGGCCAGAGGGATACTGAAAAGAAATCCATAACCGGTTCGTGGAACGTTTTTGGCCCTAAACCCTAAACCCTAAATTTTTATTTTTTTTAATGCCTTCTTTGTGTCTATGGCAATGTAAATTCTCAAAAAGGTCGTGGAAAATAAATGTGTCTGGGGATATTTTTGTGCTAAGTGCATTATAGACATCTTAAATTAAGGAGTGCCCCCCACCTTTGGGGCTGCCTTTATACATGACAACCTACGGTTGTGTGGGTTATTTAACCTTTAATCGACATTTACCAAAACTCTCACACTCCAAAAAAAAAAATGGAAGAGCACTCACAAACATGCTAACAAGTCAAATAAAATGTTAGATTTCAAAGAATTCAGCTTGGCGATGTTGTGGAGGGCTTCAAGTTTTATGTTTCATGGGGGGAAAAAAAACAAACATTTTGATGAGAAATGAAAAATTGATGCCGTTGAATCTTTGAAGTTTTTTTAAATTTTTGGGCAGTTTTTCAAAACTGCAAGTGTTTGCAAACCTAGATTGATATGTCATGCTCCAATTTTTGTGAAAATTTATGACATTATTGGGGGATGCATATGAGTCATGTGAAAAAAGAATTGTCCACAAAAAGAGTTGAAATGAATGTATAATGAATGGTCAAAATTGACCATCCAAGGTGTTTCTATAAAAAAAAAAAAAATGTTGGGTGGTTCTAGTTCTTACATCACGTTATGAAAACTTGATCAATTTTCATATATATGTATATGGGCTGATCAAGGTATCAATTTTTTTAATTTTCCCAAACTCACTTAGTTTTCAAATAAGGTGGCTCTTTACATATACAATATCAGTCAATTTTCACAACCCAATCATTAGAAATTTCACTAATTAAAATGAAATTTAAGCATTCATTGATTAATCATTTATTTAGTTTATTAATTAAAAATTTTAAGATCATTAAAAAATAGATGAAAACTTGTAAGTTGTAATTATTTTTTTAATTCAAAATTTTAAACTCCATAACTTCATCCCTTTGAAAAGCTCCTTTAAACTCCTTTAAGTCCTCTAAATCTGCATCATTCTCAATTAAACCTACCAAACTAAAAGGAGCTCTAAAACCTATCCTAAGATCATTAGGTTAATTTTTGTTAACAAAGATCAATTTATCCAAATTTTTAATTTGTAAATGACATCTCCTAATACTAGTAAGGATTACAATGAAAGGAAAAAACCTCTCTATCTCAATTTGGGATCTAACTATTTCCCAAGATTTTTCTAACATTGAAACCGATTGTAGGTAAGCATGATGTACATGCTTGTGTATTCATCATGGATATGTTTGTAAATTGCATTTGTACAAGCTACATTAAAACATGCATCCATCAAGCATTGAACCCAAGACCTCATGGTAACACATTGAGGTCTTAACCACCAAACCATTTCAACATATTATTAATGAAGATGAAAAAATTTAACTTTATCATTTTTGGCATGAAATTGTTTAGAAAATTCAAACTTTAACATACATTTTCTTTTGCAAAATTTATTTAAATGCTACAAATGAAAAGATGATCTTGAAATTTATTCAATAATGTATTCAAAAAAAATATTATAATTTATAAAAATTAAATTTACGATGATAAAAAATAACTTAAAATAAGATTTCATGAATAAATCAACAACTATTTTTTAATTTAAATTGATCTAAAATCTTTATAAATTCAATGTAAATTCAAAAGTGCATTTATTAAGTTTTTTATTAAAAAAATCATTACATAAAATATGTCAATTTTTTGAAGAATTGCAAGCTTTTATTTTCCCCAATATGGTTAAGTATAAATTTATTTCTTAACTTTTATGTTGTTGTTAAAATGGTAATCATCCATAAGAAGATGACCACATTTGATAATAGACAAATTGTGTAATTCTAAACTTGTTTAAATCTTTCAATCTTATGGTTCTTATGATATTTTAGAAAAATTAACAATATATATTTTAAATTTGGAGCAAAAAATATTTCTTTCAAGAAAATCATTTTTTGATGTTGTTGCCCCCCTAAATTGGCAAAAATTAGGCATAAGAAAAAAAAATCATTAAGTAATAAATATAACCATTTAATTATCAAGACCAAATACATTAATATTAATAATTAATTCCACACTTTTGAAAAAAATCACAACATATATATATGATGTAAGAATATATTTTACATTTGTTTTTTTTGTAAAAGGGAACACAATTTAATTTCGTGAAATTTTGGGTTTAAATAGTGGATTAACCCCTTGTTCCCCCAACCAACATTCTTTTTTGGTTTTGAATTTTCATAAGTTCACAATTCTTGTTCAGAAAAACTGGAAAAAAGTAGAGAAAATTCGAAGGAAAATGTAAACAACAAAAAATGGGATCAAAAATTTGAAAACAATTATTACTCCTAATGAATAAAAATATGAGATTAATGCTAATAATTCAAACTTAAACACATGAACAATTCCAACATCAAATTTATTAGAAAACATTTAAGTTCAAATTTTAAAATCATCATAAACATTATCCATTTTTTTTGAAATTTAAAAATAAATATTAATGATATCACCAATTTTTATTTTTTTGTGGTAAATTTCCACCATTTTGCAAACATAAGAAAATCCATCAACATTCACAAAGGATTTTTTTTCTTTTAAATGATATAATTCTACAATGGGTTTAGGACTTATAATCAAAATATAAAAATATTTCAATCAATAATATATTCAAAAAAATGACAATACACTCAAATTAAATTTTAAAGGTTAAAAAAAAGTTGCAATTGCATGTCATGCATAAATCTACAAATTTCTTTTTTGTTTAAATTGACCTATAATCTTTGTCAATTCAATGTCAATTCAACAATGCATTCATTAAGTCTTTTACAATTTTATTTTAAATACATAAAATATATTTGAATTTTTGTAAAATTGCTAGTTTTTATTACTAATATGAATAGGTACAATTATTTATTTATTTTTGCAATGTTGTGAAAATGGTAGTCATCCATAAAAAAATTGCCACATTTGGTTATAAATAAGTTGTGTAGTTCGAAATTTGTTTAAATCCTTCAATATTATGGCTACTTACCATAGTTTATTATAAAACAATTGATAGTATATATTAAAAATTTGACAAGAAAAATTCTTTAAAAAAAAATCCTTTCTCAATGTTGGTGCCCCTTTAAATTGGCAAAAATTGGCCACAAGAAGAAACATCGATTAAATATTGAATATAACCATTTAATTATCAAAACCATATTGGTTTAGCAAAATGAGTCATACACTAATATAAATAATTAATTACATCAATTTTTTAAAAAATAAACAGTTATATATATATATTTCTAATGATGTAAGAATATATTTACATTTTTTTCCTTTTCAAAAGTAAAAACATTTAAGTTGCTGAAATTTTTTGTTTAAATAATTGGATAACACCCGGGCCCCCCCCCCCTTTTTCCTACACCCCCCCCCCCCCACCACAAAACTTTTTATTCTTTTCAGCATTACTTCTTTGTATATAAGGTTCAAGTAAATAGTTTGTA
>Ga0116227_10003408_pt1 | contig 35316 bp, 28 predicted proteins | sample S1TSphgellanicum_FD_89693 | JGI IMG/M metagenome (GOLD analysis project Ga0116227, IMG submission 89693) | Host-associated microbial communities from peat moss isolated from Minnesota, USA - S1T2_Fb - Sphagnum magellanicum MG | ecosystem: Host-associated > Plants > Peat moss > Unclassified...
AGGCGGTCTTATACGAGATCCCCTGGCGCTGTGCCCACTCGGCCAATTTCACAAGAGAACAATATCATACGAACGTACGTTTGTCCATAAGATGCCATCAAGCCGGGAGCAGTTGCGAACCCTACGAGGTGGCTCACATAGGGAATCTGCGTCGACTTGCGCTCTTGATCGTGATGGTAGAACTCCCCGCCGACCGGCTTTTGTGTTGCCTGCGCCCTTGGCGTGCTGGGGCTCTCGCAGCGGGAAGCCGCGGTGAGAGCGCTCCAAACCTCAGGCGTGTCCGCCGCCAGAGCCTGCGAGCTGCAGTTATCCGCTGCCTAAATCGTCACCTCAGCGAACCGGTGCTTGCGCTAAAGCCCGCGAGCCAGCGCTTTGAGCAACGCGTCGCCGTGCGGGCTGCCGAAACCGGTCACGAGGTCGAACCCGCGAACCGCAAAGTACCTGCCGTTGTAGCCGCTGATCTCATCGTGAAAGACGTCCGAATGGGTAGAACTACCGCCGAGCTCGTAGAGCGCCGGGTTCAGATATCCGACCGGCGGCCGATTCAACGCGGAGGCTAACTGATTTGCGAGAGCAACGTAGCCCGCCCAGAGCGGCGCGGCATAACTCGTGCCGCCGTTCCCGGTATAGCACTTGCCGTCGTAGCAACTGAAGTTATCCGTTTTTGCATCACCTGCGATATCGGGGACGTTGCGAACTTTGCGCGAGCCCATGTTTCTTTGGTTGACGAACGGAGCTTGATACGCGGGCAAGGGGATGTGGTCCGGAGACGGGCCGCCGCCGCTGTAGTACCAGCCGGTTTCGGCTTCCCAAGCGCCGCCGGGACCGGTTGTCGTCAAATCCGTTCCGCCGACCGCGGTCGACATTTGCTCGTCGGCCGGCCACACGCCGCCTTTTGCGAGTTGATAGCCGTAATCGCCGGTCGCAACCAAAAAGCTCTGCCCCTGCGCGGCAAATTCCTCGAGAATCGGATTGATCTCGACCTCATCCGGGGACCAGCCCCAGGAGCAACTGAGCTGTTTACTCGTATCGTCGCTCGCCATCTGATTCAAGATCGAAACGTCGTTGCGGCCGACGTACACGACGAGTTGTTTGAGGCCGGGGGCCATGGAAAGCGCTTCTTCCATATCGAGCACCTGCTCGGCATCGTCGCACGGGAGCCGGCATCCCAGGCTCGCGCCGTTGACCGATACGCCGACGACCGGAACCGTGCTGGTCTGGCCGACCGCCGTAAAATAAGCCGAAACGTCGTCGATGTTGTAGCCCGCGTACTCGAAGAGGCCCAGCGACTGCCCCGTGCCCGTTAGGGCGGTGCCGCCGTAATACGCGGCGCGCACGTCGCTTCCGATGAAGTTGCCGCCGGGACCGGAGCCGGTCGGCGGCGCCGACGCACTCGCCGCGGGTTCCGGGCCCCGCACGAAATGTGACGACGGCAGCGCATAGTCGTCGAGACCGGAAATGTGGAGAACCGGCACGCCGAGCGCGAGCGCCGGTTCGCGATCGGGCGCGAAGAAGGTCCGCGCCTCGGACGGATGCCGGTAGATGCCGATTTTGACATGGAACGCGCGTTCCACCGCGGCAACGGTGCCGTCCACATCCAGCACGAGCCGATTCGCCGCCAATCCGTGCACGCGCAAACCGCTTGCCGACGCAAAGCGGACGAGCGTTTCGTAATCGGCTGCGGCCGGCCCGAAGGCCGCCGCGAACTGCGGAACGGTTAGATAGTGACGGTAGAGCGGACTCGCAGAATCGTAGATTTCGTCGAGGAGCCCAGGCAGGCGGTCTCCGTTCCGAAGCGGCAACTCGATCGCGAGTTCCATGGGCAGCGACGGCGCGGCGTACCGAACGAACGCCGCCGAGCCGTCCGACACGGCTGCGGGAACGTGCGCCGTTAGGGCCGGCCGCAAAGCGGTGCCGCGTAGGGAAGATGCACCCGCGGCGTGGGCGCCGGCGCAGAATCCAACGGCCGCCGCGAGCGCGGCAAAAAATCGAATTTTCACAAGTGTCGGCCACGGTTGCACGGCGACCTTGCGATCACCTACGACATAACAGCGAGGTCGCAATGCGACCGCCGCGTTGCCTCACTGAACTCCGCGTTATTTAGGGTGCGATCGCCGATGCCGCCAAATGCGCTCCGTCGATCGTTCCGCGCAGAGATGCCACGGCTTCGGTTTGAAGATCGTTCCAGGCAATGGATAGCGCGCCGCTGTGACCGTCGGTCGTTGCGAAGCGAACGTCGCCCGCGATTTGCCCGCTGAGCTGGTTCCACCTCACCCGGCCGCTGACGGCCAGGTTGCAGGCCCAACGCTCGGCGTGCAGATCGAGATCGTAGCCGAGCGGCGTCGAGGTCACCTCGAAACCACCGCCGCGCAGGCCGCTCTCGTGTCCCGACTCGGTGATGTAGTACCGCGCCACTGCATCGCCGACGGTCTGGGACACCGCGGCTGCTAGAACCAAACCCTTCGCGCCCGCGGCATTGCCGCGTTCCGCAATCGCTGGCGCGGTCCGCGCGTAATCGACGACGAACGCGGGGACGGTTCGGATCGGGCGGATGCGCGGCACGCAGCTCGTGTCGCCGGGGTTGCCGCCCGAAGCGATGAAGTTGCGGACGATGGGCCCGATACAGTGGGAGAGATCTTCACCGTCGGGCGGCACGAAATAACCCGCATCGCCGATCGCCGATTCGTGCACGAGATTCGTCGTCTCGATAAAGGTCGCGTTCGGGAAGAGACGCGCGGTCGCCATGCCTTCACTTGGCGAGGTGACGGTGTCGAGTTCGCCCGAGAACACGAGCACGGGCGTCGATGGGAACTTCGCGCCCGCCGGAACCGGAGCTGCCGGCGGAACGCCCGGAGCCGGTCGCGGCCACGTTAAACACGTGTCGAACTCTTCGGCGTCCATCTGACTGAAGACCGCATCGTCGATCGTAAACGGTGCGAAAGCGAAGGGTGCATTCGCCCGGAGCTTCGCGAGCGACGCGCGGTACTCGGAGAGGCGCTGCGCGAACGGCGCGTACTGATTGAAGTTCGCCCCATATTCGGCACACTGTACCGCATCGGCGAGGCCCACGCTAAAAGATTTGTAACTTCCGCCACCCGAATAACTGTCGCGCGCTTCCGCGATCAAGCGTAGCAGCGGGAGCGGATCCCGTTGCTTGAGGAGAGCCCGCGCGGCGGCATCAAGATCGCGCCAGGTCGTCGGGGCGTTGCCGGCATTGGCGATAACGAGGAACAGTCCGGCCGGATCGGCCGTGACGGTCAACGGTTCGCCGCTTGCGCCGGGCGCGACGCCGGTGACCGGATGAGCGCGCAGTGCGCCGAGCAACACGTCGAAACGCGCGTCGGCGCTTCCCCCGAAACCCCGGCACGACGAAGACCGCGCGCAGACGATGTCCATCGCGGCCTGGCCGTGATTGACCTCCGAATTCGAATTGTCGCCCAGCACCGGATAGGCGCTGTCGAGCACGATCGTTCGCAAGAGCCCGGGATGCCGCACCGCGAGCACTTCGCCAAACCACGTGCCGTAACTATCGCCGTAATAGTCCGCATGCGCGAAATCCAAAGCCGCGAGCACGGCCGCGACGTCGTCGGCAGCATCGGCCGAGCGATAGTACCACGCACTCGCGCCTAACTGTTTGCCGCAGGCGGCCACATCGCTCGCGTCGGGCAGATAGGCCTTTTGCAGCGCCGGGCAATCGATTGCCGAGGAACGTCCGGTGCCGCGCTTATCGACGAGCAGGATGTCGCGCCCGGTGCGCAGCGGATCGAGCATGCGCACGTAGCCGTCCCGCGAGCCGGTCGTGGAATAGCCCGGGCCGCCCTCCTGCGCGAGGATCACCCCGGTGGACGGGCCGGAAGCGGTATGGGGGTAGAATTCAAAGCCGACCGTGATCGTGCCGGGAAGATGTCCGCTCCGGTCGAGCGGCTGCACGATTGTCCCGCAGTAGCCATTGTATTGGTCGATGCAATGAGTCAGCGTTAGCGAACCGACTTTGATATCCGAGTTACCCTCGGCAGCCAACGGGGCAGCGTTAACGACGGCCCCAACAAGAAGCAGCGCGAGGAGTTCCCGGAGCAAAGCGGTCCCTTTCCTTACAGGCGCGTTTTTTCTTTGAGGCGCGCGGTGAAGCGGTCCCTACGATACGAACGGGAAGGGCACCTCGTCGTCGCTCTAGTGGAGAGCCGCGAGGTGATCTTGCAGGCCGATGCCGTAGGCGGTGGGCGTGCCGTTATAGTTGGTGATGAGGCCGGGGCCGCTATTGCACGCGAAGTCGGTGTTCCAGGCCCACCCAAGATAGCCGGTTTTGTGAGCGTCGAACCACGCCATCAGTGGGTCGATGAAACCGTGCGCGCAATCGTTCTCCCCGATTTCGCCCGGGATGACGGGTACTTTCGCGGCGACCGGCGCGATCGTGTTGTCGTAGCATGTCGTGTTGTCACACGTATTAAAATTATACACGTGAACGCTGGCCGCGAGGTTGCCGGCCGGATCCGTGGGCTCGTGCGCGAGCCACTGCGAAAGATCGTTTGAATAGGCAAGCCCGCCCGCCATCACGATGTTCTTTGCGCCCGTAGAGCGCACGGCGCGAATGAGCGTATTCATGCCGGCCACGTCGAACGAGGTTCCGCAGGCGCTAGCCGTGCCGCCATTAAGCCAGCACGCCCACGAAGTCAAGTACGGCTCGTTGTATAAATCGAAGATGACCGAGAGGTTTCCCTTGAACGTCGATGCCACGGACTTCCAAAACGCCGGAGCGTGCCCGGCATCGGCCATCGGTTCCTGGCCGGTCGCCAATTGCGTGCCCGGTGCATTCCAGTGCAGATCGAGAATCGCCGCCAATCCGTTTGTATTGAGCAAACTAACATATGCTTTGATGGCGTTGATGTAGTTCGTTCCGGCGTACTGGCTATTGACGCCATTAATTGCTAGCCAACAATCTTCGTTGAGCGGAACGCGAACGACACTGGTGTGCCAGGACGCGATGGCAGCCACCGACGTTTGGTCGTTCGGGCCGTCGAAGATTCCAAAGTTTTGGACGCAGGCGTATTCCGTGCCCGAACGGTCGACTCCGCGCGGGATGAATTGCTTCCCGGCCGCATTTCTAATCTGATTGTTGACGACGTGAAGGCCGTGTATGCCTTGCGTCGCCGGCAAGAATTGCGCGGAAAGCAGGGTGGCGGGTGACTGCGCGATGCTTTGGGGGATCGCCCGCGCGGCGCCGAGGGCGGAGGCCGATGTTTGGCCGGCGCCGCAACCCGCGAGTGACGTTCCCAAAAGTGCGATAGCGACGACGGGTAAAGCGCGGAATATCATCTGGAGTGGAACCTTTCGTGCGCTCGGTGGCGAGCGCGACTCCGAACACCGCGTGATTCCGACGCAAATGACGAACTCCCTCATCGACGCGGTTGGCCCTGCGATCGCAGGAGTGGCGCTTTTTCGGCGCGGTCGACGAGATCGGGCATTCCGAGCCTCTTGCAGTAGGCGGCAAATCCTGCGGTTGGGCCATGCCACTCCAACTCGCCGACATCAGTGAAGAGGGGCGCATCGGTCCGGAGCGTTGCCAGCGTCTTGAATAACAGCGCGAGGTCTTGACGTTCGCCCAATACTTCCACCGGGAAATCTTCGATACCGCGATAGCGTCGCAGGAGAGCGACGGCGCCTTTCGGCCCGATGCGCGCAATGCCGGGGTAACCGTCCGCGCTGTCACCGACGAGTGCGAGGTAATCCGGAATCTGTAGCGGATCCACTCCAAATTTTGCGCGCACGCCCGCAGCGTCGCGGATGACTTTGCTCTTTCGGTCGATTTGAACGACGCGATCCTCGCGAACGCACTGCGCGAGATCCTTATCCGGCGTCCAGATGCACACTTTTTCGACCAGCGGATTCATCGACGCAATGGCGGCCGCTGAGGCGAGCGCATCGTCGGCCTCGAGCTCGGTCATCGCCCACACGGCAACGCCCATCGCAGCGAGCGCCTCTTCGAGCGGCACGAACTGCGCGCGAAGCTTCGGATCGATTCCAGCGCCCGTTTTGTATCCTTGCCAGAGCTCGTTACGAAACGACTCGATAACGTGATCGGTGGCGACGCCGATGTGGGTAGCGCCGTCGCCGGCCATCTGGAGGACGGTGTTGAGCACACCCGCGACGGCGCCAAACGGCCGATCCTTCCCGTCGGCGATGCGGCGCAAGCCGTAAAAGTGGCGAAACAGCTCGTACGTTCCGTCGATGAGGTGAACGATCACGTCGGCGCCGGCTCTGAATTCAAGCGAACTGCGCGACCTCATCGAAGCCGAGTCGCGGGTTCCGCGCCCGTACCTTCGCGTCGTCCCCGTATCCGAGATTGCACAGCCAAATCGACACAAGCCGCCCATCAGGAAAGAATTCGGCGTCGAGAACCGCCCGATCGAACCCGCCCATCGGGCCGACGTCGAGCCCGAATCCGCGCGCAACGATCATCAGATACGCCCCGCCGAGCGTCGCGTTCGTAAGCGCCGCCTGCCGCACGATCTCCCGCCGCTCCGGACTCTCGAAGTTCGCCGGATCGTACTTCCCCATCGGGAACACGCGCGGAATGTTTTCGTACCATTTCATGTCGGCCGCGATGATCGCGGTGACCGGCGCCTCCATCGTCTTTCCGACGTTCCCGCCCGAAAGCGCCGGGCGTAGCCGCTTCTTGCCCTCCTTTGACTCGACAAACACGATCCGCATCGGTTGCGAGTTAGAACCGGTCGGCCCGAGCGTCGCAACTTCCAGGATCCGCCGCAACATCTCGTGCGGAACCGGTTCCGGAAGAAAACCCTGCGCCGTATGCGCCTCGAGGAAGAGCGTATCGAGCGCACGGCCATCGATTGCTCGTGCCTGCTTGGCGGTAAGGGCTTCAGCCGTCATGTTCGCGAGCTTCGCTTTTATTTTCGGCACACTTCCCGAATCTAAAATAAAGTGGGCAGCAAAGCGTTGACGACGTGCTGGGGGGCTCAAACGCAGCAAAAAAGACCCCGGCCAGGAGTCTTCTCTGCAAAATATTGAATTTTTGGTGGAGCTGTCGGGGAACCGCCCCCCGAGTCCGAATTGCCGGACCGATGCTTTCTTCAGGCTTAGTTTCGAATTTGTCTTACGCCGTTCGACGCCCCGAAACCGGGCTTCGCGCGGTAGCAGCTCCTTGAGTTTCGGGTGGATCGCAGAGCGGACTCCTCACCCTAGCCGGACTTGTTGACGGTGGCGAGACGGTTCCGGCGACCCTCTCGCGCACCGTCGCTAACCTAAATTAGGCAGCGAGTGCGTAGTTGTTGTTCGCGTGTATACGCGTTGCGATCGTTTTAGGAGGGCTCGCAACTCCGCCTGCTTACATCGCCCACGGACTAACCCGTCGAAGCTGCTCAGCCCCATGAAGGTCCCGTTTGGACGCGCCGGTCGAAACCGACGCCCCATACTATACCACGAACCATCCGGGAAATCTACGGCGCGGGCGGCCGGCTCAGGCGTCCGCATCCCCGGGGCCGGGTTCTCGGGCGGGACGCCGAACCCGGGGGGCTGTGCAGGCGTCCACCCTCATTCTCGTGTTGCTCGCGGCGATCGTGACGGTCGCCGGGCTCGCGAAACGCTTCTCGCTGCCCTATCCGATCGCGTTCGTGATCGGCGGTTCCGTGCTCGCCTTCGTTCCGAATCTGCCGGTGTTCACGCTCGACCCGCAGTGGGTGTTCCTCATCTTTTTGCCCCCGTTGCTCTACGCCGGGGGCTGGTCGACGGATTGGAACGCCTTCAAGAAAGTCGGGCGGGCGATCGGGTTGCTCGCGATCGGTCTCGTCGCGTTCACGACGACAATCGTCGCCGTGGTGGGGCACGCGCTCGTCCCGCATCTGGGGTGGGCGGCGGCGGTCGTCCTCGGCGCGATCATCTCGCCGCCGGACGCGGTCGCGGCGGGGGCGGTCTTCGAACGGTTTGCGGTCCCGCGCCGGATCATGACGATCCTCGACGGTGAGGGTCTGGTCAACGACGCGACGGCGCTCGTGATCTACCGATTCGCGGTTGCCGCCGTGGTCACCGGTGTGTTTTCGCCGTCGGCAGCGGGCATCGCGTTCGTCTTCGTCGCTGCGGGGGGCGTGCTGTTGGGACTCGGCGCCGGCTGGGCGATTGTGAAAGGCACGGTCCTCTTGCGGCGTTTCTCGCTCTCGGATTATTTGATCGAGAACGCAATTCAGCTGCTCGCGCCGTTCGCGATCTACCTTGCCGGGGAGGCCGCGCACGTCTCGGGCGTGCTCGCGACGGTGACGGCGGGCATTTTCGTTAGCCGTCAGGCCGGAAAGATTTACGAGCCGGAAGGCCGGCTCGTTGCCTATGCCGTGTGGGGCTTGCTGATTTTTCTTCTCAACGGCCTGGTCTTTCTCTTGATCGGGCTCGAGCTACGCTCGATCGTTGCGGACCCGAGTTTCGCGCTGCGCGAGCTTTGGATCGGGATAACGATTAGCGCACTCGTGATCGTCCTGCGCATCGCATGGGTCTACCCGGCCACGTTCTTGCCGCGGATATTTTCGCCGGGCATCCGCTCGCGCGAGCCGCGACCGGGCCTCGAGCACGTCTTCGTGATCGGCTGGAGCGGGATGCGCGGGATCGTCTCGCTCGCCAGTGCGCTCGCCCTGCCGAATCGAACGGCTTCGGGCGCGCCGTTCCCGGAGCGCAACGAGATCCTCTTCATCACGTTTTGCGTCATCTTCGTAACGCTCGTCTTTCAAGGACTTTCGCTCATTCCGCTCCTGCGCTGGCTGCACGTGACCGGCGACGACCTCGCGGCCCGTGAGATCGAGGTGCGGGTCGCGGCGCTGCGGGCGGGCATCGCGCGGCTGCGCGAACTCGAACCGGACTTCGCTTCAACCGAAGAATGGGAGGTCGAAGGCCGGCTCCTCGGCGAGTACGAGTATCGCATCGCGCATCTCTCCGGACATCTCGATGGTTCGATCGACGAGCTCTCGATCGCGTTCGATCACCGGCTGCAGGAAGAGGCGCTCGCGGCGGAACGGCGGGAGATCATGAAGTTGCGCGATTCGGGCGAGATTCCCGACGATATCTATCGTAAGGTTCAGTACGATCTCGATCTCGCGAACGAGCGGATCGGATAAGCTTTAGATGAGGTCCGGAATCGTGGCCGGCGCCTGCGGTACCTCGTTCCGGAGCCGGCGGCCGAGTTCGTCGTGGTCCGTGCGGTCGAGGGTGATCGGCGTAACGCAGGCATAGCCGTCGCGAATGGCTGCGAGATCCGTGCCCTCGACGATGTTCGAGGAATCGAACGAGCCCCAAATCCAGAAGTACGCGCCGCCGCGCGGATCCGCACGCCGTTCGACGCGGTCGCGATACACTTTGCGTCCCTGGCGCACCCAACGGATGCCCCGCAGATCGTGCGGCGCGACGTTCGGAACGTTTACGTTCAAGAGCGTCAAGCGGGGCAGACCGCTCTTCAGTACGTCGCGCGCGGCTCGGACCGCGATTTGCGCGGCGGTCTGCCAATAGTGTTCGCGCGCGGGTTCGGGCCAGGTCGCCGCGAGGGAGACGGCGATGGACGGAACGCCGACGATCGTCCCTTCGAAGGCTGCGGCGACCGTGCCCGAATAGTTGACGTCGTCGCCGAGATTCGCGCCGCGGTTGATGCCGCTGAGCACGAGCGCCGGCATGCCGCCGCAGAGATCGAACGCGCCGACGACGACGCAGTCGGCCGGGGTTCCGGAGCAGCGGTACGTGGGAACGCTGCGCTCGGCGACGCGGGCGACGCGGACCGGCGATTTGATCGTGAGGGAATGGCCGACGCCGCTTTGATCGTGATCGGGTGCGACCACCGTGACGTCGCCGATTTCGGCGAGCGCGTCGGCGAGCGCGATGAGGCCCGCGCTCGAAAATCCATCGTCGTTCGTGACGAGTATCTTCGGGCCGCCGGTCACGCGGCCGTGCCCTCCGCGGCCCGCACGAGCGACGAGAGCACGAACGACACGATCGAAAGGATGAGCGCCCCGAGGAAGGCCGAGCCGAAACCGTGGACGGTGAGACCGAGACCGAGATGCCCGACGAGGTAGAACGTGATCGCGTTGATGACGAGCGTAAAGAGACCGAGCGTCAGCAGGACGATCGGCAACGTCAAGATGACGAGAATCGGCCGCAATACGGCATTGACGATGCCGAGGATCAGCGCCGAAACGAGCGCGCCCGTAAACGTCGCGACGTGGACGCCGGGCAACACGTAGGCCACGATAATCAGGGCGACGGCGTTTACCACGAGGCGGATTAGGAAGTTCAGCATCGATTCGTCACGCTTCCCGGCTTCGGAGATTCGCGCGCGACGCCTGCGTTCGGCGCCTACGCGTTGAGTTGCGACTTCACCGCCGACGCGAGCGCCGGCGTCATGCCCTTCACGGCCGCGAGTTCGTCGACGCTCGCGCGCTTGATAGCGCCGACGGAGCCGAAAGCGGTGAGCAGTCGCTTGCGCCGCACCGGGCCGACACCGGCTAGCGCATCGAGCGACGATTTCGTCATCGCTTTTCCGCGCCTGGTGCGGTGATATTCGACCGCGAAGCGGTGGGCCTCATCGCGGATGCGCATGACGAGATGCAGCCCCGGCGAACCGGGCGGCAGTACGATCGGTTCGGCCTGCCCGGGGACGAAGAGCCACTCGTGCTCCTTCGCTAAACCGGCGACCGGAATGCCCCAGAGATCGAGTTCTTCGAGCACCTCCACGACGGCGTTGAGCTGGCCTTTCCCGCCGTCGATGAGCAGCAGGTCGGGCCGATGGTGAAACTTCTCTTTCTTCCGTAACTGCACTTCGAGCGCGCGCTTGTCGTCGTCCTCGAGGATACTTGCGGGATCTTCTTCGCCGGGCGCGTTCGTGTCGGCCCGCAGGTAGCGCAGGCGGCGGCGAAGCGTCTCCTGCATCATGGCGAAGTCGTTCGAGCCGAGGTCGTACCGAATCTTGAACCGCCGGTAGTCGCTCTTCTTCGCGCGGCCTTCGACGAAGACGACCATCGAAGCCGTTGGATTCGTGCCTTGGATGTTCGAGATGTCGTAACACTCGATGCGGTGCGGTGTGTCGGGCAGATCGAGCGCCGCCGAGAGCTCGGTTAGCGAGCGCGCGTTGATGGACTCGGCGACTTCTTGGTGCGCGAGGAACGCTTTGAGATTCTGCTCGGCGTTCTCGCGCACGAGGCGCATGTATTCGGCGCGCGGCCCGCGTTGCGCGCGCAACACGCGGACGCGCTGGCCTTTGAGTTCGGAGAGCCACGCCTCGATGACTTCGCGTTCGGCCGGAAGGGCTTCGACGAGGACTTCCTTCGGAATGGTCGTTTGCGAGGCGGGTTTGCGCGCCCGGGCTTTGAGGGCGACCGGCACTTCGTTGCCGCGTGCTTCGCGCAGGGCGAGCGGCGAGAAGCCGTCGCCGATGCCGCCGCCGACTTGGCCCGCGCGCGCCGTGTAGAACTGGGTGAAGAACTCGCGATAGAGGTCGGCATCGGTCTGCTCGTCGCCCGCGCCGTCGAGAATGAAATGCTCCTGACCGATCAGTTTTCCGCCGCGTACGAAGAAGACTTGCATGCAGGCCTGACCGTGCGAACGCGCGGAGGCGATGAGGTCCATGTCGATGCGCGAGCGCCAAACGACCTTCTGCGCTTCCGTCACGCGGCGCACCGCGACGAGCCGGTCGCGCAGCCGCGCGGCGGCCTCGTAGTTGAGGCGGTCGGCGGCCTCGGTCATCTCGCCGTTGAGGCGCTCGATGAGCCGGTCCTGCTGGCCTTCCAGAAAGAGCACGACTTCATCGACCAGTTCGTCGTACTCGGGTTCGCTCTGAAATCCGACGCAGGGCGCGAGGCAGCGTTTGATGTGGTATTGCAAACACGGACGCTTGCGCTTGCCGTCGATCGGTTCGCGACAGGTGCGCAGCGGGAAGACGACGCGAACGAGATTGATCAGTTCGCGCAAACCGTGCGCGTTCGTGTACGGGCCGAAGTATCTCGCGCCGTCGTCGCGGACGACGCGCGTAAACTGGACGCGCGGAAAGTGCTCGTTCGTTACCTTGAGGTACGGGTAGCGCTTGTCGTCGCGCAGCCGGACGTTGAAGGGCGGCTGGTGCCGTTTGATGAGATTCGCTTCGAGGATGAGCGCTTCGATCTCGTTGTTGACGACGATCCAGCGCACGTCGCTGACGCGCTCGACCATCTTCATCGTTCGATAGGCGTGCGCGGCCGAATCCTGAAAGTACGAACGCACGCGGTTGCGGAGCGAAACCGCTTTACCGATGTAGAGAATGCGCTGCGCTTCGCCTAACATCAAATAGACGCCCGGCGCGTCGGGCAACTGCGCGAGCGTATGTTCGGTCACTTGCGCTTCGTTATGGCCTCCGTCGCTAGGTCGAGCGCGCGTCGCGCTTCGATCGTCGTTTGCCGCGCGTCGCCGCTTTGGAACGCATCGAGCGCCGCACGAAAGTGCTTCTTCGCCGCGTCGAGCGTCGGACCGCCGGCGCCGGAATCCCTCGCGATCGCAATTTCATTTGCCGCGCTCCCGAGTTCGGGATCGCTCGCGGCGGCCGCCTCGCCCGAGACGAGCGGAAACGCCTGAAGCGGCGCGGCGGCGAGCGGCGCGAGCGGAAGCGGCCCGGGCAAGGGCGCCTGGCCCGCAGACAACGCCGCCGCCTGGGCCGCCGCGGCGGCAGCGAGCGCGCCCGAGCGATCGCCCCGCGCGGCGGCTTGCAACGCGGCAATATAGGCAGCGTTCGCGTTCAAGGCACCGAGTGACGAGGGCGCCGCAAGGACCGCCCGGTACGCGTTGACGAGTTGCCGGCTCACCGGCCCGGCGGAAAGCGGCGGGGGCGGCGGCACGTAAGAGCCGGCACGAACCTGCGCCACGCACGGCGGAGGCGTTGCAAACGCGGCGCAGAGGAGCAGTCCAACGACGGCCGGGCGAAGCCCGCGGCGAACGGCACTAGGCCGAACGGCGGGCAGCCTCGCGCGCGCGCAGCACCTGGCGAATTGCGAAGAAGGCGGCGACGGCGACGACCACGATGATGGCAAGAGTCGAAAAGTGATGGATCGCTGGTTTGATTTCATCGAAGTGCCGTCCGAACAAACTGCCCACATAGGCGAGCACGAAACAAAAGACCGCCGAACCCGCCGCCGTGTATGCAATGAAGATGCGTTTGGGCATCCGCGAGACACCGGCCGGCAAGGCGGCGACGCCGCGGACGAGCGGAATGAAACGGCAGAGAAAGACCGTGAGGTTCCCGTGACGCTCGTAGAAGCCGTGAAAGACGGCGAGCTTTTTCGCATCGAGCTTGACGTACTTCCCGAACCGCGCCACGAACGGCTCGCCGCCGGCGTATCCGATCGCATAGAGCAGAATGCCCCCGCAAACTTCGCCGAGCGTGGCAACCAGAGCGGCGACCCAGACGCTCGAGAGGTGACCGGTCGCGGCGAGCGCGCCCGCGGCCGGCACAACGAGTTCCGTACCCACGGGAATGCCGAGATTCCCGACCGCCATAACCAGGAAGAGACCGAGGTAACCGAGCTTGTCGACGATGTGCAGCACCAGGTGCGAAACAGACTCCACGATTTAGCCCGTTACCCGGCCCGGAAGACCGAAGTTTCCGAAGTGCCGGGCGAGGACGTCGGCCGTCAGGCCGCCTCCCTCGAGAACGACTGCATCGAAAAGATCGACGGGCTCGACCGCGGCCTCCGTCAGAACGGCGGCCTCAGCGCGCGCGATGACTTTACGCACGCGCGGCGTGACGAGAATGCCATCCCATAAACGATCGTCTCCGGTTCCGAGCGCACGCCGCAAGTCCGGCAGCATGTCGGACGCTCGCAAACCGCGAGCCACGAACCTGCTCTCGACGCCAGCGTCGTGCTCTTCGATGAGCGCGAGTAAGAGATGCCCGACACCCACGTAGTAATGGTTGTGATTGCGACACGCTTGCTCGGCCGCTCGTAGAACGCGCTTGGCCGCAGGACTGAACCGAGAGAACACCGTGTGCGGGCCTTGTTGTTGGAAATCGGGGCGACACGACTTGAACGTGCGACCTCTGCGTCCCGAACGCAGCGCTCTACCAAGCTGAGCTACGCCCCGGTCTATGGAGCTGGCGACCCTCGACCATTCCCGGTGGTCAACCGCGCTCCTCCCACCCGAACGAAGAGCCCGTGCCGGCCCAGGGCCTGCCCGCGGCGGGTTCGAACTACGAGAGTGCCTCCTTATGAAATACCTAATCGTCGGTTGCGGTCGCGTCGGCGCGACCCTCGCGAAGCTGTTGACGGCCGAATCTCACGACGTCACCGTCGTCGATGAAAACCCGGCGGCGTTCAAACGCCTGGGAACGCACTTCCCCGGCCGCGTGGAGGTCGGCACGGGCATCGACTTCGACGTTCTCAAACGGGCCGGCGCCGAAACGGCGGATGGTTTCGTCGCCGTTACCGACGGCGACAACCGCAACGTGATGGCGGCGCTCATCGCGCAACGGATGTTTCGCATCAAGAAGATCGTAGCCCGTATCTACGATCCGCCGCGCGGTCAGCTCTATCGCGAGCTCGGGATCGAAACGGTTTGCCCGACGACGCTCGGCGCCAAGATCGTGCGCGACAAGCTGATGCACATGCCCTACGAATCGGTGCCGTCGTTCGACTTCGGGAAGGTTTCGTCGCTTGCCGTCTCGCTTCGCGTGTCGGACGCGGGGCTACGGATCTTCGAGATCGAGAAGCCGGGAATGATTCGGATCAGTGCCGTCCGCCGCGGCGGACACGTTTTTGTGGCCTCACCCGAGGACGTGCTCTCGGCCGGCGACGAGATCAATGCGATCGTCGCGCCGGAAGCCCTCTCGGATTTCGTCGCCCGATTTGCAGCGACGCCCGAAGACGTGCCGATCAAGTTGTCGGCCTAGGCGTGTTCGTCATCATCATCGGCGGCGGTAAAGTCGGCACGTATCTCGCCCGCGCACTGCTTTCCCAGGATCACGAAGTGATCGTCATCGAGAAGAACCCCAAAAAAGCGCAGCTGATGGCGAACCTTCTCGAAACCGACGTCACGATGTTCGGCGACGGCTGCGACCCGCTAGTTCTCGAGACCGCGGGACTCAAGCGAGCCGACGTCGTCGTTGCCGACACGGGCGATGACGAAGACAACCTCGTCGTCTGCCTGATCGCAAAGAAACATTCGAAGGCTCGCTGCATCGCGCGCGTCAACAATCCCAAGAATAAGCTGATTTTCGAATCGATCGATCGCGAGGCGCCGATCACGTTGATCTCGTCGACCGAAGTGATCCTCGATGCGATCAACCAGCACGTGAACGTTGCCGACTACGCGATTATCGCGAAGCTCAAGGACGGCGACCTCGAACTCGTCAAGCTGGCGGTTCCGCACGGTTCGCCCGCCGACGGAAAACGGATCGTCGACGTCGGGTTACCGCGTTCGTCGGTCGTGGTCGCGGTCGACCGCAAAGGTGAGGACGTGCTGATCCCCAACGGCGACACCCTCGTTCGTGCCGGCGACAGCGTGATCTTGATGGTCAAGAACGACTCGCGCGAAGACGTTCGAGCCGCCCTCGTCGGAACGAAAGTTCATGCAAACGGGGTATAGCCCCCTCGAGATGTGCCGAGGAGAGACCGCTTGGGCATGCGACGTACCCGCAGACGAAACGTCGTAGCCGCGAGCGGGCGTCGCTTCAGCGTTTGCGCCGACGGGCGGTCTCGCCGGCGACAGGCTCAGCGTGCGCCCAGTGCGACGACGAGCAGTTTCGCCTGGATTTCCGGCGTCACGTTGTTCGTCGTCGTTTGTCTCTCCGTCTACGCCGTCGCCCGGCCGCCGGAATTTCCCGACACCGGCAACCGCCCCGCTCTCTCCGCCGTAGCCCGCTATTCCCTAGCCGACTTCCTTAGCGGCGCCCGCTAACAATACGTTCTCAAATAAGGCCGCGCCGGAGCGCCGTGACGGCCGCCGCGGTGCGGTCGGATGCCGCGAGTTTCTCGAGGATGTCGCGGATATGGCCTTTGACGGTTCCGAGGCCGATGTAGAGGGCGGCGGCGATTTCGGCGTTGCCCTGACCCTCGGCGATCAGCCGCAAGATCTCGGTTTCACGTGGGCTCAGCGGCGACGCGGCGTCTCCTTCGCTATTTGGCAGCGGCCCCTTCGCGAGCCGCCCGAGTACGACGTGCGCGATCCGCGGATCGAAATAGGCGCCGCCGTCGGCCGCGGCCCGAATCGCGGCGACGATGCGATCGGGCGCCGCGTTCTTGAGCGAATACGCGTCGGCGCCGGCCGCCAGCGCCGCATGAATCTCGGTCTCGAGATCCTGCACCGTCAGGATCGCGATGCGCGTTCGGGGCGCGGCCGCGCGCGAGCGGCGCGTGAGTTCGATGCCGTCCATACCGGGCAGGCCGAGGTCGATCACGGCGACGTCGGGCTGATGGGCAACGATCGCCTCCAGCCCGCTCGGGCCGTCTCCCGCCTCGGCGACGACGTGCAAGTCGCCCGCGGCATCGAGCGTCGTGCGTAGCCCCGCCCGCGTGAGCGCATGATCTTCGACGAGAACGACGCGCCGCACGGATTCGCCCGCGCCCCCCTTCACGACGGCGCCACCACGCGCGGCGCCGCGGCGACGGCGGGAAGCGTGAGCGTGAAGACGCTGCCGCCACCGGGCCGCGGCGCATAGCTCGCGCGGCCGCCATGATTTTCCGCGATCCGGCGCACGAGATACAGTCCGAGCCCCGAGCCCGCGCCGTGCCGGCTCGCGGTTGCGCGAACGCGCTCGAAGAGGTGGGTCCGCTCGTTTTCCGGGACGCCGAACCCTTGGTCCGTAACGCTGATCGCGGCGGTGCGCCCGTTCGCTGTAACGCGCACGTCGACCGCGCGACCTTCGGGCGTCCAGGTGATTGCGTTGGCGACGAGGTTCACGAGCGCGCGGCGCAATTCACGTTCGTCGCCGTCGACGACCGGCGGCTCGTCCGAAAGCACGCGCAAGTCGATCCGCTTACCGCCCCAAAGCGGTTCGAGCTCGGCCGCTACGTCGCGCGCGAGCCGGGCGAGGTCGACCCGTTCGCGGCGCGTGCTCGCTTCGCCCGATTCGTAGCGCGAAACGAGCAGCAGCGTTTCGGCTAGGCGCTGCAGTTCGTCGTTCGAGTCGATCGTGCGCGCGAGAATGTCCCGATAGGCGGCGGGCAACGCGCCATAGGCGCCGTCGAGCGCTTGCAACATCGTCATGCGGGCCGCGACGAGCGGCGTGCGCAGATCGTGCGAGAGCGCGTACACGATGTCGCGGATCACGTCCCCGCGCTCGCGTAGCGCGACGTTGGCGCCGGCCAGCTCGTCGTTGCGGGCCGCGAGTTGGACGAAGAGCGCGGCTTGCGCGAGCGCGATCGCGCCTTGATCGACGTAGGCGGCGAGACTCTCTTCAAAATGCGGTTCGAAGGCGGCGTCGTCGCGCAACAACACGAGCACGCCGTACGTCGTCGCGTGCTCGACCAGCGGCGCCGCGATCGCGTGACGCGCTCCGAACGTATCGAGCAGCAGGCGCCCGAGCGCGTCGGTTTCGCTGACGATCGAGATGCCTTCCCGCCCCTCTGCAATCCGGTGCAGAAACGATAGGATGGGTGCGGCGGGCCGCTCCGCGGTCATCTCGACGTCGGCGCCCGCGGAGCGAAACGTCGTCGGTTCGTCCAGGCTCGGCGAAAAAAGGTAGAGGATCACCGTATCGACGGCGAGCGACAACCGCGCTTCGCGCACGATCGCGCGCTCGATCAATTCGGGGTTCATCGACGCGCGCACGACCTCAACCGCCCGCCGCACCGTGCGCTCGCGCGCGGCCCGTTCTTGGCGCGCCGCAAGCTCGCCGGCACGGGCAGCGGATGCTTGCGTTGCAATGCTCAGCCCGCCGACCAGTAGGAACGAAAGCGCGGAGATCAACCGGTCGCCGATCGCGATCGCCTCCCAGCGGTATCCGTCGTGCACGCCGTTGAAGTAGCCGGCGAGCGCATTCGCGGCGACCGCGGCGACGGTGAGCAAACGGGTGAACCGCGAGTCGAACGCGAGACTCGAAAGCGCGATCGGCCCGTTGAGCAGAATCGCGACGACGAAAAGTTGCGGCGTCGCAACGTCGAGCGCGAAGAAAGCGAGCAATAGGACGACGCACGTCGGCCGAATCCAGCGCAGCGGCACGCCGGGAGCTTTCGCGCCGCGTGCAGCGCTCCCCGGCGGGTCGCAACCGGATCGCATGAGAATCGTAATGGCCGTGGACGACCGTTCCGGAAGGCCCTCCGCCGAGGCGCTTCTCAAAGATCTCGGGACGGCACCCCGCTTGACCGTGTACTTGGCGTCGGCTCCCGGTGCCGGCAAGACGCGGCGCCTCCTCGAGGATGCGATTCGGCTGCACGAGAGCGGCGTGCGGGTCGCGCTCGGCTGGATCGAAACGAAAGGCCGGCCCGAACTCGACGAACTGGCGGCGCGGCTCCCCCGCGTCCCCGCTCGGCTCGTGAGAATCAACGAGGCGACGTTTGAGGAGTTCGATTACGCGGCGGCACTCGCGCTGCGGCCCGATCACCTCGTCCTCGACGAGTTGGCCCACACGAACCTCGAAGGTGGCGCAAACGCCAAACGCTGGCAAGACGCGCTCGCGCTGCGCGATGCGGGAATCGGCGTCAGCGGCGCCCTCAATATTCAGCACCTCGAAACGGTCGCGGCAACCGCGGAAGGCCTGATCGGTTTTCCCGTGCGCGAGATCGTTCCCATCTCGTTCTTGCGGGCCGCCGATCAGGTGATCGCTCTCGACGTCTCGACCGAACAACTCGAGGCGCGGCTCTTCGCGGGAAAGGTCGTGCGGCCCGAAGACATCGACCGCGCGCGCGGCGGCATCTTCCGGCCGCAAACGTTGCGCTTTCTCCGCGAGATGATGCTGCGCACGGTCGACGATTTGACCGAGCCGGAAGTGACGGCAAAGCGCTCGTCCAAGGCGCTCGCGCTCGCGACCGGCGAAGGCGATACGGGAATCTTCCTGCGCAAATCGGCGGGCGTCGCGCACGCGCTCGACCTCGCACTCGACGTCGCGCTCATCGGCGACCGCAATATCGAAGCGATCGAAACGCTTACGGCCGAACTCGATGCGCACGTCGTTCCGCTCCTGAGCTTCGATATCGCGAAACCGCTGTTGGCGTCGCTCAAGGCAAGCCTGATCTCCGTGCCGCTGGGTCCCCTGGCCGAGCGCATAGCGAGCCGTCCGATCGAACGCGACGTCCTCATCGTCGACCCCTCGTCGTACCGCACGTCCGCGGTTCGCGAGGACGACTCGTTCTCGCGCTACGCGCAAACCGCCGCGGACCGGCTGCGCATCGGCTACGGCCGCCTGACGATCTATCTCGGCGCCGCCGCCGGCAGCGGGAAAACGTATGCCATGCTCGACCGCGCGCATCAGATGCAAGAGAGCGGCGTCGACGTCGTCGGCGCCTTCATCGAGACCCACCGGCGCGCCGAAACGGAAAAAAAGGTCGAGGGATTGACCGTCCTGCCCCGCCGGATCGCCGACTGCGACGGCGTGAAATCGAGCGAACTCGACCTTGCCGCCCTCTTGGCCCGCAAACCCGCCGTCGCCCTGATCGACGAACTCGCGCACACCAACGCACCGTGTGACGACCACGCCAAGCGTTACGACGACGTCTTGCAGGTTTTGCGCGCCGGCATCTCCGTGATCACGACCGTGAACATCCAGCATCTCGAAGGACTCGGCGACGCGGTGTTCCGGCTGACCGGCCAAAAAGTACGCGAGACGATTCCCGACGACATCCTCAAGATTGCCGACGATCTCATTCTCATCGACACGACGCCGGAGACGCTGCGCGAACGCTTGCGCGCCGGCAAGATTTACGGTCCGGAGAAAATCGAGGACGCGCTCTCGCACTTCTTCCGCACGGAGAATCTTGGAGCGTTGCGCGAACTCGCTTTGCGGGAAGTCGTCAAAGCGCGAGGCACGACGCGGCGGCCTGCCCCCTTCACGCGCTTCATCGTGGGGGTGAAGGCGCGCGAGCGCGATCTCGATTTGATCGAACGCTGCGCTCGCATCGCGCTCCGGTTGGAAATCGACCTCACGGTCGTTCACGTCGGGAAGAACTCAGAGGCGTTGCAGTCGCGCGTCGTGGCGGCACTCGAGGAAACGACGCGCCGCGTTCGCGCTCGCTGGCGACCCGTGACCGGCGCCGACGTGCCGAAAGCTCTGCTCGACGCCGCCTCTGCCGAGGGCGTCACGACGATCGCCCTCGAAGGCGCGCGGGCGAAGCCCCGTTGGCCGAGCGGCGGAACGCCGTTCGCACGCAAACTCCTCGACGCGGGCGCGAAGCAATTGCTGATCCTGGCGCCCGCGACGTAGCGCTAATGGATCAGACCGGAAACCAAATTGATGACGAGCGCCACGATCATCGAGTTGTAAAAGAACGAAATCAAACCGTGCAGCAGAACGACGCGCCGCACGCCCGGATCGGTAATCTGCACGTCGGATACTTGAAACGTCATGCCGACGACAAATGAGAAGTAGGCGAAATCGTAGTCGTTCGGCGTGGTGGTCCCCGGAAAGGTGAGCCCGCGATCCGATTCGTTGTCGCCGTCGTCGTCGAAATAGAACAGGTGGGCGTAACGGAGCGTGAAGAGCGTGTGAATCACGAACCAGCCGAGGAAGACCGCGGCCAAGCCGAGGACGTAAACGATCGCCTTTTCGTTCGCCGTCGCGACGTGTGGGCCGCGGCCGATAATGGAGATCGCCGAACCAAGACCGCCGACCACGCTGAGCAGAGCGACGGACAACACGACATTCTGGCCCGGATCCTCAACGGCCGCGCGGCAGGCGGTATCCATGGGATGCCCGTGCATTCCGACGGTCCAGAGCATCACGAGGAGCAGGAGCGCCGCCGCGTCGTAAGCGGCGACCGCACGCTGCATGCCTTCGAGCCACGGTGGTGCGATTAAGACGACGGCCAGCGCGGCGATGGCCGCCGCACCGTAACCGACCGCGCGTCCGCGCCACGGCGAATGGATGAAGGGTCTCGGCCTCGCTTCTTGAGCCATATCCGGCCGTGATTGGCAACCGCCCGGGCGTGTTCCCCGGTGAAGGCTACCCCTTACCGTCTAGCGCCAGGTTCAGTTCCAGGACGTTGACGCGCGGCTCGCCGAGAAACCCGAGATCGCGCGCCCGGACTCGCTTTGCGATGAGCGCGTTGACGGCGTCCACAGAAAGGCCGCGCGCCTTGGCGACCCGCGGCGCTTGATAGTATGCGGCCTCGGGGGAGATATCCGGATCGATGCCGCTCGCGCTCGAGGTGACGAGATCCATCGGAATCGGCACCGTCGCCGCGGGATTCGCCTTCTTGAGCGCATCGATTGTGCTACGGGTCGCATCGATCAGTTTCTTCGAGGTCGGTCCGAGATTCGTACCACTCGTCGCGGTCGGATCGTAGCCGTTCTTGCCGGCGGCCGAGGGGCGGCCTTGGAAATACTGTGGCTTGGTCCATAACTGTCCGATGATCGCCGAACCGACGGGCTTTCCGTCGACGTAGACGAGCGAACCGTTCGCCTGGTTCGGAAATAGTACGAGCGCGATGCCGGTCATCGCGAGCGGGTAGACGATGCCCAGGAGCACGACCGTGACGACCGTGTAGATCGCCGCGGTACCGAGGTGACGGAGCGTGGAGTCGACGCCCGAACCGGCGAGTGCGTTGCTCTTATCGATGGTCGCGTTATTTTTCACGTAGTTGCCTTCTGAAGTCGCGGGCTCAGGTGAGGCCCAGCGCCGTGAGGATGAGGTCGATGATCTTGATGCCGACGAACGGCACGACGATGCCGCCGAGGCCGTAGAGCAGCACGTTGTCGCGCAACACGGCGTTGGCGCCGCGCGGCCGGTACGCGACGCCGCGTAAGGCGAGCGGAATGAGCGCGATGATGATCAACGCGTTGAAGATGATCGCCGAGAGGATCGCGCTCTGTGGCGTCGAGAGGCGCATGATGTTGAGCGCTTGCATCGCCGGATACGTCGTAACGAACATTGCCGGCAGGATCGCAAAGTACTTAGCGACGTCGTTTGCGATCGAGAAAGTCGTGAGCGCCCCGCGCGTCATCAGCAACTGCTTACCGATTTCGACGATTTCGATCAGTTTGGTCGGATCCGAATCGAGGTCGACCATGTTTGCCGCCTCTTTAGCGGCCTGCGTGCCGGAATTCATCGCAACCCCGACGTCCGCTTGGGCGAGCGCCGGCGCGTCGTTCGTACCGTCGCCGGTCATCGCGACCAGCCGCCCCGAGCTTTGCTCGCGCTTGATGAGGTTCATCTTGGTCTCGGGCGTCGCCTCGGCGAGGAAATCGTCGACCCCCGCTTCGCGCGCGATCGCGCTTGCGGTCAACGGGTTGTCGCCCGTGATCATGATCGTGCGAATGCCCATCGCGCGCAACCGGTCGAAGCGCTCTTTCATATTCGGCTTGAGAACGTCTTTGAGGTAGATTGCGCCGAGGATCGCCTTGTCTTGGGCGAGCAGCAGCGGCGTTCCGCCGGCCCGCGCGATCCGCTCGACGTCGCTTGCGAGAACGGAGGCGCCGTCGCCGCCGTGCTCGCGCACCCACGCGCGCACGGCGTCGGGTGCGCCCTTGCGAATCGAGACGCCGCCCGCCAGATCGAGCCCGCTCATCCGCGTGTATGCGGAGAACGGCACGAAGCTCGAACCCTGCGGCGGATGACCGTTACCGGCCGTCGCCGCCTCCGCTTCGGCGAGCGCGACGATGGAACGCCCCTCGGGCGTTTCGTCGGCGAGCGACGAGTAGTATGCGGCGACCGAGGCGTCGTGCCGGGTGATTCCCTCGGCTACGATGATTTCGGTGGCTTGACGGTTGCCGAGCGTGATCGTTCCCGTCTTGTCCAGCAGCAGCGTGTCGACGTCGCCGGCCGCCTCGACGGCGCGCCCGCTCATCGCGAGCACGTTGCGCTGCAGCACGCGGTCCATGCCCGCAATGCCGATTGCCGAGAGCAGTCCGCCGATCGTGGTCGGAATCAGACAGACCAGTAGCGCGATGAGAACCGTCACGCTCTGTACCGTCCCCGCATAGATCGAGAACGGTCCGAGCGTCACGACGGCGATCACGAAGATGATCGTCAATCCGGAGAGCAGGATCGAGAGCGCGATCTCGTTCGGGGTCTTCTGGCGCGACGCGCCTTCCACGAGCGAAATCATGCGGTCGAGGAACGTCTCGCCCGGATTCGAGCTGATCTTCACGACGATATAGTCGGAGAGAACGCGCGTGCCGCCCGTAACGGCGCTCCGGTCGCCGCCGGACTCGCGAATGACCGGGGCCGATTCGCCCGTGATCGCCGACTCATCGACCGAGGCCGCGCCCTCGACCACGTCGCCGTCACCGGCGATCAGCTCGTTCGGTTCGATGCGAATCAGGTCGCCCTTGCGCAACTCGTTGGCGTTGACCATCACGGCTTTGCCGTCGACGATTTTGCGCGCCTGCGTATCGGTCTTCGTGCGGCGCAGAAATTCCGCTTGCGCTTTGCCGCGGCCCTCGGCCACGGCCTCGGCGAAATTCGCGAAAAGGACCGTGAACCAGAGCCAGAGTGCGATCGCGAGATCGAAGCCCGTGATGCCGTGGGCCGTGTTGTGCGTGATCACGTCGCGGGCGAAGAACAGCGACGTGACGAGCGCGCCGACCTCGACGACGAACATTACGGGGTTGCGCGCCTGCCAGCGCGGGTCGAGCTTTGTGAACGAATCCGCGATGGCCCGGCCCACGATGGCCCGGTCGAAGAGGGCACGCGATTGCGGACGGCGCTCGATGCGACGCGACGGAATCATATTAGAATTGCTTTCCTTGTAGCATTAAGAGATGTTCGACGACGGGCCCGAGGAAGTCGGCCGGTACGAACGTCAGCGCCCCGACGATGACGATGACGCCGAGCAGCAGCGACACGTAAATCGGCGAATACGTCGTAAACGTGCCGACGGTTTCGGCAACGCTGCGCTTGCCGGCAAGCGATCCCGCAAGCGCCACGGCCGGGACGATGAAGAGGAAGCGGCCGCAGAGCATGATGACCGCCGTCACCAGGTTGAGGTATTGATTGCCGCTTACCCCACCGAAGGCGCTGCCGTTGTTTTCCGTGACGGACGTAAACATGTAGAGCATCTCGGAAAACCCGTGCGCGCCGTTATTACCGAGCGCCGAGGTTCCCGCCGGGAGCAGCACGGAGACGGCCGCACCGATGAGCGCGAACGCCGGCAGCACGAGGATGGCGAGAATCGCGAGTTGCACCTCGCGCCGCTCGATCTTCTTCCCGAGCAGCTCCGGCGTTCGGCCCACCATCAGCCCCGCGATGAACACCGTGAGCACGACGAACACGATCATGCCGTACAGTCCCGTACCGATGCCGCCGAACACGATCTCTCCGAGTTGCATGTTCACGAGCGGCACGAGACCGCCGAGCGGCGTCCACGAATCGTGCGTCGAGTTGACGGCGCCCGTCGACGTGTCGGTCGAGATCGTGCCGAAGAGCGTGGACGACGCGACTCCGAAACGCGTCTCCTTGCCTTCCATGTTCGGGCCGCTCACCCCGAGGTGATGGACGAGCGGATTGCCCGCGGCTTCCGCCGCGTACGCACAGCCGAAGCCGACGACGAAGAGAACGCTCATCGTCGCGAAGAGCGCCCAGCCTTGACGCTGGTCCTTCGCGTAACGCCCGAAGGTATACGTGAGGCCCGCCGAAATCGCGAACATCATCAGCATCTCGAGCATGTTGGTGAAGCCGGTCGGATTCTCGTTCGGCGAGGCGGAGTTCGCGTTGACGAAGCCGCCGCCGTTGGTGCCGAGCTCTTTGATCACTTCCTGAGAAGCCATCGGCCCTTGCGTGATGGCCTGCTTCATGCCCTCGAGCGACGAGACGTTCGTATACTCATGAAAATTCTGGGGAATTCCCTGCGCGACGAGAACCAACCCGAGCACGACCGAGGCGGGCACGAGCACGTAGAGTAACGAGCGCGTCATGTCGACCCAGAAGTTGCCGACCGCTTTGATGTCAGTGCGCGTAACGCCGCGAATCACGGCCACCGCGACGGCGAGCCCGGCCGCGGCGGACACGAAGTTGTGCCACGCGAGGCCCGCCATCTGCGAGAAGTAGCTCATCGTGCTTTCGCCCGAATAGAACTGCCAATTCGTGTTCGTCAGGAAGCTACAGGCCGCGTTCCAGGCCGCGTCGGGAGCGAGGTTATCGAAGCCTTGCGGGTTGAAGGGCAGAAACTTTTGCGTGCGCAGAACGAGGTAGAGCCAGAGCAGGCCCACCGCGCTGAACGCGAAGAGCGCGAGCAGATACGTCGTCGCCGACATCTCGCGCGCCGGGTCGATCCGGCACACGCGATAGAGCGCCGCCTCGACCGGTCCGAACACCGGCCGCAGCCACGTTCGTTCGCCGCGGAACACGCGCGCCAAGTAGAGCCCGATCGGCTTGGTCAACGCACACAGGAGGGCAAAAAAGATGGCAAACTGCAGCCAGCCGTAGATCGTCACGTCGGTCGCTCCTAGAACTTTTCCGGACGCAGCATTGCGTACGTGAGATAGACGAGGCTCAGGACGGCGAGCACGAGCCCGGCGACATTATCGAAGTTGCTCGCCACAGACTAGATCCGGTCGCACGCGCGAGCGTAGAGGTCGAAGAGCAGGAACGCGATCACGCTCATCGCGATCACGGAAATTTCAAGCAGAACCATCGGGGAAAGACAACCTCCATATTGGGCCGCGCAAATCGTACCAGGCCGCCGCGCTCGCCGGGAGCCGCCGAACGGACCATCCGATCGGATGAACGCCGGCGCAGACGCCCACGTGCAGTGTAGGTCGGACGGCGCTGCGGCGCCGAACGCCTCATTTAATGAGATCGTTGATGGCTTTTGTCGAACGCCGGCTTTGCCGAGCTGCCCCCAACCTCGCAGCGCTCGCGCTCGCGGCATGCACCGTTGCGCTTGGGTCGCCGGCAATCGCCGAACAAAAGGCCGCCGTCGGCTGGACGTCGCTTGGCCCGGAAGCCGTGAGCGGCTGGTCCGGGAAGATCAACGCGTTCGCTTACGTCGCCAAGAATCCGAAGGTCATGTATACGGGCGGGGGCTGGGGCAACACGCCGCGCGAATCGCCCTCGCAGGCCGGGATTTTTCGGACGGTGGACGGCGGGCAGCATTGGGCGCCGGTCGATGCCGGGCTGACGAATCTCGACGGTACGATCTCATCGGTCGTAAACGGCCTCTGGCTCGATCAGCTCCATCCCGCGACGGTGCTTGCCTCGACGGAATTCGGCGGAACGTTTCGCTCGACCGACGGCGGCGACTCGTGGGCCAACGTTGACCGAACCGAAGCGACGCAATTCGCTCAGGCCGGGACGACGCTGTACCTCGCAAGTCGCAAAGGTGTCCTGCGTTCGACCGACGACGGCGCGACGTGGAAGCTGTCGCTTCCGATCGGTAGCGGCGCGACGACCGTCGTGACGGCGAACGGGGCGCTCGTGGCCGGGTCCGCGGCGGGCGACGTATATGCGTTCGCCGCCGGAGCGTGGAGCAAGCGAGGGCATCCGGGAACCGGAGCCGTGCACGACCTGGCGATCGACCCGTTCCGGACGACGACGATCTACGCGAACGTCGACGACGCGACCGCCTGGAATCAGGATTTGTACGCATCACTCGACGGCGGGAGCACCTGGACGCGCGTGCACGGTCGCTGGTCGCTCGGGCCGCAGGCGATCGCCTTTAGCCTCGTCGTCCCGCACCGGCTCTACATCGGCGACGACGGGTCGGACACGATCTTCCACATCACGGCGGACGGAAGCGCAAACGCCGTCTTGCAATCGGGTGCGCGACTCGCCGGCGTCGACAATCGCTACATCATTCCCGTTCGCGGGGCGGACACGACCGATGACGCCTGCTTCAATTTGATGGATCAAGGTTTGTTTTTCGCGGCGCGCTGCAGTTCCGGTTCGGCGCCAAGCCTCGATAAGACGACGTCGAAATCTCTCGCCTACGACGTGACGCCGGGCGCAAGCGGCGCGAACCTGCTCGTGCCGCTGCAAGACATGGGAACGGGGCTGAGCAGCAATTCGGGAACCTCGTGGCATCAACTCAACAATACGGCGGAAGGCGCGGAATCGTATCTCAATCCGCAAAATCCGATGCTCTGCTATTTCGCGCATCCCGACTACGGCTTGTATCTCTCAGCGGACGCCTGCGCGTCGTTCAGACTCGTGTATTCGAAAGGCATCTCATCGCTCGCGTTCGTTCCGGGTCAGAGCGCGATCTACGCCGTGACGAATGCAGATCTTCCGACCGCGCAAGTTTCCCGCAGTTCCAACGGCGGCTCGACGTGGTCGCCGAGCGGCTGGACGTTCGTCCATCCCTATCAAGTCGTCGTCTCGCCGGCGAACCCCAAGGATATCCTCGTCGCCACTGGCACGGCGCAGACCCCGTCGCAACTCTCCGTAAGTCACGACGGCGGAAAGACCTGGCACATCGCGACCGGGTTGCCGACCACCACGCGCGGCCGGGTCATCGGCCTCGATTTTCCCGTCCACCGCTTTTACGCGGCTTTCGATCCCAAAACGCCCACGACGATTCTGCTCTGCGATCGCGATCCGCAGACCGACGATATCATCCTCTTTCGCAGTTCGGACGACGGCGCGACGTTTGCCCAGGCGAGCGAGCTCGCGCAACCGGTTCCGCCGCGCCCCTGGCCGAACCTCATCGTCCCGACGCTCGGCGAGGCGCCGGCGCCGGAAATTCCCTACTACGCAACGCGATTTTACGGCAATCGCTTGGCCTTCAATCCCTCGGCGGCGGGGGCGACGATACCGGCCGTCATCCTGACGACCCGCTTCGGCGCCTTTGCGTCGTACGACGTCGGGGCGCACTGGGTTCGGCTGGATCGTTCGCTCATCGCTCACGACTTCATCGGCGTGAAATGGCTGGGAGGATACGTTTACTTAGCATCGTTCGGACAAGGCGTTCTCAGAAGCGACGCTCCGCTGCAATAGGTGAACTGCTAGGCTCCGGCCGCGCGAAGATCGACGCGCCGTAAGAGCGGAGCGAGCGTCCACCCTTGAACGACGATCGTCAAGAAGACGACGGCGAAGACCGCATCGAGCACCGCCGAACGATCGGGAAACGATTGCGGCAATCCCAGCGCAAGCGCGAGCGACAAGCCGCCGCGCACGCCCGCGAGAGCGATCGCATGACGCCAGCCCGGCCCGGTTCCGTGCGCGCGGCCGAGCGGCACGATCGCGTACGCAAGGATCGCGCGCGACGCGATGATTGCGGCCACGACCGCCGCGAAGAGCACGGGCTCGTGAAAGATCCGGTCGAGCCGCAAGCTTAAGCCTACGAGGAGAAATACGACCGCGTTCGCCACGAACGACGTCGCGTCCCAAAAACGGTCGATCGCGATCGCCGCACCTTCGTCGAGTTCGAGCGCCGGAAGCGCGACGCCGGCTACCGCGCTCGCCAAAATGCCCGAAGCGCCCGCGAACGAAGCCAGCGCGTACGAGCCGTAGGCGATCGCGAGGGTCGTGCCAATCGCGATCCACGGGGTCTTGAAGCGCCACAGAAACGGCGTGCCGAGCAACGCGACGCCAAGTCCGCAGCCGATGCCGACGCCGCACGAATACACGAACGATCCGGCCACGCTGATGGCGGCGATCGAAACGCCCGATACCGCTACGCCGATGATCGTCTGCGTCAGGACCGCCGCAACCCCGTCGTTGGCAATCGATTCGCCCTCGACGATCGTCAGGAGGTCGGTCGGAACGGCGAGAACTCGAAACAGCGCGAGCACTGCGACCGGATCGGTGGCCGAGACGATCGCCCCAAGGGCGAGCGCCGCGGGCAGAGCGAGGCCTCCGCCGAACATCGCGGCGCCGGCCACGACCACGCCCGTAAAGAACACGCCCGGCACCGCGAGGACGAAGATCGCAAGCGCGGTCCGGCGTAGCGCCGCGACATCGACGCCCCACGCCGCCTCAAAAATAAGGGCTGGGAGAAAGAGCCCGAGCAGCGCCGGCGTCAGTTCGATATGCAGGGCCCGCGGCAACATGCCGCCCGCCGCGATGCCCACGAGAACGATCGCCCCCGCCGGAGGCAACCCCGCGTGAACCGCGATTTGCGCGAATAAGAACGAGACGGCCAAAAGGACGGCGACGACGAGAACGATTTGCAACGCATTCACGGCCGTAAGCGCCTTCGGCGGCGGAGCGCGCCGCACCGCCGTCGTAAGCCGCGGAGTGAGCGACGATCTCGAGGAACGAGCGAAGCGCCTGGTGGGGCGGGCTGCGATCGACGAATACGTGCGGCCCGATACCTGCATCGCGCTTGGGACCGGTTCGACCGCGTACTATGCGATCGAACGCGCGGGCGAGCTCGCGGCGAGCGGCGTGGCGCTGCGGGCCGTCGCGACGTCGGTCGAAACCGAGCGCCTCTGCCGCGAGTTCGGCGTGCCGCTGGTTCGCTTCGGTGCCGAACCGATCGACGTCGACATCGACGGGGCGGACGAAGTCGCCCCGGACTGGTCGCTGATCAAAGGCGGCGGCGGCGCGCTTTTCCGCGAAAAGGCCGCCGCTCTTGCGGCAAAATCGTTCGTCGTCGTGGTCACGGAACGCAAGCTCGTCACGCAGCTCGGGGCGTTTGCGCTACCGGTCGAAGTCGTGCCGTTCTCCGCCGCCTTCGTTTCAAAAGAGATCGAAGCGCTCGGAGCGAGCGTCACGCGCCGCGAGCGGGACGGCAGCCCCTACGTCACCGATAACGGGAACGCGATCCTCGATTGCCGCTTCGGCACGATCGCCGAACCGGCCGCTCTCGAGGCGATCCTGCGGGCGTTGCACGGCGTCGTCTCGACGGGGCTCTTCATCGGTCTGACCTCGCGCGTGCTCGTCGCCCGCACCGACGGGAGCGTCGTGGAAGCGAAACGCGCCGACTGACGTCATCCGCCGCGAACGTTCGCATCGTGCGATTGTTAACGATTCGTCGAGTTTCGATTAAGGCGATGGCCGAAACCGGCTTCCTGCGCTAGAATAGCGGCGTTGCGGCCCCCACACCGTCCGAGGGTCCCATCCATGCGCTGGCTCGCCGCATTTTGCCTGATCTGCTTCGAAGCCTTTCTTCTCGTCGCGCTCGCTTACGGGATTACCGTCCGCGGGGCCTCGACGTCTCCGAAGCATTGGTCCCCGAGTCCGGCGTCCGACCATGTCATGGTCGTCGCGTGCAACACAAAAAAACCGGTTGCTTCCTTCGCCTGCGGAGACTCGATCGATCAGAGCCGTTTGGCGATGTGGAAGATCGTTCGCTTTTGGCAGGGTTCGCGTCCGGACGAATCGGTTTTCTACGAAGTCAAACACCGAAACGGACGCTATCACGAAATCAAAGTGAAGCCGCAAACAGAGCCGGCATCTTCGAAGCTGCTCGACGCCGCGGATCTGCTCAACAAGCTGCTGCTCATGTCGCTCGGGGTGCTCGTGATCGTAAAGGGACGCCGGCCGTTAGGGTATCCGGCGGGCCTGTTCCTTTACGGGCTGGCGGCGGGATCGGGGATCGATCCGACCCTCGTCGACCTGCCGGATTGGCTCGTGATCGCCACGCACTCGGCTCGGCAGATCTTGCTCGCGGCGTCCCTTTGCGCGTTCCTCGTTTTGGCTCTCGGGCTGAGCGAAACAACGATCCCCGTGCGGATCCGCCGCGTGCTCGGCGGCGCGGGAATCGCCCTCTGCGCCGGGCTCGTGCTGCCCGTCGTTCTCTATGGCGCCATCTGGGCGCCGCTCCATTTCTCACATCCCGCGGGCAACTTCCGGTTCGCGTTCTACGGATTGCCGCTGATCGCACAAATGCTGCCGATCGCCATCCTCGCGTACGGCGTGACACGTCCGTCCGAAGCCGGGAACGGCGTTTTGCGGTGGGTGCTTGCGGCGAGCGCCGCGGGCCTCGTCGGGCCGGCGATCAACGAAATCTCGAGCGCCCTCGCGGGCGGCCACGCGAACTGCGGGCCGTTCGTGCTCACCGAAGTTCTGGTCGGGCTCGGATTCGGCTACGTCTCGATCCGAGACCAGGTCGTGATGAACCGTGCGGTCGTGCTCGGCACGATTGCGGCGGTCGTGGCCGGCGTTGTCGAATTAGCGTGCGACTGGATCGACAACTATCAGCTCTTGCAGCGCGCCGCACCCGGGCTCGCGCCCGCCGTTCTCTCCATTGCCGTTTTGGCGTTGGGCAAGTCGCTCCATTTCATCGAAGCGAACGTGGAGGGGTACTTAGACCGGCTCATTTTCAGCCGACGGCTTCGCATCCAGCGCAATCTCAAGAGCCTCCTCGCCGACTGCAAACGGATCGGGAACGCCGACGATCTGGTCCGTGTTTGCGCGGATCAGTTGCGGCCTCTGACGGGGGCTCGCGGGATCGCGTTCTTCGAGCTTTGCGACGGCCGCTACGTCCCGAGTTGCCCGGATTCGGCTTGCGATGAAGCGCCGGACCGAAGCGTCTTCGTCCCGTTGCACCGCGACGACCAGGCCATGCTTCGCATCACGGGGCAACGTGGCCCGGTCGAGACCGCGGGCCTCGCGACGGCACTGCCACCGAAAAGCGTCGCATTTCCAATGCTCTCGGCGGGTCGCCTCGTCGGAGCCGTCGTCTGCGAGGGCCGACCCGAACCCTTCGATCCCGACGAGTTACAGCTCATCGCCGACTTCGTTCACGACGTCGGGGCGATGCTCGTCTTCCTGCGCTCGGCATACCATTCGCCGGCCGCCCTAACGGAGCACGCCGTCTTCGATCTATCGCATATCTGGTCGCGTCCCCGCAGCGCAACGCTTTCGGAGGCGCCGCAGCCGGCCTAAAGGCGTCGAACCGCAAGCGGAGTCTCTGCGGGATGCTTACGCGCTACTGACGAACACGCGACGGCCAAAAACGTGCCGGCTACGAGGTCTGTTCATGTTCCCTAAAATCGCGTCCGTCATCGCGGCGATGTCTGTTGCCGGGGCAATCGCGTGGCCGATGCGGCCGCCTCCGGCCGCGGTCAAGCCGGTCGTCAACGACTACTATGGGACGAAGCTCGTCGATCCATATCAGTACTTCGAGAATCTGAAGTCGCCGGTCGTTCAGCGCTTCTTCCGGCAGCAAGCGGATTACACGAACGCGGTTCTCGCCGCGCTCGGGCCGGGTCGCGAAACGTTACGACGCGATATTACGCACCTCGCCGATGCGGGGACGGCCGACGCCGTCGTCGGCCGCGCGGGTGGCCGCATCTTTTATTTCGAGCGTCCTCCGGGTGTGAACGACGCGCGCTTGATGGTTCGCATGCCCGACGGCACGTCGCACCTCTTGCTGGATCCGGACTTGTACGGCCGGCAAACCGGATTGAAGGCGCACCTCTCGCTATCGCAAGTCCTTCCCTCGCCCGATGGGAGCCACGTAGCCGTGGGCCTCGTACCGGGCGGCGACGAGCCTGCGACGCACACGCGTATCGTCGAGACCGCGACCGCCCGCATCCTGGCAGAAGATTTTCCGCGTACGTGGTTCGGCGTCTCGAGCTGGTCATCCGACGGGACGGCGGTCTTCTACAGCCAGTTGCCCGCGCTGAAGCCGGGCGAATCGTTGAATGACCGCGAGTTGCGCGGAATTTCGTTCCGGCACACGCTTGGCAGTGCCGCTGCGGACGTGCCCGTGTTCGGGATCGGAATCGATCCAAACGTGCCGTTCGTGCCGACGGATATCCCGTTCATCCAGCTCTCACCCGCGAGTCCCTATTCGTTCGGGATCGTCGCGCACGGGGTGCAAAACGAACAGACGATCTACGTGGCGCCGCGCGACGCCGTGATGGGAGGGGGACCCGTCCCCTGGCGCAAGATCGCGGACGTCGATGACGCGATCACCGGTTTCGATATAAAAGGTTCATCGATCTACTTGCTCTCGCACAAGGGCGCCGCGCGCTACAAGGTGCTGGCGCTCGACCTCACGCGTTCCGACGGAACCGCCGCGGATGCCAAAGAGATCGTCCCCGCGAGCGATATCGTGATCAAGAACGTCGCCGTTGCCTCGGACGGCCTGTATGTCACCGGCATCCTCGGCGGCCTCGCCAATGTTCGCAAGCTGCCGTTCAACGCCGACGGATCGACCGGGCCGATAAGCGACGTTAAGCTTCCCTTCCCGGGCACGCTCGGATTCGTAACGGACGCGCAGGCTCCGGGCGCCGTCTTCGAACTGGAATCGTGGCTGAAGCCGCTCCAAATCTACGCAATGGATGCGAGTGGGACGGTCACGAACACGGGAATTCGCAAACCGCCGAATATCGACACGACGGCCTACGCCTCGGTCGAAGTGACCGCGCCGAGCGCCGACGGAACGCTCGTGCCCCTTTCGATCATCATGCGCCGCGATGTCAAACTCGACGGCTCGAACCCGACGTATCTCGAGGGCTACGGCTCGTACGGCCTCGACATCGACCCGTCCTTTCTAAGCGACCGCCTTGCGTGGCTCGACCAAGGCGGCGTCTTCGCCGTCGTGCACGTGCGCGGCGGCGGCGAATTCGGCGAGGATTGGCACGTCGCGGGCAAAGGGCCAACCAAACAACATACGATCGACGACGCGATCGGGGCGGCGCGTTACCTGATCGCGCAGAAGTACACGTCCCCGGCCCATCTGGCCATCGAGGGCACGAGCGCCGGAGGGATCTTGGTCGGCGGCGCGATCACGCAGCACCCGGAACTTTTCGCCGGCGCGCTCGACGTGGTCGGCTGGACCGACGGACTTCGCAGCGAAGCCGCCGACCCGAACGGAGCCACGAACGTGCCCGAATTCGGCTCGGTGAAGACGCGTGAGGGCTTCCAAGCGCTCTACACGATGGACGCTTACCAACACATCGTCAAGGGCCGCAAATACCCGGCGGTCATGGCGGTCACCGGGATTAACGACCCGCGCGTCGCGCCGTGGAACCCCGCGAAGTTCGCCGCTCGTCTTCAGGCAGCGTCGTCGTCGGGACGACCCGTCCTCCTACGCGTGGACTACGACGCGGGGCATGGTTTTCTCGCTGCCTCGCGCGCGCAACGGATCGCTCTGCGGACCGACGAATTCAGTTTCTTGCTGTGGCAATGCGGCAGCCCGCTCTTCGCCGGCGTTCCAACGCGCATCGCCCGTTCGATGTAGCAGAGGCGCTGCAGCCGGCGTGATCGTCGGGCGGGTTCGCTTTCAGACTTTCTTCACGTCGAACCCCGAGGATACGGCGTGTATCACACACGCCTTCCAAGGAGTTCATCATGTTCGTCAAGCGAACACTTCTGCTTAGCGCATTTGCCGTCGCGACGACGGCCGCGGCCGCGGGTGCCGCGCCGACCGGCGTCCTTCCCTCGCTCAAGCACGTCGCGACGATCGGATCGACGGTCGATCCGCAAAACGGCGACCGGAATCCCTACGGTCTCGCGATTTCACCGGTTGCGGGCGGCATCGTCGCGGCGGGGGATCTCGTCGTCTGTAATTTCAACGACGCCCAAAACATTCAGGGCCTCGGCACGACGATCGAAGTCTTACATCCGGTGCCTGGTTCAAAGCCGCGGCGCCTCATCGCGAGCCCCTATCTGACCGGTTGCGCCGCGCTCGCGCTCGGCAATTCCGACCCCTGGGTAGCCGCATTCGATGCCAACGACAATCCGGTCGTTTCGAGCGGCGGCACGATCGTAGACCCGATCAACAACTTCCCCTTCACCGGCCCCTGGGGACAGACGTTCGCCCTGCCGAGCATAGGCGCGCCTTCGTTCTACGAAAGCAACGCGAACGACGGCAGCATCGTGCGCATCGACCTGACGAGCCCGTTCACGTTCGAAAAGATCGCGACCGGCTTTAGCGTGAACCACGGAGTGCCCGGCTCGATTCTCGCACCTTCCGGCCTCACCTACGATTCGGTTCACGACGTGCTCTACTTCGTTGAAGGTAACACGAATCGCCTGATCGCGATCGATGCCCCCGAGAACGTCCACGCAGGCGGCATCATCGTTACGCGGTCCGGCATTACGGGACCGTCTGCAAGCTCCGTGCACGTCATCTATCAAGGTGCGCCGCTCAACGCTCCGATCAGCGCGGCGCTTCTCTACAACGGCGACCTCGTCGTCGGCAATACCGCAAACAATCTCCTCGTCGAAATCGCCCCCGGACACGGCGTCGTCGGGCAGCGCAACCTTGATAGCGGTAATCCCGGCGCCCTCTTCGGCATCGCCGCAAGCGGAACGAGCACGGCGACGACGCGGATCTATTACAACGATGATAACAGTAACACGGTGCAGGTCTTGATGCCCTAGGA
>Ga0116227_10003409_pt1 | contig 35310 bp, 28 predicted proteins | sample S1TSphgellanicum_FD_89693 | JGI IMG/M metagenome (GOLD analysis project Ga0116227, IMG submission 89693) | Host-associated microbial communities from peat moss isolated from Minnesota, USA - S1T2_Fb - Sphagnum magellanicum MG | ecosystem: Host-associated > Plants > Peat moss > Unclassified...
AAGAAGAAGAAAGAAAACCCAAAAAAAAAAAAAAAAGGCGGTCACCATGTATCCCAAACATGGTTGAGGGGGGTCCCATTTCTAATTGAAAAAAGTGGAGAGTAATTGGTTTTTTTTTTTTTTGGGTCTTATTCGAGCTTTTTGTCATTGGCTCAAGTATATTAAATCTTTTTTTTGTAAGATCACCCATTCCAATATTATTCTTGTGGTTAAGAGTGAGATTAATTTTAGAGTTCTTATAGGATTTTGTTAGATCAATTTTTTTTTGTTTTAATCAATTTTCAGGAAGGAAAAAAAAAAAAAAAACTCTGAATTCAACAACTTTCTCTCCATTAGTTTAAATTTTGTAAAATTACAAATGTTCACATTATTTTGTTAAGGTCTTTTTGACAATACCAAAAGGGGCCTCACAATTTGGGAGAGTTCCAACTTGATCACATCCAAAGAAATAAACAACCACCTATTCTAATCTATAGATTAATATTTTAATCACATGGTTCTTTTTTAAATCCTTTTTTTTCCTAGTCACATGCAATAAATTTTTTGGTCACCAGTTATAAATAAATAAATAAATCTTTGTGGTTAATGTTTGTAATCTTGGTAATTGTGAATCTTAATGTCATTCACTCAAATTTGTGTTTTGGATAGAGTCACTTAATCGCTCGTTAATAAACAACCAACATATCATTTACCAACAAGCAAGGAGTCATGTAATGTTTCTACCTTAAGAATGGACCCCCAAAAAGAAAATTAAATTAAAAAATAAAAAGACAAAACAAACTTCATGTTATATAACATGTAGTCTCTCCTTTTAAGGAGAAAGCCAACAAAAACATAAACATGCAAAGCACTTTGACAAATCATGTATGGTGAAGAAATGACAATAACATCTAGTTAATAGGTTACAATCTCATTAGAAATATGTAAACAAAGAATGATAAGAAGTACATGAAAATTTGTTAGTTCATGCTACATTACAAATATTTACAACAATGTACATTGTTGTTCAATTAAAGTTTTCATTTGCGTTTTTGTCAAGTTATGTTATCAAATTAATTTTATGCAATTTCATTAACAACAATTAACACAAGTGCTCTAATAAAATTTCCCATTATTTTCAAAAAAAAATCTTTATCTTGCAATTGTAACCCCCATAAGTTCACACAATTCATTCAGAGTACATGTTTTGAATACATGTACATTGTAATCAAAGTGGGCAAATCCTAATATATTTGAAGGTTTGATTGTTTAATATACTTGTATACATTAGTTCCTTGCCAATTGGAATTTATTATCTAGTATATTTCTAAATGGCTTTCTACTATATTCAACCTTACAAGTTTTCAAAGTTTCTCATCATGTACCTAAACCACCATGTTAAATTAAAACTTGATGGTTCATGAAGCTACACTAGGGGAAAGTAGAAGGAGAAAAATGCAAATGTCCCATACTTGTTAATATGATAAATACCCACAACTGTTTAGAAATAAATTCGTTTTCCTATGTTATCATAAGCATGTTAAATTTGATCCAATTCTTTTTGGGAAGACAATATTGAGATGATTGTGGCCAATTTTAATTTTTTTGGTGGTAAGTTTCTGCATCTTGGAATTATTTTTTTCAAGATTGTGAAAAAGGTGAATTACAAGGTTTTTTTCGCCATTTTTTAATATTCACAAGTGTTTAGCTTCATCAAATTTCAGATAGTGGTTTAACAATTAAACCCAACATTCACAAAAAAATCCATAACTTATTTCCAAACACAACTATTGTTCCTCCAACTCGCTTTTGCTCACCAAAAATATCATTAATGAATAATTGACATGGTGCAAAATTATAATTAGAGCCAAGGATAAGTGCGAATTAGATCATCAACATTTGACAAAAGGTTTGGATATGCTTCAACTGCATCTACATAATAAAGTTTTGTCATTGCAAAAAATGGGTGTATTTGACACTACCTTGTCAAAACCATTCAAGCTTCACAAGCTTGGCAAGTGTGTAAATCACACCAATCAAACAACAATTTTGCCACTTTACAACTTGGTCATTGGTCCCAAGATTAAGCAAACACTTGTTCAATTTGGAGAGCTTTTTCATGAAAATGTTGAATGACATCATGACTTTTGTTGAGTATTTTGAATAACATCATGACTATGCGTTAGTATAGGATTTGGGCATAAAACTTTGGCTCAAACTTGATTCAATGACTAAGTGACATCTTGAATATCATGGGCATGTTCTATAAAATGCATGCATTTCAATGAGAAATTGTAGACCTTTCTATTTGGCAAATTCAACCAATAGTGCAAAATTGCATAGAATCCAACTTTTATTATCTGCTCATATCAAGGGATTATTGCCAATGAACCTAAAGAATCAAACTTTGAGAAATAACCTACCATATGCAAATGGTGAATTGGACGTTTGTAGTGGGAATTTGAGCTCACCACAACTTCCAACCAAATGAAACAATTAAGATGCATTGAAATATCTATTGCAAGAAGTCAATTAATGGTGCTACAAAATACATATTCATGAACTACCATAGAAAAGACAAAGGAGAGTTAATTTCGTTAACACATGGTGTTTGTACCAATAGATTTACACATACATGAAGAGATATGAAGTTGTGAACATTTGTTTTTAACCTTAATCCATCATTTTGTTTGATCCAAATTTTTGTTTCCAATCATGTGCCTACATGATAATCAAACATATGGACAAGAAGATTATAGTAATAGTTTTGCATTGCCCCTCTAGAGAACAAAGACTTTGCATCACTTTCCTTCTTGTGCATTTGATGAAATAAATTGATAGTAGTACTAGAATCCAAATCCACACCCAAAATTGCATTGTTTTTGTGCACCCTCCTCCTACCCATGGAAGCTTGCAAGAATATCAAAACCACTTCCAAGGGAAACGAACAATTTTTGCAAGTCATCTTTCTATGATTGTCAAAAATGTTTCTACATTACAAAGTCAACTTCCTTCGTAACCGTGATTGTGTGATGGATGAACATAGAAAAAATAGCTTTGCAACTTTGAAAACAACACTATTCACACACATTATGATTGTACTACAATTAATTCACAATAGGCAACAAAGAAAAAGAATTGTTTTATGTAAAATAATAAAAACATTATAAAGTTTTTTCAAAACACCTTCATGAATAAGAAGTGTTTTGTATTGTAATATTTCATAGTCCATTGCAAAAGTTATCAGCATCAAACAAAAGAATGGGAAATATAATTAACCTTGATTTTATCATCAATGCATTTGAACATTAGGGCATTCTTCAACATGAAAAGTCATGAACCTACCAAACACCACATGATCTCCAGCAATAAATTTGATCCATCAATCCAGTGAAAGGCACAACAAAGTTTAACACTTGCTATTGATTGGCTCGATGATTTGATTGGTCCAAGTGGGTTGCTATTATTAATTTATCACTTGTCCCCATTTTAACGTCATGGGTGAGGTTGGGAAAAAATAAATAACTAATCTTTGATGTGAGAAATATTGTTGTAAGGTTGAATACTGAGCATGGGTGGACCTACTTTTAGCTACATATCCTATACATTTTTTACATGTCCCAAATAATGAACAAACAACATACATCACAAACTTCAATTTTTATGACATAAAAGAAGAATTGTCAACAAGAATTTGACATAAACAAAATAGGTAGACACAACCCTAAACATGTATATCTATTTATTTAGGCCCACTTTAGATGTGGTATGGGGTCCAAATTCCTAGGAACCAATTTGGAGTCATTTGAAGCAAATTGTGGCATGCAATGGTGGCAAAGGTGTCGTAAATTGCATCATTGGTTCTCGTGTGCTCATTGCTATGAATGCATGTAAGAGGTGGATACCCATAGGGTCAATGGGATGCATGCACACACATTGAAGGATATTTGCAATTGAGGGATGGGGTAATCCAAGTCATGTCCAAATTGCTATTGAAAAAATTGGGGATGATAATTGAAAAGTTGTGAAAGTTGGTCGAATTGTACATCAAGTGCTTACCCTTGGGCTATACATGATAAATTTTGAACATGTTGGGCCTTAAGTATCTTGTTATACAACATGCAAGAAATGGTATAATGACGTAGAAACTTCGAGATGGAATTTTGAAGTCAAACCATTTGTTGCCCAATGAATTATTCAAACAAAAAAAGACACGCTCGAATTAGGGCAAGTAGAAAATCACATGTCACTTTAAAGTGTTGTTAAAAAAAAAAGGTGTTGTTGTCGACTCATGTTAAGGGTTCAAGAAGGAAAAGACATTGATCAACCATGAACTTAATAATTATGATTAAAACTACAAGGGTTTAATTCCCTAAATAGGTTGCTAGGGCAATGGTGGATGTCAATATGAGCCTGATGCCAACAAAAGTTATTAGGAGAGAGGTTTGTTTACATGTTAGAGGTCTTTTTGGGCTATCAAAAGATCCTAAACCCAAGAAGTGCCCAAACATTTGAAGGAAGGAAAAGTAAAAAAGAATAAAAGATTTTATGAAGGTGGAGGAAGGTGTGCATTGTAAAAGATTTGATGGCTATTGCACAAAACAATGAGTGAAAATTTCAAAGGCTACTTGAACATCAGCTAATATGGGGAAAAGGTCCACATATTGAACATTTTCTAACGAGACATCTTTGATGAAAAATGATGTGAATGATGAAGTGTTTAATGGAGCCTCTAAGATTTTAATTATTTTCAATGGGGTGGTAAACCAAGATGGGGTGTTAAAGTTATGTGACAAATTAAAAGGTGACTATGCCACACATTTCTGAGGTTGGATAAAAAGACCTATTGCACAAAGTTCAAATTGGAAATGTTTTTAAGCATATGATACAATTGAAGGGGGACTTATGATGTGAATGGCATCTACAATGGATGGAAATAGATAAGAAAGGGAACAATTAACTATAAAACATAAGGCCCTAAAGTTGGTTAAGGCGAAAAGTGCCCCACCCAAAGGATCACCTTGACAAATTCCCATAGTAGATGGGATGATTATGACATCACTTTCATGATTATGGTGGATTGTAAAAAAGTGGGGACTCAAAAGCATAAAATGCATGAACAAAGGAGATGAGTTATATGATGTCTCCATTTGCTACATGAAATTCTTAAAATATGATCACTTTTGACATCAAATTGAAGATGTTTGCCACGTCTAATTGAAAAAAACCTAATTAAGGTGGAGGTTTAGGGTGCACTTGATGTCGTGGATTACTATTTCACAACCACCCTTAATTGCAACTTTGAACTAGGGCGGGGAAAAATGTGTTACAAAAATGTCACATAATTGAAAGCATAAAATGCAACTTGTGAGTTGATGCAGTACCTCCCTCACTATAATGGGGCAAATTCCACTTAAAGGCTTAGTCATGGCTAAGAGGCGGGTTGCCCTAAAGACACATGTAATTCAACGTGGAATGTGCCCTTGTGCGATATTAAAGCAAAATTAAAACAACTAAATGAATTCATTTGTTAAATCTTTTGTGTGAAAATAATTTTGAAGGTGTTTAAAAACCATTATAAACAGACCATTTGTTGATAACTATGGCATATGTTGGAAAGTCAACTTGAAGGAATCATAAGAAAACTTAAAGTCTTGGTTTAGTTCATAGTTTTCTAGGAAAAACAAGAAGTGGTCATCTAATTCAAGGTGTAAAGTGGTAAGAGTTGACATGGGTGCAAGGGAAAATGGTGCCAAAATGCGAATCGCTCAAAAATATTCCTTTGGGCATTGGAAAATTAAACTATGAAGAAAATGTTTATGAATAGGATGATCATGTTGGGGAAGAAGCACTGAACTTGAACTTGCCACCAAATCTTAAGCTTGTAAAAAGAAGTTCTATTACAAGATTTCCCATTTGCATGTTACAAAGTGCTCGAGTTAAATAGGCATTTCCCTATGCCTTGTTGCCCCACCACAAGGGGGCAAAATGAGACACCATTGGGGTAATAAGATGAACAAATGCCATGCTACCACATTATAGGGTCTTGTGCCAATTTATCCAATGGAAAACGAAATGCCATTTGTATATCACAAACATAAAGCGATAGAGATGCGGTTGTATAGTCAAAGATGATGAAAATTTAAATGAAATGAGCTTAGAACATCTAATGATGAAACCCAAGTCCAAGTTAATGTGGGCAAGTGGGGGCAAGGGAAAGTATTGAGTCGGAATGGTCATAAGGGTTTGGATTAGATGAATTGAATGCCTAACAAGAATGCTAATGACAAGTTAACTTTCAATTAGTAATTTGACATCCACATGTGGGACAAAAAAATTTAGGTGGAAGTTGTGAGAGTGTTAAGGAGAGGCCTTTGGGTCCCACTTACAAGTGCATCAGTGCTCCCTAGCCCCTACCCGGGCATGCCTTGTTCCGTGCTTGTAACATGGTTGCCTACTAGGGAGTTTTATTTCTGAATTTCTTCTTTTTCACTGCACTATCTGTTGTGTCTTTGTGAAGGTTTGTGTCTATGCTGCAAAAGACATTTGTTTAAGCAATCTACTTCTGCTCCTTGCTACTCATATTGTATAGAACTTGCTGGCCATGAAAGAAAGGAGAGAGACAAGGCCTTCTTCCTTCCTATACCTGAAACTCTAGACATTTGTACTGTAATAACTAACTCCACCTTTGCAGCGAATGTGTAATCAATCTTCTTTTGCCGGTAGCAATAAGCAAACACTAAAAAACTTGTTGTTGTTGCACCCACGAGCCTTGTTTGTCTGCGAAATTCAGTGTCAAACTTCCTTCCTTCCGCATGCTATTTCTCGGCCTCAGAAGGTGACAGTTTCATTCTCTCCTTTATGAAACCTAAATTTTATGTCCATTTGGGCATCCTTTCAACTCATCTTCATTCGGGGACCCCTTAACCCTAATTCTTCATTAACCCCAAATACCCCAAATTTACGTCCATTTGGACATTCCTAAAACCCTGTCAGCTCATCTTCAATTTGGGCACTCCTTAAACCCTGATTCGGCTTTAACCCCAAATTTATGTCCATTTGGGCATATTCCCTAAACCCTAATACGCCTTAAACCCTAAATTCATCTCCATTTGGGCCATCCCCTAAACCCTGATTCTCGGGAAACCCTAAATCCATACCCAATTAGGCGTTCGCTAAACCCTAATTATCTGATCCTCGGAGCTTCTCGTATTTTGCAGCTGGTTCTTGGGCAATCAAGCACCTGGTGTTTGGAGAGAACCCTTCTTGCCGGCCATGATGTGGAGGGGCGAATGGAGATGGGGGATGAAGAACTTTATTCTCAAAAGCGTCTGAGCTTGTGAAGCATTGTGATCGAGGGGTCTGTGACAAGATGACTCGCGCTTTCAGTCTCTTGATGTCGCTCACACGTCGCCATTCTGCAAGATCCAGTAGCTCCTTCGTGAGTAGAAACTGTTGTCATCGAAGAGGATTTGCTTCAGTTATAGCTCCTGAGGTAGACAATAATGTGGTCAATCGAAAGGTTGCCTCTTCCTCCTCCTCCTCCAACCACAACAACAATGTTGGTGCTGGATTTCATGGGAACAATGATAATGGTAGAGGACAACAACAACGCTTCAGAAATCCTCGGAAGATGGTGCAGCAGTCGCCTGAAAGTGAAGAAGCATCATCATCATCATCATCAGCACCACCACCACATGTGTTCTGGAGCTCTGATTTCTGCGACCACCGAGGTATGCAAGTGGTGTTTCTGGGCACCTCATCATCCATGCCCACCATCAGCCGCAATACTTCATGTATTGCGCTACGCCTTGGTATGTACCCATGAGCATTCGATTCCATGAATTTTGCTTCTTCTATTTTTAGGATTTTCGGTTTTGCGGTTTTCTTTCTCTTTTTTTTTCGGTTTTGGGTTCTTTGTTTTGTTTTTTGGGAGTGACAAGTCTCATGGTGATGAAAGACATGACACCTCTTTGGCTTTTTCTCATGCCTTTTTATGTAGATGGCACAATATACATGTTTGATTGCGGGGAAGGAGTGCAACGACAATTACATCGAACTCCCTTTCGGCAGAAGAGCATTGATAGCATCTTCATAACACACATGCACGGTGACCATGTATCCTTACTGTAGATACCCAGGTGTTGACAATTTGCTACATGCTAAATCTTTCTACAATTTGCTTGAGAATTCTTTTTTGTGTTGCATCACGTTCCTTGACCTGAACATTTGCTTTGTGGGCTCCTAGATATTTGGACTTCCAGGTATATGTAACTGCTCAATTTTCTAGTAAATGTATCACCTGTCTTTGCTTGACAAATGCTTCATCCAGTCTGTGTTGTGAAGATGTGAATAATTGCATTTGTTTTTTGGAGAATTTGGCATCTGCTTTTGTAGTGGGTAGGCACATTGTGACTTTTGGATGGGTTTTGGGTTCTGTGTTGGAAGGCCTTCTATGTATGATAGGCATGACTGCTTCACCATCAAAGCGCCCTATTGAGATTTTTGGTCCTGAAGGTCTACGACAGTGGATCCGCACCACACTCAAGCTGTGCCATGCACAGATTCCTATCAAGTATGTAGTGCATGAACTTGTTCTGCAGGAGGTGAGTTTTATTCTTTGCTTTCTCTTCTCCATGATGGAATCATGCTATTTCTGGCCATGCAGGACAAAGCTGTGCAAGAAGTGCATGTGTAACCATGGAGCATAAATGTAGAACTGGATTTGCAGAAGTGCTGCACTAGTCCTACGCTTGTGTTGTGAGCAGTTTTGCTCCAAGGTTGGGTTATTTGTATATTGTCATCAATGAGGTGACTGGGGGAGGGACGGCCAGGAAAAAGCCTGGAAGAGAGCAGCCAAATGGAATGTAATTGAAGAGAAACATCAAGATGAGCTTTCTGGGAATGACATTATCTGCTCAAAGGATGGACTGTGGCATGTGTAAGATCTCCAGTTTTGGAACATCTGGAATGCTCATGTGAAAGTATGTGTAGGTCTCATAGGCTAAGATTCCATGCCTGAATGTGCCCTCAGGAAAATGCTGATTGCTTGCTCCCATCACTAGGTTTAGGGTTTAGGGCTCCATCATGTAAAGGATCCGCTTGCGGATCCATATCCAGCAGGTTGCTTAACAGACAGTGGGTGTTCATGCTCCTTGATTGCTACAGACATGAGGATGAAAAATATGTTGTTGTGGCTGGATTGTTGAAGCACACCATCCCTTGTTGGGGTTATGTGGTACAGGAACGGCCACATGCTGGCAGGTTTTTCTCTCTTCTTTAAGCACAAGAATGTTCCCTTCTTGCAAGTTTTTTTGGCTATTTCCTCGCAGAATCAGTGTAGGTTGACTTGTAAGATGGCATTGGGACTGATGTAATGTGTCATGGTACTGGATAGATTTAATGTGGAGCGAGCCATGGAGGCTGGGGTGCGTCCTGGGCCCATGTATGCAATGCTGCAACAAGGTCGTGATGTGACTCTCAGAGACGGGACAGTGGTATGTTCTTCTCATTTAACTGGATGGTCATTTGTTTTTTTTCACTAGATTTCCATGTGTATCTTGAGGATTAGTCCTAGACCCTAAATCAGTATGTATCCACTTGGTATCACAAGAAAAAAACAAAAATACTTGATCATTCTGTGTGCTCTTGCAACAACATGAAGCACCAAGTGTCTGTTGGGGTGCTCTGCTCAGCATGAATGCTGCATGGTTTTGTTTGTTCTTTGATCTTAAAGAGAACACAGAAGTTTTGACTATTTCACATAGGTGTGCAACTTGCACTACTGGCAAGGGTCCTGCAGGAGGAGAGGGTTTCTCTGTCTTGGTCCACTTGCTTTTTCTCCTGGACCATTGATCAGAACATTACATGATGCTAGCTTGCTGCTACACTTGTACAGGTAAAATCGGCAGATGTGGTAGGCCCACAACGTCAAGGACGTAAAGTTGGTATGTTTCCTTTTATCTTTTGGAATGGAGTTGTAGGTGATTAGTGATTAAGCTATGACACCATGTTTGTTTGTCCCTGCTCCAATGTTCTTCAATCGTGAAGAGTCTTTGCAGTTAGTTAAGTCTTTGGAAATTACAATTGGGAGTTTTAGGTGGAAGCAGGCATGTCTTAAAATACTGTTTTCTCTATCATGATCTTCTCTTGGGTCCCCTCTGAGAGCATCTAGTGCGGTGAGTGCATTGTTATTTGCAGTAATTCTTGGAGATACAAGCGACTCTCGATCCCTGCTTGTTGCAGCCAGGGGGGCAGATGTGGTGGTTCATGAAGCGACAGTGACAGAGCATGAAGCTGACTTTGCTGTTGATCGTGGCCATTCCACTGCCTGTATTGAATTCCTATACTTCACTTGGCAAAACCTATCTTTGCATAAAGATCAATAGTGTATTTCTAGGTCTCACTAATGCAGTTCCCATGCCTTCATTCACGTGAAGATTTTTCATCCTCTTAACAGGAATCTTCATGCACCCTTTTCTATTGTAGTTGTCGAGGATTATGAAGTGCATGAACTCTTTGTTCTCTATGAGAATCCGAAGGATTCTTTCTCATTTGGAATGTGTACAATTTGAAACTTGATGAATTCTTCTGAAGAGATAGTCTGCATTTTGGTTGTGCTGCTGGGTGCTGAACAGCAATGGCTGGAAGGTTTGCACGCTCCATCGATGCCAACACTCTGGTGCTCACTCATTTTAGTGGCAAGTTGGAGGGTGCTTATTATGGAACTTCAGTGAGTCACATCTCCCCACCCCCTAGGGCCTGTATAAATCCTAAACCCTAAACCGTATGGCAATTTCTGGTCTTTACCAAGTTGTGTTTCAAAATGTGGGCTGTGTCAGAAGACTCAGCTGTTACCAATTCGATAAGCTTGATTATGAGAAGAAATAATTAGCTGAAGTGTTGGGTGATATGAGGAGGTGTATGTTTCAATGCTTGCATTGTGGAGTAATTTTGTGGAGGAATGGGTGCAGGACAATGGGACTATAAAAGATTTAATCACAGCAGCCAGTAAGTCTTTTGGCAAGAACTCTGTCATAGCTGCTCATGATCTGACAGCTGTTACCATTTGTAGAAAAGAAGACCCTGCTTTTCCTGCTCACAGAACTACAAGTTCCTTTTCAACGTGATCATGTAAAATGGAAGAGTCGGTCATGTGCCGCATGTGATTTTGTTTGCTTAGATAGTGAAGGGTATTTTAATCAGCCTCAATTGGCACTTACGAGGCTGGTTGTTAGTGCACCCTTCAAATGCATTGGGTGTTCCTATTCATCTAGTCTACCTGACCTCTCAACAAAAAGGTTCTGAATGCATACTTTGTCAATGTATTGAGGATCCATTCATGCAAAACACTTTTGACTTCATCAATGTAGTGACTACCGCTTTCTAAGTGATGCAGCTTTCTTTACCAAACCCCGTAGTCTGATTGGATGTCATCATCTGCCAGTTGTCGTTCATGTACAATTTTTCTCCCATGTGACAACCGCTCATGTCTGGTCCATGTAAATTTCATGGGTCTTACTTAGGAGGAGGCATCCATGGGTTCTCAGCATTAATTCATGATGCAAATGAACAAGTTTCTTTTTTCTGTGTTGATTTCCATTGTCTCAATATTGGGTATATGCATCTTGGTGGGGGCATTGTTGTTGTTCAATCAGTGAATTAGTCTGCTGTGCTGCCAGGAGTTTTTTTTTGTCGGGTCTAACGAGTTTATTAGGGTTAGGGAATGAGAATCGGTCTTTCAAACATTATTTGACTATGATTTCAACTGTCTGTGAAGATTGCCTTATTTCCAAGTAAAATATTAAAAGGTATTTTCAAGATGTTGGCACTATACTCTTAATTATGTTTTAAAAATTGATGCATTTTAAAACAACCACTTCAAGGTGAAAGAAAGATTATTTTATTATGAATTAATTAATTAATAATAATAAAAGATAAGAGAAAAAAATGGAAAAAAGCAACTCTGGCCTATACAGGTCTCGAACCTGTGACCTTCGCGTTATTAGCACGACGCTCTAACCAGCTGAGCTAATAGGCCGAGCCAAGCCAGCTTCAAGTTGCAAGAATCTTACATTTTTATTGTTTTTATACAATACAATTAAGGTGCTTGACATCAAAGAAGACCCCTTTTATTGGTTTGGTGGTGCTCAGCAGCAGCAGCAGCATTGGGTGCAGGCTTTGCTGAAGTCTGATGATGACCTGCTTACTACTCATGGAAGCATCCCGCCGGCTTTTGAAGTGTATTGTTCTTATGATTACTCAATTTGAGAGTGATAATAAACAGCCAAATTACGAGGTCCCAGTTATGGACATTCTATGGAATCATAGTACTAGATGCATGGATGTGGCATTTAGACCTCGAGCTTCACTTCAACAGACATGTTGTATTGGTGGGCATCTCAAACCCAAGCAAATGTCTTCTCACCTCTGTGTGTGCTCCATCAACAACACTAAATCCCCAAAATTCTCTTCAGTTAACTGACATGTATTTCATGAAAGTGGCAAAACACCACAGGCCTCCTTACCAATTGATCGAATCTCATCCTCACCACTAAAGCAACTGTCAGGTGATCAGCCAATCCAGAAATACACTATTTGGTATCATGGAGTTCAAGCAATTAGATATCAATTTTGACTTCTCTCAAAATGAAGCTGGAATAAGAGACCTGCATCGGTGGATGGCATGTGGCTACAAACCGATCAATTCCCAATAGCAACTCAGTTGTAGCCTCATGCCATCCACCAGGCCTGATGAGAAATGTCTAGTCATATATACAGTTTATCAAATGTCATCATAGCTTTACAATTATTTAGCTCTTGGTACCATGTCTTCTGATCGCAGAAGCACCTAACATGGTTTACAAAGGCTACAATCAATTACAACCAACAACCATCAATATCCTAGATATGAAGAACACAAGCAAAACAAGTTTGCCCTTTCCGTCGAGATCTGTCATCAAATTGTGAATACACCCACTTCTGAGATCTCCGAAGTGACATACACTTTGGTTGAAAGTCATTCCCCTTCCTTATTGCTGAAGTTGATGATATTGATCTAGACGACACTGAGCTCGATAGCTGTCGATACAACGGCTTCACTAGCATCAGTTGTTGTCGTACCTGCATACCACCAGCAGTCACACTGAGTCAGAGACCACATTGGGTTCCAACAAAATGCATCTTGAATTGTCTTAAGGGGGCAAAAACACTAGAAGGATAACAATTTTCCAGCCCTAAAAAAACATGGAGCTGCTTCACAATCAATTCTGATGATGTCCGCAGAGGAATCTACTCATGGGCAACATGTCTCGATCACATCCCAACATTGATGAGTGTAATGAAGTCACCGTCTGAGTAGAATTTGTTTTCAGTCCCATCTACCCATTCAAGAATACATATTCTAGTTTTCTATCTGCACAAATGGACTGTGTAATGCAACAAAGAATCTAGAGACATAATTGCAACAAGAATCTATTCAACTATATCTGAAGGGGTAGGTACTATAACACCTTGCCACTGTACTAAAAACATTCAAAGAAAACTGAAAGATAGAAGTTGAGGATGTTTACTCACAATGCCAATAAAGGAAGTGAAGGATGCAACAGATCGGAAAGAATGTGAAGCAGAAGTCTTCTTTGAATACCAATCCAGCTCCATTTCACACCCCACCCCTCTCCTTCTTGTTCTTGTTCTTGTTCCCCTTGTTCTTCTTTCCTCACTTCTCACTTCCTTTCAAAACCTTAAACCCTAAAATCTGAAACCCAAGTGAAGTGCACCCAAAGTCTCGCTCATAAAATCCTCAAGAACAATGCTAAACCCTGTAATAGATACTGAAAGAAAACATCTGAAAAACCTACAAAAATGGGTTGGTGATGGGGGCTCTTTGGAGTGCAGCTTACTCACTTTGTTGTGGGGGTGTGTGAGCATATCATCTCCCTCCTTCTCAACAACACGGATTCCTTCACAACCCACTTCTTGTATTTGCACAGAGATAAGTATGCAGCTCCCAACTCAACACACAAAACTAGAGAAAACCCATGTCTGATATACCTAAGCAAAATCCATTTTCTGTTTTTTTTCTCCTCCTCAAAATCCTACTACCGCTTCTCTCTTTCTTGTCATCCCCTCTCTTCCTCCCTAATGAGAAGACTACACACTTGGGTAGCAATTGGAAAGCCAAGCTCATCAAGTCTACTACTACTACTACTACTAAAGTAGCTGTACTTGTTGCAGCTCCCCATTCCTCAAGCTCTAGTATTCTCCATCACCATCACCATCATTTCTTCTTTGATCTCAAGCTCTTGTCTTCTCCATCTCCATCTCCTCTTGGATCTACATGCCTAACAACTTCACTCCTTTCATTATCTCTTCCAGAAAAAAAGTTAAAATTTAAAAAATTAATTAATTAATTCTAAAATTTTGTGAAATCTGTGTGATGCCACACCTGCTTGCCTACCACATGCCTTTTGCCAAAACTAAAAAATGAAATTTTTTTGGCAAGTAAAGTCCACAATTTGGGCTTCACCATAGACAAGGACTAAGTACCTACTTTCTTCTTCTTCTTCTTTTTCTTCCCCCCTTTTTTTTCTTTTTTCTTTTTTCTCTTTTTCTTTTTTTTGGGGGAAAGAAACAAAAAAACACAAGAGAAGTCAAAGGAAATTTTCTTTGATTTTTGGACATTGTGTTTAGATTCATTGTAGAATATAGTAGTAGCTTAAGGGATTTTTATAGGCCCCTAGGTAATAATAATAATAATAATGGGTCTATTTATTTTTATATGAGGATTTTTATTTGAAAGATGATATTTTTGGCTTTGTGTTGAAACTTGAGATTAGTTATTATAGAGTTATAATAATATTATCTTGAAAGGATTTTGGTTTCTTTTTTAGAGAATTTTTTTTTCTTTGACCAATAGCCAAATTTGGCTAATTCCTCTTATGGATTGGATCACCAGTGGTGACTACATCACAAAATTGCAAAAAATGAAAACCCATGTGATCATGTTGGCCCCTAGTCTAGTGATTTTGTGTAACAAATGCTGTTTTGTTTTGTCTTTGAATCTAAATAAAATTTAAAAATAATGAAAGCTTCTTCTTTGAGTTGAAGATTCAATAACTTAAAAAAATAATGAAGTTATTTTGACAAATCTGTTCACAGTTTAGGGTTTAGGGTTTAGTGTGATTTTCAATCAAGGTTGTTTTCATAGTGTGATTCATATGAATTTCTTTTGATTTTTTTTTTTTCCCTTTGGTGATAGATCATTCTGATTGGTTCATCACCCAAAACAAAAAAAAAAACTCATTCTCAACACACTCCTAACATAAAAATTGTCTACATATTGGCCCACTAATTGGCATGGATCTAAGTGAAAAAACCTAAAACTTTTTGTGAATCTCCATGCCAAAGACAAGTTTTATTTACACCAAGCACACAACTCTCTCATCTCTCTCTCTCCATAGCACCACACAACTCTTTCTCTCTCTCCATAGCACAACACAACTCTCTCTCTCTCTCTCCATAGCACGACACAATGAGGAAAAAATAAGGTGATGAAGAAAAACAAAATGACATGAAAGAAAAGCAATGAATTCATGAAGAAGGTTTGATAAAATTAGAAAGCCAAAAAGAAGCTCTAGTTTTTTATTATTTAACATGTGGAGGTGCACCACCCATGTGATGCAAAAAGAAAAGGTATAAAATTTCTTTGGACCTCCACCCACAACCACTTTGTAAATTAAATCAAAACAAAAGGTTGGCCTTTTCATCTTCTTCTTCTCCAAGTGGCTCATCACCCATTGCAAGTGAAAATAATAGAACTACTTTTGGACCTCCACAACCACCTTGCAAACCCTAAACCAAAACAAAAGTGTGTCATGACACCCCAAAAAAAAAAAAAAGCTAACAACCATGGCCCAAAATAGAAGAGAAAATACTCACAACAACCCCACCCCGAAACCCAAAATAGAAATTAAAATAATAATAATAATAATAATAAATCCCCTAAACCCATTGCTCCGGTGATTATTTTGTATTTGAAAATCTGGCAAAATTTTGGGGCCATTTTCATCATTAAAAAGCCTTTGAATATGTCAACATTTGATTTTTTTCAGATTAAAAGTTTTGCATAAATTTGCCAAGAGAAAAAAAGCACTCATTTGAAATGAATAAAGTGAGAAAAGAGACAAAAGTGACCCAAAAGTCCGTGGTCATTCCCTTACATAAGTTTTAAAATTATTTTGACGAAGTCAATTCTCAAAGTGTTAGTTCTTGCAAATTTAATAACAATAGGCAATTCTCACGATCTTGCTATGAATTTTTTTCTTACAATTTCAAGCAAGTTGGGGAAAAAAATAAAAAAACAATTAAAAAAATTCAATTAAATTTTTTTGTAGAAATATTTTAAATAATTAATGATTACATTGCTCATATTGCAAAAAGAACAATTTTCATCATACTTTCATAACTTCATCATTTTCAAGTGAACTTTCCAATCTTTTAGATCTTTTTTCTAAGTTTATATTTGTTTAAATTAATTTTACCATGGTAGAAGGTGAATTACAACCAATCCTAAAATTGTTAGGTCAAATTTTTATCATAAATATCAATTTTTGTAAATGGTTTAATTGTAGGCAATCTCTCCTTAAATTAATAAGTATTCCAACTAGACAAACAATTTTTTCAATCCTAATTTATGATCCCATAGTGCCTAAAATTTGATAAGGAAGAAAACCACCAATAAGATACATAAACCTTTTTTTTTTCTCATCACTATAGTTTTTTTAATTTAAAAAAAATTATTTAAATTTAATTATTACTTTTGAAATCCACTTGATACTATCTAAAACTAACAAATTTTGTCAACAAGCTCTTTGGCTAGTTCACTTGTGTTGGTTGCTATTTTGAAAATATTCGAATTATAATTTTATTATATCATTGGTTTACAAAACCACATTCAAATTCTACCAATGGATGCAAATGGTGATGACATTTGAAAAGCACAAGAAACGAAGATTTCATATCATAATTCTCGATAAGAACCACACCTTGTTCATGACCAATGAATGGAGGCACTAGACAAAGGATTTGAATCTAAGGTTTAACATCAATGAAAACATATTTTTCATATTTCCTTGAGAATGAAAGGAAAAAAATCTAAGATCGCAAACACTCCTTTTTTTACATTAGAAGCAATCAAAACCAACTCAACAACTCCCAAATCATTTTTAATCAAATTGTTTATAAAAGATGAAATTTCAAGCTCATGGTTGTAGTAAAATTTTATGCATCACTAAGCAACCAATGCTTATTAAATTGATTCAACACATAAATAATTGCAATAAAAGAAAAAAAAAATCAACAATGGTTTGAAAGATGTGTCATGTTAGAAGATGTGGCATTTGACAAATAACTCTCATGATAGTTTGTTTGTTGCACCAAAGAACAACGTCTTTTTGAAACTACAATTCTTTTTTGAAACATAAGTATTATATTGTCAAACTTACAAACCATCGTTACAACATCAAATATCAGAACAATAAGACATTTCCTTCCATTTTTTTACTTGTTTTGAAGTTAAAAACCACCTTTTCTCCATTAGAATATTTAGTTTCCTTGGGTGGAGACTAAAATCATTACAAGCTTTATTCCATTCTCATCTACCTTTGCCATAGTTTTTAAACCAACCAATGCATTTTTGCAAATATGCTTGTGTAGACATAATAAAACATATTTGAAATTCATATACACTTTCACATCTATTGTAGCATATTGATGTGATTTAGAAAAAACATGCCCAAAATAAGTGCTTTGAAAACTTTTCTCCAAGTCCAAAACTTCACAATTTATAACAAATTTTAGTATAGTAGTAATTATGTTCAAATTTGACTTTTTCATTTTTCTCATATGCATTTTTTTCCCTTAAACAATATTTATCCAATAATTGTATTAGGTTTATTGTCATGGCTTGACATGTAGTTTTTATAACCCCAAATAAACCAATGGTCATACATTTTCGTTGCCAAAAAACTTCTTGCAAGTTAATAACAAAAGTAAGAACATGACGTGTTCCCTTGAACATCATGTTTGCAGTTAAATTACATTATGCTAATAATTAGCAAACTTACATTTTTTTTGATTTTTTCCACTAACTCAAGTAACACTTCTTGTGAAAATTATTTTATTGAAGGAAACACAACTCAAGGACACAAATGCATGACCAAGCACTTCAACCATATACTTTCCACAAAATGCATAGGCAAATTATATTTCACAATTTAGAGCCCAAGGTTTTACTATTATTTTTTTTGTGCACATGATTTTATATATATATATATATATATATATATATTGCACCAAAACAAATATTTGAAATTACAATTCCAAACATATTAGGCCTTTTCTTTTCTAATTTTTTTTTCATAATTCCTTTCATTGGATTGTTCGTTCCCTTATCATTTTATTTTCTTAATAATAAAAAGTTTTACATCCACATGTTTTTTCAATGTTGCTATTTAAATTGGCTTTTAAATATGATATTAAAAAATTCTCAACTTGGTTTTAGGTTGGAACGGTCAACTAGATTTTTATAACAAATGAAAAAATGCATGATTTGCACATTTGCACCATCAACTTCCCTATCATCATTCCCATAAAACTAAAGAAAATTATGAATTTATATCATTGTGGCCCTCCAAAAAGACATTTGGGCATGCAATTTTTGAAGATTAAAAACCAATTTTTCTACGTTGTTTTGGGAATTTTGTTAGTTTTTATTTGCAAACTAGAATAATCTTCAAACCTTTCCTCCATGGTTGGTTCTTCCATTATGGTTTCATTTTTCTTTTCTTTTATTTTCATTTTCATTCGATTGTTCCATTTTCCACAAGACTTTGTTACCCAATGGAAAGTGGAAAAACCCAAACAAGTCCATGTTTTGCCAAATGCTTTAATATTCTGTTTTTTTTCTTTTTTCAATCAATTTTTTTTTAATCATACCAAAATCAAAACATTTACAAAGTGGAGGTCAAAAACTATTTGAGAAAATCATTCACTTTGTTATTCTCTTTTTCTCATGCAAAAAAATGATGTGCAAGTGATGAAAAAATAAATAAAAATTATAATGTCAATGAAATTACCAAATCCTCCACATAACCACAAAAAATTCAAAAACATATAAGCAAAAAAAAATATAGATGAATATACATGTAAACAATGTTGTTTTTACATAAGCACTTTGGTTTTTCAAACATGCATGCCAAAAAAAATCTAAGTTCACAATACATGCCTATTTGAATTTTTTGGTTTTGGGACAAGTAAAAATATTTAGGGATGTTTTCTTTGGAGTTATATGTGCATTAACAATTTTTCCTCCTTTGTCCTTTGGAGCTAAATGGCCTAAAACTAGTTCAACAATTAATTATTTGGACAAAACCTATTCTAGTGTTTTGAAAAGAAATGGGCATCTAGAACATTGTGATGATACTAAGTTTTCAGACATCCATTCTATGCCTTGAAACACTAGCTTGAAGTAAAGATGGTAGTATGCATAACACAAGTATGAATTTTTTAAAATTTAAAATGCAATAATTGAAATACCTCATGCACAAACCCACCAACTATGCACATACAACTTCGCATTCACAACCCCATTTTTGAGGTTTGTTGATGGGGCTATGCAAATATGATTAGTGTTTCCCCCCTTCCCTTTTTGTATTCATGGTTATTGTTAACTTAGTCTTGAAAATAATCACCTCGCACAACTCTCATCACAAATATAATAGTAATTAGAGACTTGCAATAATTAAAGTCCCTTAGTGTTTTGATGGTATGTATTTTGTATCTTGTAGCTTGTGCATTTCACTATTCATGTGCACTTTAGCTTCTATGCATTCAAGCTCTTATGCACTCAACTCTTGTGATGCTCATGGTTTGGGTAGTCAAAAAATAAACCCTAGGAAAAAAAACGTTTGTCTAAACCTAATAACAACTTAACACAAAAATTAATAGATAATTTGATAATATTATGTTGCCAAACTGGCCTTGAAAGTACAATGTTATATTCATAGGTATTGATTATTGTCATTAATGAATGTTTAAAACTAATTTGGGTTTTTGGGCTTGTCATAATTTGTATGTTGTTTTTGTGGATGTATGTAAATTTTTAATTATTGATTTTGAAAAATGTTTCATTTTTTCATTAATTAAACATTTTGACCTTTGAAATGCAAACCGTTAAAAAGATTGTGTGAAAACAACCCAACACATAAACGATACAAACATACAAGCAAATAACAAAACAAATACACAAAAAACAACAAACAAACATGGAAAATAAAAATAAAAATAAAACCTAGCATAAAAACAAAAGAAAAAAACAAACACACAAACAAACAAAACGAAACAACGACAAAATTGCAATCCAATGAAAATGTGAAAACAAAAGTAAGAAACCTACCAAAAGAAGAATTGAATAAATTTATCTTCAAATGGGGTTTTAATTTGAAACATAAACATTTCAATTGAAATCAACCACACAAACTTAATGGAACTTATTAACCCATGTACCCTACATAGGATGAATATTAAATCTTAAGGTTAAGACACATCATTTCTAATTGTAGTTATTTGTGTGACACCAAAAATTGAATAATCATTATCATAACATTCATGGGATTCACATAGTGTTTTACAAATATAATTTTCCATGAGAGCTCGTTGGAAATATGAAAATAGGATTTAAGTAGATTTATAAACATCTTAAGCAACGACATGTGTCTAGTAATGCCTCATGCCCATAGTTGTTCATTGTGTTTTCAATCTTGTTAATAATAGTTTTGTGCTTAGGGTTAGAGAGCTACATGATCACATCAATAGCATGTATGACAAGTAAAAAATAAATCATTGTGTACCATTGTTTTTTAACAAATAGGACCAACTCAAGTTAGTTGAAGAAGTAGAATAAATCATGTTTCATCCAAATTTTCAACTAAAGTACATTCTTAAAAATATTTGTTCACATAAAATCCAATTTTCATTGTTGCTCATGCTTCACTACATATTGCAAGTCAGGTCAAAAAGGAGTTGGAAAGCACTAAGAGAAATTTCTTAAGTATATTTGGAGGGTACCTTATATCCCTTAATATAACTCCCTAGAAAGAGGAGGGATATTATGCTTACTCTTTGAGTGTGTGAGAGGTAAGGACTAGGTAACCAGCTGAAGGACACTAGTTATTGGAAATAATTTCAATGCGGGATTGAGCTTGGTTACCAGACCTAACCTTCTATTTAGAGGTTTGAAAGCAACCCCTTAACCCTCATATGGGTGGATGAAAAGTTTCATAACCTTCTTGTAAGATTGATGAAAAAACATATAACCCTCCTCTCCATGGATGAAAATTCATAACCGTTCTCTGTCTGAGTATGGAAATATGGTGAAATACATAGCTTAATCAATTTGGAAGCTTGGATGGAGGAGGAGGAGGAGGAGGAGGAGGAGGGAATACTGAAGAATGGATGTAAAATGATTTGTATAGTGGATCTTTATGCAATTCCTAAGAGTGTCCCCAGAGGTGCTCAGTATGTGAACGAACCTGCAACAATATTTCTCACATCCGAGTTTAGTTATTTACTTTCTTGCAACCCCGCCCATAAGACCTGAAACAGAGACTGCAAGTAGGTGGGAAACTACTAATAGCAAACCACCTGGACCAATCATTATGATTCACCAATCACAAACACGGAGCAGCAGCAGTTAGATCATAATTATTACACTCTTCTCTAGCAGGTGCACAGCTATGGTGCGCTTTTTTACCAGCCAGCCTCAGCAATCGATCTGAGAGCAAATATGCAGGAGAAAAACCTTTTTTGTTAATGTGGAAATTGATCGTAGGCTACGGTATTGTAAGGGATTCATGAGTCCCAAGTAATTGGGGCTCTTGAGTTGATGCTTTCTTTTGGCTTACATTGCAAGCTATGATATGTCTTCACATGTGTATTCAATCATTTGGAATATGGTGATGGAGGGGGAACATATTGTTTGGTCACAACATAAATAGGATATGGAGAGTTGGAGCAAAGAGTGTACCTAAAGCAATATTTTGTGCATGGTTTTAAATAGTGGGTATCCACTACTACCCACCACATGGTTTCCAATAGGGCAAACATTAAATAGGAGCAACAAATCAATTGTGGCATGGATCTTGTAGGACAAATGTTGAAACCCGAAATAATATCTTCTTTTCTTTTTTTTTGCATGTACCCGGGTTATGATAAACCATGAGAATCTTTATTGAAATGATGGTAAATTGAATACAAAATTTGAATAACTTTAATATTATCAAATCAAGTAACAAATGTGTTTGAAGTTAGTTGGCCAAAATTGTGTCCATATGTTAGTTTACATTATAAGTTTGACATATTATGATTATAGTATGTAAAAATTAAAAGCATACATGTACACTTTAGGACATCATTAACTTGAAGACGGAAAATTCCAATGTTTCATTTACTTGCAACCTATTTTGTGAAAAATATTATACTTTGTAAACAATTTTATTTATTTGCATTTTTAAAAATATACATTAAAATGCATATTAAACATGTGATTATTCAATATCATTGTAATATCATGTATATGAATATTAAATTTATATGAATATTAAATGTGTTCATATTGATCATTAAATAATTAATATTTAAAAGTAAAATATATTAAAAATTATTTTATGTTTACTTCTCTTTTTGGTTGCAAGGATCTTGAGTTATCTATTTTACCATGCTTACACCCAAGGGTGGTAGCACCAATGAACATGAAGGCAATACTTATGTAATCACGGTAAAGTCAAGAAACTCAGTTGACACAAGCAACGACACAAGGCTCAAAGAAATTGGATGAAATTCTTTAGACACCAACTCAAGCAAAGTTATGTATTTTTGTGATTGACATTGTATTGAGCTGAAATTTAAAAGGTTGAGCTTGTCACAAACATTAGATGATATAAAAAATTTCTCAAAATATCTAGAAAGATCTTTAAATAATATGTTTAAAAGCTTATTGAAATTAAAAAAAAGATCTTTGAGGAATATGCATAACATTTTTAGAAGATTTAGTTAAAGGAACTTTTAGAAAACAAAATCAACACAAACTTTTCGAAGAATAGTTGGCATAGTCTTTTTAGAAAAAATAATTAAAATCATTTGATTCTTCTTTGTTAAGTCCATATAATCCCTTCCAAGTTATATGTTTATCTCATCCCTAACAAAGGTCCATTTTGCAATTCCCAATCTTTATTAAATATGTCAATTGGAATTTGGTGATGATTAGTTTGTCAAAGGCAAGGAAATGGTGTTGGTTGATCATGATGACAAGACACAAATTATGGCAATATGGATAATTTGTGAACTCCCAAGTATTCCATGGTGTTCCAATTAATGAAAATTACTTTTCAATAGGGTTAAGAATTTACTATTCATTTTGCAATCCAAATTTGTTTCTTTTTGACTTTTGTACTTGAATTATTTTTTCAATTTGTTTAATCGTAATTATATATTCACATGGTTTTACATGATTACAACGTTTACACTTGTATAGTCAAATGTTTCACTCCAAGATGAAAATGATAAAATTATTTCAAATTAAGTTTAATTACAAAATGTATTTTTTTTCAACTCATGCTAACCACATTTGAGTTAAACCCTTCAAGTTGAGTAGTAGACATGTAGACATTTGCAACACGTACATGCATACATCATAATCACATGACATCAACCAATTTGACAAACTTAATATATTTTTGGACATGAAATAGTTTTATGTTTCCATGATTTGATAATGTGTTAAGTTGTGGTCCATTGGATCATTTCAACTTGGATGATTCAATGTTACAATGTAAAGATGAATAATATGACACTTATGCAAATGAAGTTTGTTCACGCATACCATGTTAGCTGATTGTAATTGAAAACATGTTCAATTATAATGGTAGGTTTTGTTTGAATCTATTGTTATATGAATGTCATTTGCAATTGGGTGTTGTTATAACTTATTGTCGTCAACTTTTTTGATGGAAAATTGTAAAAAATAATTTTTAATTATAATTTAGTTGCACATGATGTTTGCAATTGAATTTGCGACTAGAACACCCAATTGAAAATGGAGTTGTAAAAAATATTTGAAAGAATGATTTGCTGGTTGGGTAACTCGGCTCTTGGCTACTTAAAACAAGGCATCACAAACACGCTGGCCCCTGCCAATAGATAAGATGTTGTACATCTACCTACTGTGTTCACACTCTAAACAACCAAAACAATCCGTTCCAATCTAAACAGTCTAAACACTTTCACGAAAGAAACCGATTCATGTAATGTGAAACTGGTTCTAATAAGGTAAAACTTCCCAAAAGTTGGATCCAATGCAATAGTCCACAACAACCTTGGCAGAGAAGTGCAATGCAATTTGAGGGCATAATAAGGGTAATCGAGAACATCAATCATGCCTTGGTTGTTGTGCAGGGGAAGGCATAGAATTACCCTTTTTTAGGTGTTGTCTCTTTGAACTGGGTTGTGAAAAAGGACGAGGAATGGATTTCTGAATTGGCTTCCAAATGCTTTTTATTGCCCCCAAGCTAATGGATGAGCATGTGTAGATTTTGGGTGTACCCATCCAATTGATGGGCTGTTTTGAAGTCTACCCATCTACTTGTTGGGTTTCTTTTCAAAATATGAATGTTGGGTAACTGGTTTAATCATGCCTCTATATCATTAAATTTTTTTTTTTGGGTTGTCACACTTGCCTTTTTGTATCACAAGGTTTCATATTATTATGAAACATAAAAAAAAATTCATATGACTAATTTTTTAAATGAAATTTGTTTGATAAACATACAAATAATTACCTTCATTTTCTTTAAGTCTTATTAAAATGAGATTCTTGAAAAAAATTGATTCAATTTGAAAGCAAGAATTGATTAAAAAAAAACACTTCAATTTTTAAATAAATTAAAAATTTAATATAAAATTTCGTTTTTGAAATATGAATGTTTTAAAATTAATGTGATATATATATTTTTTAAACTTCAAATAAGGTTTTGATGAAGATTTAATAACAAAAATCATGATAAATTTTTATTCTTTTATTGATTTATTTTTTTATATTGTTGTAGCCTTTTATGTTATAAAAAAATTATTATTGCCCTAAGAGAGTAGACATGCATGTATAAAGGACTTTGCAAGCTCTTGGAATGCTATGTATCATGTGGGTAGGTTATCTACAAATTTTTTAAAAAGAAAATCAATAATTCATTGTTAGGTCATCAATTTTGGTTACATCTTTTTTCTTCTTTGTTCCCTTGCCAAGTTTTTTTTCTTTAATTAATTAATTAATATATGAGGGTTCTCCATTTGCAATGTTAAATCTAAGGGTTGAAGTTTAAATTCTTGTTACCCAAACTTTTATTGATATTGTGTTAAGATTCATTATAGAGTATAGTAGATTAAATGGGATTTTGGTCCCTAGGTAATAAATAGTAGGTCTATTTATTTTTATATGAGGATTTTTTTTTTGAATTATGATATTTTGGCTTGTGTTGAAACTTGAGATTAGTTATCATAGAGTTATAATAATATCTTGAAGGATTTTGGTTTCATTTAGAGGATTTTTTTGAAGATTAATTATATTTTTGCATGGATGGTGGAAATATTTGAGTTTGCATAATTCTTCTTTTTCCATAATTATATTGAAAAAGTTGATAAATAAATTAAATTTTATAGTTAAATATTAATTTTAATTGATTGTTGAAGAACTCCATAAATCTCAATTTTTAATTTGTTGTAAAAACTTTTTAATCCATACAATGGGGGAATGTGTGGTGTGTAGATGGAAACGGACCCAATTTTTGAACCATACCTCAAAATACTTGAATTTAAAAATATATTTTAAGATTGAAGTAAAAAAATAGTAATAATTTGAGAAGAAAAAAAAAAAAAAACCCCATCAAAACCCTAACCTAGAGAACCTCCAAATAAATTAAAAATGTCAAAATGAGGATCCCAAATTTTCCTATAAAAAAGAAGAACCACACAACACTACCCAAAATATTAAACCCAAAATATAAAAAAGATACTAAAATTTCCTATAAAATATTTTATTTAAAAAAATAAATAAATCCCAACGGGGTTGTTCCAGTGGCGCCTCTTCCTACCTCCCCTTCTTCGTCTTCTTCGTCTTCTGCTTCCGTCGCTTCACTTCTTCGTCGTCGTCGTCGTCGTCGTCGTCGTCCTCACCCTTTCTCTCTCTTTCTCGCGCTAGCTCGCGCGAGAGCTTGTCTTCCGATGCCACAAGCGCAATAACAACCAAAGCCTGCGGCTTTCAATGTTCCTTCTATCCCCTTCCTTCCTTCCGGATGATGCACTTCATTTGCATTAGTCCTTTGATCAAACAACGGGCCCTTCTGCGCATTCATTATACTTTGCTTTCGGACTGTCTTTGTCTCTCCCGTTTACCATCTGTGTGTGAGTGTGAGTGTGTGTGTGTCTCTCTCTTAATGTCGACTCTTTCTGTGCAAAGTAATGAGCTCGTATTGTAGTTATGGAGATTGGTAGACAGTGTTTGGCTTCTGCTTCTCATCATCATCATCATCATCAAGAGCTTGGGTCTCATCATCATCTTCTTCTTCTTCTCTGTGTCATCGTCGGCGTCTCTCGTTGTCATGCTGCATTATCGCTTTTGTCGTTCTTATTGCTACACCCAAATCTTGATTGAGGATTTGCCATTCGCTTCCCCTCCTAAGAAGTCTCCTCTCTCTCAATCCTCCTCCTCCTTCTCCTCTTCCCCCGAAAGCTGAGCAAAGTTACAAACAACAGCAATAACATTCTTCTGATCTGGTAAAGCTTTTTCGGCAGGAAAAAGAAAATGGGGCCGGATCAAGAATCCGGAGTAGAGAAAAAAATGGGTCTTCAGGAGAGAGGAGAAGGAGTGTCATATGCCACCAGCCTGCACCAAGCAGTGAAAGAGAATGACATTCCAATGATGAGGAGCTTGATGGAGGAGGACAATGGCAGAGTGCAAGCTCCTGACCTAATGGGAAGAACGCCTCTCCATTGGGCTCTGGTGTTTGGGCATGAAGAAGCTGCCATGGTGCTGATTGTGAACACACCCAAGAGAGCATTGGATGCAAGGGATGGGTTTGGTTGCACTGCTCTCCACTATGCAGCTGCAGCTGCTGCAACGACAGGATATGCAGCGAAAGTTGCAAGAATTCTCATCGACAGAGGAGCTGCTACCAATGCCCTAGATTCCAAGAACCGCACACCTTTGCATTTTGCAGCTCAACATGTCAACCCAGCCATGGTGGAGCTCCTCATCAGCAGAGGGGCTGACAAGTCTCTGATGGATGCAACAGGAGCTTTACCATTTGACATTGCCACCAATTGGAATTCTTTTTCTTCTATTCCATGTCTACGAATTGACACCACCACCACAAAGATCCTCAGCAGTGATAAGGTAAGACTTTGTTTTTGGTTTTTTTGCTCAAGTCCCTTGCTCCTGCTCATCGTGTCCTTTGCAGATCTATTGATCAGTTTATGACATTTTCCAAGATTGGCTTGATGGATGACCATTAAGATCTATCAATCGGTTTATGACATTTTCCAAGAATGCCTTGATGATGACCATACAAATCTATTGATCTGTTTAGGACATTTTCCAAGAATGGCTTCGATGATGACCATGCAGATCTATCAATCAGTTTACGATATTTTCCAAGAATGGCTTCGATGATGACCATGCAGATCTATCAATCAGTTTATGATATTTTCCAAGAATGGCTTGATGATGACCATACAGATCTGTGGATCTGTTCATGACATTTTCCAAGAATGGCTTGATGATGACTTTATGGTCATCATCTGTTCGTATAGATGACATTCTGGTTTATAGTAGGACTGTGGAAGAACATGTGGAAACACCTACCTTCATAAAAGGTGTTTTATTCCACAAACTAAGGGAACAAATACTGGTTGTATGCCAAGTTCTAGAAATGCGAGTTTGTTGTACAAGAAGTGGAATTTTTCTTTGGACATAGAGAATACTTATTCAAGAGGGTCTTAAATGGATGATGATTGAATTTATGCATCTAGCATTTTTGTGGTGGTCTTGTATGGGGTTTCTTTTGGGGGCGGGGTGTCATTTTTGTCCAGGAATACCAGAAATGTTGCCAAGTGATGATGTGCTGTTTTTGCAGGTTGACATCACAGTGGACATGCTGGAGAGGAAAGAACCACCATCCCATATGGAAATTCCCTCAAACAAGAGAAGTTGGGTTGCCGAAAAACCACCAAGGAAGGGCCCATCGTTAGAAAAACTAATAGGAATGTGGAAGGCAGCTGAGACAGCAGCCCGCCAGAAGAAAGATGCGGAAGTGGAAGCTGCTCAGAAGGTAGTAATGCAGGCAGAGATTGCCAACTTTACTAATTTCATTCCTGTCTAATCTTGGTCTCCAATGTCAGGATGACCGCATGCAGAATGAGCTTGTGCATAAAAGCAGGAGTGGCAATTCTTATCTTACTGCAGTGCATTTTCTCTTGTGTGATGGCAAAGACCCTTGACACTGATTCTTCTTCTGTGTTCAAAACTGGTTTTGTGGAAGGTGGTGTGAATTGAATGATTTATTTGTGAGTGCAGGCAACAGCAACATTGAACATGGCATTGAAGGAATGGAGAACAGCAGAATCAGAGGTCAGGAATCTCAAGGCACAGATATCCAACATCTCAGATCTGGTTGCAGCACAGGAAACTGCACTTGTGGAAGGGAGGATGTGTGGGCAGCAGTCTTGGAACAACAAGCCTGAAGGAGCTTCAGCATTAAGTGTATGTTTAAACCACAAATCTCCATCTATCAACATCAAGTCCTCTGTGACTACATGCGAACAACAAGAGCAATGTCCGATTGACAGCAAAGTAAGTGCAAAGTGGAAATATCTTGTCTGTCCTATGAACTACAGTTTTTATACATGAGGGTTCCAGTCCCGCATTCTCTCAAGTTCAAAAGATTTGCTTCTCTCAAGACTTGCTCTTTTTATCAAGAAGAGAATCATAACTCAGGAATGTGATTCTTGTAGCTAGCTTATGGCACAACATTACCCTCAATCCAAAATATAAACAAAGGCCATCCCCTTGTGAATTACCATTACAATATGAACTAGGCACTATTTGATGAATCATGATACTGTACCTCCCGCCACTGACAATTGTAAGTTTTGCCAAAATATTTGAAGTATAGCAAAAAGGAGTCCAGAAGTCCCAATATGAATGCTGAACATCAGTTGCAGGTATGGTAATAGTAAGCCTAATTTGATACATGGGTTGGTGAAAATTTTGCAGAAGTTGAAGAAGAATGACCTATCATGGTGTACAGAGTGGGAAGTACAAGGGATGGAGCCAACCACTGACTTTGAGTTCACTCCACGGGACAGAAAATCACCAAATTTGCTACACAATGAAGAAGAAGAAGAAGTTGATAAAGAACAAGTGTGGGTACAGATACCCACCACCATATTCAGACAGAATTTTGACATTGGCTCTAATATCGGCTTGAAAACTTCAAGCTCCTTCGATAGTGCTCATTTCTTAGTCATGGTCGGTGGCCTTTCTACAAGATTACCTTTCATGTCCAGCTTAGAGGTCTACTGAGAGCATTTTTGGCTACAACCCACACCTTTTTGTAACTTTTTCTGAGAAAATAGGTTGTGATCTCTATTAGTCTTTTTGAGTTTTCAGCACACATGTGCTATGCTGGTCCCTTTGTATAATAAACAGAAACTTTGTATGCAATATACAGCTTCTCACTTCTAAGGTTTCTTCATCTGCTACTTGCTTGTGCTGTAATTGATAACAACCGTACTCTGAGTTGACTATGTAGAAAAATTCCAGCATGTACTATACTGTTGCAAAGCTACTCATGTTTGCAGATTACTACAACTAAAACCTGTCATTATGCTAAAAATGCCCAACAGCACCAATAAGAGATGTTTGTTCAGGTGTGGCCCGAGTGCAACATGATTGGGTCTTCATCTGGTTTTCTGCCATCCAACCCAACACCTTTCTCCTTACAAGATACAAAGTTTGTTGCATTGCCCATGGAAAGCGGAGAGTTCTAAGTGGGTTCAGTGCAAAAACATAATCAAATGAAGAGAACTCATGTTAATTTATGTAAAGCCAGTTTGAGTCTGTTATGAATTGCAAGTCGGTAGTTGTTGTTATCTTCCTTGAACAGCAATACCGAAAACCCTTAGAAAAAAGCATTAACAAAATTTAGTGCATGCAGCATGACCTCATTACCTTGAATTTGATCAACATGAGTTTGTGATATGACTTTCACATTGTTTCACATTTGAAAATTTTCACGTTTTGAATATAATCCCATTTGGTTACATTTTTGGATACTAACTTTGTGTCCTTCTTAAGGTTCATTTTTCCATGCTGGGTTTGTGCTTCAGTGCAGTGTGATGTTTAAATGTTATAATTTAGCTACTTTTTGTTGTACCCATTGGTAATTGAAACAGTACCTTCAACCATACAAACTCCAAGAACAGATGGCCTTTTTTTCTCTCGTGCAAGAACAATTTTGATTTTTTATTCACATATCTTGAAAACATCCAAAATAAAAGAAAATTGAAATGTTAACTTTGTTTCTAACCATGCAATTTGTCATAAAGTCATTAGGATCTTGGAAAATCTTGGAGTCTTTGAAAACAAATATGCATTTAGCACTCAATTCTCTGAATCCATCAAAACGTAAAAACACCCTATTCAGTGAGTTCTGACATCCTATTCTAGAAGCAAAAGGACTTGAGCCCCATATGTGCAAGAATTCTGCACCCATTCTTCAGAATTTCACAATAATACAACATACAGTCCAATGAGAGGGAATTGCAGCATTTAAGATCCAGTTGAGTAGAGGACCTTTAAATGCAAGAAATCTCCTATGAGTTCCCCTGTCACTCCCACTTCTGGATTCAATGGAATAATTGAGTTTTTTTCAATCTAAAAATTGCAAAAGAATGAAAGAATTTCTAGAGTGTGCCAGAATCTCCTTGTGTAAAGAGAAAGCAATGGTAAATAGTGTTGGCAATTGTCAAAAGAAACCCCAGCAGTGGTGTACTATCTTGTTGTATTTATAGTGTACCATTTGCACAAGCTTTTTCTTTCAAGCTCCATGTCCTTACTCTCAGACAGCACTCACTGTTTCAATTTGTTTAGTCTGACTTGCCCTGCTCAATGTTATGCTCCTGTAAGAAGTGTTCTGCCTCCAATGCTGCCATGCAACCTAGAGAATTGCCAAGTTTATCAGTTTCAAACAATAAAGCACATCTTCGCAGCACAAACAAAGAGAATGAATTGAGAAAGCAACACTGCAGAGAGAACCTCCTATTCATCCCAGTAGATTCGAAAGCTAATTCTACTTCAAACCATTTATCAAGATAGGGCTAAACTCTAGGATTGAAGCTTCCCAACAAAGTGATTTGTTGTAGAGAAACCCTAGCAAGAGTCCCACACAAAACAGTTGCCATTTTGGATTTCAGCAGATGCCAGAACACTGTATAGAAGGTCTTATGCACATTGTACAACATACATACACAAGATGTCCATCACACCTCCTAGCATTTATTTGTCAGGCGTGAAAGAGTTTTTCTTGGTAAGCAGAGAATTTGTTTTCTTACCTGACCCAGCAGCTGTGATAGCTTGTCTGTACTTTTTGTCTTGGACATCACCAGCAGCAAACACACCAGGAACATTCGTCTGTGTGGTGCCAGGTTTCGTCAGCACATACCCATCCTTATCTGTCTCCAGTTGTCCCCCAAGAAACTTTGAGGCAGGTTCATGGCCAATGGCAAAAAACAAACCAGAGACTTGCAATTCTGTCACAACCCCAGTCTTCAAATTCTCCACCTGCACAAAAAGTTGGAGAGGGAGAGAGATCATTTGTTACAGTCCGCACACAAATCTGCAACCTTCATCATGTTGGCTAGAGACACTGCAAAGAACTTCTTCTTCTTCTTCTTCTTCAATATTGCTCAATGGATTTGCTCAATAGGTCTTCTTTGCTCCTGAGCAAAATCAAGTGCTTTGTGGGAAACAGTGAAAAGATTTAGATGTTGCAGGATGGTGTACAAGAGTTAGGGTTTGGGACTGGACCTTCAATAGACTGAGCATGCCTCTCTAATTCATTGCAGTCTGCACCTTCATCATATGGGCTAGATTACTGCAAAGAACTTCTTCATCAAGTGCTTTGTGGCAAACAGTGAAAAGACTTAGATGTTGCAGGGAGAATTAGGGTTAGGTTTTGGGACTGGACCTTCAACAGACTGAGCAAGCCTCTATCATTCCCAGTCGCCTCCACTACACTGCTATCCCACACAACTTCAATCTTGGGATTAGACAAGGTCCGGGACTGCATGATTTTGCTGGCACGAAACTCACGACGGCGATGGATCAAGTAAACTTTGGAGCCGTATTTGGTCAAGAAATTGGCTTCCTCCATGGCGGAGTCTCCTCCACCGATGACGGCAAGCGGTTTGTTCCTGAAGATGGGAGCGGCACCATCACAAACAGCACAAGCCGAGATCCCTTTGTTCCAATACCCATTCTCGTCTTCCTCCCCGGAGCCTTTGAACTTCAACCTCTTTGCAACAGCACCAGTGGCGATGATCACCGTCTCGGCTAGCACTTCCTTGGCGTCCGTGTACAGCTTGAAAGGGCGACTGGAGAAATCCACATGGGTGACGGTCTCCGCATACACCTTGGTACCAAACCTCACACTCTGCTCCTTGAATTTCTCAGTCAGCTCGCCTCCTAAGATCCCAGTCGGAAACCCTGGAAAATTCTCCACATCCGTGGTTGTTGTCAGTTGCCCACCTGCTGCAATTCCGTTTGCAAGCCATCCTTCAAACAGAATCGGGTACAGCTCCGCTCTCGCTGCATAGATGGCTGCTGTATGCGCTGCCGGCCCGGATCCCACGATACACAACGTCGTGCGCAGAAGCTCCCTCGCCATGAATGCACAATCCCCAAAAAAACAAAAAAAACAAAAAAAATTACAAAAGAAAAAATAATTCTGGATATTGAAGATCGGGAAGAAAAAGTAAAGTTTCCGGGATTTGTAGGGATCGGGAAGAAAAGTTTCTGGGATTTATGGTTTCGGGATTCTCACGACTAAAGATTGGCGAGGGTTAGAAGGAGAGCTTCAGATGGGAAAGAAGAAGTGCTAAAAGCTTGAGATTGAGCTCTACTGTGTCAACAAAAGCAAGTGGATTTTCTCTTCTGCAACGCCGTTCAAGATCGATGGTGGGGTTTTATGGTTTCGTCGAGGAGATTGAAGGGATTTGAGGGAGTGCCGCGGAGAGTGAGTGCAAAGGGGAAGAAGGGTCTTCTTTCGCGAGGAGCTTCCGGCGTTTGACCCGAGAGCATTGGCCATCGCACGAGCGCCAACAGAAGTTCCCGCCATCTTCCTTCCTGGATCTTTTACCAGTTTCATCTTTCCAGGAGTCTATCTTTACACCATCTGGGGCAGGGCAGGGCAGGGCAGGGCAGTTTTTAAATTTTAAAATAATAAATCTTAATTTAAATATCGAAAATTTGGCGAAATTTAACAAAACAAATTAGTAAAAAGATTCGAATTTGTACTGAAAAATAAAAAAGTTTCCAAACTTTTCTCAATTTCTTTGTCGAAAAATGGCGAAATTGTCAACCAGCACCCACGTTCGGGGCTTTAAAAATTATAAACAAAATTTTAAAATAAATCTTAAATTTTATAATTAAAATAAAATTTTTAATTTTAAAAATTAAAAAAAACTACTCTAGTGTCCATATATTTTTGGCTACCTGCTGGGATTTAAAATAGAATTTGGCGATTTTTGGAAAATTTCAAGATTTCTTTTCAAATTTTGGCAACTAAAAAACTCACAAAACAACTAAATTTTTGCCAATTTTTCTTGAAATTGCCATTTGGCGAAATTTCACCAAAGAAAAAACATCTTGCCCACATTGGTACCTTTACCTCCTTTTTTTTGGGAGTGAGGCTTCTTAATTAGTGGGCCATATTAAGCCCCAAAAATGTTAGATTTGAACTCAAAGACCCTAATTTAGGCTAGGCATGGGATATTTGTACTCTTTAAAAATCACTTAAAAAGATTTTGGGATTTTTACCATGCTTACCAAGGTGGGTGCTAGTTTACCCAAAACCCATAGCCTCTTTTTCAGTGGCGAAGTTTCGCCAAAAAGCGAAAAATAAAAAATAAAAAATGAAGTGTGATTTTCAAGGGTTTTAATTGCCCGAAGTGAAGTGAGGGGGAAAAAAAGAAGTAAAAATTGCCAGATTTCTATATTTATTTGTAAGTGTTTAGCCATTGATATAGAAGGTTAATTAAAGATTTGTACATCCTATAATTGTGTATAACCAGATTTGCCTAAAATCTTCGTAAGGATGATCGCCATTTTTTTTACATCTTCATATGCACAATTGCCATTTAAGTTACATAATAAATTTCCTTTTTAAAAAATCACTGGGCAAATAGGTGGACTTGTGATCATCCACGTAAGGAAATAGCCAATTTTGGCTAATAGTCAGCAAGAAAAAGTAGAAAAAATTCAGGATGCTGCTTTGTTTTCCTGGTGGACCTTTCTGAACTCAGTGTCTAAATATGGCAAAACATTTGCACACTTTTCACTTTCTTTTCCCTCAAAATATGGCGACTTTTGCACATCCCCCCCCCCCGCCAAAAACAAAAACCCTTTGCATGGGCTGTCTCAATTCGCCCAAAATAAGAAAATTCTGCTTCCTAAATTTGGTTTACATTTTGTCTCTTTTCTTTCTTTTTTTTTTAATATGCATGTTATGGAGTGTCTAATGATTTTATTTTATTTTTGGTAGGCGAATTTTTGGCAATTGACTTTTAAAAACGAGAAAGAATTTGCTCTTGGAGGATCTCATATTCAAGAGAATGTTGGAGCGTGAATTTTTTTTTAAAAAAACAAAATCCCCTAAGAAAATTTGAATTTTTCAACAAAAATAAATCGGGATATATTGGAGAAGCTTGTTTCTCTAGTGGAAATTTGACTAAATTTGCTACTTTTCGGAAAAAAATTGCCAAACTTTTATCCCAAAAAAATGAAAAAATTAAAAATAAATGTGAATCACATGTTCTTTAGTTCCAAATATTTTCAGAAAACAAAAAAATGTAGGTTCTCTTTGATTTCTATTATTATTATTATTACTAGTGTGAACCTGGTGCATAATGCACCCGTCGAGTAATAACTGTCACAGAAAACAAAACCCA
>Ga0116227_10003410_pt1 | contig 35307 bp, 27 predicted proteins | sample S1TSphgellanicum_FD_89693 | JGI IMG/M metagenome (GOLD analysis project Ga0116227, IMG submission 89693) | Host-associated microbial communities from peat moss isolated from Minnesota, USA - S1T2_Fb - Sphagnum magellanicum MG | ecosystem: Host-associated > Plants > Peat moss > Unclassified...
GGATGTTAAATTGGCAAATGATCAATGGTGGTGGTTTTGATTGGGCAATTGAAATGAACGATAAGTTTAAAAAACTCATTTTAAACGGCGATCATAAATCATTAATCAATTATAGGAATTTAGGTGCCGAAGCGATGCTGGCTATACCTACCCCTGAGCATTACCTGCCATTAATTTATGCTTTAGGGATTAAAGAAGATAAAGAGGAAGTTTCCTTTTTTAATGATCAGGCTGTTGGCGGATCATTAACGATGACTTCACTTTTAATTGGGTAACCAAAATTCTATAAAACTTTGTATTTATTGTGTAATGAGCTTTTATAGATGATGTTTAAGTTTGTTAGAAAAAAATAATGATGACACATACCTATCAGCTCGAAGGCATGACCTGTAGCAGTTGCGAAAATAAAGTAAAAAATAATTTATTAATTATACCGGATGTAAATCAGGTTGATGTTTCAAAAGAAAACAATTCAGCTACGATTAATATGAATAAACATATTAGCTTAGAAGTATTGCAGGAAGCATTAGGAGGTAAAACAAGTAAATACCAGATTGCACTTTCTCCATCATCAAACGCCGGCGCAGAAGAAACAAGATCATGGATCCAGATATATAAACCTATTCTGTTAATTTTTTGCTATGTAACCCTAATCTCTGGATTGGCCACTTGGCAAAGCGGAGGCTTAAACTTCATGATGTTTATGCGCATATTCATGGCTGGGTTTTTCCTTACTTTTTCTTTCTTCAAATTGCTAAACTTAAAAGGATTTGCAGAAAGTTATGCGATGTATGACATCGTCGCAAAAAAGTTTGCAGCTTGGGGATATGTATATGCTTTTATTGAACTTGCTCTTGGCGTGTCGTACGCTTTAAATATATATCCGGTTGCTGTTAATTGGATAACCTTAATCGTAATGGCTGTAAGTGTACTGGGCGTTTTAGAAAGTGTTTTAAATAAAAAGAAAATTCAATGTGCTTGTTTGGGCGCTGTTTTTAATTTACCAATGAGCACGGTAACCATCGTTGAAGATACGCTTATGATTGCGATGAGTGCGGGTATGTTAATTATGATGTAAGCATACAGGGAAACATAATCAACTTATATTTCTTAACGGTAAACATTATTTAAGAAATATAAGTTCAGTTTTAGCCATTATATTGGTAATATGTGCCAGAATTAGCATTGTTATAATATTTTTTTAAGCCATTTTAACATGCCCATTTTCTCTTTATAAGGTGGGTAAATCATTTTGGTCATCCCAAATCTGGACTGAAGGACAACAGCTCTTTCATGTGAAAAATTCTTGAAACCAAAAATACCATGACAGCTTCCTATTCCGCTGCTGTTAACACCACCAAAAGGTAAATTTGGATTGCTGATGTGAATGAGAACGTCATTAATACAGGTTCCCCCTGCGCTGGTGTGCAATAGGATATCTTGCTGGTTTTTTTTGCTGCCACTAAAAATATAAAGTGCTAGGGGTTTAGCTTTTGTATGTACAAAGGCTATAGCCTCCTGTAATTTTTTAAAACTTATTATTGGTAAAATAGGGCCAAAAATTTCATCCTGCATAATGGTGTTCTCCGCATTTACATGGCTTAAAACAGTTGGTAAAACCGTCAAATCATTTTCATCTGTTTTTCCTCCCCATTCTAGGTTTGCGCCATCTTTTATTGCATCTTCAATTAAGGCTTTTAAGCGTTTAAATTGCTTTTCGTTAATGATTTTTCCATAAGCTTCTTTGTTTATTTCTGCTGTATCTTTGAAGAACATGGACAATGTGGCCTCCTTAAAATAACGGATAAATTCAACTTCTAATTTTTCATCAATTAAAATATAATCAGGCGCAATACAGGTTTGACCTGCATTAACAAATTTACCCCAGGCAATTTTGGCTGCGGCTTTTCTCAAGTCTGCTGTTTCATCAATAATTACGGGTGATTTGCCCCCAAGTTCTAATGTGACGGAGCTTAGGTTTTTTGAGGCGGCCTGCATTACAATTTTACCAACGGTTGTACTCCCGGTAAAGAAAATATGATCAAAAGGTAACTTTAATAAGTTAGTAGATAGGATTTGATCACCTTCAAAACAAGCGATTTCATTTTCATTAAAAGTGTTAGAAATTAATTTACAGATTACTTTTGATGTTGCTGTGCTTAATTCTGAAGGTTTTATTATAACGCAGTTGCCTGCAGCAATGGCTGAAATTAATGGACCCATAACCAATTGCAAAGGATAGTTCCATGGGGCTATAATTAAGCATACACCTTTGGGTTCGTAATATATTTTGTTCCCGGCAAATAAGCTGCTCATCACTCTGCCCACTGATTTCGGCTTCATCCAGCTTTTTAGCTTCTTTATGGCATGGTCTATTTCTGCATAGGTGAAAAATAATTCGGTAACCGCTGTTTCGAAAATGCTTTTTCTTAAATCTGTTTGCAGTGCTTCGAAAATGAGTGCTTCAAAATTTTGTAACGCATATTTGAGCTTCTTAAGTTTAGCTATTCTTACTTTCGCATCCGTGCTGCGCAAAATAAATTTCTGCTGTTGCTGACTGGCAAAAACAGCATTAATATTTTCTTCTGTTGCATTCATTTTTTTTAGAAATCAGATGGTGTTAATGAAAATAACTTAACTGGTTTATCCTGTAATCAGGATAGAAAGTAATGGTTAAATTTAGTTAAATTAAGATGATTTCATTAAAAATTCATTCATTTAAAGCATATTGCAATTACATAAATTTAAAGATGAAAAAATTGTTTTTTGTTTTCGTTTTGCTGATTCCCCTGATAACACATGCACAAACGATCAAAACAGATGTTTTAATTTTGGGAAGCAATAATGCGGCTTTTGCTGCCGGCCTTCAGGTATTCAAATCGGGAGCAAAGGCTTTTGTTTTAACACAGCATGCAAAATTTGATTTAAGTAAAATAAACGAAAGCCAGCCTAAAGAAATTCAGGATTTATATCAAGCGGTTCAACAAATAGAAGAACGGTTAAATAAGGCTAAAAATGACGCCCTACCACTTAAACAAAAGGAAATAAAAAATAAAATAGATAGTTCATTGTTTTTTAAGGTGTTGAATAATGCGACTTGTAAAGAAATTAAACGCTCAGGCAGTGGATGGGAGCTGAAGTTAAACGATGGCCGCTTTATAAAAGCAAAGGTTTTAGTCCTGGCAGATCAATCAGATGAGTTGCTTAAATCTTTAAAAGTAAATGCGTTAAAACCTATCCAATTAAATGATCTTAGCTATAAGGAAAATCTGTACCGTACTTCCGTTGCTGGTGTAGACAGTGCTGGCCGGGCAAAGTTTTTATCCTTGTACAATTTGCTTATTCCCGATCAGGAAAACCTTCTTTACCTTTCAACAGATCATTTTAAAGTTGGACAGGCTATTGGTGCAACCGTAGCTTATGCGGCTTTTTTTGAGACCAAAACCAGCTTGTCAGACCTTAAAAAAATACAGACAGAGTTATTAAAGTATAAATTATCTATCCTTCCTTTTGATGATTTTAAAGAAGAAGATCCAAATTGGCTTGCAGCACAAAAAGTAGGTATTACAGGCATTTTAAAGGCTGATATTAAAAATGGAAAAGCCTTTTTTAATCCCGATAAAGAAGTTGCTTATAATGAAATCAAGCAACCTCTAAAAGATTATTACTATAAAGCCCAGCTCTGGTTTGATGATCATTTAAATGCACCCATCAATTTAGAAAACACCATTTCATTGGTGAGCATGTTGGGAAACAAATCTCCTGAGGCAACCAAAACCAAATTGGAAACCGACTGGAGCAAGAGCTATAAATTTAAATCGGCATTTGATTTAAAGAAACGGCTTACCAGAATCGAATTTGCTGTAATTGTAAACGATTATTTACAGATTTTTGACCAGTATGCCGTAGATAAAACAGGAAGAATAATTAGATAACCTTATCGCTTTATAATAAATTATTTTGGTGCATTTGGTTTTGGCTTTTTCTTCCAAACCTTTTTCTTTGCATGCTGATGGGGCCTTTTTTCTTCTACAGGTTTAATTTCTATGGACGCTACATCTTCTGGCAAAGCGATGCGCGGGATCTCTTTTTCAATTAATTTTTCAATATTTTCAAAGCGACGCCTGTCTTTTGCATTCACCAGTGTAATTGCTGTACCTTTTGTTTCAGCTCTTGCGGTACGCCCGATCCGGTGTACGTAATCTGCCGGATCTCCGGGAACATCATAATTAACAACAAGGTCAATACCTTCAACATCTATACCACGAGATAATACATCCGTACCGATCAGAATAGGCAAGCGACGGTTCTTAAATGCCAACAAAATATCTTCGCGCTCTTTCTGCCCTAAATCAGAATGAAAAGCCTCTGCCTTAATTCCCAGTCCTTTAAAAACTTTATAAAGTGCTTTAACTTTATCTTTAGTAGAAACAAAAATAATACTGCTTTTATACTGATCACTTTTAAAAATACCAGTTAATAGTGCTTGTTTTTGCTGGTCATGAATGTTGTAGGCCTGCTGGTCAATTCCTTCGGCCGGTTTAGCAATTGAAATGGTGATTTGTTTTGGTTCATGCAAAATGCGTCCCGCCATGGTTCTTATTTTGGGTGCCATTGTTGCTGAAAACAATAGTGTTTGTCTGTTTTTGGGCAAGTAACTTATAATGCGGATAATATCATCATAAAAACCCATATCCAACATCCGGTCTGCCTCATCCAAAATTAAATGCTGTAAATGCTCCAACTTTAATACACCTGATGAAAGGTGGGCCATTAACCGGCCTGGTGTAGCAATAATAATATCAACACCTTCTCTCATAGACCGTTTTTGCTGTTCATAAGCAATACCATCCCCACCGCCATATACGGCTAAAGAACTGATGTTGGTAAAATAAGCAAGCGCTTCAACCTGTAAATCAATTTGTTGGGCAAGCTCTCTGGTAGGCGCTAAAATTAAAGTATTGTTATGGCGTTCAGTGGCTTTGCTAATTTTATCCATAACGGGTAAAAGGTAGCTTGCCGTTTTTCCGGTTCCGGTTTGTGCACAAGCAATAAGGTCATGGTTTTCTAAAATAACCGGAATGGCTTGTTTTTGTATTGGAGTAGCACTTTTATAGCCCATGGCCATTAAGCCTTCGTATAAATCTGGATTGAAGTTAAAGTCGTTAAAATTCAATATGTTGTATTTAATTATATTACAAAAGTACCTCAAATAATCCCAATACGCAACACTTGTATCATCAATAGTATTTAAAGCCATGTTAAGTCCATTCCACAGAAAATTTAAAAACTCTCATTAAAAACTTTTACATTTACAGCAAAATGAAATACTTATCCTTTATATGTTTTATATATATGGCACTTTTGGCTTTAATGCCATGCAGGGATGGGTATGAACTTAAAAACAATGATCAAAACCTTGTTGTTTTAAAAAAAGACTTGGGCGGGGCTGCACATTGTAGTGAAGAAGCATGTCCCCCGTTTTGTACATGCTCATGCTGCTCAACAGCAAGCTGTATCCTTGCAGATCTTCCTGCTCATTTTGTTGTAATTTCTTTTCATCCTGTTTATGCTGATTATTCAATGCCTGCCATTAAAAAGCAAAGCATAGAGATTTGGCAGCCTCCTCAAATCGTTTAATACGGCTATATTTTTAAGATTATTTGTCGGCATTTACTGTTCGGCATATTCTATTCGTATTAAATTTTAAATTTTATGTTTGACCAGATTATTTCGTTCTCTATCAAGAACAAGGTAACCATTGGGCTAATGACATTGATTCTTGTACTTGCAGGAATTTATTCGGCATACCACCTTCCTGTGGATGCACAGCCCGATATTACCAATAACCAAGTACAAATTATTACCCAAGCTTCAAACTTGGGCGCGCAGGAAGTAGAACAGTTTATTACTGCGCCTATTGAATTATCCATGGCAAATATCCCTGGAATAATTGAAAAAAGGTCTATATCCCGCTCGGGAATCTCAGTAATAACACTTGTTTTTAAGGATAAGATTGATGTTTATTGGGCAAGAAACCAAGTAAATGCACAGCTTAAAGAAGCAGAAGGTCTGATTCCAGCCAGCATGGGCACCCCAACGCTGGCCCCTATTACAACCGGTATGGGCGAGATTTATCAGTATGTGATCCATACCAAAAAAGGATATGAAAATAAATATACCGCTACTGATTTAAGAACCTTGCAAGATTGGTTGGTGCGTACTCAGCTTTCCGGTACGGTAGGTGTTGCCGAAGTTAGTGGCTGGGGCGGGTATGTAAAGCAGTATGAAATCGCATTAGATAATGACAAACTAAATTCCTTGGGTTTAACCATTCCTGAAGTTTATGAGGCCCTTGAAAAAAACAATGAAAATACTGGCGGGTCATACATAGAGCAATTAAACCATACCTATTTTATTAGAGGGCTTGGGCAGGTGAAAAACTTGGATGATATCCGAAAAATTGTAGTGAAAAACTTAAATGGCTCACCTGTTCTTATTCGTGATGTGGCCATTGTACAGTTTGGCAGTGCAACCCGGTATGGGGCTGTAACCAGAAACGGCGAAGGTGAAGTTGTAGCGGGCGTAACCTTAATGCTTAAAGGTGAAAACTTTAGCGAAGTGATTAAAAATGTTAAAGAAAGAATGGTTCAAATTCAAAAATCATTGCCCGAAGGGGTGGTTATAGAGCCATTTATAGATCGTACCGAACTTGTAGGCCGCGCAATAGGTACGGTAAAAAAGAATCTTTTGGAGGCGGGGCTCATTGTTGTATTTGTACTTGTTCTGTTGCTGGGCAATTTTAGGGCAGGTTTAGTTGTGGCTTCAGTTATTCCGCTTGCCATGCTGTTTGCTTTTTGTATGATGAAGCTGTTTGGTGTGTCGGGCAACCTGATGAGCTTGGGCGCAATAGATTTTGGCCTTATTGTAGATGGGGCCGTAATCATTGTAGAGCGCGTGGTTCATGAGATTACGACAGGAAGGTATAGGAAAGATGGAACATTAAGGCTTAATGGCAAGCAAATGGATGCTGAAGTTAAAAATAGTGCGGGTAAATTAATGAAGTCGGCTGCTTTCGGACAAATGATCATTTTAATTGTTTACCTCCCTCTTTTATCATTAATAGGAATTGAAGGTAAACTGTTTAAGCCTATGGCACAAACAGTTTCTTTTGCCATATTAGGGGCTTTTATTCTATCATTAACCTATGTACCCATGGTAAGTGCACTCTTTTTAAATAGAGAAACAGCACCAAAAAGGAATTTTTCTGATCGTTTAATCGAATACCTGCAGCGAATTTATGAGCGGGCGCTTCTTAAGGTTTTAAAGGTTAAAAAACTAACAATAGTGCTCGTGTTTTTTGTGTTTGTAGTTGCCGTTTGGGGCTTTGCCCGTATGGGTGGGGAATTTATACCAACTTTGGAAGAGGGAGATCTGGCCATAGAAATATCAATGATGCAGGGTGCTTCATTAACAGAAGTTGTTAAAACTTTTGGCAAGGCAGAAAAAAGGCTGAAAGATAAATTTCCTGAAATTATACAGGCCGTTACACGCATAGGAAGCTCAGAAATTCCGACAGATCCTATGCCTATTGAAAAAGGAGATATGATGCTTTCCATGAAACCTAAAAGCGAGTGGATATCTGCATCAACACGAGAAGAAATGATGGAAAAAATTGAGGAGGAACTCGCTGTTATTCCGGGCATCAATGTAGAAATTTCTCAGCCTATGCAAATGCGTTTTAACGAACTTATGACGGGGATACGTCAGGATGTAGCCATTAAAATTTACGGCGATGATTTGGATATTCTTGCCTTAGAAGCTTCAAAAGTTGCGAAAATGATTATGCCTATTGATGGTGTTAGTGAGCCCTATATTGAAAAAGTAAACGGACTGCCTCAAATACAAGTTGTATACAACCGCGATAAAATGGCTCAATATGGGTTAAATATCAGTAATTTAAACATGATTTTAAAAACAGCTTTTGCAGGAACTGTGGCAGGGGTTGTATTTGAAGGTGAAAAAAGATTTGATATGGTTGTGCGGTTGGACCGTGAACTTAGAGAAAATATATCCGGTGTAGAAAACTTACTGATTCCGCTTCCTTCAGGTAATAAAATCCCTTTAAATCAAGTTGCGGCTATTCGTTTTGAAAATGCTCCAGCACAAATTTCAAGAGAAAATGGTAACCGTAGGATTTATGTTGGGTTTAATGTTAAAGGTCAGGATGTAGAAACCACCGTAAATAAAATTAAAGAAAAGCTTGACCGGGAGCTGAAATTGCCAAGTGGATACTATGTTACTTACGGTGGGCAATTTCAAAACCTTCAAGCCGCTAAAGCTAGGCTGTTTATCGCTGTGCCTGCTGCACTGATTTTAATTTTAATACTATTATATGTTACTTTCCGTTCGGTAAAAGACAGCTTATTAATCTTTACTGCTGTGCCTTTAGCTTCAATCGGTGGAATCGCAGCCTTATACCTGCGCGGCATGCCTTTTAGCATTTCAGCAGGTGTAGGTTTCATTGCTTTATTTGGCGTGGCCGTACTGAATGGAATTGTACTGATCGGTTATTTTAACCAATTGAAAGAAGAGGGCATAACAGATCTTTATCAGCGTGTGCTGATCGGGACAAAAACAAGGTTAAGGCCTGTGCTCATGACAGCTGCAGTTGCCTCATTGGGTTTTCTGCCTATGGCATTATCTTCCAGTGCGGGTGCCGAAGTTCAAAAACCGTTAGCCACAGTTGTAATTGGAGGATTAGTAGCCGCTACACTGTTAACCTTATTCGTACTCCCATGTTTATATATATTGTTTAATACCAAAAAAAGAATTCGTATACCTAAACCGTTTCTCCTGTTTTTTATAAGTCTGTTTTTTTTCTGCACGGGTGGACTAACAATTGCACAGGCGCAAGAAGTACGTCCACTTACTTTAGATCGTGCCATTGCCTTGGCTTTAAATCACAATTTACAAGTACAGGCAGCCAATTTAACTATTGAACAGTACAGGCTGTTGCAAAAGTCAGGCGTAGATCTTGCTAAAACAGAAATTATGTTAACTCAGGATCCAACCAGCGGTGGTAATATGGATAATGCCTTTGGGGTTACACAAAATTTTGCATGGCCAGGTCTATATAAAAACCAAAAAAAACTGCTAAAGCAACAAACTATCGTTGCAGAACAGGAAGGCAACATAACAAAAGCCGATGTTAAACGAAATGTTCGTAAAGCTTGGTTTGCCTGTGTGCTGAGTCAGGAAATATTACAGATGATTAATTTTCAAGACAGTATATATAAGGGTTTTGTAAAAAAAGCAGAGGTCAGGTTTAAAACTGGAGAAACCTCTAATCTTGAGCTGATGAGTGCCCGCAATAAAGCACAAGAAATACAAATGTTAAAAATTGACGCAGAAATTGATTTAAAGAACAGTCAACAGCTTTTAAAACAACTGATTAACAGCAAGGAAATAATCAATGTAAAAGCGGATCACTTAAGTGTTGAATTTGACCTTCAATCAGATTCATTAACAATTGATCGTAATCCTCAGGCTCGGATCGATGTTCAAAACATCGAACTGGCGAATGTAAAACTTGCAGTAGAAAAATCAAAGGGCATGCCTGATTTTACAATAGGCTATAATCAACAATTAATTGTTCAGGGTTTTAATCCAGCAAATATTCAACGGGAATATTCGCCGGGAACCCGTATTGGAGGTATTCAGGTGGGTATGGCAATTCCAATTTTTAATGGAGCTAACCGTGCACGGGTAAAGTCAGAGCAACTGGCTGTTCAGGTTGCACAGACAAATTATCAAAGTACCTTATCAGAAATAAGATTGCAGTACGATCAAGAGCTCCGAAGTTATAAGAAATTTAAGCAGCTGGTCAATTATTATACATCGGTTGGCTTAAAACAAGCTGATGAACAGATTAGGATTGCACAGATTTCATTTAATCTTGGTGAAATCAACTATATGGAATATATACAAAATACATCAGCAGGAATTGAAAATAAGTTGGCCTATATTAATGCTTTAACCCGTTTATATCAATCCATTATCCAAATACAGTATTTAAGAGGAGAATAAATCATGTTTAATAAAAAATATAAATCATATCTAATTCTTTTGTTGGCCATTATAAGTATGTTGATGGCCTGTAAAAACAATCCAGAACAAAAGATACAGAAACCAGTTGTGCAGGAAGAACCAGAAGGCCTTGAACTGAGTTCAGAACAGATGCATGCTGTAGGCATTGAGATTGATACTATAGCACAGAAAAATCTTTCGGCAGTCGTTAAGGTCAATGGTCAACTGGCTGTTCCGCCTCAAAACAAAGCGGCCGTCAGTATTCTTTCTGGAGGGATTATTAATCAAATAAACGTACTGGAAGGACAAGAGGTTAAGAAGGGACAAATACTGGCCAGTATAAAAAATCAGGAACTGATAAAAATGCAACAAGATTATTTAGCAGGCAAGAATAGTTTTACCTATATAAAAGCTGAGTATGAAAGGCAGAAACAATTAAAAGATGCAGGGGCGGGTACAGGGAAATTTTTTCAGTTGGCTGAAGCAAATTATAATACTGAACTGGCTAAAATACGGGCTTATGAAAGCCAGCTTAAACAGATGGGGATTGCTCCTGTTAAAATATCAAGTGGAAATATTATCACACAGTTTCCTGTGCTCGCCCCAATAAAGGGTACGATAGGGCATATTACGGCAAGTACAGGTGCATTTGTTCAGCCAGGTACCTCCATTATGGAAGTGGTTGATAATTCCAAAATCCACTGTGACTTAACTGTTTTCGAAAAAGATTTAATGCAGGTTAAAATAGGGCAGGAGGTGAGTTTTCAATTAACCAATCAGGCGAATCAACTCATTACAGGGAAAATAAACGGCATTAATAAATCTTTTGAAAATGAAAGCAAAGGGGTAACTGTACATGCAGTAATCAACAATGCTTTAAACAAAAACCTCATTCCCGGAATGTATGTTACCGCGCTTATCAGTACCTCACATCAATTAGTGCCGGCAGTTTCTACCGAAGCAATAGTCAGTTCAAATGGGAAAGACTATATTTTTGTCGTTCTGGAAGAGCATAAAGAGCAGCTTCAATTTAAGAAAATTGAGGTAAAAACGGGCGTAAAAGAACAAGGCTTTGTTCAGATTAACCCATTAGAAAAGGTAAAAAGAAATATTAAAGTTGTTGTGAAAGGGGCATTTTATCTGGAGTCAAAATTGGCAGGCAGTAATGAAGAATAGTCTGGCCAATTTCTTATTACAAAGGGTTAAGGCCTTTTGTACTTAAAAATAACAGAAACAATAAATATTACTGATCTCTGTAGGCAATTAACAAAATTTATTTTATCATTGGTTATTAAAAGTATTAACTGAAAAGACCTTATTAAATTTAAACAACTATTTCTAATGAAAACGTTATCTGCATTAGCCTTCTCCATTTTGTTGTCTTTCTCGCTGAGTGCCCAAACAACATTAAATACCGCTTGGGCGCAATTTTTTAAAAACGACAGGGCGGGTGCGAGAGCAGCTTTTATTGAGCTGGCTAAACAACCATCAACAGCAAAAGAATCGAACCTAGCTTTGAGTTTGCTTGCAGAAATGGATCAGTCAGGCGATCAGGCTTTTCAGTATTTTAACCAGTTTTACCAAACCGCAGAAAAACCACAGCCTTATATATTTGCATTATGGAGAACGGCCGCTACAGGATACAGTACAGACATAAGTACAGCCAAACAACTTGATTTTTATAACAGCCTGCTTAAAAAGGACTATGATGGAAAGCTTGCTGCCTTGGCCAACTCTGTTATTGGTAAGATATATGAAAACAATAAAAAATATGCACTTGCAGACAAGGCTTATCAACAAATTGGGAGTATTGATAACTGGTTAATTACGGGCGAATTTGAAAATATATCAACCAGTGGCTTTGATAAGCAGTATGATGTATTAGACAAGCCTCAGGCTGACGCACTTTTTACCGGTAAAAAAGAACTGCAGTTTGGCTGGAGAAAAGTGCCATATACGAAGCATGATAAATGGTTTGATTATACCTATTACAGCAATTACAATAATGCGATCATATTTGCACAAACCTTTGTAAAGGCTGAAGCCGATTTAATTGCCCAATTAAGAATTGGTGTTTCTGGATCGGTAAAGGTTTGGGTAAATGATCAGTTGCTAATCAGTGAGGCAGATGAAAGGAATAATGATTTAGATTCTTATATCAGTACATTAAAACTTAAAGCAGGTTACAACAGAATTTTAGTGCAAATTGGTGAAAGCTATGCCGGGAGGTCTAATTTTTTATTGCGCTTAACAGATCCGTCTGGTAAAGTCTTATCCGGAATTACAACAACAAGTACACCTCAGCCTTATCAAAAAGAAACGGTTTTTAAACCGGAGCACGTAAGCTTGCCTTCTATCGTGTTTTTTGAAAACGAATTAAAGAAACAGCCCAATGATTACTTAAATAGACTTTTACTCGCTAAGTTATACCTTCGGAATGATAATGCCTTCGAGGCCCGGAAAATACTGGAAAAATTAAAAGAAAAATTTCCAGAAAGTACCTATCTAAATGGCCTGTATATTGATCTTTATGAAAAAGAAGAAAATAGAACAGGTGTTGAAACGCTACAAGAAGCCATTAAAACTGCTGATCCGGAATGTCCTTATGCGCTTAGCTTAATATATAATGATTACATCAGGCAGGAAGATTTTAATAATGCCGAGGTGGTAATGAAAAAATTGGAGGCAATTTATGGAGAAAATGAAAACATCATCCAAAAGAAAATTCAGTTGGCCGGAAAGCGTAAAAATCAGGAAGATATTATTGCTCTTGTTGAAAGAGCTTATCCAGTATTTCCAAATTCAAGTTCAATTGTTTGGTTGAAATACTTATGTGAAAAAGAAATTAAAAAAAATCCGCAGGCCATTGGTTATTTAAAAAAGTTTGTTGATGAACACGATAACTACGAAATGGCAAAATACTTATCCAACGCTTACTTTGAAAAGAATGAAACTGCTGCGGGCTTAAACGTTTATCAAACAGAGATCAATAATGATCCGATAGCTGTTGGTATTTATATGGATTTGGCTAACCGTTATTATAAACTGCAACAATATGATAAAGCTGAAAAACTTTATCAGCAATGCCTTGAAATTGCACCGCATACAAGCAGTTATTATGAATCTTTAGGTCAGATTTATGAAATGGCAAAACAAAAAGACAAATCTATTCTAGCCTATGAAAAAAGCTTAAAACTTAACCCGAATAATTATGACGCCATAAGGTCGCTCCGTAAAATTCAGGATAAAGCAGATGTTTTCGATTATTTTGAACAGCCTGACATTAAATCAATGGTGAGCAAAGCGCCAAAGCTAGTTGATCTTCCTGATGATCATTATGTAATATTAGATGAAGAAGTACAAAAAGTAGTGTATGAAAACGGAGGTTCAGAAGAAAAGCATTTTTATGCAGCCAAAGTGCTTACACAAAAAGGACTGGAAAGCTTAAAAGAATTTAATATTCCTTATTACAATTCACAGAACCTAAATGTAGAGCTGGCCGAAGTAATAAAAGTTAATGGAAGCAAAGTGCCGGCAGAGCAGCATGGTGCACAGGTTATTTTCACCAATCTTGAAGTTGGCGATGTGATTAATCTTCGGTATAAAATTCAAAACTATAACCAAGGAAGTTTGGCGAGTCATTTTTGGGATACGTTCTACTTTAGTCATGGAGCGAGCTATGTAAACACGAAGTTTTCACTGCTTATTCACCGGGATAAAAAGTTTAATTATACTTTTTCGCAAAAACCTATTGATTTTGTAAAAAGCGCCAAAGATGAATTTGATCTGTATGTTTGGAAAGCTGAAAATCAAAAAGCGCTAATTTATGAAGATAAAATGCCCGCAACTGATGATGTAGCTAATATTATTTATTTATCATCTATCCCTGATTGGAGGTTTGTTTCAAACTGGTACAATAATATCGCGACAGCAAAAGCACGCAGCAGTTATGAAATTAAAACGGTTGTAAATGATCTTTTTAAAGATAAAAACGGCTTAGATCAGTTGGCAAAGGCCAAGATTATTTATAATTATATTACGCAAAATATTTCATACAGTTCGGTGTCTTTTAGGCAAAGCGGCATAGTTCCACAAAATCCTGCTACTGTTATTAATACCCGTATAGGGGATTGTAAAGATGTTTCTACGTTATATGTAACCATGTGTAAAGAGGCGGGGATAAATGCAGAGCTGGCCTTGGTGAAAACAAGAGATAACGGGCAAAAAACCATGCTTTTGCCAAGTATAGATTTTAATCACTGTATAGCTAAATCAATTATAAATGGTAAAAACTACTATGTTGAACTTACAGCAGGAACCTTACCTTTTGGTACTTTTTACAACGCCTCTTTAAGTGCCCCAATTTTAGAGATTAACAATACAGCTAATGCAATTACCAAGTTAAACCCGCAACAGCGAGCCAAAAATACTTTAAGCTATATTACCCAGATTACTTTAAAGAACAATGATATGCGGATTAAAGAAAACAATCATGCAACAGGTTCTGTAGCCAGTACACTTAGAGATATTTTTAAAGACCTTTCGCAAAAAGACCAAATTAAAAAGCTAAAGGAAACCCTAGCTGATTCTTATCCAGAAAATGATGTTTATTCATTAAGCTTTAATAACCTCATACCTGCAGAAGCAAAATCAGATACTTTAATTGCCAGTTCAGATTATGCTTTGAAAAATGTGAGCAAGCAAGTTGCTGGCATGAGCATTTTTTCTATGCCTTGGTCCATGCGTACATCAGCCAATCAATTGCAGGTTTTACAGCCAAGAAATTTTGGTATTGATTTAACTCAAATGTTTTTAGCCGAAAATTGTACAGAGACTGTCACGCTTACCCTGCCTGAGGGTAAGAAATTAGTAGAACAGTTAAAACCTTGTACGGTGTCTAATGAATACGTAGATTTTTCAATTACAAGTAAGCCGCTCGGCAATAAAATTGTGATTACCCGAAAGTTTGTGCTTAAAAATGATTTTGTACCTGCAGATAAGGCAGAAATATTTAAACAGGCTTTTATGAAAATGGTGGAGGGCGATCAGCAGCAACTGGCTTTAAAATAAATTTGTACCATGCGGTCAATTTAATGACCGCATGGTACAAACATTAAAAACATTCTACTTCCCAAAACCGGTCCCATTTATGGCCTACAGGTAAACTCATTATACCTTCTTTTTGTTCCAGTTTAAGGTTGTGGTTTATGCCGTCGGCTACGCCGCACCAAGGCTCCAGGCATACAAAAGGGGCATCTATAGCGGCCCATATTCCAAAAAATGAGAAATCTTCAAAATGGAAATGCAAGCCATAATCGTTTTGGGTATTCAATAAGCTGATGCAATTGCTCTCCATGTTTTTGAAAACCAGTGCATCATCATAAAAGAGGTGATGGGCTAATCTGAGCTTGTGTGTAGGTAAATCTATCACCTCGCGTTCATTGGTAACTAAGCCCTTATTTAATTTCCAATAGGTGAGTTTTTCATCTGTATTAAAAGCCAGATAATAATCTTCATAACTTGTATTTGGAGTATTGGGTACGGCAAAAGCTGGATGTGCGCCTAAAGAAAAAAGCAGCTCATCCTTACCTGTATTTGTGACCTGATAAGATAGATGGAGCTTATTATCTATCACTTTATAGCTTAGTTTAAGCTCGAAATAAAAAGGATAAACTTTTAAAGTATCCTCATTTTGATTGAGTGTAAATACAGCTTCTGTTTGGCTTATTTTATCCGTTTCAAAATTATAATCACGAGCAAAACCATGTCGGGGCAAATGGTAGGTTTTGCCTTTATAAATATATTGGTCATTTTTTAACGCGCCTACAATAGGGAACAATATTGGGCTGTGCTTTGCCCAATATTTGCTTTGTGCATCCCATAAGTAATTGATTCCGGTTTCCTTACTAAATAAGCTTTGTAGTTCCGCGCCTTTTGGCGCGATATCAACTTTTAAAAAATCGTTTTCAAGTGTTATCATTACACTTTAAAAGTAATAAATAAGATGGTTTAAACCCAATTTAATATCAGCAGTTATTCTAGCCGAAACTTCTGTCTTTATATTGAAATTTAACTGTTTTCTTCCCAAATGCAGGCAATATTAATGATGGTTTGAACGGCCTTTTCCATATCCTGTACACTAATCCATTCCTGCTTGCTGTGAAATGCATGTTCGCCTGCAAAAATATTTGGACACGGTAGACCCATATAGGATAGCCTAGAACCATCTGTACCTCCACGTATACTTTGCTTTTTAGCAACAATGCCTGCACGCTCAATAGCCTCAATTCCATATTGAACAATTTTTGGATGCTGATCCAAAATTTGTTTCATGTTTCGGTACTGTGCTTTAATATTTAAGCTATATGTTGATGAAGGGTATTTTTCAATGACTTGTTTAACTGTGTTTTCAAGCAACACGCCATGTTCAATTAATTTTTGGTCGGTAAAATCACGGATAATAAACTGAGCTTGAGCCTGCTCTACCTGCCCTTTAATACTTACCGGATGGATAAAGCCCTCTTTTTGACTTGTCATTTCGGGGCTAAGGTTTTTTGGCAGACTGGCTATAATTTCTGAAACAATTTTGATGGCGCTTTCCATTTTTCCTTTGGCAAAACCAGGATGTGTGCTTACACCATTAATTGTTAAGGTTGCTCCGTCAGCCGAAAAGGTTTCATCTTCAATTGAACCTAGTGTTTCACCATCAATAGTATAGGCAAAATCTGCTGCAAGCTTATTAAGATCAACTTTATCTACACCGCGGCCAATCTCTTCATCTGGTGTAAATAAAATTTTAATTTGTCCGCGCTTTAAATTTGGATGATTCACAAAAAAATGCGCTGCTTCCATAATTTCTGTTACTCCGGCTTTGTTATCGGCTCCGAGTAGCGTTGTGCCGCTTGCAGTAATAATGTCATTACCAATCTGGTGTTTAAGATCTTTATGTTCTGCCATTCTTAATACAATTGAATGGTCGTCGGGTAATATTAAATCCTGTCCCTGATAATTATGGTGGATAATGGGTTTAACATTTTCTCCACTGCAATCCGGTGAAGTATCCATATGCGAACAAAAACAGATTACAGGTACCTTTTTGTCTGTTGTGGCTGGTATAGTTGCATAAACATATCCATTATCATCTATGTGGGCATCGGTAATGCCCATTTCTAATAGCTCCTGAACCAATACGTTGCCCAGGTCTTTTTGTTTTGATGTTGATGGGCAAGTAGGCGAATTTGGATCTGACTGGGTGTCAATTTTAGCGTATTTTATAAATCTATTCTCTAAAGATTTGCTAATGTTTTTATATTCACTCATATTTACAAAGGTAAATGTTATAGATATTGAATAAACATTTTATTTTTGTAAAAAAAGCTATGGTATATAATGGGTTGAAAATTACAGTACTTACTTTAGTGTCATTATTATTTTCTCAATTCTCTATTGCCCAATCCAATTACTATAAGTTTTCGGCAGGTTTAGGCGTAGGACCAAATTTTTCCTATACTGATGTGTATCAAGGGAGCTGGGGGCATACTTTTTATGGAACATTTGATTATCATTTTACTCCATTTGTAACTCTAGGATTAGAAGCTCAATACGGATTGGTACAGGGGGGAGACATTAAAACAGACCGCTATAACAGGCAATTTGTAAATGAATATTCAGCAATTTCAGCTAATTTTAAGTTGATGCTCGGCGAGATTGTGAATTATGACCGAAATGAATTTTTATATAGTATGAGAGGGTTTTATGCCGGTTTTGGTGTTGGGGTGATCAACAACAATATCAAACAGATTGTGCGGTACAGGCCAAGTGATTCTAATGATCCTGGCTATGGTCCTTTTCCTGGCAAAGATAACAGCCTAAATATTTGGGTGCCGATCAATTTAGGCATCAATTTTTATATCAAGGATAGTTATGACTATGCAAGATATGTGATCAATATTAACGCACAAACTAATATTACTTTAGGCGAAGGCTTAGATGGCTACAATGATTCTCCCTTCAAGTTTCAAAATGACTCACCAGATATTTACAATACCTACTCCGTTGGTATAAAATACTTCTTCGGAAATATAAAAGTTTACCGCAAAACTTTATAATTTTTTACTTCAGCAACTGACGTGCTCATCACAATGCCCTAACCAATTAATAATAAGATGGAATATTTAAATATAGCACCCGTTGCTTCAATCATTTTTATTTTCACCGTCATTACCAGCCTGTATGCTTTTTATGATCAGAGCCTGTACGGGAAATTTATGCTGCATCCATACAGTGTTGCAAAAGGCCATAAAGTTTATACTGTAATTACCAGTGGCTTAATTCATGCAGATTGGATGCATCTGTTTTTCAATATGTTTACATTTTTTGCCTTTGCCTTTACTTTGGAACAGTTAATGGGCCACTGGCAGTTTGGCTTAATGTATTTTTTAGCATTAATATTAAGTGATTTGCCGACGATTTTTAAGCATAAAAATGATTTTCACTATAACAGTTTAGGCGCATCAGGTGCAATCAGTGCAGTACTGTTCAGCTATATATTATTTAATCCTTTAACAAAAATTGGAATTATATTTATTCCGATAGGAATACCAGCGGTTATTTTTGGGTTTTTATACCTAATTTACTGCGCTTACGCCTCAAAAAACTCAAGAGATAACATTAACCATGATGCTCATTTTTTTGGGGCTTTAGCCGGATTAATATTTACAATAATTGTAATTCCAAATATTGTTCCGCATTTTATCACTGCTTTATTTGGTTAATAAAGCCTGTTTTTAAACGGAAGCAGGTAAGTGTGGGTTTTCAAAAAAACTCATGGGCTGTTCGGGGTTTTTGATGATCTCAAATTTTACGTAGCCCCAGGGTTTCCAAAAGTTTTCTAAAACTTGTGCATAAACCTTATGTTGCCAAACATCAAAAAGCGGTTTGCTCATATTGCCTCTTAAAGGCATGGCATCTATGTAAACGGTGCCTTCTACAGGCATAAAAGTATATTCGGGCAAACGGTTAAATAGGTAAGCTGAATAGTAGAAGCGGGCAGTTAACTCTTCAAATTGCTGCGCTGTCAATTCTTTTGCATCAACTTCGTTAATAATATTTTGATGATATCGCTTATTTGTTCCATTGTCCTGTAGGCAGGCAATAATTCCAAAATCTTTCATCTTTAAAGAGAAAGTTAAGGTGTTAATCTCATCACGAAAACTAAAAGGAGTAGCCTTATCTTCTAGTTTTACCAAGGTAATAGACCAAGGAGTAAAGTCTTCAAAAACTAAGCTTGTATATAAATTTTGCAACATTAGGTTTAAGTTTGCAAACTTCATCATCAATGATTGTGACATATTTAAGCCCTCTGCTGTCATTTCTTTACGCAAGGCTGAGTGCATTTCGGTATAAATGAATCCATATAAAAACTTGCCTACCCAATTAAAAAGATCAAGCTGAGGAAGTTGTGATACGCCTTGATACCCTAAGTCAAATGCCTTTGCTATTTTCTCTTCAAGTGGATTTAAAAACTGTGTGTTTACTTCACTGTTTATTGGGAGTACCAAAGTATTGTATGAACGAATACTTTCATCTAAAAACTGAATTTTTTCTTCACCTGTCAAGTCAGCTTGTTCCAGCAGCCATTTCGGTATCAGTGGAATTTGAATAATAGGGGAATTAAAAGTACTGCCACTTAAAAAGCAGGTTTTGTATAAGAAATCAAAATTTTTGAAAGGATTGTATAGGCCTGTGTTCATCAATGCAATATTAACTATTATATTTTTAGGCTTTATTAGGATGTATTATTTTAACGTAAGGATTACTTTTAAGATGATGCGATGGAAATAAATTAAATAAAAAAGCCTTTAATAAACATCATCTGCTTATTAAAGGCCTGTTATTTAAAACTGAACTATTTCACGCCAAGTACATCTACACCTTGCTCAAAAACAACATCAACGGGAATATTCTTTTTAGTCAACCTGTCTAAATCTTTTTGTAGCTGTGCAGAAATAACCGCTTTTTCTTTTTGTGCTTTTTCTACAGCGGCTTTGTCGCCGTTACCCTGTAGGGTAATGATGAAGGCACTCAAATCATTCATTGCGGCGGCAAATTTTTCGAAATTTACTTTGTATGTACCTGATGAAGTACGCTCAAAAGCACCTTTTTCTTTAAAATAATTGAAGCACTGCATGTTGGCTTTGCCATGAGCTTCAGAAACCCCAAAACGTACCGACCGTAAAATACCTGCCATAAACGTCGTATAGTAGTCTTTGATATCACCTCCGAGTTCGCCTTTTTTAAGCAGACCAGTTACCATGTATAAACCTAAAATATCTGCTTTGCCTTCTTCTAGCCAGCTGAACTGTTCTTTAAGTGCTTCACGTACAAATCCTTTTCCTGTTACAGTTTTTTTAATACCAAGGCCATGGGCCACTTCATGAAACATCACATTTGCAAAAAAAGCATCAAATTTGATGTATTTTTGTTGTTCAGGGTCTATTAATTCTTTAGAAATCGGAAGAAGAATTTTATCGAACTTAGCCTGCATTGCATTTTTAAGCTGTGAGCGTCTTGTCCCCTTTTCTTGCTGTATCTTTTCATCATTAGGTAAGTTTACCGCTATTGTTTTTGAACCGGCATTACAGTCTCCAGCATAATAAACAACATCATAAGCATTTAATTCTGAATCTGTACCAGGAGTCTCAGCTTTATATTTTGCGGCAACAGGAAGGTTTTTTTGTAGGTCGGGCAACATTTTAACGTATTTCGCTAAACGCTTGCTCCATTCCTTGTCTTTAACTAGAACATAGGCTTCATAGCTTGTGCGCGCATTGAATAGCTTATCTTCATAATTTTCTATTGGTCCGATAATTAAATCTAAACCATTTGTTTTCATGTCTAACCAAGCATAATCACTTGCCGTAAAGTTATCTGTAATTAATGCATCGGCCCGTAGATTCAAATATTTTTTTAAGCCGGCATCATCTGTAATCAGGGCCGCCTGTTTTAGTAGAGAAGATGCTTTTTGTAAATCAGACGCAAACAATACATGATATGGAATGGTGCTTAATTTGCCTGAGCTATCTTTTTTAACAACTGAATATGCCCCAAATTTATCTTGCAAATTAGATTGTTCTATTGTTTGTTTGCTTAGGTTAAAAGGATAAAAATAAGCACCATCTGGTTTATTTCCTATGCCATTAACAAAAGGCTTGTCATTGTTTAGTCTATCCCATGGGCCATAGTTGATCAAAACAAATTCTCTGGTTTTTTCATCTTTAATGGTTGCCAATAAGCTGTCGCGCTGAGGATATGCCTGTTTCCAGTAAAGCTCGTCCATGATTTCTGCAGCCTGAATTAAAAGAGGCAATACTTTCCGGTCATTAATACTGAGCAGGTTAATATTTGTTGTTAGTTTTACCTTTTCATAAATGGGTAAACGCTGTGCAACATAATTTATGAGGCTGTCTTTTTCCGCTGAACCTGCATGGGTTTCGGGTTTTTGGGTATTTGAACATGCCGAAAAAAGGCCTAGAGAAAGAGCAAGGACTGATAAAGCTGTTCTTGGTTTGCTTATTTTTTTCATTATTAATAATATATCGGGTCTAAATTAGTAAAAAATGAAAGTTTTGTATAAAATTAGATGCATGTGTTTAATTTTAATTCAAATTACTACCTTCACTTCAATAATTAAAAGCACTATGCCCACCTTAAAATTTTTAAAAAACAACTTACTTTTTTTAGCTGTTTCAACAGTTTTGTTTACGGCCTGTAAAACGAGTAAATATGCTGCGACAGAAAAAATTTATAAGCAAAAAGCTAAAGATTTTGCACAAATAATTAATAGTACGCCCCCGGTTGGACAGCTTTATGATTCTTTAGAAGCATCAAACCAGCAATGGATAGGTTCTGTTAATTTTGGTATCCGTAAGCCTAACTTTGTAATTATCCACCATACAGCACAAGATAGTTTAGCACAAACAATAAAAACATTTTTTTCAACACGGGCAGGAACAAGTGCACATTATGTTATTGGGCGCGATGGAAAAGTTGTGCATATGGTAAATGATTACCTTAGGGCAAACCATGCGGGTATAAGCAGGTGGGGCAAGGACACCGATTTAAATTCATCATCTATAGGTATTGAACTGGACAATAACGGCACTACAGATCCTTGGCCTGATGCACAAATTAACAGTTTGATTAAATTATTGGCAACGTTGAAAAAAACATACTCAATTCCTACAGGTAATTTTATTGGTCATGCTGATATTGCTCCAAGGCGTAAAAATGACCCAAAAAATTTTCCGTGGAAAAAATTGGCAGAAAATGGCTTTGGTTATTGGTATGACGAGGTGTTAAAAAATCCACCAGCTGATTTTAATACGGAAATGGCATTAAAATATATTGGATATGATACACGTAATTTAGCAGGAGCAATTGAGGCTTTCAAAATTCACTTTATACAAACTGATATTTCACCAAAATTAACACCAGTTGATATTTTAGTGCTTTATAATGTTTACACTAAATATTAAATTCTATCATCTGGTGATTTAAAAAAAAGCCTGCATATTTAAAATACGCAGGCTTTTTACATTGAATAAATCAAATCTAATTTGGCTTTTTAAAAGTATCTTTTAATGTTACCGTTCGGTTAAAAACCAGGTGATCATTTTTTGAATCCCTGTCTAAACAGAAATAACCTTTACGAATAAACTGGTAACGGCTATTTAAATCTGCCTCAGCCAGTGCCGGCTCTATATAGGCATTTGGTAGTATTGTTAAGCTTTCTGGATTTAAGTAGTCTTTAAAATCACCTTCTTCTGCATCTGGTGTTTCTGAAGTGAATAAGCGGTCGTATAAACGGATTTCTGCGGTTTTTGCGTGCAACGCACTTACCCAGTGTATGGTTCCTTTTACATGGATTCCACTCGTATCATTACCACTTTTTGATTCAGGGATATAGGTACAGTGAATTTCTTTTATCTCCCCATTTTCATCTTTTATAAAATCTTCACATTTAACAATGTAAGCAAATTTTAAACGGACCATGCTGCCAGGTGCCAAACGGAACCATTTTTTTGCAGGTACTTCCATAAAGTCTTCGCGTTCAATCCAAAGTACTCTGCTAAATGGAATAATACGCGTACCACCACCATCTTCAGCCTCAGGATTATTTTCTCCAATTAAATCTTCAGTCTTCCCTTCAGGATAATTATTGATAACCAATTTAATCGGATCTAAAACAGCCATTACACGGTTGGCCGTTTTATTTAGGTCTTCTCGGATGCAAAATTCTAATAAGCTCAGCTCAATTAAATTTTCGCGTTTGGCTATGCCTATGCGTTCGCAAAACTCACGAATACTTTTTGGTGTAAACCCTCTTCTTCTTAAACCGCTTATTGTTGGCATGCGTGGATCATCCCATCCATTTACCAGCTTTTCATTAACCAATTGGAGCAATTTGCGTTTACTCATTACTGTGCTCGTTAAGTTTAAACGGGCAAATTCATATTGTTTTGATGGAAAAATTTCTAAATTTTCTATAAACCAATCATATAATTCGCGATGGGAAACATATTCTAAAGTACAGATAGAATGTGTAATGTGCTCAATGCTGTCACTCTGTCCATGAGCAAAATCATACATTGGGTAAATACACCATTTGTTTCCAGTACGGTGGTGTTCAGCATGTTTTATGCGGTAAATAATCGGATCGCGCATGAGCATATTCGGGCTTGACATGTCAATTTTAGCCCTTAATGTATATGCACCATCTGGAAATTCACCGGTTTTCATTTTGGTAAAAAGATCAAGGTTCTCCTCTATGCTGCGGTTACGGTATATACTATCTTGTCCAGGTTCTGTTGGGGTTCCTTTTAAAGCCGCAATTTCATCAGCTGTACTTGCATCTACATAAGCAAGACCTTTTTCAATCAGTTTTACAGCAAAACCATATAGCTCATCGAAATAGTCTGATGCATACAATTCATTTTTCCAGCTGAAGCCTAACCATTTTATATCTTCCTGCTGGCTATTTACATATTCTGTTTTTTCTGTAACTGGGTTCGTATCGTCAAAACGGAGATTTGTATATCCGCCGTATTTTTGCGTTAGCCCAAAATTTAAACAAATGGCTTTAGCATGGCCAATATGTAGATATCCATTTGGCTCAGGCGGAAAACGTGTAACCAAAGCTGTATACTTACCACTATTTAAGTCGTTCTCAACTAGCTCTTCAATAAAGTTCAATGACTTTTCTTCACTCATAAAAACCCGATAAATTAAAGTTGCAAAGTTAGTAAGATTGATCGTATTTCTACAATGATTAATTCAGACCCCTTGTTGACTTAAATGGTTAGTTGCAAAGCGTCAGAGATCGTTGTTCCAAAAAATGATTTATAATCATTGAAGGTATGGTGTTTTTAAAATAAATATTGCCTGCTGCTATACAATAGGTTGAAATTTAATCATTAAAATGAATACATTTACATCAACTTAATATTCATTATGAGCAAAGCATTAAATAGACCTATACGGGTTTTAGTGGCTAAAGTTGGGCTTGATGGGCATGACAGGGGCGCAAAAGTTATTGCAACATCTTTGCGTGATGCGGGGATGGAAGTTATTTATACCGGACTTCGGCAAACGCCAGAAATGGTTGTGAATACAGCCCTTCAGGAAGATGTGGATGCAATTGGGATTTCTATTTTGTCAGGCGCACATATGACTGTTTTTCCAAAAATTATTCAGTTTATGAAGGAAAAACAAATGAATGATGTTTTAATAACCGGAGGGGGGATTATTCCAGAAAATGATAGAATTAAGCTTGCGGAATTAGGGGTAGGAGAATTATTTCCACCCGGAACCACTATGGCGAGCATCGTTGAATATATACAAAATTGGGTTGTAGAAAACAGAAATTTTTAAAGAATGGCATATCAACATTTATTAACAGAGACTAAATCGGGCATTTTATACCTGACTATAAACCGTGAAAAAGCTTTAAATGCATTAAATAAAGAAACTTTAGCCGAATTAGCAGACGTAATTGCTTTTGCAAATCAATCTGCAGAGGTAAGAGGCGTTATAATTACAGGTGCTGGTGATAAGGCTTTTGTTGCCGGAGCAGATATTAAAGAGTTTTCTGAATACAATGGAGTAGAAGGAGAAAATTTGGCAAAAAAAGGGCAAGAAATGGTTTTTGATGCTATAGAAAATTCTTCTAAGCCTTTTGTCGCTTCAATTAATGGCTTTGCCTTAGGCGGAGGTTTGGAACTGGCCATGGCATGTCATATGCGCATTGCATCTGATCAGGCAAAATTAGGCTTGCCTGAAGTTTCTTTGGGGCTGATTCCTGGATATGGCGGTACGCAGCGTCTTACACAACTGGTTGGAAAAGGGAAAGCTATAGAAATGATTACAACAGCCAATATGATTACCGCTGCAGAGGCTGAAAAAATAGGTCTTGTTAACTATGTAGTTCCCCAATCAGATCTTATTAGTAAAGCAGAAGATATTTTAAACACAATTAAACAAAGGGCCCCACTTGCAGTAGCGGCAGCTATAAAATCTGTAGTCGCTTCTTTAAATGGCCATAATGGTTATGCAACAGAAATAAGTGAATTTGGGAAATGTTTTGAAACCCAGGATTTTAAAGAGGGTGTAAAGGCATTTGTTGAAAAAAGAAAACCAGATTTTAAAGGACTGTAAAGAAAACCAACTGTAAATTTCACCGATTATTAATCTTTTGTGTAAAACAAAACTGTGGGTTTTAATATTTATATAATACCAAACCTATTTTAAGTCTATATGTCGGTATTCTCTTATAAGCAGCGGAACAATATAAACCTAATGATTATTATTGCATTAGGGATATTAATTGCTTATTCACTACAGGGTATATTTAGTGCTATTTTAAGTACGTTGGTGCTGTATACCATTATGCGTCCGGGTTATGTTTATTTAGTTGAAACAAAGGGCTGGAACAGAAGAATAGCCGCAATACTTTTAATTATAGTCAGTATTGTTTTAATTGTCCTTCCATTTTATGCGCTTAGCAGTATGGTCATCAGTAAAATATCAGAACTGCGGAACAATGAAATATTTTTTAGAAACCTATTGGTTAAATTACAGCATTTAATTCCGGTAAAAATAAATCAGGACTTAATACAGGACGGTTTAAATAGGCTTGGTACTTGGGCAACACAGTTGTTTCCTTCGTTAATATCCAGTGCTGTAAATATCGTTTTAAGTTTGTTGGTGATGTACTTTCTGCTGTACTTTATGTTGGTTGAACATAAACATTTTGAATATGCTTTAATTAAATATGCCCCTTTAAGGGAACAAAATGCATTGCGTTTTGGAGATGAAATGCGGAATACTACTTATGCAAATGTGCTCGGGCAGGGTTTAATCTGCTTGGTTCAGGGCACATTGGTTAGTTTATCCTTTTTTGTTTTAGGCTACAGCGACCCTGTTTTTTGGGGAGTAATAACCACTTTTATTTCATTTGTTCCTGTATTGGGGCCACCGGTTGTTTTCGTGCCAGCGGCCATTTTACAAATCGCCAACGGACATAATTTTGCAGGATGGGCTATGTTAATATTTGGCTTTGTGGTTATTATTAATATTGATAATGTACTTAGGTTCATTATTGCAAAAAAAGTTGGCAACATTCACCCTATAATTACAGTAATTGGCGTAATTATTGGTATCCCTTTATTTGGTATTTTAGGACTTGTTTTTGGCCCTCTATTGTTATCCTACTTCATTCTATTAGTAAAAATATACGAAACCAGTACAATGGCTTCTGAAAGATTGGAAAGAATTAAAACAAATAATGAGCAGAATGAGTTATAATTTAAGGTATATTATTAAAAGCCTTAGTAATCCTATATTTATGTAACAAAATGTTAAATCTAAAATAAATAATTATGAATGATAATTCAAAAGTTGTCGTTGCGCTTTTAGCAGGCTTAGCAGCAGGCGCAGCCTTAGGTATTTTATTTGCACCAGATAAAGGTGAAGAAACACGTGATAAATTAAGCCAGTCGTTAAAAGATTTAGGTGATTCGATTAGAGACAAAGCGGCTGATGAGATCAATAACTTAACGAGTCTTAAAGATAAGGTTGTGAGCTCAATCAAAACTAAATTAAGAGATGCAGAAGAAGAGTATAATGATGAAATTGAACATGCTTAATTAAAAATAAAAACCAATAAAAATTATGCAGGAAAATAAAGATAAAAGTATCGAAGATTTGGTAGATGATGCCAAAGGTTATTTATCCTCAAGGGTTGAGTATACCCGGCTTTATCTTGTTGAAAAAGTTTCTAAAATTTTTGCCGATTTAGTTACCAATGCCGCGGTTATAGTATGTTTTATACTTGCATTTCTGTTTGGTACAGTAACACTTGCATTTTTTTTATCTGATGTTTTGGGCAGCAATACACGTGGTTTCGGGTGTGTATCGCTTATTTATATTGCCTTAGCCATTATTGTGTATCTTACTAAAGATAAGTATATAGAGAAAGCCATCATAAATGTGGCCATTAGGAAATACTTTGATAAGCTTGCAGATAAGGAGGAAGAGAATGAAAAATTATAACATTAGGAACCTTAGAGATTTACAGGCAAAAAAACTAGAGCTAAAAGTAGATTTTACACTTAAGCAGGCAATGCTTAAAGCGGATGCAAAAGCATATATAAAACAATTTACATTAGGTGCGATTTTAAAAAAGTACGCTACACCTAATAATTTTTTCAAAGTCGACGATAAGTTTAATATCAGTGGTACCTTTTTGTCTTTAGCGTTACCTTTTGTAATGAATAAAACGATTTTTAGAGGTGCAGGGTTTTTAACCAAAGCGGCTGTCGGACTTCTTTCTGGCAAGTTGGGAAAATCTTTAGATGCAGAACATTTATCGGGCATCTATAATTCAGTCACCTCCTGGTTTAAAAAGAGAAAAGATACAAAAAGCAAGAAATTTGTGGATTATGGTATCCCACCAGACAGTGAAACGTTTTAAATTAAAAAAGCCGGGCTTAACCCGGCTTTTTTAATAATCAGAATATTAAAATTCTTTTATAAATCTGTTTTAATTTTTAGCTCTTTCAATTGTTTTTCATCAATAGTGCTCGGGCTGTCAATCATTACATCCCGGCCTGAATTGTTTTTAGGAAATGCAATTACATCGCGGATGGAATCCAGTCCGGCGAAAATAGAAGTTAACCGATCAAAACCGAAGGCTAAACCACCATGTGGGGGTGCACCATATTCAAAGGCATCCATTAAAAACCCGAATTGTTTTTGTGCTTCTTCTGGGGTAAAGCCCAGATGTTTAAACATAAGACCCTGTAGCTCCCGATCGTGAATACGGATAGAGCCACCACCAACTTCGGTGCCATTAATAACTAAATCATATGCATTTGCCCTAACTTCGCCTGGTTTCGTATCTAACAGCGCAATATCTTCAGGCTTAGGTGAAGTAAATGGATGATGCATTGCATGGTAACGTTCGGTTTCTTCATCCCATTCTAAAAGTGGAAAATCTAATACCCAAAGTGCAGAAAAAGTATTTTTATCTCTTAAGCCCAAGCGGTTGCCCATTTCCAGGCGCAGTTCATTTAATTGTTTACGAACCTTATCTGTAGTGCCCGCCATAATTAACAACAAATCGCCTTTTTCCGTTTTAAATACCTCGCTCCATTGCTTAAGGTCCTGCTCGCTAAAAAATTTATCAACTGATGATTTTAGTGTCCCATCATCATTGTGCCGGGCATATATTAAGCCGGTTGCACCAATTTGTGGCCGCTTAATAAAATCTGTTAACTCATCCAGCTGTTTGCGTGTATAATGTGCAGCGCCCTTAGCATTAATTCCAATAACAAGTTCTGCCTGATCAAAAACAGAGAATCCCTTGTCTTTTACTAGATCATTGAGTTCTACAAACTGCATGTCAAAACGTGTATCTGGTTTGTCAGATCCATATAAACGCATTGCATCTGCATATTGCATACGTGGTACCTGAGGCAAGTCATAATTGCGCACCTCTTTGAACAAAGTTCTTATTAACCCTTCAAAAATATTTAAAATATCTTCCTGCTCAACAAAAGACATTTCACAGTCAATCTGTGTAAATTCAGGCTGTCGATCTGCACGCAGGTCTTCATCTCTAAAGCATTTTACAATTTGAAAGTAGCGGTCGAATCCAGAAACCATAAGCAGCTGCTTAAAGGTTTGTGGTGATTGTGGCAGGGCATAAAACTCACCTGCATTCATTCTGCTGGGTACCACAAAATCTCTTGCTCCTTCTGGGGTAGATTTCATTAAAACAGGAGTTTCCACCTCAATAAAATCTAAAGCATCTAAATACCTGCGTGTAGACTGGGCTATTTTATGGCGCAAAACTAAATTATTGCGTACCGGGTTTCTACGTAAGTCTAAGTAGCGGTATTTCATACGCAGCTCATCTCCTCCGTCTGTTTCGTCTTCAATTAAAAATGGAGGAAGTTTTGCCGGGTTTAAAATATCTAAACTGGTAATTTTTATCTCAATATCGCCTGTAGACATTTTAGGGTTTTTGTTACTGCGTTCTACAACAGTTCCTATGGCTTTTATTACATACTCACGGCCTAAGGTGCGGGCCTTTTCACAAAGCGTATGATTGTCATCCATGTTAAAAACCAACTGAGTAATACCATAACGGTCACGGATGTCTATAAAAGTCATGCCGCCTAAATCTCTTGATTTTTGTACCCAACCACATAGCGCAACACTTTCGCCTAAATTTTTAAGGTTTAATGCACCGCAAGTTACTGTTCTTAACATATATTGTATTCTAATTTGAGCGCCAAAAATACCGATTTTGTTTTAAACTTTGGAAGAGAAGACATAAGGATTTTTTATTGCCCACATTTAGCTGCAAATAACAGAAGTAGATTTGCAATTAACCAAGTATTTCAAATTAGATTTTGCAAAAGATTATATTAATACCTCTCCTCTAAAACGATCTCAACTGCTGTAATTTTCCATTCCCCAGCTATTATTTTCCAATGAAAAATTTCTTCTGTTTGTATCGTTTGTTTTTTGGAAAAAAAGAAGAAATTTTTGAGCTGAAGCACCGTTTTTCTGGCAATTTTTTCGGTTAATATTTCAGGCCCGAAAGATGATTTTAACCGGTAATAAGCAGTGCTGATGTATTTTGCCTTTTTAAAGAGCTTTTCGGTTTGATACATAAACTCTTCCTTATTGTAGGTTGCCATATTTGCATCGCTATACTTTAAATGTTCATCAAAATGGCTCATGTAATTTGAAATATTTCTTTTTTCAAAGGCTGAATCAATTTTTGTGTGTATTTCTTCTAAAGTTTTAATCAAATCGGTTTCCATGGCATGAAGTTAATGTTTACGTCAGGGATTTCAAATTTATGATGAAGCGTATTGTTATTTTCCATAATTTAGAACTTAATGTATTTAGCTCATATTTTTAGGAGTATGCCTAAAATATTTTAATCTTTATGAGTGTCGGTTCAATAGATGGGATCTACATTTATATAATATCTTGATTTTTATGCTATAAACAGTATCTTCTAATGTATTTACAGCTTTCCAAATTTTTTTTATGCCAGCATGCAACGTTTTAAAATTTCAATTGTCATTTAATTAGAAATTACAAAATTTGGAAGCGGTATATATCGATAAGAACCTTCAATTAGTAAAGGAATGCATAAAGGGCAGCCGGGCGGCGCAGTTTGAGATTTACAAACTGTATGCGAAATCTATGTATAATGTTGCTTTGCGCATATTGAATTATGAAGAGGAGGCTGAAGACGTTTTGCAGGAAGCTTTTTTAGATGCTTTTACCCGAATTGTAGACTTTAGGCAAGAGAGTACATTTGGGCTATGGTTAAAGCAGATTGTGATTAACAAATCTATAAACTATTTGCGTAAGCGAAGGTTTGAATTTGTTGATGTGGATGAGGCCGTCGAAATACCGGACGAGGATCACGATGATGGGGGAATAAAGCTACAGGTGGATGAAATCAGGCGTGCAATTAAAGAACTACCTGATGGCTATAGGGTCGTACTCAGTTTGTATTTATTAGAAGGCTACGACCATGAAGAAATTGCACATATCTTAAAAATAAGTGAAAACACCAGTCGCACGCAATATATGCGGGCAAAGAAGAAATTAAAAAATATTTTAGAACAGAAAGGGATGAGCGATGAGTAATAAATTAGAAATTTATGTAAAAGAAAACCGTAAGGCTTTTGATGTTAATGAACCTCCAGTTGGCTTGTGGGATAAAATAGAAAAGAAGTTAGATACTAAACCGCGAAAAAAGTCTTTAAGGCTGTACCTATGGATGAGTGTAGCGGCATCACTTATAGCCGTTTTTGGTTTATTCTGGCTCTATACGGTAAAAACACAAAGCCGAGACATAAGCATCGCAGATGTTAACGAGGCAATAGCCAAAAAAGATAATCACTTTTCGGGCTTAATTGAAGAAAAACGCGATAGCTTGGCAATTTTTGCTGCGGCCAACCCCGATCTGTATAAAAAATTTACAGAAGATCTGAAGAAATTGGATGCAGATTACGAAAGATTAAAAAATGAATTGCCCGTTACCCCAAATCAATTATTTGTAGTGAAAGCCATGGTTAGAAACCGCGAAATTCAGCTGCAGTTGCTGAAACAGCAGTTGATGATTTTAAATCAAGTTGATGATTATAAGAAAGTAAATCAAATCTAATTATAAGCCATTAAGTAGAAGTGAGCGGATAATCGGTAAGATTAAACGATTAATTTTTTAATAAAACAAATGAAAAAATTAAAAATATTGATGGTTTTTATGACATTGATTGTTGTAAAAACAGTTGCTCAAAAAGCAGGAAATGCTAATGCCCCAGCAATTGATCATGCAATTAATACGGTTATTACAATGAATGTATCTACATCTGTTCACAACAATGATCAGGAAGTACAAATTGCAGATGACCCGCAAAGATCAAAAACATTCAGTAAAACATTTAGTATTGATCATAACGATAAAATAAATCTGAACAATCAATATGGATCTATTGTGATTAGAACCTGGGATAGGAAGGAGTTTAAAGTTGATGTTGATATCAAAGCATATAGCAATTCTGATAACGATGCGCAAAAATTAATTGATGCGGTTACTATTGATGCAAATAAATCAGGTGATGTTGTGAGCGTTAAAACCAATTTAGCCGAACAAAATGGCCATTATGGAAGTAGTATAAAAAATGGCATAGTTAAATGGCGCAGGGAAGTGAAAATTAATTATGTAGTTTACATGCCCTCATCGAATTCTTTAACAGCATCACAAACGTATGGAAATATTACAATAGATGACTTTGCCGGTCCAACGGTACTTAAAGTACAATATGGAAATTTAATGGTGGGCAGTTTGAATAACAGCAACAATAATATTTCTGTGCAATATGGAAAAGCAACAATAAAGAATGTAAATCAGGCTAAAATTAAGCATCAGTATGGCAGCGGTTTAACAATAGGTACTATTGGTATAATAGATCTTGACGCACAATATACCGGAGTGAACATTACAACCATTAAGGGGGCCGCGCTGATTAAACATCAATATGGAAATGGTTTAAATATTGGCAGTGTAAGTGCGCTGAGTTTAAGTGCACAGTACACAAATGTAAAAATTGGCAGCATAAATGGAAATACAACGGCTAAAATTCAATACGGAAAATTTAACCTAGACCGGTTAGAGAGTGGATGTAAAAACTTGGATGTTTCATCTAGCTATGGTAGTGTACGCTTGGGCTTTGATACAAATTACAACGCCAATTTTGAGGTGTCAACTTCTTATGGTGGATTTAGTTACGATAATAACGTGACCTTAAATAAGAATGGAGGAGAGAGCAGACAAGAAAAGACTAATTATAAGAATTATAGTGGAATAATTGGAAAAGGCAGTTCAAATACAAATATCAGTGTAAAGGCTCAATATGGCTCAACAAATTTTCAGTAGCTAATTAGATGGTTCAGAAAAACCCGGCATTTTTGTCGGGTTTTTTTGTTTAATTTTAATAATACCGTGTACAGGATTCATCGCTATTGTCTGAAATAGAAAATAAATTAGGCGGGCTTTTTTATATATTAGCTCTTCAGATATTTGTATTTACTTATGGAGTTATTAACCAGTCCGGAGGCTTGGATTTCATTACTTACCTTGACGCTTTTAGAAATTGTTTTAGGAATAGATAATGTAATTTTTGTAAGCATTATTTTAAACAGAATCCAGCTAAAAGACCAAAAAAATGCCCGTATTACCTGGATGGTTACAGGCATTATTTCACGTTGTTTAATGCTGTATGGATTAAGCTGGTTACTGTCTCAGAAGGGGAACTACATTATTCCTGAATCCTGGTTTGGAAAAGGTTTTGATCTTGCCAGTTTAGTGATGCTGCTGGGTGGCCTTTTCCTCATCTATAAGTCTGTAATGGAAATTCACCATAAACTGGAAGGAGAAGAGGTTGGGCCCGCAGACAATAAAAAGCCATTAAGTTTCGGGCAAGCCATATTTCAGATTATGCTAATCGATGCTGTTTTTTCTTTTGACAGTATTATAACTGCAGGTGGTACCGCAAAACATGTAGAAGTTATGGTTGTAGCGGTTGTGGTAGCGATGATTATTATGTTTACGTTTAGTCCTAAAATAGCGGCTTTTATACATAAGCACCCAACCTTAAAAATGCTGGCACTTTCATTTTTGGTGATGATTGGGCTAAGTTTGGTTATAGAAGGCTGGGATGCAAAAGCGGCGCATGAAATGCACTTAAAAAATTATATTTATTTTGGTATGGCATTTTCAGTAGGTGTGGAAATTTTAAATATGATTTTTAGAAAACGACAGCAAAATAAGTGAGTGTTTTATTTTTAAAAATAAACGTTATTGTAACATTTTAATTGTAAAAGCCTGAAATGTTTTATTGTTTACTAATATTTCTATCTTAGAAAACCAAATATTAAACTATGCCAGAATCTATACCTAAAAACAGTATTTTCAAAGTTATTGGAGCCTCCTCACTAGGAACCCTAATTGAGTGGTATGATTTTTACATTTTTGGCAGTTTAGCCGTAATTATAGGCCATCAGCTTTTCCCTGAAGATGCTGGTGCATCGGCTTTGATTAATACCCTTGCTATTTTTGCTGCCGGTTTTATTGTGAGGCCATTTGGAGCACTGGTTTTTGGTCGTCTTGGAGATTTAATTGGCAGAAAGTATACCTTCCTGCTCACCCTTGTTTTAATGGGGGGCTCAACCTTTTTAATCGGATTGATCCCATCCTATAAAAGTATAGGATATCTTGCCCCAATTTTGGTTTTGATATTGAGGTTGATTCAAGGTTTGGCATTGGGAGGAGAATATGGAGGAGCCGCTACTTATGTGGCAGAACATGCACCTAAAAACAGGAGAGGTTTTTTTACCAGCTGGATACAAACTACGGCTACACTTGGTTTATTTTTATCATTGGGCGTTATTGTAATTACTAAAAATGCTTTAGGTACTGAAGTTTTTGGTGATTGGGGCTGGCGCATCCCGTTCTTGCTGTCTATCGTGTTGGTGGTCGTGTCTATTTACATTCGTTTAAAAATGCATGAATCGCCAATGTTTTCTAAGCTGAAAGCAGAAGGAAAAGTATCTAAAAACCCATTAAAAGAAAGCTTTAACAATAAAGCAAATTTTAAAATGGTATTACTGGCACTATTTGGTGCAACCATGGGGCAGGGTGTTATCTGGTACACGGGTCAGTTTTATGCGCAGTCCTTTTTAGAAAATACATGTAAGCTTGATTTTAATGATTCAAGGTATATTCTGCTTTGGGGTATCGCTTTTGCTACACCATTTTTTGTAATTTTTGGTGCATGGAGTGATAAAGTTGGACGTAAATGGATTATGCTAAGTGGAATGTTGCTGGGCATAATTTTTTATCGGCCAATCTATCAAACATTTTTAGACGATACTGATTTTACAAAAGTAGAGCAGGCAGATGTTTTGTCGGCAACACCAGCTACGAAGTCAATTTTAATAGAAGGAACTACAGACAGTTTAAAAATTCTGAGCACCAAAATTGTGCTAAAGAATGGAGCCTCATTCAATAAAATACAAACGGATACTGTATCTCTGTCAAAAGGGATTTTACCTGCTAAAGAAGTA
>Ga0116227_10003412_pt1 | contig 35299 bp, 34 predicted proteins | sample S1TSphgellanicum_FD_89693 | JGI IMG/M metagenome (GOLD analysis project Ga0116227, IMG submission 89693) | Host-associated microbial communities from peat moss isolated from Minnesota, USA - S1T2_Fb - Sphagnum magellanicum MG | ecosystem: Host-associated > Plants > Peat moss > Unclassified...
TCCAACATATGCCACTTAAAATTAACAAAAGTTTTTAAAAAATTTCATCAACATTAATTTTCATTTTTTACCTTTTTTTTTTATAAATCTTTTTTTTATTTTTTTTTTTTTTTTTTTGGCTTCAATTGTGGAAATAGATATTGCTTTCTAGTTTTCCATGTGCAAACCTTGCTTGCAAAGAATATGAAGTTATCAAACATGTAAGGCATTAAGAGAGATTTCTTAATGTATTTGGCGGGTGTCTTACTAATAATACATTGGTATATATGTAAATATATCTCTTAGAAAAGAAAACATGACACTTAATCCATAAAGAATGGGCAAGGTCTTATAACTATTGGGAACTTGGGGAACATATTGAGAACCTGATGGGAACCCATTGGGAACCGGGGGGGGGATATAGGTTTAGGGTATAGTGGTGGTAGAGTGCCAGTAACTGGGAAATTTTCATTTTTTGAATTATGGCTAAATAGGTAGAACCAGATCCAATTTGGAAGCAGACTCCCTTAGGGATTTTTTAATTATTAAAAAACCAGGAATCTCTTGAAATGTGAAGAATTGAGAATTGGGTGCAGAACTGGACCAGAAGTTGTCTTGAAAAGTAAGAACTCTCAACACTGGTTACCTCTAGTTAACCTCTGGTTCTAGTATTTTATTTCTTCTTTAAAAAAAATAAAAATAAAAATCAATCCATGGTTAACCTCTAGTTAACCCCTGGTTCTAGTCTTTTTTTCTCTTTTTAAAAATTCAAAATAAACCAAGAGAACTATTTGGGTACTTTTTTTGGCACATCAAATTGCAGTTGCTCTAGTTACTTGCAAGGAATAGGAAATGAGCCAGTTTGTCAAAGTGTATGGGTTTAGGGTTGGTGCTAAGGGACTAGAATATGGTCCTAAGGGACTCTTTAACACTAGAGTCCCTAATGCCAAGTGTGAATGTAACCTTTAGTCTATCATGTGTTTTTTTTTTTGTTTTTTTTGGGGAGCTTTCAAGCTTGCTCAGCATACATGTAACAACAAAATATGCACAAAAAATAACAATTGGCCCTTGCAAAGTTTGTTTGTGGGTGTCAATTGCATACTTAGCCTTTAGGATAGTTTGAGCTTGGGGTACATAGAAGCTATGGTACTTATTGGACAACATACCATGTTAAGCATATTTATTTTGGTAGTTACGAAGTGTCAAGAGACTAGACTATCTCTTCTATTCTTTATAAGGTAATATAATGTTTGGTGGATAGAGCAAAGTGTCTTATTTTGGAAACCAAAAGGATAACTTCATCAAAGGATGGGTGGTGTGAACTCAAGACTCATACTCAGGTTCCAACTTTAGGTTGGCCTTTTTTAAGGAATTCTAAAACCAAAAAAAAAAGGGTGGTTCTCGAAGCTCTCTAATTTTAGGGTTAAAAAAAGATATGACATTCCAAACCATTCCATAGGTCCCAAAAAAACCCACCAAAGTCACATGGGTTGGCCACATGGGTTGGTGCTTCACCATTTTCTAGGGCATGGCAAAGGGAGGAATTACGAGAAGCTCTCTTAAGAAAGGCTGAATAGTTGCATTTATCTTGGGCTTTCTCTAGCACCATGATAGAACTGGGAGAACTAATATGAATCTTGAACATGGGTTAAACATGGGTTGAAATTCCTATGAGATGAATAATTGAGGAACCAAGATGGGTTGGGTGGAATGCTCATAACTTCATTATTATAAAAAAAAGTTAGCTTTGACCTTAATTTCATAATTACAAAACATTTGAACTATTGCAAATTCCCTCAAGTAGGGTTTCTTTTTATGTTTAAAAATTTGAAGCATGAATGGCAAGGTTACCCTCTTAAGAAGGTAAGCCATTATGGATATTTGGAAAAAAATAAAATGTGATGTAAGTGAGCTATATTGCAATGACAAAAGTGTAAATTGGGTGATAAGTTTTGGATTGCAAAGGTTCTTGGTGGCTCCTACCTAGACATCCATGTGTATAATGAGAGTTGGCCCAAAACATGTAAAGATGGACAATATCTTCGACATGATATGGAAACCTTTGGTCCAATTCAAGCACCAACAAATCACATGCAAAGGTACATTGGACTTTCACAACTTTGATTGCTTGATCAAAACCATATTGAATAATTGCATGATGGTTGCTAATTAAGGAGTCAATAGACTCAACCATGTGGGATTGCCTATTGATGTTGAAAGCTAAGAGTTATGCGCCATCATCATTGAGGTCAATCATCCAATTTTGGTTCATCTTACAATTTCGGTTTGCAACAAAATTTGTGAATTCAAGAAAGTTTTTAGGCCGAAATGAAATGTTGGATCATTGTACATTTTACACAAATCAAATTGGTAGATTTTTATAACTAAAATGTAATCACACATGAAGACATCCCTAACTTGCACAAACTTCATCAAATCATGGACAAATTCCAACATAGACAAAACACATAACAAGCCCAAGATTTTCAACTTACACTATCACCCCAATGCTTGGATGGGTAGTTAAGCATTTTGAGAAAGGAAAACAATGATTGCATTTACTCATACTTAATAATGGTTCTACCTTGCAAAAGCAAATGAAAAATGAATGCAAATTAAACTAGTTTTTTGTTTTTCTTTTTACCACACCTACAACTACTTATTGCAAAATAAAATCTCATCCTCTTTGTACATACAAGTGTTCATTTAACACATGTTGATTTGTCTTCAAATAATAATATTCGCCTATTGTTACACCTACATTATAATAACAACCTTCCTTTGGTTAGCATGATTTCACAACAAATCCCACTTCAACACTAAAAGCTTATCCCCGACCTTCAATTACATTGCACATTTACATTTCACTTGGTACATTCTCCCATCAAAACCAACAACAAATTTTGCCCATGGCAACTTTGGAACCCAAGTATCTTGGAAGTGTAAATTCATTTCATAAGCATTCATCCTCATTATGGATGAATGATTTGTTTCATTCATATAATGTATGGATGAAAAAATAATTGAACTTACATGTTTTTAATATAAGGAATTTCCATCAAAATTATGGATGAATGTTTTATTTTATCATTAAGGTCTTATCAATGAATTTTTTTCCCCCTTGGTTTTAATTAATCAAAGTTTTATGAAACACAATTTAATTATATATGATACAACATTTGTTAAATAATATAATGTAAATTTCATTATAAATGTATTTGATGGCTATGGTTTAAAATGTCATTATTTTCAATATATTTTAACTATATTACTATTATCATGTTAACATCCATCCCATGGTTGTTTTTTTTTTTTTCCCATATATATATATCAAGCAAATTGACCCAATGTTATTGACAACAATGAGGTTTTTTTTTCCCTCTCCAAAGGTGCCATAACTTCTTTCCAACATATTTATAAATGTTGTGAACGATAATAAAGTAATTTGTTTTCATTATTTTTCAAAGGTGTTATAATTTTTGTCAAATCTAACTAATGTTGTTGACAACAATGGGTTTTGAATGTTTTAAATATATTTAAACCACCTATTGTCATCAACTAATGTCATTGATGACAATGGGTTTTTAAAATAAATTAAAAATTTAGTTGCAAACATTTTAATTAACTTTCTTCAAACAACCTACTATCATAAATGACAATGGGGGTTTTTTTAATAATTATTTACTTTCAAAGCACCTAATTTTTCACAAAATACATATATGATGCCTAGGGGGGACACTAGTGAAAAAAAGTAAAAAACATGTGAGTAAAAATATAGGGTGCAATATATTGGTTGTTGGGTAAAAATTATAAGTTAATTAGTTAAAAAATAGGGTACATTTTATTCAAATGATCAATTTAATTATAACATAGGTTATGCAATAATCTGAAATAATGGATTATAATTAATATAGGGTGGTTTTAATATGTATATATTAAAAAATTAGATAATAATAAGATGATAAAAAATGGGTTGGACAATTATCTAATACCCACACCCCCCTAAAAATGGTCGTTTGATGCACGTATATCCCAAACTTACACTAAGTGTCCCCCTCGAGATATGATGTTGTTGATAAAAATGCAAAAGGGGGTTTAACACTCATCCCATGACAATAATTTTTTAATTTCTTAGCATTGTTGATGAAAATGATTTTCTAAAAAAAAAATTAGAATTAATTTGGTCCCATCATCATATTTTCCCCTACAGTCACATCATCCATCATTATTAAATGATGTTCAAGTTCAAAATATTAATATTTGGACAACAAATGAAGATGGATATAAATAAATTTTTATTTATTTATCTTTTAATCATGGATGAATTTCATTCAATGATTTATTTATTTAATCCAACTCATAAATGAAATTCATCCATATGAAATCATTTTTTTATGAACTCATTCATCCATGTAGGTGAATTAAAATCACATTAAGCTTTAAGCTCCAAGCTTAGGCTTTACACTTGTGCACAAGCCATCCTCCTACTAACCTCTTTAGGTTTGTTACAATTTGAACTAGATCAAGAAGCACACAATCACCATTGTTCATAGGGTTTTTGGGTATAACTAACATCAAATGCAAAAACAAGAGGGACATGATTATTTTTTAAAAACTTGGGCCTAAAGTTTTTCAAAAGAATGATTAAAACCATGATGAACAAAATCCAAAAGCTCACAATTAATCAACTAGGCCAAAAAAACAACAACAATTCACAACACTCAACAAACAAAAGGGCAATAGGTCTGAAGTGTTTACCAAATGCGAAGTCATGCATGTTTTTTATGCAAATTCACACACCTATGATCCAACTCCTAAGATTGAAAAACATCAAAAAGCTAATCATTACTATTTGAACAATGGATAGTGAATGGAAGAGGTTTGACAAGATTGAAGAGTTGAAATTGGAAAAACATTGCAAACTTCAAAGTCGAGCACGATGTACTCATTGGTAAATCTAAGACCAAGATTTGGAGATGGACATCACCGAAGTTGGAAAGGACCAACTTACTATTCATAAGGATGTTGCAATGTGCACAGTGCATTGTGTAACTCAACTATAAATGTCAAACGCTAATGCACTTGTTGTTTGAAAGTTGAAACTCACTTGTTAAACTTGAAAGTTGAACACCAACAACCAAGCGATGCATTACAATTTGGATCTATAGCTTGCTCTAACCTCTCTCCCCCCCCCCCTTTGGCCCCTTCCTTAATGTACTTGCGTATCGCTTGAAACAAGATGTAGCAATGAACATGTTTAAACCTTAAAACGCCCTCTTCAATGCATGATGACGATGATGATGGCTTGCCAAAATATGTGAGGGAAGTTGGTGAAATTGAATGGCATTTTGTTGAAAACAAAGACCAAACAAGTTTTTCATGAACAACTATATTACCTACCAAAATTTCACAAAATAGAAAATTTTTAAAACCTACTACGATTGTCGAAAATTTTGAAAAAACAAGGAGAACAAGATTTAATATTTTAACATTTTTTTTTTTTTTTTTTGAGTTAAAAATTTAGAGATCTTAGGTTCTAAAACTCAAGAGCAAGTTCATGAAAAGTACCTATACACATACAAGTTGTAATTGACTTTGGAAAATCAATTTTTTTTAAATTTTAAAAATGCATCCTATCCATTCAAATGGAATGAGGTTTTGAATTGAAAAAATTATTTTAATTGCTTGTGAGAAATATTCCCACCAAACATAATAATGGCCTTTGCATTCAATAGATTGATAACCGACGGTTAGGAAGTTGATCCCAAAAAGACGCCCCAAAAAACGCTGTGTGAATGGTGTCTGCCGCCACCGTCATCGCTAGCTCCGCCACGTCTTGTACCCTAATCAAAATCCCGCGCGCCACACGACGATCACCCCGCGCGCGTGCGCTCGCGCGCTCGTCCGTCCGTTCGTTCGCGTAAGGATTTGCTGCATCCGCGCACGCACCACTCCTCGACTGCGACCAAGAAGCGTCGCGAGGACGCTCTCGTCAGTATTACTATTCTTCTTGTCGTGCGGGATCGATGCTGCCGCAGGTCGGTCTGTAATTCTTTCCAGCTCCGCATTCAAACTAAACTGGTGCATTTTTGGTGCTGGATTCGCCGCAGACCTTCATGTACATCATCAGCGCATACCAGTGACCTTGAGCTTTTTCTATTTGCAACGGACACGGCTGGGCCGATACGTTGATCCGTATATATGAGGTTCTGGCAACTGTAATTGTAGCTTTCCTCTGCGTGGACTAGCTTTTTTGTCAAAAGAAATGTCGGGCGTCTTCGTGAACTCGTGAGCTTTTTTGTAGGTACTGTACTTCTCAATTCCTGGTTCCGTTCTTCTTGTAATATATTATCTTTTCGAGGATCTTGTTTCCCGTGCTTAGAAGGTAGTATGATCTTCCTCCCGACTTGTGTCGCCTTTGATAGTTCGCATTTGGTTGTTTACTGGTGACTTTGCAACGTGATCAGGACGTGCAGGAAATTTTGTTCAGTGCAGAGACTGTTGGACATCGCGGTGGTTATCTGTGGTACTCCTGTGCAGCTTTTGTGAACCATCGAGGGCGCCCGTGGCGATTGGAGAGAGAGATCTGAACATATAGAGAGGTGACAACGTGCGGCGATGGAGCTTGGTACGCCTCCGAAATATGGAACTGAGGCTAGTGCACTGACTGCACATCACGCCGCGGTGGATGTGCATGTATTCGGCAATAGAAACGTAAGCGGACAACGGCGCAGCAACTTTCTCCTTCTCCTGTTCCGAGCTCTCTCGTTTTGCTTTTCACTGGCAGCCGTTGTCGTCATGGGGACCAACAAACATGACGTGCGAGGGACGCTCTCAAAAGTCGCTTGGTACGACTATGATCCATATCGGTGAGTGTACACAACTTCCCGCACAATATGAGCTTGATCAATGCAGTGCAGTTGAGGTTCTCTCTTCTTCTTCCAGACACAAAAAACACTGCGCAGATTGTCGAAGTACTTCTCTCTTCAAGATCCACAGCGAACACTGCAGATTTGTCGAAGTTCTTCTCACTTCAAGATCCACAACGAACACTGCAGATTTGCCGAAGTTCTTCTCTCCTAAGATCTACATCAAACACTGCAGATTTGTCGAAGTTCTTCTCTTCAAGATCCACAACAAACACTGTAAATTTGTCGAAGTTCTTCTCTCTTTAAGATCCACAACAAACACTGTAGATTTGTCGAAGTTCTTCTCTCTTCAAGATCCACAACAAACACTGTAGATTTATCGAAGTTCTTCTCTCTTCAAGATCCACAACAAACACTGTAGATTTGTCGAAGTTCTTCTCTCTTCAAGATCCACAACAAACACTGCATATCAGACGATTCTTCAGAACTGGTGCAGGAACGTCTAGTACTGAGTCTGGCAATATCGCAGCAACTCAGGATGGCTGCAATGAGATCCCTCGTGCATGCATGCATCGGATAGATCAGTTTGTATCTCCACCTCGTCGTCCACAGATCTTCGTGTTAATCTCCGGGGGTTCTGAGCAAAATCTAGATCTATTTCTTGCTGCACTGCATGTCTGATTACTGAGCTTCATTGAATCCATCTACGTTGCAGGTATGTTGTGGCAGTGAACGGAATAATCTGCGTGTATTCTTTTCTGGAATCTTGGCTTGCTGTATGGACTTTTGTTCGAGGCAGTTTGGTTCTTCCTGAAACTTTCCAAGTGTGGTTCGATTTTGGACACGATCAGGTAATGCACGAAGTTTATACTTGAAACGGATTCAATATGGAGCAAAGTTTTCCAAGAAAAAAAAAGATTCTGAAGTTCTGAATTTTCTTGCCCGATGATGATCTAGCTGAGTGCTCAAACTTCGTCTTGCAACCCTAAACTTCTTTTCTCTAGATATATATGCAAGCTGATCACTTGACAAGTGCTCTGATTGGCTGATTGATACACAGGGCTTTGCCTACCTTCTCTTCTCTGCGAGCTCTGTAGGCGTTGCAATGGCCCAGCTTCTACAAACAGGCACCGTCTCGATCCTTAGCTCTTACGATTGTTCGGATGCAAAAGCCTTCTGTAATCAAGCGAAAGTGGCAATCTCACTGGGCTTTGGAGCTTTCTTTTTCCTTGCCTTATCTTCCTGCATCACTGGATTGCGAGTAGCAAGATGGTGGCTATCGTAACAACCCATGATCGCCGCCATTTTGTTCCTGCACACTAATGACGAAATGGGTAAATTTGGAACAAGCAAGACAATGTGACGAGGTTGTGTTTTCTCGAACGGAATTGAAGCTGGATCTGTTCTGTAAATCTTAAAGAGGATCTCACACTTGAAAACCTAAACCCTAAACAATGCCAATCTGTTCTGCCTTCTCACGCCTTCTTCCTCAATGACATTTGTAGCCGCTGCATGTATGCATCTAGCAGGGTCCAACAAGCTCAGATTGAATCCAATTTAGACTATAACATTTTACTTACTGTCAGCTCATGAGACTGTTTTTGCTCAGGTGTGCACACTTGTGACTTGCAGGTCATGACTGACCTTGGGTACTTGTCAGCTTGAAGGGCTTGTTCTCTTCCTGCCTAGGATGTCACTGTTTTTCCAGGGATCCTTTGCTTACAGTACCTTCCCTGGAGTAGGAAGAGCTTCAGACGTCCAAATGGCAGGTGCCTTTTTTCCTGCTGCTGTAATCCTTGCCTTTGTTTGAAGTAAAGCTGTGAAATTCTGCATTCTATCTCCCTTTTCTCCGATTGCAGTTTGCTCACATCCCTGGGTTCCCTCTTCCCACAAATTGTGTGCTCAGTATCACAGGGAGCTTGATCATCACATTGAAGATCAAATCAGATATATGAAGACTTCATCTATCTGCATGTATGTGCTTTCCACCTTCTCTAGTGCAGCACCAGTTAATTCCTGCAAATCAAGGACAGAGTCGACAGTAAAAAGTGGATTTTGAGTAAATGGAATTCAGAATCTATTGAAAAACATGTCTTCTGAGTTCTGAGCATCATGGGCCTGAATGCAACTCTTTGTGAGATCAGAAATGACAATGGGGAGAAGGTGGCAAGAAGATTTGCAAAAACTTGCCAGAACTCTGGAGTGCCAAGGTCTGCTTATTTCCCTACTCTCCAAAGTTTTTAAGGAGCACACATAAATAAAACAGAAATCAATAATGTGCACTTTGGCAAATTTATATGCATGTACATTACTGAAAGCTACATCCTATTGTATCGTGGCTGCCAATCTGATAAGACACTATGACTTGCTTTCTGAACATAGACCAACAAACAAAGGAATAAGAAATAAGCCTGGAAATATTGATTCAAAGAATTCTACTGCAAACACAATAGAGTGTTCAGCCATTTCATCTCCCCATCAATTCTTGATGCCAGTAATGCAGTTAATTTTCTCCATGGGTAGGGAGAACATGTGCAAAGTCATAACTACAACCAACAACCTCCAACATCAATGAACAGCATTTGACAAGGGGCTTGCATAAATGGGAGCTTTCTTGCATTTTAATTGGCAAATTTCTTCATGCTTAGAACATAGAAAGGAATCCAAAAAGCCATGAAGCATGTATGACAGTGTGAGATGGTATGCATACAATTTGTCAAAAAGTCTCAATTTTCTGAATGAGGCAAACCCTCTAGCCTGTAAGCAAAGAATGCACTTGGCAGGCAAATCTGGCTTCAGTAACATATATAAGCAGAAGGACAAAAGGGATCCCATCTCTGAAGTCAAGAAGCATTTGTTGTTGCACAGTTCTTACTTGGATAAATTGCCAGTGAAGACTTGCTAAGAAAAATGCTCCAAATATTTCAGGATCACAGTGCCAAACATCACTTCATAGATCAGTAAGAACTTACAGAACTAGGAAGAAAGCTTGATGAAGTTGCAGAGAAATCTCCACAACAACAATTATAGGTAATACGACAATAAGTGCAGTCATAACCTCATGAGAGTTGCTCACAAAGTGACAGACCATCACCTTCATCACGAATGGCAGTGACAAGCTGCCACAACTACCGGGAAGAAAGAACAACACATAACAAGAGAAGAAAAGCATAAAAATGTGCAGTATGAACAAAAGTTCCAAACCCTCACTTTGTTCAGGAACCATTGACAGTAAACATGTATGATAGTGAGTTCTCCACTATCACAACCTCCCCACAGGCTTCATCAGCTCCCTATAGTGAGTATAGGCCAGTTTCACCACTAACGCATACCAAGTTTCTGTTACAAGTCTGGAAGCAAGGGAAAGACTCAGCCATTATTATACTGGCTAGCAACTAACCAGCTGAAGTTCCAGGTGGCCAGAAAGAATCCAGAAAACTGCACGCCTCTGGTGGTAAGAGTCAGGCATTCTTTTCTTGCATCAAATCATGTGGCAAAAGTACAAAGCAAAACCGCCAAGGATTATTCCAAGGCACTAAATTAGAATTGCTACACAGTACCAATGTGTTACGAAGCATAAAACAAAGAAATTCTGACATCACCAACCTGCAGCAACATGCAACATTACTCACAACCATCAAACCATAAGTACAACCCACCTCCCAGATCTGAAATGCTTTCATGCCTCACAGACCCACATTCTGAAGCTTTCCAATAGCTAACAGATTGTCATTACTTAGGTGACATGTTCAGGGTAGTCTGAAACGAGAAGGTCACGGGCATCATAGAAGTGAACTGTTTGTACAACTGAAGCCATCTGCAGGGTTAATAATACATGGTCTGCAGCACCACACCTCTGAAAACTATTGCAAGTAATATGAGAAACAAGAGCTTTGGAGACAGCTTACAAGGGAGGGTAGCAACAAAGTGGTTAAAGCAATACATTGCAACATTGGATAATAAGTGAGCAAGGACATCTTCACTCAATGGCTACACCACCATGGCTTTCAAATTGGAAAAAAAAAAAAGAAAGAATGTCTAACAGGAATTATTGACCATGCCACCAGATCAAAAGAATGTCAGACAGGGATTGTCGACGATGCCTCCAAATCTTTGTGCTCCACTCCATCCATCTCTCAATGTGGGTTGGACAAATGCATATATAGAATTGATGATCCTGTTTCTAAGGGGTTCCCAACACCTGTGCAGATGAGTGCCATGCATTGACCTTGATTCGATTCTGCACCTAACTAGTGTCTTTTCCTCTCTTCTGACTATCCTATCTGCAACAAGGAGACAAGCTTATGTATTGCACATGTGGTTTGTAAGATGGAATCAACATGGATAGGCTTGAGGAGAGGAACGATCTGTTCATTTGTATGTGTGGCACATCAAGGAAAGTGTGCCTGCACAGCTTGAAAGAGTCTGGATCTAGCAGACAAGAGAATCTTGCAACGCCTACCTACACATGAGATACCACTGGCACACCGGTGGCTCCAGCTCCTAGGAATGACAAGAAACCCCCAGACGCCTCTTGCTCATCAAGGAAGAGATCATCAGGCACACGCAAGGCACCATGCGTCGCAGTGATTGCCATTCCTATGAGCAAGGCAGACATGACAATTGATACCACACTGGTCATCAGCACTACCACGATGGAGAACACACTCATGATGACGAAAACCTCCCGCTCACTAAAAGTCCTCCCGAACGCCACCAAGGGCTCCGTGCGAACGAGGTAGAGATAAGTCCATCCGGCCAGCACAAACCCTAACACGACAAGAGACACTGGATGCAACACCAAGCTCAATGCCACAACGGCCACTATAACAATGCCGTAGTTTATACGGAAATGGCTCAGGTTTTTCCGAATCCGCGTCGTCGCCTCGCCCAGGGACTCAGGTTTCGCGAATGAAGACCGATCTACCATTTCGCCCCACGGCCGTTTCTGTGCTAGTGCACCTCGAATGGCTTCTTGTCCGCGTGACACTAACACGCGAGCTGCCGGAGTAGATGCTATCCCCGTCCCTTGCGATACCGGCAACCCCGAAGGCTGGCTCAACAGCGTTTCCATCTTCATCTTTTCAAGGCAAAGTCAAATGCTGCAAAACCCTGCAGCATGAAAATAATCCCCTCCTGCGATCTTCCTGTATCACCACCAGATTTGAAAAAAACCTTCCACGACCAAAACACCCACCCGCACAGAAAAATCAAATCTCTGAGATCGAAAGTGAGACCCTCGTACCACCGACGAGAGAGAGAAGACGCGACTGAGCAAACCCTACGCAACCCTAAAAGCAAAAACCAGGGAAGAATCCCACAGAACTCCACATATCCTGCACCGAAATGCTCCAAAGAATGCTCAATAGAAGCCGCCTCAAGAGCTTGAGGACTAATATTATTGTAATGAATAAATTGCTTGCTCACGAGATGCGTCGAGAGCGGAGGAAATCAAATCCCTGGTGCTAGGTACGGCTCGTCTGCCACAAGAAGAAGAGCAATGATCAGGCAAACGCATTTCCCCTTTGAAGCTTTCATCCACGTACGAGCCGTTGTCAGTTAGTAAGAGATGGATGATGCCAATTAGCTTTTACATCATGGCACATTTCTTTACATGTTCTACAGTGCCCCCTCAACTGCCCTTAGAGCATCTCCAACGGTGCTCAGTATGTGACTTCAGACGGTAAAACTTATGGAGAAAAAGTCAAAATGTGCCGGTTTAGCTCAGGAAATTGGTTTTTCTGCACCAAATTAGAGCAGCTTGCCATGGCTGGTAAAAGGCGCAACACAGTTCTGCACCTCCAAAAAAGAGTGTAATAAATTGGACCTAACTGCAGCTCAGTATTTCTGATTGGTCAATCGTAATGATTGGTCCAGGTGGTTTGCTATTAGTAGTTCTCACATCTATGCAGTTCCAATTAGAGTTTTATTGGTGGGGTTGCCAAATAAAAAGCTAAACTTAGACATTTAATTTTATTATCCACAGTGACATACTGAGCACCACCATTGGAGATGCTCTTAGAGCATCTACATCCCCAGAGACCCCTTCTTGTTAAATCTTGCAGCAGGATAGTGCAAATTCTTTGTTTTCTTTTTTCTTTTTTGGGTATAAACGGCTCAAAAATGTTATGATCATTTTAACATTTTTATAAAAAAAAGATTTGGTGAGTGATAATTATTGGCTCAGATGTAAAGGTCTAAACGGTCTTTCGCTGTTTGTTTGAAATTACTTTTTTTGATAGTTGTGGGTGAGGACAAAGAGGATACAACATTAACCTATTTCAATATAAAAATATAATTTATCAGTGCGAGATGGAGATGCTCCTATGTTGAGGTGGAGATGCTCTTATGTTCTAATCTCAATTATAACTCCTTATCAATGCGAGGTCGAGATGCTCACATGTTCTAATCTCAATGATAGCTCTTTATCAATGTGAGGTGGAGATGCTCTTATATTCTAATCTCAATGATAATTCCATATTAAGGAAAAGAGGATTCTTCACCAATTCAGATCGAAAATGTTATGTAAAAATAAAAATTTGATTCAGCTTGTCAAATATCATGTGATTCATGTAAAATTGGGAATGTCCTCTTAACTAGTGGCATCAAAACTGAAAGATCTTGAGCTGACTGTTTTGGCAGGAATCAAAAGTATAAATTGGTGACTACTAGGGTTACTACCCCTAGAAATTGTCGAATATAGTGCTCCACAAATCACTCCAGCGTAAACATCGAAAGTTGAAACAATGAGCTTCAATCTTCAGCACCCATTAACTTTCTAAGGATTTCTCATGCAAATTTGTGTGGAGCATTGATGGGTTGTTTCCAATGTAGCTAAATGTGCTGCAACCATCTCAATTTGACAAATGATGCACACGATCTGAACATGGGTTGAAGGCTTTTGAGTCCTAGGCTGGATGTGCTGTAATTGGTACCTAAGTACAGACATTGGGCCTAATGTCACAACCACAATGATAATCACGAGAGAGTCTTCAGAAAATTTATGTCGCATACAATAATGGAAACTTCATTTTTCTCATGCAGAGAAATTCAAGGATGATCGTAAGTTTGAGTGCAAATCCAGCTTCTTTTATGAAGCTCCATGTGCAAGCAGGACACCAAGTGCCTCAACTCTACCATCCTGATCCATCCTCGGTGGTGAAGAGGGTGGTGGCTCTTCAGACCTTTGTGGCATAATTCCTGGCTCAAGGTTATGGTTTGCAGGTGCATCATCAAGGTTCTTGGTGAGCTCATAAACTGGACCAGGCTCTGCATTTTCAAATAACATGACTTCAAGCTCAAGTTCAGTGACCTCCATGTCAGTAACCTGATGCTCGATAACAGCACCTTCAATGACATCATTTGTGTGTGTATTGACAATTGTTTCTTCTACTGCTGCTACCTGCACAACTTCGCCAAGTCGTGATCATCAGCACCAAGCACAAAATAATTGATGAAATTTTGCAATCATGAAGTACATGAGTAGGAGGATCACATTGTACCACTGAAGTATGTGCCTACAATTGCCTAATCATATTGAAGCTCAACTTTTGCTTGAGTTCAATCCCAATGGCAAATGCAGGTGATGATCGTTTACGCATAGGGTAAGGCACCTTCTATCAGGAGATCATGCTGTGGGACCCAAGGGTGGAGCCTGAGGTCCACAGCATAATCCCCTGATAGAAGGTGCCTTACCCAGTGTAACAACCATGTTTGAAAAGTGCAGATTGCAGAAACAAAATCCCCTGCTTCCAGGGATCTTCCATGGAAGACATCCCTGCCATAGGGCTCTCACACACCAACTCCAAAAAGTCTCATTACTGAAAATAACCTGCCCTTCAACTAAACTGGGATTTTTCTCCAAAGTCTCCAAAACAATGCTTAAAAAGGTTGAAATTCCTTGACACCATTTTGCAACTAAAAAACAATGGACAAGTATATTTGAGATGATCTCCCCATTGTCAGTCTCACAGTACCTGATCAGTGTTGGGAATTGCAGGAATTTCCATACATGCTTGGCTCCATAGCTCAACGTTCATCATATGTTCAACTGTTCTAGATTGCAGTGATGTTTCATTGCTGCTAGGTAATGTTTCTTCCATGATATCAGCCACAACAACAACTTCAGGGATTGACTCTTGGATGTCCAATGTTTCTTCAATGTTGTTGACCAAAAATTTGGGGTTGCAAGCTGCAAGCTCATGATGATGATGAGGAGAAATTTGCACTTTCTCATGGGTGTTGACAAGTGTGAAGGCTTCCTCCTCCTGATGTGTTCATCATAACTCTTAGCAAACTGTAAACTCACGGTTTTCTTATCCAAATTAGCTATGATTTTGTAGTAATTTGTATGAGGTATGTTCTCATCCGATCAATCCATTTTGGTTTGGTTAGACCTCTTCTCCTATCACAAAGTTAAATTTTCTTGATTTTTTCAAACAGGAATCTGGTATGGAACCTGTGCCACAGGAGCTTCATCAATTTCAGGAATGTCCATACAGATTTGACTCCATAGCATAGGACTGGTATCACCCAGTGGTGCTGCAATTTTGGCAATCATGTCTTTGGGGAGTATTTCTTCTACCCTAGTCACATAAGAATGTGGTGAAGCACTTTGATCATCTGCAGACTTTCGTGAATTCTGACCAATTGACTGGACAATAGTCTTTCCATCACAACCCCCCACCAAAACCCACACATGGTTCAAAACATGTGTGCAAGGAGACATGCAGTATCAAATTGGTAAATTAGGGCATTGAACTGAATCAGAACACTGTTCTAATGCAGCTCTTCAAATTCAATCTTCAAACCATAATCAAATGCTCAGACCATGCATCTCATAGAATATTGTTTTTTAATCATTTGCATATAATAAAACTCTGTGAGTAGAAAGATTGGAAATTTCGTTCAGACAATTTGAGAATTTGATTGTATTGAAATTGGCCTCATGAAAAATTATGTCACTGGGATGATGAGGTACCTGAGTGATAATTTCAGGTGGTGTTGTTGAGTTCTGTTCTATTACCCTCCTATTGAGACTTGGAGGGAAGGCTTTTAAATACTCTGCATTGCTATTGAATTCCATGCTCAAAACGGTGCATCTTCCAGAACCTTAATTGCATTCACTGGGTCTGCAATTGCAGACTAGTTGTGGCTGCATTATATTGCTATGCTTTGTCAACAGTCTAAGCTTCCAAGAGGAACATGTAAAGAACTTCTGAAGAGTGCAAATTTACGTACCTACGAGGCTTTTTGCTCATGAAGATTGGACAATTTTGGGAGGTGATCAGGGTGAATTGAAAATTGGTTCTTTTGAATTTGGTTTTGTAGTTTGTACACATTCTCCAAGCCTATGTGCTCTGAAATTTTCCTTGACCTTTTGGGTTCTTTCAGAATCAAAGAAGCATGCAGACCCAAGTACTGAAAATCAATCAAAATAATTGTGTGAAGGAACTCAATTGTTCCGCGCTAGCTTCTCAAGTTTTTCACATTCCAACAACTTCTCTCTTTTTATTTTGGTGATGTCCTTCACCCTCTTTCTTGGACTGAAACCCCTAAAATCTTGGAAACTAATAACAAGATTCCAAAGAACATAGACAGGCTCTCCAATGGTTATGACACTGTTGGGTAGTTCTTTGATCTTCTTATAACCTCTGGTTCCTAGTTTCTGAATGAACTGGCAAAGAACCAGTGTTTCAAGCTGATAAAAAAAGAGAGAACTCACAAACATTGGCTATGACTAATATGTGGTATATTACATGTTTGCTGTCGGGCACTAAGAAGGATGACAAATTCAGACTTTGAAGCCAGCATATGCATCATATGTACATCACAAACATCTCTGGATTTATATCAGCAATGAATCACTTACCCATAAATATCTATTATACAAAGGGCTGCTGGGCTAATGTAAACCTAGTAGTGTGGAGACATCCATTATGCAATTGAATGTACAAAGCGTAGTTTGTCATCTAATCACTCACTTGCTTGAATGTCCAAAAATTTGGATTGCCTCAAAGCATGGCAATGGAGCATTAGAGGAGGCAAAGATGGGCATTCCAATGGCTTGAGAGTGAGGATCATGTTCAATAATGGCTCATCATATGAATTGCCATGTGCCATTGCCATGGCTTTGCAACTTTGGCCACCGACAAAAGGGGTCACACTCCAACTCACCTGGCAAGTGTGTGCTAAGCACATGAGAACTAGTGCCATTTCTCACCTAGAGATGCCAATAATGTTCCTAGAAATGATTCTTCTATTCCTCCATTTGGCAATGAGTGTATCAATTCTCCCCCTTGTTGGATCAACATACACAATGTTTTTTTTGTTGATTCAATTTTCTTCACACACTATGGACACTTTGATGGACACTTTGAGCGACAATACATGCACACTGCCACAATAACAAAGATGCAGACTGTGTATGGGAATTTCTCCATCTTCTTCTTCAAAAATGAATGTATGGTAAAGGCAACCCAAAGATGTGTGGTATGATTTCCACCCCCGCTCTCCCCCTCCCCTTTCAACAATTCCTCAATGGAGTAGTAGTAGGGAACTATACCAAAAGAACGACTGGTATGAGGAGGTGCAAACAAACAAAATGCTTGACTTGGAGTAATAAGTAAGTAAGCTAGATTGCTTATGATTTGCTTATATTTGTAACTATCAAAATATAGCTCAAGAAAAAAACGCAACTCAACCTAGCTCTTGCTTGGACTCTAAATCCTCTCCATTTCATTTATTAAGAAAGTTGAAAGAGAAAACTAAAGTTAAACATGCAAGGATGATGATTCTTAGTAGTAGGGGGTGTGAAATTTTTACTATTAGATGATGTACTAGGTGTGGAGAATCAAAATTAAGTTATAGGTTTGACATGGTGTTTTTTTAAGTGGGTAATTGAATGAAGAGAGAAGAAGAAAAGAAAGAAGGGATGGGTTGCTTGGGCTACCATTTCAAGCCAACCAATGAGAACCCAAAAGGCACCCTGTAATTGAAGAGTCATGTAGTTGAGGGTCTTATTGCCATTTGTTTGTTGTATTTAGTGTGTTGATGTCTCGTGTGGATGTGATTTCAAGAGAATTGTGGACAATCTCAATAGACACATCTTAATTAGGGTCATTGGAACCTGGTCTTTGAAGGAGGATATCTTCAACAAACCACAGCAGATTTGTTGTTGGGTAAGGAATTTTTCTTGATTTTATGTTTCACTATTTGACAATGTTCAAAGTCTGATAGTGCATGTTGTCCATTCGGGTCTAGGCAACCATCATATTTATGAAATTGAATGTATAGATCTTGTAAAGAAAAACAAAACTAACTGAGCTTCTTAGATTGCAAGCAACAATTGGATCTACGAGAATCTCATAAATTCTAAATGTGATGAATGTGAAGGAAAAGTGTAGTACGTACTGTAGTGCATAACTAAAGACTAAACCCTAAACAAATATTGTGAAGGAGGAGACATTAGCATTCACTCTTATATGTGAATTTGCCTCACCAACCTTCCAATCACATTGATTTCACTCGCTTCGACTTGGTCTATCTAAATGGATCCCTCATGTGGATATTGATAATGTTGACGATAAACCATTGTTGAGAAATCATGGCTTCTTTTATGCCCTTTCCATGAGCATAGTCCATGCACAAAGGAAGGATACCCTAAAAGTTTGTATGTTTTTCACCCAATCCCAAGGTTCATGGTAGGCCAGATAAAACTTTTGTATATAATTTTTCTCAAATCCTTGAAAGTGGTGGAATTATTGGTTAGAGAAAGTCCATGAAAGTGATTGCTCTTGCGATTATTCTATTAACAAAGAAGTCAATACATTGTTCTCAACTCACATTACATTTTCAAGTTTTTCCTTCTAATACGGTAGACCATGGTATGATGACTCCAGGGCTGATCAGTTGGACTCATATTCAGTCCTAGGTGGATGTGCAATACACAATTTTCAAACATAAGGAGACATGGCAAGCACTCTTAGCTCAACAACAAATGCAATCCCCCATGGGTGGAAGGAGAGGTGGCAACAAAAGCACTAGGAACAATATGACCAAACATTTGCGAATGCAATGTAAGTCTTGCAAGATATGGACAACATGAGAAGACAATTGGACTTTGGAAAAAAGCTTTCAATGTAGGCTTGCAAGATATGGACAACGTGAGAAGACAATTGGACTTTTGGAAAAAAATCTTTCAATGTAAGGCTTGCAAGATATGGACAACATGAGAAGACAATTGGACTTTTGCAACAAATCTTTCTAACAATTTTACAGATCTTTTTTCTATCCAGATGACCAAAAAGAGAGTAAAAAGATTGAAGAAACTTTACTACGTATGGTAGTGAAAAATCTATTGTCACTAGTTGCACTCCCTCATCTATAGTACATTTGGTTACATCTCTTGGTATTCTCCACATTTGCTAAATTCTTCTTAAATTACTGTTAAACATTACATTGTCTTTTCCTTTATGAGCTTTGGGACTTGACTAAAGCATCCTGATTGATCTATCATGGGAGTATGTAATAACTGCTCACCAGTATTTTCATTCCACACGTGGTGCATGTGTTGGTACCTTTGGTTCCTCACCAACATCCCTGACTTAATTTATGCAGTGGACACTGTGCTCGTGTTGTGCTCCCTTCTTCATCATATGTGAACTTACATGCTTGGTTACGATCAATGTACAACAGTCAATAAGCAGAAAGAGAGCCAACATACCTGACATTCAAATGAAAAGATGGGACCCATGAAGATTAGGATTACCTTTGTATTTCATTCCAAATCATGTTCAGCAACAATCTAATGCAATCGCTTTTGCTCTATGTGCTTAAGCTATCTCATGGTGTTGTTACCGCACTACACCACAGAGAGCAAGCTTACCACTACACTTTTTTGCTCATCATCGGAAAGCTTCAAGATCACCAAAACAAAAGCAGTGACATGAAAACAATACATCGTGAACACCATAGAGAGCCAGCTTCCCACTACAATTCCTGCTCTACATCGCAAAGCTCCATGATCACCAAACCAGAAGCAGCAACATGAAAAGAATAAGAGCAAAACCAAGGGGGAGAAAAAGAAGAGATAACAAGAAAACACTGTTGAAAAGGCAAGAACTAGCTGCTTGCAAGAACATAACCTGCTCACCATTGCTGAACATCACAGGAAGAAGTGATAATGAGTGGAATGAGACAATGAGTGAAGCAATATCATCAAATGCACAATTTGCAAGTGTTGAGTGTGCAGCACATGTAAAGGTGAGGATTTTTCTTTCATTATTTCATCATGTCAGTAGAGATGGGGGCTGCTCATGATGTCATTACAACAGGCAAGAAGCTTATTCAGTTGCAAATTTCTTGGTGATCACCTTCTTGCAGCACTGTCTGAGGTCATCCTCCAACTGATTCCTGCGAAGGCTTTCTCTGTAATGTTGTCTGTAATGATGTACTTGTGACAATTGCATCAGCTTTCCAATGTATTGTGAGGAATAGTGCTTTGAGAACAATAAGAAATCTGTAGCAAAGATGCAACATCTTGCATCTTGGTCTGCTATTGTCTGCAGAAGATCTATAACAAAGATGCTGCATCTTTGATAGTACAGCATCTTGGCATTGTTGTCCTCTTGTTTACATAACTATCTTCATACTCTGATAGATAGTACTCCATAGCACAATCAAATGCATCATTGATAGATCTATCAACTTTCTTTCGCAAAAACAAACACAACTCTACATGGGGTAATGCCAGAGGATTCTACATCCTACCCCACACAAAATTGTGGTCTCCATCCTCAAATTCCTTACCATATTGGCAAAGGTGATTGACTACATCATCATACACACCCTTTCCAACCCAATGAACGGTTGTGAGGATTGTTATTTTTGGTGCAAAGCTTCTTCCCCCAAAGCCACTGACTGCGTGAGGAGGAGGCTCAACCAAGTTCACCTGTTCTTTCATTCTCACTCCATACTATTGCATTGAGAATTGCTATTTTCACGTTCACTGTCATGTTTCTGCTCCCAAAGGGATGCCTTCCTGCAAGATGAGAGAGTGGGAATCACTGTGGCAGCAACATCTAGAATCTGTTCAAATTGGAGTGTTCAGCACAAAAGCCGTAAAGATATCAAACTGGAGAGGTGGGCAAACATTCTCTGTGATCCAGTTCACACAGTTATTCAAATATCTCTCATAAGAATCAAGAAATCTCCTTTCTCATGTTTCACACAGTTAATCCAAAATGCATTTGCACTTTATGGACAGAGGTGATAGAGGATGCTGATGTCAAAGGCAAGAATCTTGTGAAACAAAACCTTCCAGTTTACATCTACAATTTATAGGAAACCAGGAATCCATCAGTCGTTCAAATTTTTACCTCCAAGATGGCTTTGGCTTCAACGTCAAATGTCTTGCAAAGAATTTCATATGTCATTTCTGCTCCAGTCTGAGAAAATAACCCACCCCAAGCAAATATTTGTGTCAAATGTTGCCAATTCAAGTACAATTTTTCTGAGTAAATTACAACATATAAACATCAATGGCACAGAAAGATGCAAAACAACTGCTTCCTCCAACACCATGACAATGGCATCCATTGCCTGAACAATTGTCTGATTGATGTGTGAGAAACATTACCAGTGTATCTCGCCATCGTGATGGAGAAATGCTTGCAACAACAAACCTAGAACAACACAACAAAAAATAAAATTGCTCAAATAATAGGGAATTTCCTCATTGATCAATCCAAACGACTGGAGTATGGGTGATGGTATCTTTGCTATTGAGAGAGAGAGAGAGAGAGAGGGAAGAGCAAGTGTTCTTCACCTCAGTTTCTGTGTGTAGAAAGCCATGGCTCGTGTGTTCCTTTTCTGTACGGTCAGCAAGACTGCCTTCATGTTGTTCTACAGAAACCAACACAGAGCCCCACACCAGCATAATGTTGATAATCACCACCCATCTCTGTAGTCTTGTCCACTCACTGCCTTCTCTGATCCAGAGATTTTGTAAATCTCATCAAACAGCAGCTTCACTCATCAAACTTGTGTTTTTAGCAAAGCCCAAATTAGGGTTTAGATGGCAAACCTTTCAGGCAATCAATTCAAGAAACTGCATAATTTTTTTCCCAGAACCCTTCCCTTGTACAGATTTCACAAAACACTCACTCATCAAACAGCAGCTTTACTCATCAAACTTGTGTCTTTGCCAAAGGCCTGATTAGGATTAAGATGTGCAATCATTTCAGGCAATCACTTCAAGAGACCACATCAAAAAATTTCCAAAACCATTCCCTTGTACAGACTGTTAAAAAAACTCACTTGTTAAACAACAGTTCACTTTTCAAACTTGTGTCTTTGCCGAAGGCCCAGTTAGGGTTAAGATGTGCAAACCTTTCGGGCAATCAATTCGAGAAACTGCATCAAAAATTTGCCAAAGCCCTTCCCTTGTACAGATTGTTCAAGCTGAATCTCAAACACATACAACGCTGGCACATCATGCTCCACTACGAATCTGTAATGGACAAATGCCACAACTGGATCACCTCCATTTGCCCCCCACAACCCAGCACAATGACGATGATCACTGAGTCCCAGATTGCTGTCACTGGAGAACTTGCTGTCTTGGCTAAGGTTCTTCTCCCTCACAATAATATAGCGTGCATCTGGAGAGACCATGTCCCGCCGCTTTTTCTTCTCTTCTGCTGGCCATTCATCAGGTCCAAAGGGTCCCTCCATATTCAGCTGCTCTGCCCACAAAGTAAATCAATTGAGAAAAAAAGATCTAATCAATCCTGCTCAAGCTTATTCACCACAGAAACAGAGGCAGTCACACTAGTGCTGAAACTGATTTTACATCATCAACTGCAAAGTTCAAGAATCATAATAAGAATTGAAGCCAAGCAGCAACTCCTTGAGCTTCTTCACCATGAAAACAGAGTTGGTGGTGCAATGCTGAAACTGATTTTACATAATTGACTGCAAACTTCAACAATTTGAAAGTAACAATTGAAGCCAAGCTGCACACAAAGATCTAGGTTGCTGTTCACGTATATTAGCAGTAACACAACAAAGAGACTGACCTTGAGCAGGTCTTGAATGTACTGTTTCAAAGGTGGAGAGAGTTTTTCACCTAACTCTGCTTCCAATTGAAGGTTCAGGCCTGCACATAGGAACACAGAAAAAATCCAGGATAATATCAATTGTGTGTGTGAGAGAGAGAAAGACACAGAGAGTGAGATCCTTACTTGACACAGAAAATTGCTATGGATCTTGCAAAAAACAGAAACAGCATTTGTTTATCTGGTTTACCAACTCAATTCTTAAGCACACATTGCTTTACAGACACAAAAGTTCAGTGACTGTTTGGACAAAGGAAAATTGGTGTGAAGACTGCAAAGAAGAAAACAGAGTTTGCTTGTTGTGTTCAGTTTACCATTTCGTTCGTACTTGAGGAAGGATGGAAACTCCTCTATGGGGGCAGCTTTTGCAGCTGCTGTTCTGACAGTTTCATCAATAGCCTTCTTCTTTGCAAGCTCCTGGTGTCCGACACACAGATCACAAACAATTAAACTTCAGTGTCACACAATGGAGGAGTTTATCAGTTGGATCAAAGGCCTCCATAAGACCCAGAATGCAATGTTATACTGACAGAATCACTCAGCATTTTTTCTTGCAAAAACTGTGTATATCTTTATGAGGTACAACAAAGTTGGCATGTCAAAGCCAAAAGCACCGCAACCGGGCCAAATAGAAGCAGTTATTGGCACTGGAAACAGCAGGGAGTTGCTTACTGTAGTAGAGCTAACAAAAACCACAGGGAGCAGCAGCAGGATGGAGAGGACTTTGATTTTACCTCCTTTTTCTTAAGTTTCTTGTCCTTGCTCACGCTCTGCTTCTTCCGATCCATGGCCAAACCCTAAACCCTAAACCCTAAACTGACTAGTCCTCAAAAGAAGCTCATCTTTCGAGGAGCATAGAAGTACTTCAAGAGACGCAAACAGTTACTTAAAAATTTGCCTTCAACAAATCTCGAACGGTTTCTAAATCCCAAAACCTTGAAACAGCTCCACACCACCACGGATTGAAGCAAATTAGGGCAGGAAAATCGCAACCCCCTGTTTTACAAGTTCGGGAAAACCATAGAGAGATGCACACAGGAGAGCTTCTTTCTTTCCTGGTTCAGAAATAAGCTGCATGCACCACACGCGGGAAGCTCACAATGCACATCAAGCATGATTTTCTCGCAAAAGACGCAAGGTCGAAGGTCGTGTTGCGCGAGAGAGAGCACGCGAACAGAGGGCGAAGGAGTGAAGGCCGGAGTCCACCAGAGAAGCCAATCCGGATACCACGAGTGAAGAGCGGGTATTTGGGGTTTATTTGCTGACAGCCTCCGGTTCCCAGTTTTGATACCCGAATTAGAGAACCGTCGGTTTTTGGTTTCTTGAAGGGGGGTGGGGATCAGAATCAAACAACCATGGGTCAATTTCAAAACCCTCCAAGGACCAATTGATTTTCATGATGGAATTTGGAAAGAACTGGCAATTTAGCATGTGATTTTTTAATTTAAAATTCCAATATTTTGAAACCTGCAATTATCAAAAAAAAAGGATTTATAAAAAATTTGTGAAATACCTTAGCTCATAAAGCACCTTAAGTTTTAAGTTTGAAATAAACTCTATTAAAATCTGACTCACCAAGGGCTTTCCAACAACACCAAGAATGCCCCCAAATTCCAATACAGTTTTCAATTTCAATTTTATTTAGTTTTCATTGAATGAACGAACCAAAGTCCAGTTTTGGTGTGAAGAACAAACCCTCCTACTTACCAAAGTGTTGTAAGTCGAACATCTAAAAAATACCTAGAACATTTTATGAAGATTTTTTTGGATGATTTCATTGTTTACAATTATATGGACACACACATGTCCAAGTTAATGTTATGTTGTAACCAAAATTGGGGCTCAAAGATCTTGCCTACAACAATAATGTTGAATCACCTAATGCCAACTATCAAACTATAGAGATTCTTAAATGTTATATTATCTACATTCAACTTCCATACACAACTTGTTCGCACATTTAATGATTTTATTCATAGGTGTCTCAGAAACATGCTTATAGGAATAAACAAAAACTCATAAACCAACACACAGTACATATAGCACCCTATCTTTTTAATCCTTAAAAACTTTAAACATGGTTGTTGTTACATTTGCTCTATTCACAAAAACTATATCTACGCAACAGAAGATGGAGTTGAATATAGTTAATGTTGCAACAAAATAGAGTAAAAAAACCAAAAACAACATCAAAACCCACCAAAATGTATTTAGTTTCATTTTGTCTATCTCTACATGAGTATTGCACACCTTAAATCCTTGCTCCCGCACCCTTGGCTCTTCTTTTCTTTGCATTTTCCTCCACATATCTCCTTCTCACCTCAAATCCACAAAAAGTTTATCTGTTGACACATTAAACACACACAAATTAAGAATGGAAGGAAAGAAATAATGGCATAGTCACCACTAATCGCCATCTTCTTCAAAGACAAATCGCCAAAAGGTGACGATCACATCACCATGCAATAAAGCACAAAAAGCTAAAACCCTAACTACATCTTGCAACACACATGACATGTTTTTAAGTCACAATGCTTTCTAAAGTGCAGCATCTTAGCTTGAACCCTAAAAAATGTGTTTTTATGGTATTTTCAGGGATGATTTTAAGATTCATAGTTTTTAAATAAGGGAAGTTACTAAATTCCAAAAAGATACAGGTATTGGTGAACATGTTAGTTCCCACCAACCCACAGCAGATGTAGGTGTTCAACAACATGGCACAAATTAACCAATGTTTCATTAAAGACTTTGCATTCATAATGGTATTTGTAACTAAGCTAATGAAAAAGACAAAATTGATTATGTGAACAGTCGAATGACAACAAGCATGGGCATTCATCGAGAAGAAATAAATTCAAGCATTGATTATGATTTCACCTAATTAACAATTGGAGTTCCATGTTCATACAAATGTTTTTTTGTTGGCTTTAGGGGCTATGTTGGCTCACAACCAAATAGGTAAAGTTTATCAATCGGTCGCTTCCAGGTTGTTAAATAAAGTAAAACAAAATTATATTATGACAAAATGAAAGGCTTTAGCAATGGTGCATGCATTGCACAAGTTCTAACACTCCCTATTGGGTAACAAGTTTGTGTCTTATGTTGATCACATGGTGTTAACGTATTTGGTCAATAAGTCACATGTATCTAAGAGAATTGTTAAATGGTTTTTATTGTTCTTAAAATATGATTTTAAGGTATTGTACAAACTTGGGTGAAAACATGTAATGGCAAATGCATTATCTAAATTGCCATATACATAGGAAACTTTAGGTGTGCTAGATCAAATTATAGATGCATCATTGTTTGTGGTATAATTTACATAGATACAGGAGGTATCATATTACTTCAAGACAAGAAAATTTTCAAAAAATCTTTCAATAGTTCAAAACATGAGATATTTCAACAAGTAAAAACTTTTACGATACAAAAAGGTATATTTTTCGCAACCCCACTTTGAAGGAGTTGTGAGGTCGCCACTCACACTCCCGAAAATGGGACTTGTGAGTCCTCTGGGATTCCCAAAAATTCAGAGTGCGATTGCAAGGGTCAAAACACCTCACATTGAGACGTTCTTTATATCGTTGGAAAGGTCTTAAAGTGTAGATGTCCAAAATGGCCTCGCATGAGCCATTTGGACATCTGCAGCATGAATTATGGTTGAAAGAAGAGTCGGGAATCAAACTGGCAATTTGACTCCCGACCACTAAAAGTCGGGAATCGACCCGATTCTGGGGCGTGCATGTGAAGTGCAACACATCGTTGGAAAGCTTTCGAGAAGAGCTACAACTTTGGTTCAGACCTCGTCTCGATTCGAGTTTGGGGCGAGAAGTTATGAATGCCCAAAGTCCCGAGAGTCCAAACCGGGACAGTTTCGGGACTCCACTTTGGGAGTCCTGAGAAAAAGAGCCATTTGGATGCAAGTGCAGCGAAGAGCTACAAAGAATACTATATGAGGGAAGGTGGTGGCTTCCCCCGAGTTCGGGCCGTGGTGAGTCAAATGGGTCCAAGGTCGCCCGTGGCTTGTCCCAACACTAAAAGTGTGCAAAATGAGTTTTAGCCAACTTGTTAGTTGGATTTGAATGCAGGACCAAATATTTGAGTAAGCTTGTCCCTTTTCCTAATTTAATCCTGGAGCTTTCAACACACCCCTCTCACCCCCTTTAGTGCTGGAAACTGGGAACGTGCCCCGAATCCCAGAAATTCCGCAACTTGAGTGACTTAGCCCCAACTTGGGGCTAACTAAGGACTTGGGAGCGCGTCAATATTGTACAAGTAGGGACAAGATTGGTTATGCCATTGTCTATCACCCATAAGGATATTAATCGTGCTATGAAAGTTGCATGAAGGGTTGGAGGTGGACACTTTGGGTTGGACATCACAACCAAAAAGATTTTGGATGTTGATTTAAGGATGTGCCAAAGTATTGCAAGAGTTGTGATTCATATCAACAAGCAAGTGGTTTGAAAACAATGAGTTTAGTAAAATCAATTATTTCGTTACTAGAATAACCATTCATGAAATGGGGTTTAAATTTCATGGGGTCGTTAAAACTTGTTGGTAAGCACACATGGAACAAATACATATTGGTTGCAATGAACTATGCAACAAAGTGGGTGGAAGTAAAAACATTACAAACAAACATAACTATAATGACAACCAAATTTAGTTATAAATGCATCCTCACCCAATTTGGTTGTCCACTAACATTGGTCACATACCAAGGAGTTCATTTCATTAATGATAATATCATGCATATGATAGAACATTTCATATTGAAGTATACCAATTCCACTACTTAATATCTACAAGGGAATGGAGATGCAAAATCAACCAACAAGATAACCAAAGCTTTGTTGACAAAATTGGTTAACAAAAATTGAAATGAATGGGATGAAAAATTAACTATAATATAATTTCATATTGTACAACATTCAAAGTGGCAACTAGTTATATTCTTTACCAATTGGTGTATGGTTTGCATCCTTTAATGTCAATCAAATATACTCTACTTGCATTCAATGAAGGACCATGGGATCCAAACTTAGTATGTAGGTATTAATGAATCGTCTACATGAGTTGGAAAAACTATAGGAATACATGACAAAGGCATAGGAAAACGTTACAAAAGGATAGAAAAATGTTGAAGAAACAAAATGGAATAAATATTTTTGGTTGCAACAATGTTACCTGGAAAAAACATTTAGGTTTGGCAATTATGTGTTGTGGTTTCCAAAAGAAACAAAAGAAAAGGTTGGGAAATTTACCATGCACTGGTATGGAATTTACCATATATAATATTGTCTTTTTAACAATATTGTATTACTAGTAACATTGGGGAATGTTGAACCACATACCATTTTGGTGAATGTTAATAAGTTGAAACCTTGCATGTATGTGGAATAAATAGTCATTCAATCAATTGTATGAATAATAGGTATTCAAGATTCAGGTGATAATCTTTAATCATAGGAGTTACACAATATGAATACTTCAACTAATAATACAAGTACCAATAACCTAACAAGTTGTACAAATACTAATAGCAGAAAATAACCTCCCTGTGAACCTATTTATTGGAAGGATGAGACTAATGAGCAAGTTGGTATAAAAATGTCAGTTAATGAAGAAGTGGAGGATGAGATTTAGGAGATGTCCACATGTACACAAGAGATGTCAATATGTATGTTGATAATCAGTCATGTGTTTGTACATTGGTGGCCCATGTGGGAGCCATTAGTGTGCCACCAAAAAAAGTAGCTGCCAAAAATGTAAACCATTATTTCAAACAACATACCCTTACAATTGAATGTGTCAAGTTTTGTCTATAGACGATGTGTAAAAGTTCTCGGCATAGTCACTGCAACAAGTTTACAAAATGAATTTTGAAAGTTTTTTAAAAAGCTAACACAAAAGTTGTAAGGAAGTGTGTTGCAAAATTTTTAAAAAAGGAAAAACAAACGAGGAAAGACACATGTGACTTAATGTTGTGCCTTTGAAAGTATTATTTCCAAGAAAATGTCCACCATCACCATTGTTGATTTACAACAAACAATAGAACAAAGTTGACTTGGAGAAAATTGCATGCTAACATGAGTTTGCAAGGTTATTTATATCCACCTTCATTTGTTGTCCAACTATTAATACCTCAAACTTGAATGTCATTTTTAAAAAATGAATAATGTGATTATAGGGGAAAATATGACAATGGGACTAAAATCATTTAAAAACATTTGTTTAAAAAATCATTTTTGTCAACAATGTTAAGCAATAAAAAAAATTTGTCATGGGATGAGTGTTACCCCCCCCTCCCCCCCATTGTTGTCAACAACATTATATATGTACTTTGTGAAAAATTAGGGGCCTTGAAAATAAATAATTATTAAAAAAATCCCATTGTCAGTTATGATTGTAGGTTGTTTGAAGAAAATTAATTAAAGTGCCTAAAATTGAACTTTTGTTTATTTCAAAAACCCTTTGTCATCAATGATAACAGGTAATTTAAAAATATTTAAAACATCAAAACCTCATATTCATCATCCATTGTTAGTTATAAGTATCGATTAGGTTTCAAGAATATGTACTTCTATTTCCAATAGAATATTAATAGGTGGTGGTTGAATTAAAAATTGTATTGATTTTGTGATTTGTTCCAATTTTGGCTCCCCTATATGCTCTTTTAAATCATGTAAAGTCTATGATGGAATATTGAACTTTGTGGACTATGATGATATCTTTTCCTCTTCCACATTTTTTTGATGTTGAACTAATTTGATGTCTAAAAAATTACCACCAACTTTGAATTTTGTTGATACAACAAGTACTAACACCAATTGTTCTTCTTGCTCACTAGTGGTGAATATGGTCAAATACCATTAGGACCTACTTCAATGTAAGGGCTACTTGGTGGTGACTATGGGCTGAATATTAATGGAATGTATTCAAATTTAGGAAAAGCAATTTGATATGCCTGAATCTAATGTTGGTATAGTTGTTCATCAACTCGTATTTGTTTTAACACCTATTACAAATCTTCCCCAAACATATCATGTACCTCCTCCCACCATTGTGTTAATTCACATGTTTGAAAGTTAAATGTTTCACAATGTAGATTAAGAAGAACATTCTCTACCTTTAAATCGTCATATTCCCTCAACTTGTAATCTGCATGATATAATTTTTGTGTCTTCAACTTGGTGATAATACCTGTCAACCTATTGATCTCTTTATGTTGTTCTTGTATCTCCAATTTAACTTCATATTCAAATTGTTCTTGTACAAATTAAAAAGTCTCACACATGTTGGTTGCCTTGGTTTGTGCAATTTGAAAAATTTCCATTGTGCTTGTAAATTGTTTATGTTCTAGTCAACCACCTTGTTGTTCCGTTGCTAACTTTCCTATTGAACATCCAAATCATTTCACTTTTGTTTCATCTACCAATAATCCTTGTTCTTCTTTTCATACATTTGTTTTAGGTGAAGGTTTTCTTGTTTGATTCATTTAATTTCTTGCATGTGTTCTTCAATGTTGGTTTGCCTATGTTTGAGTAACAATAGCTCCTAATGCATACCAATCATTAATTTATCTCATTCTAGGACGTCTTGTTTCAATTTTTGAATTAATATTTTTGCATGTTCTAGATAATTTTGTACATGTGTCCTTTCTTGTTCCACTTGTTGGTTAACCAATTTTAGTCCTAACATTTCCAACAATACAACATACATATTTTTACAATATTTTATTACATGTTGTAACATACCTATTACGTGCTTGTGTAGATTATCTACTACTCCCATTGGTACATCTCTTGCGCTATGGAATCTAGGTGTAAAACCTTGTGAACTTATATTGGAAAACACACCAAATGACTAGTATGCAAATCTATATGACGTTGTGGAAGTACCTATAGTAAAACTTGGTCTATTTTCAACTTTTGGATGCATTAAATTTGTCATTCATCTTGGTATATTTGATGAATGGGTTTCAGATTGGGTGTGGTTTATACCTTAACTAATGCATGTTGTTTAACACCTCCTATTGGTGTACAAAAGGTTGTTCTAATTGAAGATAATCAAAAGTTTAATCCATACAATGAAGTGTTAGAGACTAGCACTTGAACTCCTATGAATGCTGACTTTGAGCTATTAATGAAATGGGAATTTGACTCCACTATTGGTTTTTTTTAATGAATTATTATTTACTCCCATTATTTTGTCATTGAAAAGGTGGACCTTCACCTTCCTCTTCATCTAATTGTACAATAGATGGAGGTTGAACGTGAATTCATTTCATTTCAATCAATGTTGCCTATCGTGGTGATTGACTCTTCACACATATTGATTTTCATGTATTTTGGAAGTGTTTTTGAATATGTTTTGTTGTTCATTCATTTGCACCATTGGATGTTGATAGGGGAACTTGTTTTATTTCCTCTTCCTCTAGAAACCAATCTTGCATAAAAACTTCAATTAATGGAGCATAATTACATATGTTTTTATTTTCTACCACTTTACATGTTCCCTTCAACATGGTTGTTTAAGCTGTAGTCCAATGTTGTAACTTTTTTTTCATGTGGTTGAACATGATATTAACCTAGTTTATTGATTCATTAGCATTTGTGTTCATAAATGTCATGGCATTTTGATTGCCAAAGTAACTTTCCCATTCACATTGGTAAATAATCTACAACAAACCTGATGTTGTAAGGATGCATCACCTTGGACACACTCTAGTGTTCCTTTCTTATGTGTGCATGAGGTCCCATCGCAATTTTTGTCAATGCATGTTATGCATGTTCCTTTGTGCAAATGGTTAATTCCACATCACATGTATCAAAAATATTGAATTTTGTAGTAATCATTAGTAGAAATTAGCCAAAATCTGACCACTCCATTTGCAACTACATGCAACTTATAGTCATTTGCAACTAAATTTGGGAGTATTTACAACTACAAGACCAAATTTCAACCATTTTGGTCATTTTCACAACTATCATGTGACTATTCGAAACTTCATCCTATTGGTTGGATGGACTTTACGTCTATTTTCATTGATTAATACGTTGATATGTCCCATTAATTGTAATAGTCACCAAATTACTTGCATCTTAAAGGTATTCTATAACAATATAAGGGTGTATTTTTATATATGTCCTAAAATTATATGTGTGTGTGTGCGTGTGTACATTAAATATGCATATGTATGTATATTGTTCATTTAATGAATTTCAAAATTAATATTTGAACTTTGAAATTTGTTATTCAAATCTGAAAATTGATATTGGAATTTGTATTTAAATTCATGACTTTGAAAAAAAAATTGAATCTGAAATTTATTGTTTTAATTCTAAAAATAGCTATTGGAATTCCTTTTTTAATAATTCGATTTAATAAAAACTATTTTAATCTCAAAATTGATATTTCAATTCTGAAAATTACTATTTTGATTCTTTAAAAAAAATATCTGAATTTGAAATATGATATTTGAATCTGAAAATTGTTATTTCAATTCTTTAAAACATTAGTTTGAATTTGAAATTTTTTATTCCAATATGAAATTTTCAATTTAAATTCAAAAACCTTTTTTGATCTAAAAATTGATATTTGAATTTTAAGTTACTATTTTCAAATCCAAAAACTAGTATATCAAATCAGAAAATTATTAATTGAATATAAAAAATGACATTTTAATTTTGAATACTTTTATTTGAATATAAAATTTTATATTTCAACTCTGAAAAAAGTTCATTTAAATTTTAAACAATCAGTTGATTTGAACCCTGACATTTCAATTCCAAATCATTATTTTGCATTCTCAAAATTAATACTTCGATTTTGAAAATAATTAATTGAGTCCAAAAACGGGCATTTCAATTTTGAATACTGTTATTTGAATATGAAAATTGACATTTCAATTCTGAAAGTTTTTATTTAAATTCAAAAAACTTATTTGATCTAAAATTTGATGTTTGAATTCTAAATTATTATTTTCGAATTTAAATATAAATAGTTCAATTAATATATACATATTTGAGTGTAAAAATTGACATTTTTATTTTGAATATGAAAATTGATATATTTCGATTTTCAGTTTTTCAAGTTAATTTTTAAGAACTTATTTGATTTGAAAGTTGAAATTGAATTTCAAAATTATTATTTTGTAGACTCAAAATTAATATTTCAATTCAGAAAATTATTAATTGAGTCTAAAAATGAACATTTCAATTTTGAATATTGTTATTTGAATCTGAAAATTGACATTTCAATTCTGAATTTTTAAATTTAGATTGAAAAAAATTATTTCATCTTTAAAATGATATTTGAGTTCTGAATTACTTTTTTTGAATTTTAAATTGATATTTTAATTCAGAAAATTATTGATTAAGTTTTAAGGGTTCTTTCTACTAGTCGTATCCATAATAAATCAGTTTTATAAGTAATTATGAATGATTATTTTTATTGATTATAAGTTATGCTACATAATTATTGTTAGAACATATATTTTTATATTATATAACTTAAATTCTTACAGTAAAAGAGATAAATTACTATAATTAATGTTACATTACTTTAAAATCATTGTAATTACTTCAGATACGAATTAATTAGTTTATGCATTTTATTTTCTAATTGAGCATAATTATTGACAGTCTGTAATTTGTAACTTTAAATCTAAATTAAAATTTTAGGAGAACTATAATGTAGTGAAAATAAGTATTTTAATTTTTTTTATTTCAGTAATTATTATACAATATTTTTTTTTATATTTCAAAAATTCTATGATGAATCATCTATGATAAATATTTTTATTGTAATTTTACAATAATTATAAAAAAGTTGTTATTTTTCGAAAAATTATTGTATTTATAGTTGATAATTATGAATAGAAAAAAATTCACTTCACCTATATATGTTTTTACAACAATAAATGTAATTAATATTAATTAATTAATTAATTAATTAAAATCATGAAAAAAATTACTTTCTAATAACAACTGTTAATTCATTATTTAGAATTTGAAAATAAATAACTAAAAATAGTTAGTATTTAAATTATAGCAATTAAATTAGTTTAAAATTAATTATATTAGCTATAATTTGACCAGATTTTTAAAAGTAATAAAATATTTTTAAAATTTAAAATTTAAAATTAACTATTAATTATGTAGTGACAACTTGTGAATAATTAGATAACTAATTTGTTAAATGTTAAGAAGTTATTAATCATTAAATTAATTGATAATGAATATTTAATATTTGAAATGTATTGTCTATAATTTAAATATATGTAAATTTAATCATTATTAATTAAATGATTATCTAATTATTTAGTGAACCATGTACTTGAATTGTTTAAAAATTCAAAAAAAAAATGGCATGAAAAAAGTTTTGGAATTATGACTTAATTTATAAAAAAATTGCAACTTTAAAACTTATCCCATATTTTTTGTTCTCCATTTTTAATTTGAACACTATATAAACAAAGGATGTGGTCATCCAATTTCACATTAAAAAAATTGTGCACATGGGATGGGTCAATCAAAAAGTTTAATCCAAAACAAGAAAGACAATTTATGCACAATTCTAAAGTACCTACTTCCTCAAACTACTTATTTATCTAACTAAGTAGGTACTTAGTTTGACCTACCCACCTAAGTTGACCTATGTACCTACTTACTTACGTATTTATTTGTATGAGTGGGTATTTAACCTAGGAAGTAGGACGTACCCACCTACATTTTTAGTTAAGTAAGTAGGTAATTATGTAGCCTAGGTTTGCAGGCATCTATTTATGTACCTACCAACCTAATATTAATATTTGTTATTAAATTCACTTTCAAATGCCACATGGCATATTTACATTGGGCCACGTATCATAATAAAAAATATCCAAACATTTGAATTGAACCTCTTAAATTATTTCAAAATAATAATAATAATAATATTTTAAATAATTAAATATTGAAACATGTGACAACACATTATTTGCCTTCAATTGTGACCAAAATAATTACATTTTAGTCACATGTGATAATACATATATAGTGGAGTCAAAAGATGAACTTATATTTGTTGATTTTTTTTCATATCCAATACCTTATGTCATTTGCAACTAATGTTGCATGCCACTTTTCAAAGGTGACTAAAGAGATTTTAGTCACAAATGTCGCTTGTGACTAAAATTTAGTCATAGAGACCAATTGAAAATACCATTTTTTCTTCTAGTGTTTGTACGCAAAATCTAAAATAGGGGGGGGGGGGGGGGATTGTTAAAGGAACAGTTAGGAAAAATAAGGATTAGAAATGTAAGGAGGAGGGGGGGGACAAGTAAAA